>Ga0315268_10000023_pt1 | contig 162618 bp, 155 predicted proteins | sample C1_top_MG_FD_204535 | JGI IMG/M metagenome (GOLD analysis project Ga0315268, IMG submission 204535) | Sediment microbial communities from Yellowstone Lake, YNP, Wyoming, USA - C1_top | ecosystem: Environmental > Aquatic > Freshwater > Lake > Sediment | place: USA: Wyoming | collected 2017-08-01
CCCTTAACGTGCAGTTCACCGACACCTCCACCGGCGCCGTCACCAGTTGGTCCTGGGACTTCGGGGACGGCGGCGGCAGCGCCGCGCAGAACCCCAGCCACACCTACCAGAACGCCGGGACCTTTAATGCCCGGCTCACAGTCACGGGCCCCGGCGGCTCCAGCAGCAAGACCGCGGCCGTCGCCGTGAACCCGGCCGCGCCGGTGGCCAATTTCACCGCCAATCCCGCCAGCGGCACCGCGCCCCTTAACGTGCAGTTCACCGACACCTCCACCGGCGCCGTCACCAGTTGGTCCTGGGACTTCGGGGACGGCGGCGGCAGCGCCGCGCAGAACCCCAGCCACACCTACAATTCGCCCGGCACTTATATCGTCCGCCTTACCATTACCGGGCCCGGGGGTTCTTCAACCAAAACCGCGGCCATCATCCTGGCCACCAACCCGGCCAAGTTGCTCAACGAAGACCGCTTCTCTTTCGGCGATACCGGGGATACCGCAGCCTGGGCGGTGGCGGCGGCCGGTAACACGGCGTTCGTGGCGGGCAGTGGATATGATGACTCCGGCAAGTCCCTCTGGCTGGTAAAGGCCTATAACGCCGCCACCGGCCTGCCCAAATGGCCGGAGGCGGACGCCTTTGACCTGGGAGACGGCCTCAATTCCGCCCAGGCCGTAGCGGCAAGCGGCTCCACGGCCTACGTGGCGGGCTGGGGGTACCAGTCCGGGGCCCCCTACCTGGTGGTGCGGGCCTACTCTTCCAAAAGCCCGGCCGCCAAGTGGACCGCCCAATTCCCCCTTGGCCAGGTGGACCAGTACCCCGTGGGCATTGCCGCCAAGGGCGGCACGGTGCTGGTTTTTGCCAACGGCTTCGCTTCCGGGCATGAATACGGGGTCATCTACCGCCTGGACGCCGGGACCGGGGCGGTAAAATGGGCCAAGAATTTCACCGCCGGGAGCGGCGCCAGCCAGGCCCGCGCCCTTGCCTTGAGCGGTTCCGCGGCCGCGGTAGCGGGCTGGGAGCAGGACGGGGGCAAAACCTGGTGGCTGGTGCAGGGCCTTGACATCAAGACCGGCGCTTGCAAATGGGCGGCGGACAAGTTCGACGGCGGCGACGGGGTCAATCATGCCGACGCCCTGGCCGCGGCGGGTTCCACCTTCGTGGCCGCGGGCAGCGCCTCCGTCTCCGGCCAGGATAAAGCCATGGTCCGGTCCTATGACGCCAAAACCGGCGCCCCCAAGTGGACCCGGCCCCTGGACCTGGCGGGCGGAGGCCATCTGGCCCTGTCCGCGGCGGCCAGCGGGAACTATATCTATGTGACGGCATACGCCCAGGAATGGGGCCAGCGGCTGGGGTTCGTCTCGGCCCTGGACGGGACCAGCGGAGCCCCGTGCTGGGCGGATGAAATCGGTCTGGCCGGAGACGTAACCCCGCCCCAGACCCTGGCGGCCCGCAAGAGCCGGGTCTACCTCGCCGGCAGCGCCCAGGACCAGGGCGGCTATTATGACTGGCTCGTCCAGTCTTACGACACTGCGGGCTCTAGGTTGTGGTCCGACCAGTTCACCCCCGGCGCCGCGGACAGCTCCGCGATGGCCGTGGCCGCGGCCAACAAGGCGGTCATTGCCGGGGGCTGGGCCAGGAATGCTGCGGGCCGGAAAGAGTGGCTGGTGCGCTTCTACGCCCCCTGAGGAGCTACGGGAGGAGCGGAGAACCTGGTGGCGGGGCCCAGAATCGAACTGGGGACACGCGGATTTTCAGTCCGCTGCTCTACCGACTGAGCTACCCCGCCCCCGGATTTCTTTATCCCGGCCCCCCGGGTTTTGTCAATATAAAATCACCATAGCCCACTCCCTCCGCGGCTCTCCCGCCGCCGGGGGGCCAGGAAGTCATTCCACTCTTTGGTAATTAGAAGCCATTTTGAAAACCTCATTTCCTGTCCCTCCTGAGGGCATCGAAGGATATCGCTTGAAAATCGCTGCGCTCAGAATGACGGCCAGGGAGGGTGGAAGATTTTCAGGTCTCACGACCCGGTACCTCGACTCGGGACCATCCGAAAACTCGCCTTGCCAAAGACCCCCGATCCGGGGAAAATAAAGGCATTGGCGCAAGAGTTGCCTATGGCCCCTCAGATCCTCATTGCCGGCGCGGGAGAAGCCTCCTGGGAACTGGCCTGGACTCTTACCGGCGCAGGATATGAAGTGCAGGTTCTTCCGCCGGAGGAGCTCGACTCCAGGCTCAGCGCCACGCCCCCCGATTTGCTGATCATCCTGGCGGACCCGGCGGAGACGGCGCTGCTGATTCCCCGGGTAAGAGCCCGGGACGCCTGGCTGGACGTCCCGGTGGTGGCGGTCCTGCCTGATTGGGATGAGACCGCGGCGGCCCGGGCCCTGGAGTTGGGCGCGGACGAGTTTCTGATGCTCCCCTTCACCCCCCGGGAGATGCTGGCCCGGGTGGCGGTGCTGTTGCGCCTTAAGGACGACCGCCGGTTGCTGCTGGCCTCCCAGGAAGAATTTTCCCGGTTTTTTCAGGAAACGCCCCAGCCGCTATTTTTCTGCGACCGCCGGGGGGAAGGCTGCCGCTTCAACCCGGCCCTGGCCCGGCTCCTGGGCTTCCCGGGCAAAGAGGCCGCGCCCCCGCCCCAGAGCCTGGAGGAACTTCTCGCCGGCCCCGAGGACCGGGAGCGGCTCCGCCAGGCCCTCAGAACCCCCGGAGAGGGGCATATCAAGGTAAACCTGCGGGGCCGGGACGGCCGCGTCGTGACCGTACTCCTGAACGACCTGGCCCTGCCGGCGGCGCTGCCGGAGGTGCGGGGCTTCCAGGTCTCTCCGGTGGGCGCGGCCTCCCCCCTGAAAAAGGCCCTGAAGGGTCTGGTGGAGCACCTTTTGCCCAGCGCCCGGGACTGGCTGGCCCTGCTGCAGTTGACCCCGCTCCTGGGGGGCCGCTACGAGAAGGTGAAAAAGCTGGGCCAGGGGAGCTTCGGCGAGGTGTGGCTGGTGGTGGACACCGAAACCCTGGAGGCCCCGCGCCACTTCGTGGCCAAGATTCCCGTCTCCCGGGCCGCCAACGCCAAGTTCCGCAAGGAGGCCCGGGTCTGCGAGAAGCTGGCCCCCCACCCGGGCGCGGTGAAGCTCATCGCCACCCTGGAAGACGAGGGGAAATTCGTTCTCATCCAGGAATACGTGGAAGGCAAGACCCTGGCGGACCTGCTGGACCACCTGCCCCTGCCCTTGGTGGAGCGGGTCATCCTGCAGCTCCTGGATGTGGTGGCCCACGCCCACCAAAACCGCATCATCCACCGGGACATCAAGCCCAACAACATCATCATCCAGCCGGACGGCACCCTCAAGCTGCTGGACTACGGCGCGGCCAAGATCCTCAAGGAAAAGGACATTGCCGCCACCATGGTGGGCTCCCGCCCCTTCATGGCCCCGGAGCAGATCCTGGGCAAAAGCGAGCGGCGCAGCGACATCTGGGCCATCGGCGTCCTCATGTACCTCCTTTACACCGGGGAGCTGCCCTTTTACAGCGAGGTGGAGAAAGTGCTCATTGACTTGATTCTGGAGACGGAGCCTACGTCCCCCCGGGAGCTGAACCCGGAAATCCCCCCAGCCCTGGAGGCCATCATCATGAAGTGCCTGAAGAAAAAGGTGGATGAGCGCTATCCCCAGGCCGGCGCCTTGAAGGCGGACCTGCTGCGCCATTTTCCCCATTACGGCACCCAGTTGGGGAGGTGGCCGTGGATCCAGTAACCCACGCGGCCTCGGGCCTGCTTCTCTCCCAGCTCCTGCCCTCTCCTTCCCGGGCCGGGGCCGCCATCGCCGGACTGGCGCTGACATTCCTGCCGGACGTGGACTATTTTCTGGTCTTTCTGGACCGCCTGACTTTCATCCGCTACCACCGGGGGTTTACCCACTCCCTGCTGGCCGTGCCGCTGTTTGCCTTGTTAGTGGCGGCGGCGGGCCGGCTCTTGGGCGGCCCCCGCTGGTTCCGCCCCTTGTTTTTCCTGGGTCTGGCGGTCCTGGGGGCCCACCTGCTCCTGGACCTGGCCACCTCTTATGGCACCCAGGTTTTCAGCCCCTTCACCCGGCGCAAGTTCACCCTGGACTGGCTCTTCATCATCGACCCTTACTTTACGGTGCTGCTGCTGGCGGGCACGACGGCGGTATGGTTCTGGCCCCACAGAGGCAGGGCCCCAGGGTGGTTTTTCCTGGCCGCGGCCGGGGCCTATTTTCTCTTTTGCGGCTATTGCCATCACCGGGCCCTGTCCCTGGCCCGGGAACTCTACCGGGGCATCCCCGGGGAAAACGCGGCGGCGGCCCTGCCCCAGCCCTTTTCCTGCCGGCGCTGGCAACTGATGGCCTCGGGCCCCTACGGCTTCAGCCAGGCCTTTGTGGCTTTGCCCTTTGGCGCGCTGTGGGGCCAGCCTCCGCCGGCGGGGCCGACGGAAATCCGCTCCAGTCCGCTGGACCAGGACTGCCGCGCCCCCGCGGCCTCCTACGACCCTCCCGGCAGCCTGGTGGTGCAGCGCTGGTGTCCCCTGAACCGCCCCCTCGGGGTTTTTCCTCCTGAAGCCCGGCAAGTGGTGGACACCTTCCTGGAGTTCGCCCGTTTTCCGCTGCTGTATTCCGACGACCAGTTGGGAGGTGGCCGGCTGCTCAAGTGGCTGGATTTGCGCTTCACCGTGCCAGGGCGGCAATTTCCCTTTGTCCTGCAGGTGCGCCTGGATCGAGGCGGCCGCCTGGAGAACTGGACCCTGGGCCGCTGCACCGGGGCCGCCAGCAACAAGGATGGCGGGTCCTGAAACCCCTCGGCACCGTTTCTTTGTCCTGGCCGGCCTGCTGGCGGCGCTGGGAATGGGAGACATAGCCGGCAGAACCGAGGTCCATGCTGCCATGAACCGGGAGGACATTCGCGCCCGCCTGGGGGCCCACCTGGAATACCTGAGCGTCCGGCTGGGGGAGCGCTCCATTTACCGGCCCGCCAACCTCAAGGCCGCGGAGGACTATGTCTTTCGAAATTTCCTGGAGATGGGCTACCAGCCCCGTCGCCAGACCTTCATCTACCAGCGCAGCGAAGTAAGCAACGTCATCGCCGGGGACCGGAACCCCCGGGGTTACTACCTCCTGGGCGCGCACTTCGACACGGTGGCCGGCACCCCGGGGGCCGACGACAACGCCAGCGCCGTGGCCGTGCTCCTGGAGGTGGCCCGCCTGGCCCGGAGTTCCACCCCTCCCCGGCCCTGGACCTTTGTGGGCTTCACCTGTGAGGAGCCGCCGGCCTACTTTACCCCCTACATGGGCTCCCGGGTCTATGCCAAGGAGGCCCGGAAACGGGGGGAGAGCATCCTGGGCATGCTCTGCCTGGAGATGGTGGGCTATTATTCCCAGGAGCCCGGCAGCCAGTCCCTGCCCCTCTCCCTCAAGCTCATGGGCTATCCCACCACCGGCAATTTTATCGGCCTGGTGAGCGACTGGCGCTCCCGGGGCCTCATGGCGCGGCTGGAAGAGGCCATCAAGGGCGGCTGCCGGCTGCCCGCGGTCACCCTGGCGGTGCCCCTTTCCGGCCATCTGCTGCTGCCGGAGGTGCGCCTGAGCGACCACGCCAGCTTCTGGGACGAAGGCTACCCCGCGGTGATGCTCACGGACACCGCGTTCATGCGCAACCCCCATTACCACGGCCCCGGGGACGTCATGGCCAACCTGGACCTGGAGGCCATGACAGAGCTGACCCTGGGCCTGCTCAATTTCCTGCACCTGGAGAAATAACCCCCTCAGCGCCTGCCGTTTTGACCCCGCGGCCCGCTATGATATTATTTCATTGGGCCGCATGGCCCTGACTCTCCCAGCTAAGGAAACCCCATGACTAAACGGAAATTCCGGGGCAAGATCCACCAGGACCCCGAGACGGCCCTGGCCCGGGGCCCCCGGGAGGTGATGGCCTCCCTGTGGGAGGAATACCTGGCCGCCATCCTGGAGACAGCCCAGGAAAGCCGCCGCTTTGAAGTGCTTAGGCGCGAAGCGGAGCAGGCTGCTGGGTTTGCCGCCATCTACTCCGCCTGGAACGGCCTGCCCCTGGAAGAGCGGGGCCAGGCCTGGCGCCGCCTCCTGGCCGCGGCCCGGGAGAAGCGTGAGGCCACCTCCGGCGCCTGCCTGCGCTGCGGCGAGTGCTGCGAAATGGGCAGCCCCACCCTCCTCGCCCCGGACCTGCCCCTCTTCCAGCAGGAGGTCCTGACCTGGAACGAGGTTTATACCCTCAGGGCCGGAGAGAATGTGACGGACCGGCAGGGGGAGAAGACCACCCTTAACGGGGAGCGCCTGAAGATCCGGGAAGTCCCGGGGAGCCGCCAGTGCTGGTTTTACCTCGCGGCCACCGGCTCCTGCCGCATCTACGAGAGCCGCCCGGAGCAGTGCCGCCGCCAGAACTGCTGGGGGGAGCCGGCCCCGGAGCCGGAGTCCGGGGAATTCCTGAACCGCAGCCACCTGCTGGCCCAGGTCCCCGAGGTCTGGGACCTGGTCCGGGCCCACGAGGACCGCTGTTCCCTGACCCGGGTGCGCGGGGCGCTCCCCGCCCTGGAGGGGGCCGGGGGGGCTTCAGAGGCGCTCTTTGAGGCCCTGCACTTCGACCACCACCTCAGGGGAATGCTCCGGGAGGAATGGGGGGTGTCCACCGAGGCCCTGGAGTTTCTTCTGGGGCGGCCCCTGACCGTTTTCCTGAAGGCCCTTGGGGTCAATGCCACCCTCACCCCGGAAGGGGTCTACCGGTTGGAAGCAGTTGTCGTTAAGCAGTGAACCTCGTGGTTCACTGAAAACACTCCAGCAGCCGGGTCCAGAGGTTGCCCCGGCCTTCGTGGGTCAGGGCGGAAAACCAGAGGAAGTCCCCGGCGCTGACCCCCAAAGGCGCCAGAACCTGGGCGACGGCCTTGAGCTGCCGGGCCCGCTCCCCCTGTTTCAGCTTGTCCGCCTTGGTGAGAACCGGGAGCACGGTCCGGCCCCGGGCCTGAAGAAATTCCCAGAGGAAGAGCTCTTCCTCCCCCGGCAGGCGCCGCCCGTCCTGGAGGAAGACCACCGCGGCCAGGTTTTGCCGGGCCTCCAGGTAGTGGAGCACGAGGCGGCCCCAAGCTGCCTTCTCTTCCCTGGACACCGCGGCGTAGCCGTACCCCGGCAAATCCACGAATTGCCAGCGCCCGTTCACCAGGAAGAAGTTCAGGGCCCGGGTGCGGCCCGGGGTGCGGCTGGTGCGCACCAGCTTTTTGCGCCCCAGGAGGGCGTTGATGAGGGATGACTTGCCCACGTTGGAGCGCCCCAGGAAGGCCGCTTCCGGGTGTTCCCCCGGGGGCAGCGCCTCCGGCCGGCGCACGCTAAGGCGGAATTCCGCGGAAACTATCTTGGGGATGGCCATGAATAAGCGTTCTCAAGAACCGACGGCTTTTGAAGTGAGAGGTTATATGAGGCTTGACTTAACCGCCTGCCCCCTCAGCCCATCCTCTCCCCAGGGGGGAGGCCTCCCGGGCTCCCGATTGACCGAAGCCGGCGCTGTTTCTCCCAGGCCTGGCGATAACGCTTAAATCTGGATTAATATTTTATCACAGTTTCTGTTGCCCTTCCTGATCTCTGACCACTGGCAACTGAGCCGGTAACTGACCCCTACCCCCTGGTCCCTGACCCCCTGCCTCTAAGAGGTTGACGCCCTCGGCGATTCCGGGTATTCATAACCATCAACGCCCGACAAGGAGGTCTGCCTTTGACCTTAGCCTGGGGGCTGTGGTTCCACTTCTGGCTGGTGCTCCTCACCGCAATCATGGGCACCCTGGCCATCCTGTTCTCTTTCCTGGACCCCAGCCGCAACCTGTCCCATTATTGCGCCCGCCTCTGGGGGCGGTGGCTCCTGGCCTTCAGCCGCGTCCGGGTGCAGGTGGAGGGCCTGGAGCGCCTCACTCCCGGCCAGGCCTATGTTTACGCGGTCAACCACCGCTCCAACTTCGACATCTTTGTGCTCACCGCCCTGCTGCCGGGCAAGTTCCTCTGGGTGGCCAAGAAGTCCCTGTTCATGATTCCCCTGTTCGGCCAGGCCCTGACCCGCATGGGCTACATCGCCGTGGACCGGGCCGACCGTCAGCAGGCCATTCGCAGCCTGAACAGGGCCACGGCCCTGGTCAAGGCCGGCCACTCCATGGTCATCTTCCCGGAAGGGACCCGGGGCACGGTCCCGGAACTTCTGCCTTTCAAGAAAGGAGTCTTCATCATGGCCCTCAAAGCCGGCCAGCCCCTGGTGCCCGTGGCCATTTCCGGCACCCGCTTCATCCAGCCCCGGGGGAGCCTGCGCGTCCGCCCCGGGCCGGTGAAGGTGGCCATCGCCCCCCCCCTTGAGCCCCGGGATTTCGCCACCAAGGAGGAACTCATGGAAGCGGTGCGGGCCGCCATGGCCGCCAACTACGCCCCCTACTTTCCCTATGGCCCCGGAAACGCCGGATAACTGGCTGGACCTCACCTTCCTGGGCGGGCTGGGGGAGATCGGCCTCAACATGATGGCCCTGGAGACCCGGGACTGCCTGGTGGTGGTGGACGCCGGCCTGATGTTCCCCGAAGACCACATGCTGGGCATCGATATCGTCATCCCGGACTTTGCCTTCTTGAGGGAGCGCCGGGACAAGGCCGCGGCCTTCATCCTGACCCACGGCCACGAAGACCACATCGGCGCCGCGCCTTTTCTCCTCAAGGAAATGCCCCTGCCGGTTTACGGCACCCCCATGACCCTGGCCCTCCTGAAGGAAAAACTCAAGGAGCACAGACTGCTGGAGACCGCGGACTTGCGGGAGATCCGGGCCGGCCAGCGCCTCTCCCTGGGCCCCTTTGACTTTGAGTTCATCGGCGTGTGCCACTCCATCGTGGACGGCGTGGGCTTTGCTGTGGCCACCCCCCAGGGGGTGGTGGTGCATTCCGGGGATTTCAAGATCGACCAGACCCCGGTGAGCGGCGCGGTCATGGACCTGAACCGCTTCGCCCACTTCGGCGATGCCGGGGTGCTGGCCCTCCTCTCCGACTCCACCAATGCCGAGCGCCCCGGCTACACGCTGAGCGAGCGCCAGATCGGCGCCACCCTGGAGGAGCTCATCCGGGAGGCCCCCGGCCGGGTGATCATCGCGGTCTTTGCCTCCCACATCCACCGCTTGCAGCAGATCGTCAGCGCGGCCCAGAGGTGCGGCCGCCGGGTCCTGTTCAACGGCAAGTCCATGGTCCTGAACACCCGCCTGGCCCGGGAGCTGGGCTACTTGTCGGTGCCGCCGGAGCTGGAGATCACCGTGGGCGACCTGGAGGCCCTGCCCGCGGAGCAGACCCTCATCGTCACCACCGGCAGCCAGGGCGAACCCCTGAGCGCCCTGGCCCGCATCGCTCTCGAAGCCCACCAGCAGATCCGCATCCGCCCCGGGGACCTGGTGATCCTCTCCTCCAAGTTCATCCCCGGGAACGAACGGGCCATCACCACGGTCATCAACAACCTCTACCGCCTGGGCGCGGAGGTGGTGTACGAGGAAGTGGCCCAGATCCACGTCTCCGGGCACGCCTCCCAGGAGGAGCTGAAGCTGCTGCTGCACCTGACCCGGCCCCGGTATTTCATCCCCATCCACGGGGAGATGCGTCACCTGGTGAAGCACGCCCGCCTGGCCCGGGCGGTGGGGCTGGCGCCGGAACAGGTGCTCCTGGCCCAGAACGGCCAGCAGGTGCGTTTCGACGCCCAGGGAGGGCGGCTCGCCGGCCAGGTTGAGGTGGGCCGGGTCTTCGTGGACGGCAAAGGCGTGGGCGACGTCTCCCGCATCGTGCTCCGGGACCGCCGCCACCTGGCCGCGGACGGCCTGGTCATCGCCTCCGTGGCCGTGGACCCCGTGGCCCGGAAAATCATCGCCGAGCCGGACCTCATCACCCGGGGCTTTACCCTGGAGGAAGAACAGGAGCCGCTCTTGACCCAGGCCCGGAAGGTCTTCCTGGAAATCGTCCTCAAGGCCCTCTCCGAGCCCACCCAGGACTGGCTGGAAATCCAGGCCCAAGCCAGCAAGGCCCTGCGCAAGCATTTTTTCAAGGCCCTGGAGCGCCGCCCCATGATCCTGCCCCTGATCCTCACCCTTTGATTCCGCCACGCGGCGGCGGCTTACTTGGCCCGGGGCGCTCCTTTAGTGGTCGAGCCGCCGAAAAATCTTGTCTTACGGCCTGAGGGCAATTATCATACAAGGGGGGAGAGTAGGGGTATGGCCACCTGGAAACGGCAGTTTTTCAGCGCCCTTCCACTTTTCCTGACTCTGCTGCTGTGGCCGGGGGCGGCCCGTCTTCAGGAGGGTTCCGGCCTGCCCCCGGACCTGCAGGCCCTCATCCGCGAGGCCCTGAAGGCCAACGCCGAAGTGCGCCAGATGCGCGCCCTCCACGCCGCTTCCAAGGAGGCGGTGCGCTCCGCCGGGGCCCTGGAGGACCCGGACTTCGCCTTCATCCTTAGAGACATCCCCGTGGATACCTGGAGCTTCAACAAGGAAGACATGACCCAGAAGATGCTGGAGCTCACCCAGAAGGTCCCCTTCCCCGGGAAGCGCCGGCTGCGCTCGGAAGTGGCCGCGTCCCAGGCCGACTCCGACGGCCACACCTACCAGGACAAGGCCAACGAAGTGCGGGCCAAGGTGGTGGCGGCCTACTGGACCCTCTCCCTGGCCCACACCGGCTACGCCCTCACCCAGAAAAACAAGCAGTTCTGGGAGCAGGTGGTCAGGGTGGCGGAAACCCGCTACGGGGTGGGCCAGGGGCAGCAGGCCGACGTCATCCAGTCTCAGGTGGAGCTGGGCAATTACCTGGACCGCCTGCTGCAGTGGACCCAGCGCCAGGAGTCGGCCCGGGCGGACTTGAACGCCCTCCGGTCCCAGCCGCCCCAAACCCCCGTCTCCCCCCCGGCGCCCCTGAAACCCCGCCCCTTCACCCTGAACCTGGAGCAGCTCCTGGCCCAGGCCCAGGCCCGCCCCCAGCTCCAGGCCCTGAAGGCCCTCATCGCCAAGCAGGAGAAGGCCGTGGACCTGGCCAAGAAGGACTACTTCCCGGATTTCACCATCGGGGTGGCCTACGGCTTCCGGGAGAACCTGGGGCCGCCCTTGAATGCGAAGCAGCCGGACATGTTCAGCTCCAAGGTCATGGTCAACCTGCCCATCTGGCACGGCTCCAAGATCAAGCCCCGCATCCGGGAGGAGCAGGCCAAGCAGGAGGCCGCCAAGGATGCCCACCTGTCGGCCCTGAACCAGCTGAGCGCGGCCATTAAGGACCGCCACGCCAAGCTGCAGCGCCTGTCCCGGCAAATCTCCCTGTTCCACCAAGGCATTGTGCCCCAGGCCCGCCAGGCGGCCACCGCGTCCCTGTCCTCCTATCAGGTGGGGACCCTGGACTTCGCCCAGCTCTACCAGAGCCAGATCGCGGTGTACATGGCGGAGCTGCAGCTCCAGGAATACCTCAAGGACTTTGAAGAAAACTGGGCCGAGCTGGAATGGCTGGTGGGCGCCGAGCTGCCCCGCCCCACGGGAGACAAGAAATGAACTCATCCCCCCGGCGCTATCTCATCCGGGGCCTGATCCTGGGGATCATCCTCTCCCTGGGGGTGCTGGCAGGCCTGCACTTCGCCGGCTTCCACTTCATGCGCATGGCCCGGGCTCCCGGCCCCGGTGCTCCGGCGGCAGGAAAGCCTCTATGTTATGTGTCCCCCACGGACTCCAATTTCGTCCGTTTTCAGCCCGGCAAGGATGAGAAAGGCCAGGACCTGATCCCCATCTATCCCAAGGAGACCCCGCCTGCTGCTATGCCTCCAGAAGAGCGGAGGGTCAAATACTGGGTGTCCCCCATGGACCCCAAGTTTGTCAGCGACAAGCCGGGCAAAGACCCCATGGGCATGGACCTGGTGCCGGTCTATGAAGAAGGCCAGGCGCCCCCCCCCAAGGAGCGCAAGGTCAAGTACTGGGTCTCTCCCATGGACCCTGGCTACATCAGCGACAAGCCCGGCAAGGCGCCCTGTGGCATGGACCTGGTGCCGGTCTACGAAACGGAAGGGGAAGGCGCGGCCCCGGGCACCATCGCGGTGGAGCCCGCCACCCTGCAATCCATGGGGGTGCGCACCGCCAAGGTGGAGGTCAGGCCCCTGGCCCGCACCATCCGGGCGGTGGGGCGGGTGACCCCGGATGAGAAACGCCTGGCTGTGGTGACCACCAAGGTCAACGGCTGGGTGGACCGCCTCTACATCAAGGTCACCGGCGACCCCATCCGCCGGGGGCAGCCGCTCCTCAGCATCTACAGCCCGGAGCTGGTCTCCACCCAGAAGGAGTATCTCCTGGCCCTAAGAAACCTCAAGGACCTGGAAAAAACGCCTTATCCGGAGGTCAAGGAGTCGGCCCAGCGCCTCCTGGAGGCCTCCCGGCGGCGCCTGGAATATTTTGACATCGGCCGGGGCCAGATCGAGGCCCTGGAGAAGACCGGCGAGGTCAAGAAGGACCTCACCCTCACCTCCCCGGTGCAGGGCATCGTCATGAAACGCATGGTGACCCAGGGTCAGATGGTCCAGGCGGGCATGCCCCTGCTGGAAGTGGCGGACCTCACCGAAGTCTGGGTGGAGGCGGATATCTACGAATATGAACTCCCCTGGGTGAAGGTGGGGGAAAAGGCCCAGATAACCCTGTCCTATCTGCCGGGGGAGACCTTCACCGGCCGCATCGAATATCTCTATCCCTACCTTAAGGAGAGCACCCGCACCGCCAAGGTGCGACTCAGGTTCGCCAATCCCAGGCTCAGTCTGAAGCCGGAGATGTTCGCCCAGGTGGAGATCAAGAGCCCCCTGCCCGGCCCGGTGGTGGCCGTGCCGTCTGAAGCGGTGCTGGACTCGGGGGAAAGGCAGCTGGTCTTCATCGCCCTGGGCCAGGGCCGCTTCGAACCCCGGGAGGTGAAGCTGGGCGCGGAAGGAGACAGCGGCCTGCGGGAGGTGCGCTCCGGCCTCCAGGGCGGGGAGGCGGTGGTGGTCTCGGCCCAGTTCCTGCTGGACTCCGAGTCCCGCATCCGGGAGGCCGTGGCCAAGATGTTGAAGGCCAGCCTCCCGGAGCCCGGCACGGCCGCGCCCCCGCCCCCGGCCAAGGAACCCCCGCCCCCCCCGCCGGTCCACAAACATTAGGGGGCGCCGACCAGAGGCCCAATCTTTTTCCTGTTACTGAAAACGGAAAACCGAAAACTGAAAACTGTCCTTCCATGATTGCCTGGATCATTGAAGCCTGCGTCAGAAACCGCCTGATGGTGGTCATCATCGGGTTGGTGGTCACCGTGTGGGGGATTTACGCAGCCTACAACCTGCCGGTGGACGCCATCCCCGACCTCTCCGACGTCCAGGTCATCATCTCCACCGACTTCCCGGAGCAGGCCCCCCAGGTGGTGGAGGACCAGGTGACCTACCCCCTCACCACCACCATGCTGGCCGTGCCCAAGGCCAAGGTGGTGCGGGGCTACTCCCTCTTCGGCCTGTCCCTGGTGTACGTCATCTTCGAGGACGGCACCGACATCTACTGGGCCCGCTCCCGGGTCCTGGAATACCTGAACTACGTGCGGGGCAAGCTCCCCCAGGGGGTGAATCCGGCCCTGGGGCCCGACGCCACCGGGGTGGGTTGGGTCTTTGAATACGTGCTGGAGGACCCCACCGGCCAACACGACTTGGCGCAGTTGCGCTCCCTCCAGGACTGGTTCCTGCGCTACCAGTTGCAGACCGTCCCCGGAGTGGCGGAAGTGGCCTCCGTGGGCGGCTTCGTCAAGCAGTACCAGGTGCAGGTGGACCCCAACAAGCTGGCTTCCTACGGCATCCCGCTAAGCAGACTCAAGGAGGTTATCAGCCGCTCCAACCAGGACGTGGGCGGCCGCCTGGTGGAGATGGCGGAAACCGAATACATGGTGCGGGGTCTGGGCTACATCAAGGGCCTCAAGGACGTGGAAAACATCGTGGTGGCCACGGACAAAGGCACCCCCGTCCTGGTGAGGGACCTTGCTCAGGTGCGCCTGGGGCCCGAGCTCCGCCGGGGCATTGCCGAGGCCAACGGCGTCGGCGAGGTGGTGTGCGGCATCGTGGTCATGCGCTTCGGCGCCAACGCCCGGGAGGTGATTGCCCGGGTCAAGGAAAAATTGGCGGACCTTAAACCCGGACTGCCTCCGGGCGTGAAGATTGTCACCGCCTACGACCGCTCCGACCTCATCGGTCGGGCCGTGGCCAATCTGAAGGGAAAGCTGCTGGAAGAAATCGTGGTGGTGGCCCTGGTCTGCGCCATCTTTCTGATGCATTTCCGCAGTTCGCTGGTGGCCGTGGTGACGCTGCCCCTGGGCATCCTCATCGCCCTGGGCGTCATGTATGAGCTCGACATCTCCGCCAACATCATGAGCCTGGGGGGCATCGCCCTGGCCATCGGGGTCATGGTGGACGCCGCGGTAATCATGATCGAGAACGCCCACAAGCACATCGAGCATGCGCCTGAGGGTACGCCCCGGGGCCCCCTGATTCTCGAGGCCGCCAAGGAGGTGGGGCCGTCGCTGTTCTTCTCCCTGCTGCTGATTACCGTCTCCTTCCTGCCGGTCTTTGCCCTGCAGGGGGAGAGCGGCCGCCTGTTCAAGCCCCTGGCCTACACCAAGACCTTCGCCATGGCCGCGGCCTCGGTCCTGGCGGTGACCATCGTGCCCATCATGATGCTGGCCTTCCTCACCGGCCGCATCCCCCCGGAGGAGAAAAACCCCCTGAACCGCTGGAGCCAGCGCCTCTACCATCCCATCCTGGAGTTTGTCCTGCGCTGGCCCAAGACCGCCATCCTCGTCGCCCTGGCGGTCCTGGCCGTCACCATCTATCCGGCCACCCGGCTGGGCTCGGAGTTCATGCCCCCCATTGATGAAGGGGACCTGCTCTACATGCCCACCACCATGCCCGGGCTGTCCGTCACCGAGGCCAAGGCTATTTTGCAGCAGACGGACCGCATCATCCGCACCTTCCCGGAGGTGGAGTATGTTTTGGGCAAGGCGGGGCGGGCCGAGACGGCCACCGACCCCGCGCCCTTGAGCATGATCGAGACCACCATCCGCCTGAAGCCCCGGGACCAGTGGCGCCCCGGCTACGACACCGAGCGCCTCATCAAGGAGATGGACGCGGCCATCAAGTTCCCGGGGCTGGCCAACTCCTGGGGCTATCCCATCAAGATCCGCATCGACATGCTCTCCACCGGCATCAAGACCCCGGTGGGCCTGAAGTTCATGGGACCCAACCTGGAGGCCTTAAACCGCCTGGGGGAAGAGGCCGAGGGCATCCTGCGCCAGGTCCCCGGCACCGCCAGCGTCTATGCGGAGCGCACCACCGGCGGGTATTACCTGGACTACGACATCGACCGCCAGGAAGCGGCGCGCTACGGCCTCACCGTGGGGGAGATCCAGGACGTCATCCTCAGCGCCCTGGGCGGCGTGAACCTGACCCAGACCGTGGAGGGCCTGGAGCGCTACCCGGTGAACCTGCGCTACCTCCCTGACTACCGGGAAAACCTCACGGCCCTGAACCGGGTCCTGATTCCCACCGCGGGCGGGGCCCAGGTGCCCATCGCCCAGGTGGCCAAGATCAGAATCCACCAGGGTCCGGACATGGTCAAGAGCGAAGGGGCCCGGCCCAGCGCCTGGATCTACGTGGACATCCGGGACATTGACGTGGGCACTTACATCAAGAAGGCCCAGGAGGCCATTGCCGCCCACCTCCAACTGCCCCCGGGCTATACCATGGTCTGGAGCGGCCAATTCGAATACATGGAGCGGGCCAAACAGCGCTTCAAGGTCATCATCCCCATCACCCTGGCCATCATCTTTTTAATCCTCTACGTCAACACCGGTTCCCTGGCCAAGGTGGTAATCGTCCTCCTGGCGGTGCCCTTCTCCCTGGTGGGGGCCATCTGGCTCCTCTATCTCTTGGGCTACCACATCAGCGTCGCCGTGGTGGTGGGCCTCATCGCCCTGGCGGGTCTGGACGCGGAAACCGGCGTGGTCATGCTCCTTTACCTGGACCTCGCTTACCACCGGCACGAGCGGGAAGGGAGGCTGCACAACCTCAAGGACCTGGACGACGCGGTGATGGAGGGCGCGGTGCAGCGCCTCCGGCCCAAGCTCATGACCGTGCTGGCCATTCTCATGGGCCTCCTGCCCCTGATGTACGGCAGCGGCACCGGCTCCCAGGCCATGAAGCGCATTGCCGCGCCCATGGTGGGCGGGGTGGTCACCTCCTTTATCCTGGAACTCCTCCTTTACCCCGCCATTTATTTGCTCTGGAGATGGCACGCGGAAGTCAAGCGCCGGGCCCCGCTTCAGCAATAAAAGGAGACCGGGGCCTCCCTTTCTCCGCTCTTTCCCCTTGCAAACCGCGTCTCAATCCTTAAATTCATAAAGAACTAACTCATAGCCAAGGAGGCTAGGTCAGCATGAGAAAATATTGGTGTCTGCTGGCGGTGGTTGCCATAGCCAGCCTGGCCGTCTGGTCTTGTGGCCAATCCCCTGAAGAAAAACCCAAACCCGCCGGGCAGGCCAAGGCCCCGGTAGCCGCGCCCGCCCCGGCGCCGGCCCCGGCGCCCAAGGCGGACACCGGGCCGGTGGCGGCGCCATCGCCAGCCCCTGAGCCGGGCCCCGTAGCCGGCGCCCCCACCCAGGCGCCGCCTCCGCCGGGAATGCCGCCTGTGCCGCCAGGCAAGGGGGTCCCCGGAGGCTTCCCCATGGGGCCGGGCCTCTATGATCCCAAGACCGTGACCACCGTCAAAGGCACGGTGGAGTCCCTGGGGATGGCCACGGGCATGGGCCGGCGGGAGCGCGCCTCCATAAGCGTCAACCTGAAAACCGACCAGGGCGTCCTGCCGGTGCACCTGGCGCCCATCTGGTATCTGCACATGCAGAGAGTCGCCACGAGCCCCGGGACCGTCATGGAAGTGACGGGCTCCAAAGTCAGTCCGGAGGGAAAAACCTTCATCATCGCCCGGGAAATCAAGGTGGACGGCAGGGTTGTGCCGCTGCGGGACGAGCAGGGCCTGCCCTCGTGGCGGCCAGGGCACATGCCGCCTATGCCTAAAGCCGAAGGACCGCCGAAAGCGATAAAGGTTTACGAAAAGTAACCCCATGAATCGCTTAGGTTTCCTGGAGGCTCTGGCGCTGGCCCTCACCCTGGCCGGCTGCGCCGCTTACGGCGGCTACTACGGGGACTACTACTACCCCTATGACTACTCCTACCCGTCCTATTATTACTACTCTCCCTTCGGCTACTATTATCCCTATGGCGGCTATTACTACTACTCCTACCCTTACAGCTACGGCGGTGGGAGAGAGCGCCATGAAAGAAGGGAAGAGGGCTTTGAAGGGCGCGGAGGGGGGGAGCCCCGGGGCGGTGGCGGGTTCCGGGGCGGCGGTGAGGGCCGGGGCGGCGGACGGGGCCAGCGCTGAGCCCGCCGTGGGTTGAAGTTCGCACCTGCCCGTTCCCGGTGAACTTCTTTTGATCGCGGCAGGGCCTGCCATCACCTTGCCGCGACGTCTGGCTAGACCCCCGGGAGGGCGGCCGGACCGGAGAAGACACTCCCTCATGGCCCATATGTAGCCCATGATGCTGCTTTACGCCCTGGTGGGCGGAGCCTTTGGGGCCTCCCTGGGCTATATTTTCCGGCGCCTGGAAGAAAACCGTCGCCTTCTCAAGGTGGTGCACCACGAATTTGAACTCCAGGTGGCCACCCTGCGGCACCATTACAAAAACCTGGCCCTGGGCATCAGCGGCTTCTCCCAGCGCATCCGGCGCAAGGTGGGAGAGTTGGACCAGTGTCTGAAGGAATGTGACGAACAGGGCTGCCCCCGGTGCGCCGGCCTGCAGGAAGACCTGGCCACCCTGGAGGGCAACGCCACCGTCCTGGACGAAGCCGCTCGGCGCCTGAACGCCACCCTGGCCCGGGAACTGCTGTTCCTTCGGGCCCTCACCAGCGAAACCCTGGCCCTGGAGCACCGGGACCTTTACCCCCTGGTCAAGGAGGCGGTGCGGGACCTGCTTTCCCTGCGCTTCCGGGACAAGGACCTGACGGTGGAGATCAACGGCCGGCCCTGGGAGGAATGCCGGGATTCCCTGACCTTCTCCTTTGAGCCCACGTCCCTGGAAGTCATGGTCCAGAACCTCCTGAGCAACGCCATGAAATACGGCGACCACATCCGCCTTGACCTGGAGGATAAAGGGGGCAGCGTGCACCTCACCGTCCAGGACAACGGCCCCGGCCTGGACGTGGCCAAACTGCGCCGGGACCTGGCCGCGCCCGGCGAGCTCCGGGAGGCGGACAGCACCCGTCTGGGCCTGAGGGTGATTCTGCACCTTCTGGGTAAGATGAACGGCCGCCTCTGGGTGGCCAGCTCCCCGGGGTCCGGGGCCGCCTTTATCCTGGAGATTCCCCAACAGTCCGTGCCCCGCCACGCTTAGCAGCCGCAGGCATGGTTCAGCCCGGCCTTTCCTGTCCCCCCGGCCTGTGTTATCTTAGGTTCAAGGAGCCTCATGCCCCCTCTCATTCCCGGCAACTTGCAGACCACGGCCATGGCCATCCTGCCCCACGACCGGCTGGAGCCGGCCCTGGAGCTGGCCCTGTCCCTGGACATCCCCTTCTGGCCCCAGCTCCCCCACCTCAATTTCTACGAAGACATGTACGTCCAGGCGGCGGAGCATTTCCCCGGCATCCGGCTTTTTCCCGACACCGCCGGCATTCGCTTCGACACCAACAAATTCTCCGAAGAGCTGCCGGAGTTGCTGGAGCACTGGGACGACCTGGGTTACTTCGACATCTCCCCCCGATATTCCGCGGTTTACCACCGTTTCCTGGAGTTGGACCTGAGCGGCTACCCGGCCATCCGGGGGCAACTGGAAGGCCCCGTCAGCTTCGGCCTGAAAATCCTGGATGAAGGCGACCGTCCCCTCATCTTCAACGACCAGGTGCGCCCTATCCTGCTGGACTTCATGGCCCGGCGGGCCCAGGCCCAGCTGGCGCGCCTGAAAACCAAACATCCCCGGGCCTTCCTCTTCCTGGACGAGCCGGGGCTCCAGTTCATCTTCAGCTCGGTGTCCGGCTACCCCGACACCCGGGCCAAGGAGGATCTGGACCGCTTCCTGGCCCAGATTGACCGCCCCCGGGGCATTCACCTGTGCGGCAACCCCGACTGGGAATTTTTGCTTAACCGGGACTTGGATATCTTGTCCCTGGACATTTATACCAACGGCGAGGTCTTCCGCTGCTATGGGCAGGCGGTGAAGCGCTTCCTCAAGCGGGGCGGGGTATTGGCCTGGGGGATTATTCCCACCTGCTTCGAGACCTTCAGCCAGGAGAGTCAGGACCACCTCCTGGCCTACCTGGAGGACCTGTGGCCCACGCTCCTGGCCGCGGGCATTGACCGGGAGCAGATGCTGGCCCAGAGCCTCCTGGCCCCGGCCACCTGCTGCCTCATCAACCCCGACCGGGAGAAGACCGTGGCCCAGGCCTTTGCCTGGCTGCGGCAGTTGTCCCTGCGCCTGCGGGAGAAATACCTTCTGTGGTGAATGGCGGGACGCAAGAAGTGAGCCTGCTTTATTTTGCCGAAGGAAGTATAATTTTCCCTCCCCCTTGAGGGGGGAGGCTCAGGGAGGGGCGAAATCCATGATTCCCCCTCTCCCTAACCCCCCCGTCCTCCGGGGAGAAGGAATAATATCACCGGCTTCCGAGGGCCCCGTATTTGATGCCGGAGTGCCAGACCCCTGCCATCGTCCTCAGCGTCCGCGATTTAGGCGAAGCGGACCTGCTGGTGACCTTCCTCACCCCCGGCCAAGGCCGGGTCACGGGGGTGGCCAAACACGCCAAGAAGAGCCGCCGCCGCTTCCCCCACTGCCTGGAGCCCCTGAGCCGGGTGGACTTTTTCCTCTCCTCCCGCCCTGGGCGCGAATTGGAGTTTATCCATAAGGGCGAGCTGGTGCGCCTTTTCCCCACGCTGCGCCGGGATCTGAAGCGCCTGGCCGCGGCCGCGGTCCTGGGGGAGCTGGCGGGCCTCCTGGCGGCTCCCCCGGAGGCTACCCGCCGGATCTTCTCCACCCTGGAGGCGGCCCTGGAGCGCCTGGACACCGGAGCACCCCCGGATTCCCTGCTGCCCGGGTTTATGCTGCGACTCCTGACCCTGGGGGGTTACGGCCCCCGCCTGGAGGCCTGTATCTCCTGCAGCGGCGAACCGGGGGCGCCCCTGTATTTCAGCGTGCCCCGGGGCGCCATTTTGTGCAGCCAGTGTTACCGGGAGGCCGCCGGCCCCCTCCTGGCCCTCAGCCCCGGAGCCTGGAAGCTCCTGCGCCTGGCCCAGGGCCTGGAGCCGGAGAAATTGTCCCGCCTGCGGTTCCCCGGACCCCAGCGGGACCAGAGCCTGGCCCTCCTCCAGGCCTTCCTCCGCCACCACCTGGGCCGGCGGCTCAAATCCTGGCCCTTCTGGGACAAGGTGGCCGCCAAAGAAACCCCGAACCCGGGATGACCCCATGCCCTTGCCCCCCCTCCCGATGCGCCCGGAAGCCCTCCTCCTGGCTGCCCTCTCCCTGGCCCTGCTGGCTCTCGAGGCCCTGAGACCCCTGAGGAAGCGGAAGCGGCCCCGCCCCCGCCGCTGGGCCGTGAATGCCGGCCTCACGGCCCTGGCCTATGCCTGCGGCATGCTGGTGGTGCGGCCCGCGGCCCTGGGCACCGCGGCCTGGTTGGAGGACCGCAGCCTGGGCCTGTTGGCGGCCCTGCCCCTGCCCTTTGGGGGCAAATTTGTCCTGGGCTTTTTGTTGATGGACCTGACCTTTTACTACTGGCACCGCCTCAACCACACCCGGGGGCTCTTGTGGCGCTTTCACAACGTGCACCACGTGGACCCGGACCTGGACGTCACCACCTCCTTCCGCTTCCATTTTGGGGAAGTCCTTTATTCCACGGTCTTCCGGGTGTTGCAGGTGGGCCTCACCGGGGTCGCGCCCCTCACCTACCTGGCCTACGAGCTGGTCTTCAACGCGGCCACCCTGTTCCACCACAGCAACCTCGGGCTCCCCATCGCCTGGGAGCGGCGCCTGAACCTGCTCCTGGTCACGCCCCGCATGCACGGCATCCACCACTCCGCGGTGGGGGCCGAGACCAACAGCAACTACTCCGTGGTTTTCAGCTTCTGGGACCGGCTCAACCGCAGCCTCAGGCTCAACGTCCCCCAGTCCCAGGTTATTGTCGGGGTCCCGGCCTACCTGCTCCCCCGGGACAACCGCCTGGCCGCGCTGCTGGCCATGCCCCTAGCGGCCCAGCGCCCTTACTGGCGCTGGCCCAGCGGCAAGGTTTCAGTGCGCCTCCAGCCTCCGGCCCACCCCCAGCCCGCCCTCCTGGCGGAGTGAACCGCCGGGAAAAATCTCCTTCCGTTTATGTGTCGGCCTTGCCCACTTTCGCCTGGGTCCTTATCTTAAATCCCGAGTAATTCGTCAAGGTAGTGGAGCAGGAGGCAGCCATGCGTCTTCAAGGCAAGCGAATCGCCGTTCTGGCGGAAGAGTTGTACCAGGAGCTGGAGTTGTGGTATCCCCTGCTGCGTTTCCGGGGCCTGGGCGCACAAGTGCTGGTGGTGGGCTCCGGCAGCGCCCAGACCTACAGGAGCAAGCTGGGCTACCCCGTGGAGGTGGACAAGTCCGCCCAGGAGGTGAGCGCGGACGAACTGGACGCACTGGTCATCCCCGGCGGCTACGCCCCGGACCATATGCGCCGCCACCCGGCCATGGTGCGCCTGGTCCGGGACGCAGTCCTCAAGGGCAAAGTAGTGGCCGCCATCTGCCACGCCGGCTGGATGCTGGCCTCCGCGGACGTGCTTAAGGGGCGCACCGTCACCGGGTTTTTCGCCATCAAGGACGACCTGGTGCACGCGGGCGCCAAATACGTGGACGCGGAAGTGGTGGTGGACGGCAATCTCATCACCTCCCGCCAGCCCGAAGACCTGCCGGCTTTCTGCCGGGCCATCATAGCCTGCTTGGGGGGCGAGGTGCGCTGCCCGGCCTGCAACGTGGTGTACCCCGGCGAGCCCTGGGAGTGAGGACCGTCCGGGGACAGGTCCCGGGACAGGGATGGGACCCGGCGTCCCCGGCTTTTCCGCCTTTGTCCAGAAAATTAACCTCTTAACCCTCGCGTTGGCCCTGGCCGCCACCTTGCACCGTCCTCCGCCGCAGGGCGCTCGCGCCCTGTGGAAGCCCGCGGTTAAGGGGCTCCTAGGCCCCCGGCCGCGGCCTTGGCAGGCGGCCATGGCGGCAATCCAGAGAGAGAACGGCTGGGCTCCCGGCCCGGGGTGGCCGGGGCGGGGAGAGGAAAAACTGGACCGGGCCCTGGTAGCGGGCCTCCTCCTGGAGGCCCTCCTGGAAGCGCGCCGGCAGGACTCCCCGGGTCCCCAGCACGCCCGGCAGGTGAAAACCCATCTCAAGCGCTCCCTTACCCGGCACCTGGCGGGCTACGTGACCCTGGACCGTTTCCGCACCCTCATGGCGCACCTGGACCCTTGGTTCGCCCGCTACTATCCCCTTCTGGCCCCTCTGGCAGGGCTCCCCGCCGGCCTGGAGGCAGCGGGCGGCGGCGCGCCCCTGCCGGCGTTGGCTGCGCCGCCGCGGGTCCCGGTCTTCCGGGAAGACCTTCTGGAAGATTGGCGCGCTTTAAACCCGGGGCTCTTCCCCTCCCGGCCCCACCGGAAGCTGACCTGGGACAAGCTCAAGGAGTTTCTGTCAAGCACCCGGGGACGCTGGTTCGGGGTCAAAGACCTGGCCCGGGACCTGGGGCTGGAGCGCAAGACCGCCTGGGAATATCTCCGGAAACTCCGGGAAGCCGGGCTGCTGCGCCACAACGGCGCCTGCTCCGCGGCGGCCCGCTACTCCCTTGAGGACCACTTCCTCCGGGTGCGGGGGGAAGACCTGCGGCTCCAGGTGGCCCGGACTTTCCCCGACTGGCCCGAAGACGCGGCGGCCTCTCTGGCCGATTACCTCCTGGCCACCAGCGGTGAAGTTCTCTGGGAAGGTGAGTGGGCCGCCGGCCTTCCCTCTTCCGGGGCCCCGGGTTTCCTGGAGCGCCTGGTGGCCGCCGGTCTCCTGGAGGTGGCGGCCTCCTCCGGTCCCGCGCGCCTCTTGCGCCTCCACCCCCGTTGGCTCCGGGAAGATGAAGAGGCCTCCGCGACGGGGGCCTGAGTCCCGACCCCTGCCGTCCACCCCCGGTTTTCCCGGGAAAGCGCGAAACTCCCATTTGACCCGCGGCCTAAAATTGTGATATGTTTTGCAAACGTTTTTGGGGAGGTTGAGCTCCATCCATGATTCGGGACGTGTTCTTTGAAACCATGCCCCGGGAGGACCTGGCGGCCCTGCAACTCCGGAGGCTGAAGGCCGTGGTGGAACGGGTCTATCACCTGGTGCCTTTTTACCGCCGGCGCATGGACGAGCTGAAGTTCAAACCGGAGCACCTGCGCACCCTGGACGACCTGAGGCTGCTGCCCTTCACCACCAAGCAGGACCTCCGGGACAATTACCCCTTCGACATGTTTGCAGTGCCCATGGACCAGGTGGTGCGCATCCATGCTTCCTCCGGCACCACCGGCAAGCCCACGCCGGTGGCCTACACCCAGCGGGACCTGGACAACTGGGCCGAACTCATGGCCCGGACCCTGGCCGCAGCGGGGGTGCACCGGGGGGACATTGTCCACAACGCTTACGGCTACGGCCTCTTCACCGGCGGCCTGGGCTTTCATTACGGCGCCGAGCGCCTGGGCGCGGCGGTGATTCCGGTGTCCGGGGGGCAGACCCGGCGGCAGGTCATGCTTCTGCAGGACTTCTCCCCCACAGTCCTCACCTGCACCCCTTCCTTCGCCCTGTACGTAGCGGAAGTGGCCCAGGAAATGGGGGTGGACTTCAAAAATCTAAAACTCCGGGTAGGCGTCTTCGGGGCCGAGCCCTGGACCCAGGCCATGCGGGACGAGATTGAAAACCGCCTGAACCTGGACGCCATGGACATCTACGGCCTGTCGGAAATCATTGGCCCCGGGGTCAGCGTCGAGTGCATCGAGGCCAAGAAGGGGCTGCACCTCTTCGAAGACCACTTCCTGCCGGAGATCGTCGACCCCGCCACCCTTCAGCCCCTGCCGCCGGGAGAGACGGGGGAGCTGGTCATCACCACCATTACCAAGGAGGCCATGCCCCTGCTGCGCTACCGCACCCGGGACATCACCTCGCTGAATTGCGCGCCCTGCGCCTGCGGCCGCACCATCGCCCGGATGAGCCGCCTCCAGGGCCGCTCCGACGACATGCTCATCATCCGGGGGGTGAACGTCTTCCCCTCCCAGATCGAGGCCGTCCTCATGGAGACCCCCGGGGTGGCGCCCCACTACCAGCTCATCGTGGACCGGGAGGGACAGCTGGACACCCTTGAGGTCCAGGTGGAGGTGGACGAAGCCGCCTTTTCCGACGAAGTCAAGCAGCTCCAGGCCCTGGCCCAGAACCTCCAGAAACAGATCAAGGACTACCTCACCGTCTCCGTCAAGGTGAAGCTGGTGGAACCCCGCACCATCCCCAGGAGCGAAGGCAAGGCGAAAAGGGTCATTGACCGCCGCCAGTTGTTGGAGGAGAAACCATGAAAGTGGAACAGATCTCGGTGTTCCTGGAAAACAAGGCGGGGCGCCTGGCGGAGGTAACCCGCATTCTGGGCGAGGCCGGCATCAACATCCGGGCCCTGTCCCTGGCGGACACCACGGACTTTGGCATCCTCCGCCTCATTGTGGACCAATATGACCGGGCCCGGGAGGTCCTCAAGGCCCAGAGCTTCACCGTGGGCAAGACCGAGGTGGTGGCCGTGGAGGTCCCGGACCGCCCGGGGGGCCTGGCCTCGGTCCTGCAGGTCCTGGCCAAAGCCGGCGTCAACGTGGAATACATGTATGCCTTTGTCCAGCACAGCGGCAAGAACGCGGTGATCATCTTCCGTTTCGACAACCTGGAGGACGCCATCAGCATCCTGCAGAAAGAGGGCGTCCACATCTACAAGGGCGAAGAAGTTTACCGGCTGTAAACGGGGAGGGAAAGATCATGAAGAGAAGGATTGCGGCAGGACTGGCTTTTCTGTTGGCCCTGGCTGTCATCACCTGGGGGTGCGGCCCGGCCAGGGAAGCGGAACCCTACGTGGTGGGCGGCATCTTCTCCATCACCGGCCCGGCCTCTTACCTGGGAGAGCCGGAGCGCAACACCATGGAGATGCTGGCCGAGGAGATCAACGCCAAGGGGGGCATCAACGGCCACCCCCTGAAGACGGTGATTTACGACGATGAAGGCGACGTCACCAAGGCCCGCCTCCACGCAGAAAAACTCATGCAGAAGGACAAAGTGCTGGCCATCATCGGCCCCAGCCTCACCCACACCTCCATGACCGTGCTGGACCTGACCCAAAAGGCCCAGTTACCTCTGATCTCCTGCGCCGCGGGCATCGGCATCACCGCGCCGGCCAAAGATAGGGTCTGGGTCTTCAAGACCGCGCAGACGGACCAGATGGCGGTGACCCGCATCTACCAATACTTGCAACAGCAGGGGATTAACCAGGTGGCCATCCTCACCGTGTCCACCGGCTTCGGGGTGTCGGGCAAGGAGCAGCTCACGGGCCTGGCCCCCCAGTACGGCATCACCGTAGTGGCCCAGGAGGTCTTCGGGGAGAAGGACACGGACATGACTCCCCAGCTCACCAAGATCCGGGGCACGCCGGCCCAGGCGCTGATCTGCTGGGGCACCGGCCCGGCCCCGGCCCTGGTGGCCAAGAACATCAAACAGTTGGGCCTCACCATCCCCCTGATCCAGAGCCACGGCGCGGCCTCCAAGAAGTTCATCGAACTGGCCGGGGACGCGGGGGACGGCATCATCATGCCCGCGGGCAAGCTGGTGGTCTACAACCTGCTCCCGGACTCCGACCCCCAGAAGGCGGTGTGCAAGGAGTACGACCAGAAATATCAGGCCAAATACAAGGCGCCCGCCTCCAGCTTCGGCGGCTATGCTTATGACGCCCTGAGGATGCTGACCCAGGCCCTGGCCAAAGCGGGCAAGGACCTGGCCAAAATCCGCAGCGAACTGGAGGGCACCAAGAACTACGTGGGCGTCAGCGGCATTTTCAACATGAGCCCCGAGGACCACAACGGCCTCACCCCCGACGCCTTTGTCATGGTGAAAATCGAAAAGGGCGAATTCAAGCTGCTGCCCTGAGGCTTCCAGAGCCGCGGGAGGGGGCGCGCCGGCTCTCTCCCGCGGCTGGCTTTAACCTCCTGTGACCAACTTAAGCCGACTTTCCCTGCTCTCCCTCCTATTTGTCGTTCTTCTGGCCGTGCACCTGTGGTTTCTCTTCGCCGTGCAACTGCCCCACCGGGAGCAGAAGGGCGAGGCCTATCCAGGCACCGGGGCCTTTCATATCAAGCTCCTGGGCGACGAAGGCCAGTTTGCCCTGATGGCTTACCACCTCAACCAGGGGGGGGTCTATTCCCTGGATGGCCGGACCCCCACGGCCCTGCGCATGCCCCTCTTCCCCCTGGCCGCGGCGGCGGTTTTCCGCCTCAGCGGCAACAACGCCCTGTACGTCATCATCTTTAACTGCCTCGTGGCGGCCCTGGCGGCCCTGGCGGCCTACCGCCTGTGCACTCTGTTCTGGTCGCCGGAGGTGGGCCTGGCCGCCATGGCGGTGGTGGGCCTGAGCCCTTATACCTTCGACTGCTTCGTCAATTTCTGCTGCGAACCCCTGTTCACCGTGCTGGTGACCCTCTCCGTCATCCTGTTGGTCCTGATGACCCGCCGGGGCTCGGCCAGGTATGCCGCGCTGGGCGGCCTGGCCACCGGGGCCGCGGCCCTGACCCGGGCCGAGGGCGCGCTCCTCATCCCCGTCTATTTTTCTTACCTGGCTTATCTTTATCTCTTTAGGGGTCAGAAGACGTTGTCCATCTCCCTTGTCTTTCTGGCCCTGGCCTTGGCGGCCCTGGCCCCCTGGGTCATTAGAAATCACTACTCCCTGGGCTACTGGGGCCTGTCCACCATGTCCGGGAGGGTTTTCTCCGGCGCCCACAACCGGCGCCTCCTGGACCGCCACCCGGGGTCCTGGGGCCACTTCCGCACCTATGCCCCGGAGGAGGAACAGCAGGCCGTGAAGGGGCTCAGCGAGGTGCAGTTCAACCGCTACCTGTGGCAGCGGGGCTTAAGCACCCTGAAAGCCTACCCCCTGTCCCATCTGCTGCGGCTGGAAGCCATGAAACTTTTCAATACCTTTAAGCCGTCTTACCGCATCTTCCCCAAGGGCTACCACGAAGGGCTCAACTTCCTGCTCACGGCCCCCTACTTCCTGCTTTATTTGTCATTCTTAGTCTTCCTGGGCCAAACCCTGAGATCCCCCGGCCGCGTCCTGCTCCTGCCCCTGGTGGTCCCGGTGGTTACTTCCCTGGTCTTTTGGGGCACCATCCGCTGGCGCGTCCCCTACGAACCCGTCATCTTTTCCCTGGCCCTGGCCTCTTGGTTTCATTTCCTGAGGCCGCGGGTCGCCCTCCGCGGCGGCGGGAAAGGTCTCTAAATGGGACGGCGCAGCCCGTGGTAACCCTGGTCTCCCTTCTGCAATACCTGGTTTCCGGCCTCACCAACGGAGCCATCTACGCTCTTATCGCCCTGGGCTTCGGCATCATTTACAACGCCACCACCATCATCAATTTTGCCCAGGGGGAGATGGTGGCCCTGGGCGCCCTGTGCGCCATCAGCTTTTACCACCTGGAACCCTCCCTGCCCCTGGCCTTCCTGGCCGGTACGGGTCTGGTGACCATAATCGGCCTGGCCTTTGAGCGCGCCGCCCTGCGCCCGGTGAAGGACCCGAGTCCCATCACCCTCATTATCATCACCGTGGGCGGCGCAGTCTTCCTCAAAGGCGTGGCCATGCTCCTGTGGGGTAAGGAAGCCTATCCGCTGCCGTCCTTCTCCGGCAACGTCCCCCTTAACCTGGGCCCGGCCACCATCCTGCCCCAGAACCTCTGGGTCCTGGGCCTCACCGCGGCCTTGGTCCTGGGGCTGGAGGCCTTTTTCCGCCTCACCCTGGTGGGCAAGGCCATGCGGGCCTGCGCTTACAATCCCCGGGCCGCCCGCCTGGTGGGCATCCCCGCGGCCCGCATGGTGCAGCTCTCCTTCGGTCTGAGCTCGGCCTTGGGCGCCGCGGCGGGCATCCTCATCGCCCCCCTGACCCTGGGGGTTTACGACATGGGCACCATGCTGGGCCTCAAGGGTTTTTCCGCGGCCATCATGGGCGGGCTGGGCAGCCTCCTGGGGGGGGTCCTGGGGGGCCTGGTCCTGGGGGTGGCCGAAGCCCTGGCTTCGGGCTTCGTCTCCTCCGGCTACCGGGACGCGGTGGCCTTCCTCATCCTCCTCCTGGTCCTGTTCCTGCGCCCCCAGGGCATCCTTGGAGGCCGGAAATGAAAGGTCTCTTGGTGAACCGCTGGGGCCTCTTCGCCGCGGCCGTGCTCCTCCTGGCCGGGGTCCTGAAGGAGGATTATTACTTTTCTCTCCTCAATTTCATCGGCATCCACACCCTGCTGGTGGTGGGCCTGAACCTCCTCATGGGTTACGGCGGCCAGATTTCCCTGGGACACGCGGCCTTTTTCGGCCTGGGGGCTTACACCTCCGGCGTCCTCACCGCGGCTTACGGGGTCAACCCCTGGCTGGCCCTGGTGGCCGGGCTCATCATTGCCGGGGCCACCGCCTTCCTTCTGGGCGTCCCGGCCCTGAAGCTCCGGGGCTACTACCTGGCCATGGCCACCCTGGGCTTCGGCATCATCGTTTTTATTGTCCTGAACGAGGCCCAGCCCCTTACCGGCGGCCCTTCCGGCCTGGCGGGGATCCCGTCTTTGTCTTTGGGTCCTCTGGCCCTGAACACCCCCCGGCGCCTCTACTTCCTGATCTGGGCCACGGTGGGGCTGGTTATGGCCTTGAGCGCCAACCTGGTGGACTCCCGCCTGGGCCGGGCCTTGCGGGCCCTGCACGACAGCGAGCCTGCGGCCCAGTCCCTGGCCGTGGACACCTTCGCCCTGAAACTCAAGGTCTTCATCTGGAGCGCCCTGTACGCCTCCCTGGCGGGCAGCCTCTACGCCCACACCCTGAATTTCATCGCCCCCTCTTCCTTCACCTTCATGTTTTCCATTAAACTGGTGACCATGGTGGTGCTGGGGGGCATGGCCAGCATCTGGGGCTCGCTCCTGGGCGCGGCGGTGCTCACGGTGTTGCCGGAGCTCCTCACCGCGTTCCACGACTACGAGGTGGTCATCTTCGGCGCCATCCTCATGGCGGTGATGATCTTCCTGCCCCGGGGCCTGGTCCGGGGCCTTCTGGACCTCTGGGAGTTCCGTAATTATAAGCGGCAAGGGGGGCGCATCCCTGTCTGAGACGCCGTTGTTGGAGCTGCAAAACGTCAGCCTGGCCTTCGGGGGCCTCCAGGCGGTGGAGGACGTCAGCCTCTCCGTCCGCCCGGGGGCCATCCAGGCCATCATCGGGCCCAACGGCGCGGGCAAGACCACCCTGTTCCACCTGGCCACCGGGTTTCTGGCCCCCCAGGCGGGGCGCATCGTTTTTGACGGCCAGGAGATCCAGGGCCGGCCGCCCCACGCCATTGCGGCCCTGGGCATCGCCCGCACCTTCCAGCTGGTACAGCTCTTTGACCACATGACCGTGTTGGAGAACGCCATGGTGGGCCGCCACCGCCTGAGCCGGGCCGGCCTGCTCTCCGGGGCCCTGCGCCTCCCCCGGACCCGCACCGAAGAAAAGCTTATCCGGGAAGAGGCCCTGGCGGCCCTGGAGTTCGTGGGGCTGGCGGACCGGGCCCGCCAGAGCGCCGCGGTCCTGCCCCTGGGGCTCAAGCGCCTGCTGGAAATCGCCCGGGCCTATGCCTCCCGCCCCACGCTGCTGCTCCTGGATGAGCCCGCCTCGGGCCTGGACGCGGCAGAGACGGACCGCCTCGGGGAGATGATCCTGGCCCTCCGGGAGCAGGGAATCACCGTCCTGCTGGTGGAACATGACATGGCCCTGACCATGGAAGTCGCGGAAGAAATTGCCGTGCTCAATTATGGCCGCCTCATCGCCCAGGGCCCGCCCCGGGCCATCCAGAAGCACCCGGAGGTCATCGCCGCGTATCTGGGCACCGACTGGCAAGCGTGAAGTAGCTATGCTCAAAATCCGCAACCTGTACGCCTACTACGGCTCGGTGAAGGCCCTCAGCGGCGTGACCCTGCACGTGCGGGAAGGGGAGATCGTGGCCTTGATCGGCGCCAACGGCGCGGGCAAGACCACCCTGCTCAACGCGGTCTGCGGCCTGGTGCGCCGGGAGGGTGAGGTCAACTTCGCCGGCCGGGACCTGGCGGGGCTGGCCCCGGAAGCCGTGGTGGCCTTGGGGCTTTCCCAGGTCTGTGAGGGCCGCCAGCTCTTTGCGCCCATGACCGTGCTGGAAAATCTCGAGCTGGGGGCCTACCGCCGCCGCCAGCGCCGGGACAGGGCCGACATCCAGGCGGACCGGGAGCGGGTGTTTCACCTCTTTCCCCGCCTCAAAGAACGGCTCACCCAGAAGGCCGGCACCTTGAGCGGCGGGGAGCAGCAGATGCTCGCCATCGGCCGGGCCCTCATGGCCCGGCCCCGGCTCCTGCTCCTGGACGAGCCCTCGTTGGGGCTGGCCCCCCGGGTGGTGGAGGACATCCTGGCCACCCTGAACCAGCTCCGGGCCGAGGGCCTCACCACCCTGCTGGTGGAGCAGAACGCCCGGGCCGCCCTGAGGGTGGCGGATCGGGCCTATGTCCTGGAAACCGGCCGCATCATCCTCAGCGGCGCCGCGGCCGACCTGCTGTCCGACCGCCAGGTGACCCGGGCCTACCTGGGCCGGGACTACAAGGAATTTACCGAAGGCAGATAAGGCTAAGGAATCTATAGATGACATTGAGCGATTCAATGCGGACGCCCAGGACAGCACCTAGAAAAATGGTTAAAACACCTCTCTTAAGAACTTTGCGCCCTTTGCGCCTTGGCGAGAGCCATTAAAGGAGGTAGCCCATGCGCCAGCCGGAAGTGGAGGCCATGGACCGGGAAGAGCTGGAGCTCCTGCAGCTGGAGCGCCTCCAGAGCACCCTCACCCGGGCGTACCGCCAGGTGAAATTTTACCGGCAGCAGTTCGACCGGCTGGGCCTGAGGCCGGAGGCGGTGCGTTCCTTGAGCGACCTGGCCCGGCTGCCCTGCACTACCCGGGAAGACCTCTCGGAGAACTACCCTTACGGGTTGTTCGCGGTGCCCCTCCGGGACATCGTCCGCATCCTCTCTTCCCCGGGCACCACGGAAAAGCCCCTGGTGGTGGGCTACACCACCCAGGACGTGAAGCTCTGGCTGGAGCTTCTGGCCCGCGTCTACGTCTCCTCTGGAATAACCCGGGAAGACATCCTGCAAATCATCCTGCCGCCGGGCCTGGCCAACTGGCGCCGGGACCTCCAGGCCGGGGCCGAGTACCTGGGCGCGTCGGTGATCCCCGCAGCCACTCTGAACTTCGCCAAGGAGCTCATGGTGATGCGGGACTACAAGACCTCGGTCCTGGTCACCACCCCCTCCGTGGCCCGGCACCTCTTGACGGTGATGGCTCGCATGGGCCTCACCCCGGTGGACTTAAGCCTGCGGCTGGCCCTGATGGTGGCCGCGCCCCTGTCGGCCGAGGCGCGGGGAGAAATAGAGCAGGGCTTCGGGGTGCGCCTCGCCACCGCCTACGGCATCACCGAGGTCATGGGGCCGGGTCTGGCCTTCAGTTGCGGCCAGGGAGAAGGGCTGCACTTCTCCGAGGACCACTTCTATCCCGAGATCATCGACCCCCGGAGCGGCGCGGTCCTCCCCCCCGGGACGCCGGGGGAATTGGTCATCACCACCCTGAGCACCGTGGCCTTTCCTTTAGTTCGTTTTAAGAGCGGCGACCGCACCTCCCTCTTACAAGAACCCTGCCCCTGCGGCCGCACCCTGTCCCGCCTGGGCGAAATCACCGGGCGGGTGGACGCTATCTTTTCCGTGGGGGGCATCAAGGTACACCCGGACCAGGTTGGCCTGCTGCTGGCCCAGGTCCTGGAAATCCCCGCGCCCCGCTACACCTGGCAGGTGGTGACGGAGGAGGGCCTGGAGTTCCTGGACGTGGATATTTGCCTGGACGAGACCCTGTTCTCAGACGAGGTCAAGGCCCTGGAAGGGGTGTGCCGCCGGGCCCGGCGCCACCTCCAGGATCACCTGGGGGTCAACGCCCGCATCACCTTGAAGGAGATTGCCTGAGGCCAGATGAATTTTTGGTGGCCAACGGCAGGCGGCTTATGCTACAAGCAGGCTTAGATTGCCGTCATTTTAGAAATCTTGCCATGGTAAAAGGAGGATATGCATGGGCAACTTGAGGAAAATATTGGCTCTGGGCATCGGCGTCCTGCTGCTCCTGGCCCCCCTGGCCTGCGAGCAGGCCAAACCCGTGAAGCTGGGCACGGTGCTGCGCCTTTCCATCGGCGCGGAGCACGGCATCCCCTGCCGCCGGGGCGTGGAGATGGCAGTGGCCGAGGTCAACAAGGCCGGCGGCGTTAAAGGCCAAAAGGTGGAGCTCATCGTGGAGGATGAAAAGGACTCGCCGGCCGCGGCGGTGAACGCGGTGCAGAAACTCATCAGCGTGGACAAGGTCCCCGCCATGGTGGGCCCCATGACTTCCGCGGACATCATGGCCGCGTCCAAGACCCTGGAAGACGCCAAGGTGGTGGCCATCAGCCAGACGGCCACCACTCCCAAGCTCAGCGGCGCCGGGGCCTACCTCTACCGGGGCTGCTCCCGTATCGACACCCAGGCCCGGGTGCTCACCGACTACGTGGCCAAGACCTGGCAGCCCAAGACCGTGGGTATTTTCTTCTCCAACGAGCCTTACGGCAAGGGCTGCGCCGACCTGTTCTCCCAGTTTTTTGAGAAAAACGGCATCAAGGTGGTGGCCACCGAATCCTTCAACCGGGGGGCCCGGGACTTCAAGAGCGAACTCACCAAGATCAAAGCCGCCGACCCGGATATCCTCTTCATCCCCGGCTACACCCCGGAGACTGCCCCAGCCGCGGCCCAGGCCCGGCAGCTGGGCATGAACCAGAGGATCCTCGGGGTTTACGGCGACATGGACCCGGTGTACATCCAGTTGGCCGGCCCCGCGGCGGAGGGCCACGTCATCGGCGTGGAGTATGACGAAGACTACGACACCCCCAGGAACAAGGCCTTCAAGCAGGCTTATTACGAGCTGGCCAAGAAAAACAATGACCCGGTGAACATCATGTTTGCGGCCCTGTCCTACGACGCCGCCTCCCTGGTCCTGGCAGGCATGCAGAAAAACGGCCCCACCTCCGAAGGCATCAAAAAGTTCCTGGACGAAGTTAAGGACTTTGACGGCGTCACCGGCAAACTCTCCTTCGGCAAGGAGCACGACGTGGTCCGGGCCGGCACCGACGGCGTCTACATCGTGGAGGTCAAGGGCGGCAAGTACGTGAAGGTGAAGTAAGGACGGTTTTCGGTTTTCTGTTTCCTGGGTTTAAAAAACAGGGGCGGCCAGGGGCCGCCCCTAAAGTTTCCGCCCCCAGATACCCGGCGGACCTTGAACCCAGCCCCTGGCCTAACCGAAAACCGAAAACCGTTATTTTTCCACCAGGATGACTTTGTGGTTCACCAGGTTGAGGCTGTGGATGGTGGCCTTGATGGTCTTCTGCTCGCCGAAGATGTTGACCAGGCGCAGGCCGTCCCCCTCTGGTTCGATGACGTCCACTTCCGAGAGGAACAGCTCCTCTTTGCCGTCTTTGAGCACATAAGCTGCGGCTTCACACATTCTTCATTATCTCCTTCAGACGCTGGCTGACAATCTTTTCAATCAGGTGGGGCAAGGGCTCCGGGGCCACGCCCGCGATCACCACCTTCTCCTGGGTCAGGGGCAGGAGTAGCTTGGGGGCCGGGGCCGAGGCCACGGCCTCCGCCATGCGGGGGGTCACCTCCCCCATCATGGCGTGGGCCAGAACAATGGACAGCGGCCCCAGGATCACGTCCGCGGCGGCCACGGTGCGGACGATGGCATTCTCCCCGGAGGCCCCCCGGTTGGCCCGGGCCTTCATCATCTGGGCGGTGGCCACGGCGTTGGTGCCCAGGGCGATGACCTCGTGCTCCTCCCCATACACCTCCTTGAGGCGTTTGATGAGGGCCGCGCCCATGCCGCCCCCCTGGCCGTCAATGACCACGATGCGCAAGCTTTACTCCAACCCGAATTTTTCCCGGAGCTTGTGGAACACGATCTCCGGCACCATGCCCTCGATGTTGCCGCCGTGGATGGCCGCCTCCTTGAGGATGCTGGAGCTCAGAAAGACCCACCTCAGCCCCGTCATGAGAAACACGGTTTCCACCTCCGGCTCCAGGCGCCGGTTGATCATGGCCAGCTGGAACTCGTATTCAAAGTCGGTGACGGCCCTAAGCCCCCGCATGATGACCATGGCGTTCTTGCTCTTGCAGTATTCCACCAGCAGGCCGTCGAAGGTGTCGATGGTGACCCGGGGGTGGTCCACCAGGGAGGCCCTGATCATCTCCATGCGCTCCTCGATGGTGAACAGGGGTTTCTTGAAGGCGTTGGTGGCCACGGCCACGATGATGCGGTCGAAGATCCTCAGGGCCCGCTGGATCAGGTCCACGTGCCCGTTGGTGATGGGGTCGAAGCTGCCGGGGTAAACCGCCAGGTCAGGCAATATCTTCCGTGCTCCTGTCTTGAATTGGCCCTTCGGCCTGGTAAATGGCCACCTGGGTGTCGCCGTAGCGCCGCAACTCCCGGCGCTGCAGCCCTCCCACCACCTCGGCCAGGGTCTCCCGGGAGCTGTGCTCCGCCACCACCCGGGCTCCGGGCGCCAGGATATTTCCTGCTCCCAGGGCGGCCAATACCTGGCCGGCCGCGCCGGCCCCGTAGGGCGGGTCCAGGAAGACCAGGTGGAACCTCTCCCCCTGACGGCCAAGCTTCTTGAGGGCCGTGAGCGCCGCCACCGGCAGCACCAGCGCCCGGGCCTCCAGATCCAGGCTCTCAAGGTTCCGCCGCAGCACCTTCAGGGCCGCGGGGTGGTCCTCCACGAAGACCGCGGCCCCAGCTCCCCGGCTCAGGGCCTCGATGCCCAGGGCGCCGGTGCCGGCAAAGAGGTCCAGGACCCGGGCCCCGGCCACGGCCTCCCCCAGGATGCTGAACACCGCTTCCCGGACCTTGGCCGCGGTGGGCCGGGTGCGCCCCCTGACCGGGGCCAGGACGCGGCCTCCCAGGCTCCCCGCGATAATCCTCATCTTTAAGTCCCCCTTTATCGAAGGGGGATTTAAGGGGATTTTTCATCCCCCCGCCCCCCTTGTCAAAGGGGGAAATTTTTCCCACTACTGCAAATAATCCCTGACCATAATCTCGGCAATCTGCACCGCGTTGGTGGCCGCGCCCTTGCGCAGGTTGTCCGCCACCACCCACAGGTTCAGGCCGTTCTTGATGCTGAAATCCTCCCGGATGCGTCCCACCAGGGTCAAATCCTGGCCCGCCGCGTCCAGGGGCATGGGATACTCGAACTTGGCCGGGTTATCCACCACCTTCACCCCCGGCGCCCGGGCCAGGATCTCCCGGGCCTCGTGCGGCGAGAGCTTCCGTTCCGTCTCAATGTTAACCGATTCCGAGTGCCCGTAAAACACCGGCACCCGCACCGTGGTGGCCGTCACCCGGATGGTGTCGTCCCCCAGGATCTTCCTGGTCTCGTTGACCATCTTCATCTCTTCCTTGGTGTAGCCGTTCTCCTGGAAGGCGTCGATGTGCGGCAGCACGTTGAAGGCGATGCGGTGGGGATAGACCTTCTTCACCAGTCCCTGGTTGGCGAACAGGGCCCTAACCTGCGCGGCCAGCTCCTCCACCGCCTTCTGCCCCGTGCCGGACACGGCCTGGTAGGTGGACACCACCACCCGCTTGATCCGGGCCGCGTCGTGCAGGGGCTTGAGCACCACCACCATCTGGATGGTGGAGCAATTGGGGTTGGCGATGATGCCCCGCTTCCGGTAGAGGCCAATGTCCCCGGGGTTGACCTCCGGGACCACCAGCGGCACCTCGGGGTCCATGCGCCAGGCGCTGGAGTTGTCCACCACCACCGCGCCGGCCCGGGCGGCAATGGGGGCATACTCCAGGCTGATGGCCCCGCCCGCGGAAAACAGGGCCACCTCCACCCCGGCAAAGGAGTCCGGGGCCAGCACCCGGACGGGAATCTCCTGCCCCTGGAAAGTCACGGCCTTGCCCAGGGAGCGCTCCGAGGCCAGGGGAATGAGCTCCGCCACCGGGAAGCGGCGCTCCTCCAGACAGGCCACCATCTGCTGCCCCACCGCGCCGGTGGCTCCGGCCACGGCTACCTTGTATTTGCGAGACATGTCTTAATTACTCCGTTGCCCATCATGGTCAGTGGCCGGTGGTCAGTGACCAGTGATTCGGAATAAATTTTACAAACCGGCCACTGGCCACCATTATATCAATTCCGCCGCGTACTTGGCCACCAGGTCCCCCACCTGGCCGGTGCTGAGGCCCATCCTGCCCGCGGCCATGGACTTCATATGCTCGCTGGCCACCTTCTTGATGGCCCCTTCCACCGCGGCCGCGGCCCTGGCCTCCTTCAAGTTCTCCAGCATCATCTGGGCCGCGGCGATGGCGGCGATGGGGTTCACCACCTGGAGGCCGGTGTACTTGGGCGCGGAGCCGCCGATGGGCTCGAACATGGACACTCCCTCGGGGTTGAGGTTGCCCCCCGCGGCCACTCCCATGCCGCCCTGAATAATGGCCCCCAGGTCGGTGATGATGTCCCCGAACATGTTGTCCGTCACCACCACGTCGAACCACTCGGGGTTTTTCACGAACCACATGCAGGTGGCGTCCACGTGGGCGTAGTCGGTGGTGACGTCGGGGTACTGGGGCGCCATGGCCTCAAAGGCCCGGTACCACAGCCCCGAGGCATAGGTGAGGACGTTGGTCTTGCCCACCAGGGTGAGTTTTTTCCCGCGGTTGCGCCGGCGGCACAGCTCGAAGGCGTACTTCAGGCAGCGATCCACGCCTTTGCGGGTGTTGATGGACTCCTGGGTGGCCACTTCATCGGGGGTGCCGTAGCGCAAAATCCCTCCGGCCCCGGCGTAGACCCCTTCGGTGTTCTCCCTGACCACCACGAAGTCGATGTCCGCCGGCCCCTTGTCCTTCAGCGGCGTCTCCACCCCGGGGTAGAGCACCACCGGCCTGAGGTTGATGTACTGGTCCAGTTCGAAACGGAGCTTCAGCAGGATGCCCTTTTCCAAGATGCCCGGGGCCACGTCGGGGTGGCCGATGGCCCCCAGGTAAATGGCGTCGAACTGGCGCAACTCACTCACCACGGAATCCGGCAGGGTCTCGCCGGTCTTGAGGTAGCGCTCCCCGCCCAGGTCGTAGTGATGGAAGTCGAATTTAACGCCCGCGGGCGCGGCTACAGCCGTCAGCACTTTAAGCCCCTCGGCCACCACCTCCGGGCCGGTGCCGTCCCCCGGGATTACGGCAATGCGATAGGTCATGTCAGTTTCGCCTCCAGATGCTTCTTGAGGTGGGCCATGAGGCCGCCGTCGGCCAGGAGTTCCTGCATGAAGGGCGGAAGGGGCCGGCTTAGGTATTCTTTCCCCGTGGCCAGGTCCCGGATGACCCCGGTTTCCAGGTCCACGGCGATGGCGTCACCATCGGCCAATGCGGCCGCGGCTTCGGGGCACTCCAGGATGGGCAAGCCCATGTTGAAGGCGTTGCGGTAAAAAATGCGGGCGAAGCTCCCGGCGATGACCGCGGCCACCCCCGCGCCTTTCAGGGCCACCGGCGCGTGCTCCCGGGAGGAGCCGCAGCCGAAGTTCTTCCCCGCCACCACGAAGTCCCCGGGTTTGACCTTGGCGGCAAACTCCGGGTCCGCGTCCTCCATGGCATGTCGGGCCAACTCCTTGGGGTCCGTGCTCACCAGGTAGCGGGCCGGCAGGATCTCGTCGGTGTTGATGTCGTCCCCGAACTTGTGCACCTTCCCTGTCAGCAGCATGGTCTTGCCTTCTCCGGCAAATTTTTGAAATTATTAATTTACCAGAGAAATGAAAAAAAGCACAAGGGGAATGTCAGCACCGGCCCGGGAAATGCCGTCTCAGCGGTATGGCACTGGAACGCCTTGGAGCCTCATGAGGCAGTCCTTGAGATCTTGATTGATCTTGCTCTCCCGGTTAATTTTTTCCCGGAGAAGATTGCGGAAAGCCTCCTCAGCCTCCTGCAATTCGTACATCTTGCGGGCCAGGAGCTTTTTCTCATACATGGAGAGGAGTCTGCTGGCCTGTATGCCCTGTAGCCGCTCCACCTCGTAATTGAGTTCCATGCCCCTGGCCCGGAGTTCCGCCAGCCTCGGGTTGTAATTTTTCCGCACCAGGTCGATGCGGATATCATGGGACCTCCGGCGTGGACGTGCCCGGCGGGTGCTGGCCGTTGGCCAGGACGCCGGAAGGCCACATCAGGGCCAGGCTCAGGCTCAGAACCAAGGATAACATGCAGGGCAATGCCATAGTCCTCTCCCTTATCTTTGTCTTTTCCTTTGGTGATTTTGGGGGCTGGACGCCCCCCGGGGATGGCGCTGCGGATTGTGAGCGTCAACTTACCACATTCGCCCCGGGACGGCAATTCCCCAGAAAGGGGAATTATTTCCCTGGATGATGATTTTACCCCGGAGATTTAGTAGATATTTAGGCGATGGCCACCATCACCACGCCGCCGGACAAGCTTTATGTCTATGAGATCGCCGGCCGGGTGGAGCCCCCGCCCCACCTGGCGGGGGCCGATTTCCTGGGCTGCTGGCGGGAGGGCGGCTACTCCTACCTGTTCTTCAGCCGCCCCAAGGAAAACGAGGTCAAAGCCTGGCTGGGGGCCGCCAATGCGGGGCGCTTTTCTTCCGAGACCATCCTTAGTTACGCCGACTGGGAGGCCGGCAAGCCCCTCAAGCCCACCTCCACCGCTGGCTTCCACCTGTGCCCGGTGTGGGAGCCCCCGGCCCCCGGGCCCGGAGAGGCGGTGCTGCGCCTGGAGCCGGGCCTGGCCTTCGGCTCCGGCTTCCACCCCACCACCCGGCGCTGCCTGGAACTGCTGCGCCTGGTTTATGAGCGGGATACGCCCTTAGAGGTCCTGGACCTGGGCACCGGCACCGGCGTTCTGGCCCTGGCCGCCCTGGAACTGGGGGCCCGGCGGGTGGTGGCGGTGGAGTACAACGACCTGGCGGTGCGCACCGCGGCCCGGAACCTCCGCCACAACCGGCGCCAGGGCGAGGTTTTTCTCATCCAGGGGGACGCCCGGCACTTCGCCCATATCCCGTCAGACCTGGCCCTGGCCAACATCCACCTGGACGTCCTCCTGGACCTGCTGGCCCTGGCGGAATTCTTGCGGAGGAAGTGGTACATCTTTTCCGGCCTGCTGGGCACGCAGGTGGACCGCTTCCTGGAGCGCCTGGGGTCCACCCCCCTGAAGGCCGTGGAGTTGCGGGACGAAAATCTGTGGTTCGCGGTGCTGGCCCAGAACCCCCATTTATCCGCCCCGGAGGCGAAATGAAAAAAAGATCGGCACTCCCCGTCCAGACCTGGACATACGTCCTGCCCGACACGCCCGTGGGACCCCTGCGCCTGTTCTTCACCTCCCGGGGCCTGGCCGCGCTTTACTTTGGGGAGGTAGCCGGGGCTCCGGCTCCCGGCGGGCCTTTGCCTGCTTCCCTGGCTCCCCTAAAGAACACGGCCGTCAAGGCCCTGACCGGCTATTTCGCCGGCGGGCCCACTGCGTTCCCCTCCCTGGCCCTGGACCTTCAGGGCACCCCATTCCAACTCCGGGTGTGGCGGGAGCTGCGGCGCATTCCCTGGGGCGCCACCGTCTCCTACCAGGCCCTGGCGGCGCGCCTGGGGAACCCCAAGTCCGCCCGGGCGGTGGGCCAGGCCGTGGGCGCCAACCCTTTGCCCGTCATCATCCCCTGCCACCGGGTCATCGCCAGGAACGGCTCCCTGGGCGGCTACAGTTCGGGGCTGGAGCGCAAACGCTGGCTGCTGCGGCATGAAGGAGCCTTGTAGGGGCGGGATTTATCACGCCCTTTTTTCCAGGGCGGGATGGCTTCGACGGTGCGGGAGAATTTTGCAGGGGCGGATTTGAAACCCGCCCCTACTGCGTCTCTTCCCGGCTGCCCTCATGGCTTGCAGGAGCGGCAGGGGCTGAACCCCTGGAGGAAGGCGTCCTGAAGGCGCTCCAGGTGCAGCCGGTTTCCCGGCGCCATCTGGGATGCCAGAGGGCACTCCGGCCGGTGGAACCTGAGGGTGCTCCGGTTGGCCAGGTAATAGGGCTCGTCCTGCACCAGGGCCTTCTGCCACACCCCCCGCCGGGCCTCCATGGCCTCCCGCTGGGCCGCCAGCAGCGTCTCCTGGTAGCGCAGGTTGGGCGGGTGCGGGTAAACGTGGGCCAGGCCCAGCCGCACCATCTCGGCGTTGATAAAGGCGCCGTCGCCCCGGAAGAGGTAGGCCAGCAGCCGGCTGTAGTGGTCGTAGCGCAGGACGTCGTATTCCAGGCGGAGCTCCTGGCCCCGGGTGAGGTCGTTGAGAACCGCCTTGGACTTGTGCGCCAGGAACTCCGCCGGGCGGCCCTCTTTCTCCATCTCCGGCGCGTCAATCCCTTCCAGGCGCACCCGGGCGCCATCCTTCAGGACCAGGGTGTCCCCATCGATGACCTGGCTGACCCCGGCCGACTCAGGCGGGCCCTGGCTCTGGGCGCCGCAGCCGCAAAGCGCCCCCGCCTGCAGGGCCAGGCCCAGGCTAGCCAGTAGGAGCAGCCACCACCTGATGGTTTTCGGCTTTAAGTTTGGCCGCAAAATAGGGGATGGTCTCCTTCAGCCCGGCCTCCAGGGGGACCGCGGGCTGCCAGTTGAGCTTCTCCCGGGCCCGGCTGATGTCGGGTTGCCGCCGCCCCGGGTCGTCCGCGGGCAGGGGGTGGTAAGTAAGGCGGGAAGGGCTGTTCACCAGGGCCAGGACCTTTTGGGCCACCTCCAGGATGGTGCACTCCTCGGGATTGCCCAGGTTTACCGGCTCATGCTGCCCTTCACAGCCCATCAGGCGCACCAGGCCCTCCACCAGGTCGCTGACAAAGCAGAAGGACCGGGTCTGGCGTCCTTCGCCGTAAATGGTCAGGTCCTCCCCCGTGAGGGCCTGGACGATGAAGTTGCTGATGACCCGGCCGTCGTTGAGGGCCATGCGGGGCCCATAGGTGTTGAAGATGCGGGCGATGCGGATGTCCACCCGGTTCTGGCGGTGGTAGTCCATCATCAGGGTCTCCGCCACCCGCTTCCCCTCGTCATAGCAGCTCCGGAGGCCCAGGCAGTTGACGTTGCCCCAGTAGTCCTCCCGCTGGGGGTGCACCGTGGGGTCGCCGTAAATCTCCGAGGTGGAAGCCAGCAGGATGCGGGCCTTGACCCGCTTGGCCAGCCCCAGCATGTTCAGGGTCCCCAGGACGTTGGTCTTGATGGTCTTCACCGGGTTGTACTGGTAGTGCACCGGCGACGCCGGGCAGGCCAAGTGGTAGACCTGGTCCACTTCCAGCATAATGGGGTTGACCACGTCGTGGCGGATGAGCTCCAGGTCCGGGTAGGCACAGAGGTGTTTCAGGTTCAGCTTGGAGCCGGTGAAGTAATTGTCCAGGGAAATGACTTCGTGACCCTGGCCCAGGAGCTTCTCCACCAGGTGGGAGCCGATGAAGCCGGCCCCCCCGGTGACCAGTATGCGGGCCATGATAGCCTCCTTGGCGGCGACTTGCCCCCATTTTATCCCCTCTTGCCCCGGAGGTAAATTCCAGATTGACAGTGCCGCCCATTTCCCTGAAAATGCTTGGTGAAGACGCCAAGCTCCCAGAATAAGCGAGGTCGAGAGATGCCCACCCCCCGAGCCTGGCAAAAATGGCTGATTTTGGCCGCCGCGTTGCTCCTCATCAGCACGGCCTGCGCCCAGCCACCCGGAGGAAGCGAGGAGCTCCGCAAAGAAGTCCAGGGGCTCAAGGCCGAAGTCCAGGCCTTGAAAGAGAAGCTGGCCCAGGTGGAGGCGCGCCAGCAGACTATGCTGGACCTCCTCAAGCACCCCGGCGCCGCGCCGGAAGCCGCGGCCCCCCCTGCGCCCCCCGGGGGACCGGCGACCTTGACCGTGAGCCAGCTCCTCACGGAGAAGGACCGCTACCTGGGCGCCCGTGTCACGGTCAAAGGCGAAGCGGGCCCGGTGCTCATGCACCATAAATCCCTGATGCTCAAGGCCCCCGAGGGCATGGTGGAGGTGTCCCTCGCCGCCCTGCCCGACCAGAAGCTGGTGCAGCGCCTGACCTCCGCCCCCCTGGACGCGCCCCTCACCGTCACCGGGGTGGTGGCCCTGCCTCCCAAGGTTGGCGGGGCCAAGCTGCAGATCACCGCCGAGGCCGTGGAATTCTGACGCCCGCGCCCCGCCCTCCCTCTCCCTGGCAAGCCCTAACGAGCCGCCTGGCGGCCAGGAAGCCGGTGGCCGGCGAGACGGCGCCGCCCCCCGGGGTTGGGGCCCTGCGGCGCAGCCTCACCCGCCTGGACCTCCTGGTCATCGGCGTGGCCCAGATCATCGGCGCCGGTATCTTCGTCATCTCCGGCGTGGGGGTGAAGCTGGCCGGCCCGGGCATCCTCCTCTCCTTCCTGGTGGCGGGGGGGGCCTGCACCCTGGCGGCCCTGTGTTACGCCGAGCTGGCCTCCCTGATGCCCCGGGCCGGCAGCGCTTACTCTTACGCCTACGCCATCTTCGGGGAACTGGCCGCCTGGGTCATCGGCTGGGACCTCATCCTGGAGTACGGCATGGGCGCGGCCACCGTGGCCGCGGGCTGGTCTTTCTACCTCCAGGACCTGCTTATGGCCTACGGTTTGCCCTTACCCACCTGGGCCACTGGGCCCCCCTTCACCGCGCCGGGCCGCCTCATCAACCTGCCCGCGGTCCTGGTGGTGGGGTTCTTCGCGGTGCTCCTGGTCTTCCGCACCCGCCTGAACGCGCTCATCGCCCGGGCCATCGTGGCCGTGAAGCTGGGCGTCATCGCCTTCATCCTGGTCCTGGGGCTGGGCTGGATCCAACCCCGGAATTTCATCCCCCTGATGCCCTACGGCGGCGCGGGGGTCATCCAGGCCGCGGCCCTGGTCTTTTTCGCTTATCTGGGCTTCGACGTGGTGGCCATCACCGCGGAAGAATCCCGCGATCCCGCCCGGGACGTGCCCTTCGGCATCATCGGCTCCCTGGCCCTGTGCAGCCTCATTTACCTGGCCGCGGCCCTGGTGCTGGTGGGGATGGTGCCCTACACCCTGGTCAACCCCGACTCCCCCTTCTCCACTGTGTTCCGCCAGGTGGGGCGGCCCTGGGCCGCGGACGTGGTGGCCTTGGGGGCCCTGGTGGGCATCACCAGCGTGCTCTACATGCTGCTCCTGGCCCAGCCCCGGGTGCTCTTCGCCATGGCCCGGGACGGCCTCCTGCCCCGCTGGGTAACCGGCCTCCACCCCCGCTACCACACGCCCCACCGCATGACCCTCATCTGCGGCGCCGCGGTGGCGGCGGTGGCCTCCCTCACCCCCATCGACAAGCTGGCCTATCTGTGCAACATCGGCACCCTGTTCGCCTTTTTCCTGGTGTGCCTGGGTACGCTGGTGCTGCGCCTCACCCGGCCGGACCTGCCCCGGCCTTTCCGCTGTCCTTGCGGCAAGACCGTAGCCGCGGCGGGCGCCCTGGTCTCCCTGGCCCTGATGCTCTCCATGCCCGGGGGCTCCTGGTGGCGGCTGGGGCTGTGGCTTATCGCGGGCCTGACCTTCTACTTCGTCTATGCCTGGATTTCCGGCCGCTGGCGCGCTGAAACAAGCAGTTGAGAGGCTCCGGCAAGACGGGGGCGGGCCCTCGTGCCCGCCGCTCTGGCGCCAGTCTTTGAGGCCCGTAAACAATCCGGCTTTTCACCCGCCGCCCTTGCCCCCGCCGAGCCTGAAGACCAAAGCCCTAGGTAATAATACCTATCCATAATCCCGTAGTTTTGCCGATAGCCTCCGGCTTCTCCCACCCTTATTTTCCGGAAGACTAATTTCCGGCGGAAAACCAATTTTGAGGAAAAGGAGAAAAAAGGATGGGACTGAAGATGGTAAAAAGGGGACTCCTGGTTTTACTGATGCTGGTCTGCGCCGCCGCAGCCTGGGCCCACGACGGCTGGGTGCAGAGCAACGTTGCCAAGGTCCGCAGCGGCGACATGGTTTACTTTGACCTGCAATTCGGCAACCACGGCAACACCCACCGGGACTACCTGATTTATGGCTCCAAATGGGATCTTAGCAAAGGAAGCTTTGTCCTGCATACCCCCAGCGGGGGCGCGCTGGACCTGAAAAGCAGTGTCATCGACGTGGGTAAGGACGAAAGCAAGACCGTCAACGGCGGCCCCTACGTGGATAAGAACGGCTACCTGGCGGTATCCTTCCAGACCGCCAAGAAAGGGCTTTATATCATGGACGCGCGCCAGGATATGGTGGTGAGCTACGCGCCGGAGCGCTCCGTCAAAGGCGCCAAGTGCCTGGTGGCCTCGGTGCCTAATACCATTGCCAATTACGGCAACTCTATCAAGGGATACGATCAGGTGCTGGGCCAGGAACTGGAGATCGTGCCCCTGGACAATCCCACCGAACTAGCCGTGGGCGACACCCTGAAGATCAAGGTGCGGTTCCGGGGCCAGCCCCTGGCCGACGGCTGCGTGACCGTCATCCCCCGGGGCGTAACCTTGCCCCCCTTCGGCATCCCCAATCCCTACGACCTGATGACGGACATGGACGGCGTGGCCAGCTATACCTTTGACCAGGCCAACTACCACCTGGTGGTCGCGCATCTGGACTTAAACGAAGGCGGGGTCTTGGACGGGAAAACCTATACTACTACTAAATTTACCGCCGCCCTCACCGTCATCGTCAAGCCGCGGTAGTCTGACAGGAAACGGGGGGTGGGCGGCGCCTGCCCCCCTTATTTCAGGTCAGACAGGGTGAACACTGCGGCCAGAGGCAGGCCCAGTTTCTCCACCGCCTCCCGGCCCCCCTCTTCCCGGTCCACCAGGACGATGACCTTGACCACCTTAAGGCCAAAGTCCCGGGCCGCGGCCACGGCCTTGAGCGCCGAGCCCCCGGTGGTGATGACATCCTCCAGGATGACCACCCGATCACCGGGCTTCACGTCCCCCACCACCTGCCCACCGGCGCCGTGCCCCTTGGCTTCCTTGCGCACGGAGAAGGCATTGATGGGCCGGCCCCGGAGATAGCTGGTCAGGGCCGCGGCGTGGGCCAGGGGGTCCGCGCCCAGGGTGAGGCCGCCCACGGCCTGGATATCCAGGTCCCGGACCATCTCCAAGAGGATCTCCCCGATGAGGGCCAGGCCCCGGGCGTTGTGGGTCACGGGCCGGGCGTCCACGTAATAGGGGCTCTCCCGCCCCGAAGCCAGCTTGAAGGGCTGCTCCGGGCGGTATTGAAAGGACTTTTCTTTCAGGAGATTAAGCAGTTCTTCCTTCTTTTGCTCCATTTCCTAAACCCTTACAGGGGGTTGGGAGGGGTTTTAGGGGAGGGCGGGGGAATCGTTTTCCCCCGGCCCTCCCCTAAACCCATCTCCCCCATCCCCAGGTAATCCTTAAGCGCCGCGCGGGTGGAGCGGAAGGCGATCTCGGGCCAGGGGATGTCCCCGGGCTGAAAGATGCGGGCTTCCAGGGTCTCGTCCCCCGAAGCCAGGTCCCCGGCCAGGTATTGGGTGAGGAAGGCCAGCACCACGGTGGGGCTGCCCCGGTAGGAGTAGACCCCCAGGAGGCGCTCCACCTGCACGGTGAGGTGGGTCTCCTCCAGGGTTTCCCGCACCACCGCCTCCTCCACCGGCTCGCCCACGTCCACGAAGCCGCCGGGCACCACCCAGAGGCCGTAGCCCGGGTGGATGGCCCGGCGCACCATCACCACGCCACCGTCCTTGGGAACCACAGAGATGACCGCCAGCTTGGGGTCCAGGTAGAACACGAAGCCGCAGCCGGTGCACACCAGGCGCTCCGGCTCCCCGGCCTTGAGGAGCCGGCTCGCCAGGCGCCCGCCGCATTGGGGGCAAAACTTATACATGCGCGGCCCTTCCCTCCCCTCACTCCACCTTGAAGGGGGTGGGAGTAAAGCACAGGATAAATACCAGGATGGTGATGAATCCCAGGACCCGGCGACGCGTGTCCAGGGCCACCCAGTAGTGATGGGGCGGCGGATGGCGCAGGCCCAGGAAATACAGGAGCAGGGCCCACATGAGCCAGCCCTGCCAGAAAAACAGGCCGCAGAAGACCAGGACCCCCAGAGAGGCCAGGGAGACGTAGCGGTGGTGGCCGGGAAACAGGGCGTAGGCCACGTGGCCGCCGTCCAACTGGCCCACGGGCATGAGATTCAGAGCCGTGACCAACAGACCGATCCAGCCGGCAAAGGCCACGGGGTGCAGGATGATGTGATCGTCCGGGCCCAGGGGTCCGAAGGTGGCCCAGCTCAAAATCTTGAACATCAGGGGCTCCCCCAGCACCAGTTCCGGCGCGCCTCCGGAGATGACTTTGACGGTGGACAGCTTGAGCCCCACCAGCAGCACCGGTATGGCCACCGCGATGCCCGTCAGAGGCCCGGCGCAGCCCACGTCCAGCAGGGCCCGCTTGTCCTCGATGGGCGAGCGGATGCGGATGAAGGCCCCGAAGGTGCCGATGATGAAGGGGATGGGCGGCGCGGGAATGAAGTATGGGAGCGTCACGTCCAGGCGGTGGCGCCGGGACACCAGGTAGTGCCCCATCTCATGGGTCCCCAGGATCAGGATGAGGGTGAAGGAAAAGGGGATGCCCCGGGCCAGGGAGGCCAGGTCCGCCAAGGGGTTGACCCCCTGTTGCAGGGCCCCGGCGATGATGGTGGTGCCCACGGTGGCCAGGAACAGTCCCAGGTGCAGGAGCAGGCGCTTGCGCCGGGCGGCTTCCGTCTCCGGCGGCGGGAAGGGCGGCGGGCCGTAGTAGGGCCGCGCCTCCGGCTGCCCTGGGGGACCCGGCATCTGCTCGTTTAGGCTCACTTCAGACCCACTTCCCGGCGCAGGGCCGCCAGTTCGCCCGCTTCCAGGACTCGATAGGCTCCCCGGGGCAGCCTGGCCAAATGCAGGGGGCCGAAGGCCAGGCGCTTCAGCTTCAGCACCGGGTGGCCGAGAGCCGCCAGGAGGCGCTTCACCAGGTGGTAACGCCCCTCCCACACCGTCAGTTCCAGCACCGTTTTCTCCGGCTCCTTTTTCACCATCTGGACGGCAGCCGCGACCTGGCGGCCGTCCAGCTCCACTCCCGCGGCCAGGCGGCCCAGGCTATCCCGGCTCACCTCGCCGGCCACCGTCACCCGGTAGGTGCGGGGCACCTGATAGCGGGGGTGCATCAGACGGTGGGCCAGTTGCCCGTCGTTGGTCAGCAGCAGCAGCCCCGTGGCGTCATAGTCCAGGCGCCCCACGGGGTAGAGGCGGCCCCATTTGCCGCCCACCAGCTCCGTCACCACCCGGCGGCCCAGGGGGTCCCGGGTGCTGGACACGTACCCCGAAGGTTTGTGCAGCATCAAGGTCACCGCCGCGGCGGACGGGGGCCTGACCTGCCGGCCGTCCACCCGGACCACGTCTTTTTCCGGGTCCACCTTGGCGCCGAGGGTGTCCACCACGACGCCGTTGACTTTCACCCTCCCGGCCCGGATCATCTCCTCCGCGGCCCGCCGGGAGGCCACCCCGCACCGGGCCAGAAACTTCTGCAGGCGCTCTATTTGCCCCACAATTGAAAGGCCAGATCGAATTTGATGGCCTCCCTCACTTCGGCCATGGTCTGCCGGGCTTCCGCCCGGGCCCGGGCGTTCCCCTGGTGCAAGACGTCCAGGACCTCCTGGGGATGCGCCTCGTAGTAGCGCCGCCGCTCCTGGATGGGGGCCAGATTCTCCAGCAGGGCTTCGGCCAGCAGCTGCTTGCACTCCACGCACCCGAGGGACGCGGCCCGGCAGGACGCGGTGATCTCCTCCAGGCGCTCCCTGGGCAGATTCAGGCGGTGAAAGGGGAAGGCCAGGCACCGGTCCGGCTCCCCCGGGTCCTTGCGGAAGGGGCGCTGCACGTCCGTCACCATCTGGCGCACCTTCTGGCTCATGACCTCCGGCGGGTCGCTCAGGTAGATGCAGTTGTTGTAGCTCTTGCTCATCTTGCGGCCGTCGGTGCCGGTGAGCTTGGGAATCTCCGTGAGCAGCGCCTGGGGCTCCGGGAAGATGGGCTTATACAGGTGGTTGAAGCGCCGGGCGATCTCCCGGGTCATCTCCACGTGGGGCACCTGGTCCATGCCCACGGGCACCGCATCGGCCTTGTACATCAGGATGTCCGCGGCCTGGAGCACCGGGTAGCCCAGGAAGCCGTAAGTGGCCAAGTCCTTGTGGGCCAGCTCCTGGAGCTGGTCCTTGTAGGTGGGGTTGCGCTCCAGCCAGGGCACCGGGGTGAACATGCCGAAGATGAGGTAGAGCTCCGCGTGCTCCGGGAGGGCCGACTGCACGAAGATGGTGGATTTGGCCGGATCCAGCCCCACGCTCAGCCAGTCCGCGATCATCTCCGGGATGTAGCCGGCGATGTCCTTGGGGTCCTCGTACTCCGTGGTCAGGGCGTGCCAGTCGGCCACGAAGTAGTGGCACTGGTATTCGTCCTGCAGGCGCACCCAGTTGTCCAGGGCGCCGTAATAGTTGCCCAGGTGCATCTTGCCGGTGGGGCGCATGCCGCTCAGGATGCGGGGCCGCGTCGGCTGTCCCATGTTACCCTGCTACCTCCACGTGTCAGCAAAAAGATTCGTACTCCAAGCAGTTGCCCCGGCAAAATTACCTGAAGGAGCCTGGTTTTGCAAGTAGGCGGGGCCAAATTGCCTGCGCCGCCAAGCCCCGGGTCTGCGCTTATTCCTCCGGAAGCGAGGCCAGGTAAGCATTTAAGGAGCCCACCACCTGGGCCTCCAGTTCGTCCCCGGACCGCAGGTCATGCACCGCCACCCGCACGGGCTCCTCCAGGGTGGTGGGGAAGCTCTCGCCGCCGGCGTCATGGACGGTGATGTAGGCGCGTTTTCCCCGGTATTTGATCCACTTGGTATAGGACGCTTTCCCGCCGCAACTGGCCGAGAGATTGAAGCCGTGTTCTTTCATGACTTCTTCAACGTTCATCGAATGTTTCCTTGATTAACTTTGAACCTTGAACCTTGAACTTTGAACTTTCAGAGCTTAGCGCTCCCGCCACTCCGGGGTTCTCTTTTCCAGGAAGGCCCTCACCCCTTCCTCGGCGTCCTCCGTGCAGCACAGGGCCGCAAACCGCTCGCTCAGCATGTCCAGGGCCTGGTGGTAGGGGACGTCTTCCATGGCGTAGAGGCCGGCCTTGCCGATCTGCAGGGCCAGGGGGCTCTTGGCGGCCAGCTTGGCGGCCAGCTCCAGGGTGGCTTCCTCCAGCTTATCGCTGGGCACCACCTTGTTCACCAGGCCCAGGCGCTGGGCCTCGGCCGCGGAGATGATGTCCCCTGTGAGCACCATTTCCAGGGCCTTTTTCCGGCCCACGTTGCGGGCCAGGGGCGCGGCCGGCCCCAGGCAGATGAGACCCACGTTGATGGCCGTGGTGCCGAACTTGGCGTCCTCCGCGGCCACCGTCAGGTCGCAGGCAAAGGACAGGCCCGCGCCGTTGGCCAGGGCGTAGCCCTTCACCGAGGCGATGACCGGCTTCTTCATCCGGGCCAGGGTGTGGTTGTGCTCGTCCATCAGGCGGATGAATTCCCGGTACTCCTGGCTGGTCTTGCCCTTGAATTCGTCCAGGGAAATGCCGGTGGAGAAATGCTTGCCGTTGGCGTCAATCACCACCACCCGCACCTCGGGGTCCTTCTCCAGCTCCCAGAGCGCGTCGTTGAGCTCCCGGGCGAAGGGGACGTTGAAGGTGTTCATGGCCTGGGGGCGGTTCAGGGTGATGAAGCCGATGCGCTCCCGTTTCTCCACCAGGACGTTGGTATATTCCATCACTCACCCTCCTTTGCGGCTTGGTTTATGGTTGCCAGACTTTTTCAATTTCCTGCATCCGGTCAATGGTGAAGCGCAACACCTTGACTACGTTCATGACGTTTTCGATTTCATCCAGCGACAGGTGGCGGCCCTTGCGGGACTTGAGGTACTTGTCCAGCACCTGGTAGCCGCCGATGTGAAAGTTCCAGACATCTTCCGGCACCGGGGCGAAATACCGTTCGGCATTGATATGGAGCCTCTGCTGGGCCGCGGCATACCCCGGTTTTTCCACCAGGTCGCTCCCCCGGGTGACGTCCACCTTCAGGGTCTCCGGGACCTCTTTCAATAAATGGGCCTGCACCAACTCCCACCCCAGCTTGGACAGCTTTTCGAATAGTTCCCGGTCATCCACGAAGGGAATACGCGGAAAGTCGATCTTGAGAAACTCGGCATACTTGCGGCGATACGTCGGGCTGTGAAGCACCGCGTAAATGTAACCTAAAATTTCCTCCGGCTCAAAATGATGGTCGTATTTCACATCCAGGAAGGCGCGGAATTGGGGCGCCAGGTTTTCCCGGCGCACATTGTATTGCGCCTGGGGGTCCTGGACGAAAAGAAGGTTATTCGGGTTTGGGTTAGGATTTTTATTCCCTGGGTTGTTGTAGAAATAGAGAGGGAAAAGATAGCCAATGTCATAGCGTGAAACAGCTTTGTGCCCAATTATATGCTCAGTTGCCAAAATAGACCATTCGTCCTTGGTTAGTCTCGTCGTCATCAAACCAATATTTCCATCTTTTTGCAGCATGTGCCGCATAGTTTTTCCACGGGCGCGCTCCAATTTGCTCGGATCAAAATAGATTATGCGAATATCGAAGGGCCTGTATAGTATTGACGCATTGAAAACATCATCATATTCATTAAATTTCGAACTGATTATCTTTTTTAACTCGGCTTCATTAAATCCAATAAATGTTTGATCATCGGCAGTAACAATCCCCACCGAACTTACCGGGAAAATATCCGTAATCTTCCACCCCTTCTCATATTCGGCCCGCAGGGCTTCGTCCTGGGGCACGAACAGGTAAAAAGGACTTCGGGGCTGCACTTCCACCCAGGGGGCGGTGTCAAACTCCAGCTCCAGGCAGGCGCGATATTTATCCTGGCGTTTGCCCCAGAGGTCGGCGTGGAAAACTTTCCGCGCCAGCCCCGGCTTGCGGACCATGATGGAGATGCACACGCCCTGCTCAATATCAAAGACATTTTCGTCCTTGCCGCCTGCCGGAGTGGTTTCCTTCTTCCTGCTGCTCCCATGGAGATCAAGAAGGTAAATCTGCGGGAAGGTTCGCAACAGGCTTTGGCGCATGCCGCGAAAGGTGGGGTTGTCCAGAAAGGAATGGTTGGTGATGATGCCCACCACGCCCTCCTCCACCTGGTCCATCTTCCACTGGGCGAAGCGGATGAACTTGACGTAATCATCTTGCAGCCACTTGGGGTTTCTCTCGCCCAGGGGCTTGCCATCAACCTGCTTGTAGGCTTCGATGAGCCCGGTAATCCATTTGCCCTTGTTTAATGAGTGTCCGGAATAGGGGGGATTGCCGGTGATGACCAGAATTGGTTGGTTTTTGACATTTTGGGCCAGTTCCACCTCTTTGGACAGGGCGGGCAGGAGCCAGTTTTTCTGGGGCTCAATGGGCTCCAGGGTGTTGGTCAGATAAATTTGCAGCCTTTCCTGGGGCTTCATCCCGAAGCCTTTATCCTGGAGAAACTGGGACAGCTTCAGGTGGGCGATGGTGTAAGGGGCGATGAGATATTCGAAGCCGTAAAGATTTTTCAGAACATGCTCGCTGACCACCTGGTCCTGCAAGCCTTCCGAGGTCTCCTCGAGAATTTGCTGGATCACCTCCAGAAGAAAGGTGCCGGTGCCGGTGGCGAAGTCCAGCACGGTGACGCGCCGGCGGTCGGCCAGACCGGCCTTGATGCCGAAGGTGCTCTTCAGGATATCGTTCACGGCCCGCACGATGAAATTCACCACCGGCGGCGGGGTGTAATAAACGCCCCGGCCTTTGCGCATGGCCTTATCGTAAGCCTTGAAAAAAATCTCGTAGAAATACACATAGGGGTCTTTGGCGAACAGGAGCCGCTCTTCCTCGGTCTGCAAGAACAGGCGGCCCTGGCGCTTGGTAAAGGCCAAATCCTCCCGGAGCGCGGCCAGGTCCAGGGTGTTCAGGATGCTGAGGATTTCTTCGAGGAGCCACCTGATTTGCCGGTATTCCTCCTTATCCAGTTCGTCCAGAAAGGCCACCAGCTCCCGGATGAGTTCGAAATTGGCGGGAATAAACTGCTTGGCGTTGGCCAGGCTGAGGGGCCCGCCGTCGCCCTGGTTCAAACGCGCCAGAAACAAGCCATAGCCCAGCATCTGGGCGAAGGCGTCGGCAAAGCCGGCGGCGTCCAGTTCGTGAAACACGTCTTTCTGGAAAACCCCGAACAGGCCAAAGAGTTTGCCCTGCTGCTGCTCCCGCTCCTGCCGGAGCAATTCCTCCGTGAGAAAGTCCCGCAACTCATGGCAGCGCAGGGCCAGGGCCAGAGCCAAGTCCTGGGCCCGGCCGATGCCCTTGGGTGGGGTGGATAAAAAGGCGGCGATTAATGCCTGAACCCATTTCGCCTTCTCCCGGTCCAGGCGGGCCTTGGGATAGCCGACGTCGCTCAGATAGGCCAGGGTCTCCCGTTTGGCGATCTCGCCGTCCTTCAGCCAGATCCATTCCAGGTAGTTGGTCAGGATGAGATTGCCGGATAATTTTTGGTATTTGGCGATTTGCTCGGATTTCAGAAACTGGTCGAGATTTTCGCCGATCTTCTTGTTTTCCAGATAGCCCAGGATGCACTCGTTGAGCTTGAATTTGAAATCCGGCGCGCCTTTGCCGGCGGGGTCGCGCTTGGGTTCGTGGATGACTTTGATATTCTTCTTGGCGGCCAGGGCGTTCAGGAGATTATCCAGGGCCGGGCGCAGGGTGTGCTCGGTGGATTCCTGGGAATCCAGCTTTTTGATCTGCTCAAAATAGGTTTTGAAGGCTTCGAGCATAAAGGACAATCCTCAGAATCTCATAAATCATTTTAATAAAAAACAGACAACTTTCGCCATCACGGGTGATACGCCCCGAAGGGCAGCGAGCCCCAGCGGGCCAGGTCCTTGGGGCAGGCCATCTCCGCGGCCAGGCCGGCCATTTCCACCACCAGTTGGCGGCAAAACAGGATGTGGTCCCGGCAATGCCAGGTCTTGCGCCACTGGGAGGTGAGCAGCCGGCACTGGGTGCTGCCGAAGCGTTGCTTGAACTCGTTGGGCAGCCGGTTGAAGAGGCGGTAGAGTCCGGGGTTGCCGTCCAGCTCCTCCCGGGCGGCCCGGTGGTCGGTGGGGACCTCCCGGCGGCCGTACACCGCGCCCAGCGCGGCCATGGCCCCCACCAGGGCCCCGCAGGTGTCGCCGAAGTGCCCCCCGCCGGCGCCGAACCCGGTCATGACGCACATGGTGGCCTGGGGCAGGCCGGTGTCGATTTGAGACAGGACCGCCTCAAAGACGCACTCCGCTCAGTTGAGCCCGGTCTTGAAGTTGTTCCGGGCCTTGGCTTTTACCGCGGCGATCACTTCTGCAGGCTGCACTTACCTCTCCCTCTGCTGATATTCCTGGACAAAACTTTTCAGGTCAGCCACCACCAGGTCCAGCTCCCGGGCGGTGTTAAGCCGCAGCAGTGGCCGGTCCTCCGGCTGGATGGGATCAAAATCCTTTGCCTGGGCCTCCAGGAGTTCCAGGCGCCCGTCGGAGATGGACTCGGGGTCCCGGGCCCGGAGCCCCAGCCGCTCCTTCACCACCGCCACGGGGCAGTCGCAGTACACAAAGAGGGTTCGCGCTCCCGCGGCCTGGGCCAACTGGCGCACCCGGCCCCGCTCCGGGGTGCGTTTGTAGGAGCCGTCCAGGATGACGCTCTGCCCTGCCTCCAGGTGCTGCCGGGCCTGGGCCAGCATGGCCTCATAGGTGCGCCGGGAAAAGTCCTCGGCGTAAATCCCCTTCCCGAACTCCGTGGGCGTCGGGGTGGTGGGGGTCAGCCCCGCCAGGGTTTTCCGCACCGCGTCGCTGTGAACCACCGGCCAGCCCAGGGCTTCCCCCAGGGCCCGGGCCAAGGTGGTTTTGCCCGTCCCCATGAGACCAAAAATCACCACAATCAGGCAGCCCACCGGGCCCCCTCCTGGGCGTACCGTCCGGCCAGGGCGAAGTAGGCCCGGGCCGCAAGCCTGGCCTGTTCCCGGGTGCCAGGGTCCACCTCCGGCTCCTGGGCCGTGAAGGCGTTGATCTTGCCCCGCACGTAGGCCCGGTAACACTTGTAGAAGTCCAGCAGCACCAGCAGGTCGGGGTCCCGGGCAGCTTCGGCAAAACGCCTGACAAAATAGCGGCTGAACTCCGTCAGGCCGTGAAAATCCAGGTCCATGGCCAAAAAGTCAATGTCCGCGGCCACATCACCATAGCGGAATCGCGGGTTAAATTCAATGCAGTCAAAGATCTGGACGTGGTCCGCCAGGCAGATGTTGCGCATATGCAGATCGCCGTGGCAGTCCCGGATGCGCCCCTCCCGGATGCGCTTCAGAAACAGCCTCCGGTGGCGCTTAAGAAAGCTGCGGGCAAAATCCCGGACCGCGGCGAAGGTCTCCCCGGACAGAAAATCCCCCACCAACGCCTCGGTGCGGGAGAAGTTCTCTTCGTGGTTGTAGGCGATGATGGCCGGCTCCCCGAACTTGTTGATGCGGGGGCCCGTGGCCGCGGCCCGGTAAAAGGGGACCAGGCGCCCGATGATGCGGTCCAGGTGCGTGAGCGTCAGCTCCCCCCGGTCCGCCACCTCGTCCATCATGCGCTCCTGGGGCATCCGCACCATTTTCAAGGCATATTCCACTGCGTGGCCCCGGCCGCCCACCTCCACCCGGCCGTAGTGGGCCACGATGGGCAGGACCGCCAGGTAAATCTCCGGGCACAGGCGCCGGTTCAGGATGAGCTCCTCGTGCAGGTAATGGTGGCGCCGCCTCAGGGTGGTGAAATTCAGAAACCCCAGGTCCACGGGCTTCTTCACCTTGTAGGCGAAATTATCCGTGAGGAAAACCCAGGAGATGTGGGTCTGCACCAACTCCACCCGGGAGGTGGGCTCAGGCCAGGCCCCGGGCTCCATTAAGGCCTCGATGAGGTCCATGGATTTTATTATAAACATTTCGGGGGAGTAGGCCAGGTTCTCCAAACCCGGCCCCTCCCCCGGTGCAGGGGACTCCATAAGGGAGGCATAGGAAGGCGGGGAGAGGCCCTTTCTCCGGGCCAATCCTTCATGGTTTTCTCTGAGTAAAGGTCCCGATGCTTCTTAGGGTTGCCGGGTGAAGATGAAATTTCCGGTCTTGCCCCGGTCGTCGCTCCACCACCCCGTAATCTTGCTGGCGCTGGCCGTCCCCCGGCCGGTGGTGTGCGTGTACCACCCTTCGACTGGCTCTCCTTGGGGATTCACATGATTGGAGACGGTGAAATGCATATTGGCCCCCGCGTCCATCATGATGGTCATGAAATTCGGATCCCCCTCCGGGCCGGTAAAGGCGCCGTAAAACAGGGTGGGGTCATTATCCGCGGCAGCCAGGTTCACGGTCATGGTGGGCAAATTTAGAGCCGCGGTTTGGCCCGGCTCAATGAACTTGCCATTGATATACCAGGTTCCGGCCAATTTGGGCGCCGCAGCCACGGCCGCCACGGCCCCCACCGCCACCATCAGCAACACCACCCCCAAACAGGCAAGCCAGTTTTTCATCTTTCTCTCCAATGTCAGTCTTATGGTTTTTCCAAGCGGGAGCTCGGGATTATTACCCGCTGCCCTTCCAGGTCCGGGTAACCCCAGGCCGTTGCTCCAGGAACCGGGCACGCCCTTGGTGCTGGCGGTGCCCAGAGCGGACAGGCTACTTATTAAAACTAAAAATATCCGAAACCATGCCCACCACGCAACTTCTTACTTAGAAAAGTAAAAAACCTGTCAGGGGAAGGCGTTCTCCTGACTCCCGGCCTGACCTCCCGGTGCCTCAGGTGCCTTAAGGGACCTGCTTCTTTAACGCGGCCCAGCCGGTGTTGCCGAAGGTCAGGTTCTCCCAGGTGCCGGTGAGGGTTTGCCCGGCAAGGGTGCCGTTCATCACCGCGGCAGCAGGCGCCTGAGGCGGTTCCTCCGCCCCCGGCTGGGGGATCAGGGTGAGGGACAGGCGGTTGTCGGCGCTGAGGTGCCCGGTGAACAGCAGGCTCTCCTGCTCCATGACGTTGCCCTCGGGGTCCAGGCGAGCCACCACCAAAGTGCCGGCGAACAGCTGGCCCACCTGCTTGACCACGGTCATGGTCAGGGCCAGGCTTTCCATGCTGCCGTCGGGGCGGATGCCCTCGCCGGCCCCGCTCCAGGCGCCCTCCAGGCTGGCCGACGCCGCCGGGGCTTCAGGGGTCTGGGGGGGCGGGGCCGGGGCTGCGGCCGGAGGCGGGGCCGGGGCCTGGGTCTGGGCCGCGGCGCCGGCCCCCAGGGCCGCCAGAAGCATTGCCATTATTGCCAGTTCTTTCATCTGCTTTTCCTCTCTTTCCAGGGCCTTCCTGTCAGTAATCAATGCCCGGCTGGGGCTCGACGCCCTGCCGGTAGGCGGGTTTGATTTCCTTGATTTCGCTCACCGTGTCCGCCAACTCCACGACCAGGGGGTGGGCGTCCCGTCCCGCGAGCACCAGGTGCAGGAGGGGCAGTTTGGCCCGTATGAGTTCCAGGACCTGCTGCAGGTCCACCAGCTTCAATTTCACGGAATTGTTGATTTCGTCCAGGATGAGGAGGTCCACGATGCCCGAGGCCATCTTCTGCCGGGGCCAGCTTCACCCCCCTCCTGGGCGTTGGCCCGATGCTCCCGCCAGGGGTTCCCCTGGAGACCGCAGAAACCCTGGCCCGTGGCCACCATCTCCGCGGGGCAGGCCATCCTTTGGACGTCCCACTCCCCCGCGTAAAGGTCCCCCTATAGGAACTGGATGATGCAGGTCTTAAGATTGTGGCCGCAGGCCCTGACCATCAGCCCCAGCGCGGTGGTAGTCTTGCCCTTGCCAGCGCCGGTGATGACTACCACCAGGCCCTTTTTCACCTTGGGTTCCAGATGGGTGACGGGGACCGCCGCGGCCTCCACCCGGAGGAATTTTCCCTGGCCGGAGTTATCCCTGCTCATGCCAAAGCCCGCCTCAACCCTCCCGGGCCACTTCCTCGAGAGTGCGGCCGCTGAGCACGGATTGGGGCTCGTCCTTGAGCGGGTTGCGACCCGGCGCCGCCTCCTCGTCCTCCATCTTCACCAGCAGCCAGGCCTCATCCCGGCCCTTTTTAAAGCGGGTCAGGGCATAGCCGCCCCGGAGCTTGCGGCCCTCCAGCCACACCTTGACGTGGCCGTGGGCCACCGCCTCCTCCAGGGGCACCGCCGCCCCCTTCTTTTCCGTGAGGTTGCGGAAGGTCCCCAGGTCCCAGACCAGCACCGAACCGGCGCCGTATTCCCCCTCTGGAATCACCCCTTCGAAGTCCGCATACTCCAGGGGATGGTCCTCGGTGGGCACCGCCAGCCTCTTGTCCCGGGGGTCGGTGGAGGGTCCCTTGGGCACGGCCCAGGACTTGAGCACGCCCCCCACCTCCAGGCGGAAGTCGTAGTGCAGGTGGGAGGCGTCGTGCATTTGCACCACGAAGATGGGACCCCCCGCCTGTCCGGGTCCGCCGCCGGGGGGCTCCGGGGTTGTGCCAAAGTGACGTTTGGCCTGGTACTCCTCCAATTTCTTGGGGGCCATGAATCGCCCTTCTTTTCATGAAATTCCCTGGTGTTAAGATAACCACCAGGGGGTCCATGTCAATCAGGAGCCCGGCCCCCCCCCATGGGCGATGAATCTCGTGGAGATCCCGCGGGAGAAATTTCTTGACGAATAAAAATGGCAAGTTATAATTAAAAGTTAATGCAAAATTCCCGGCTGGAAAAGGAGGGCCCTAGCCATGCACTGTGTAAGCGTAAAACCGGGTATCGACTGCACCTTCATGACCAAAAAAGGCTGTTCGTTCAACGGCGGACACTGCAAACCCATAGTGGAAGCCTGCAACGGCTGTGAACGGACCCTGCAGGTGGAGACGGGCAGCTTCTGCGCCTCTTTCCCTGACCCCGACCTGAAGTGGCGCCGCGGTCCCTGCAACCTGGCGACCCACGTGAAAAACGGCAAAAAGGAAGCCCAGGTGAAAATCAACCCCCTCAAGGCTTCCAAGCGCAGCGCCGCCGGCCGCTAAGCAAGCGTTGAACGGACAGCGCGGCCCGACTCTTTGGGAGTTGGCCGCGCATTTCTTTTTCCCCCGCCTTATTTTCCGAGCTTTTCCAGGGCTCCCCGGATGCGCCCCAGCCCCGTGGCGATGCGCTCCCGGGAAGTGGCGAAGGAAAATCTGAGGCACCGGTCTTCCCCGAACTCCCCCCCGGGCACCGCGGCCACCAGGGCCTCCTCCAGGAGGTAGTCCGCCAGGGCCTGGGAAGGGGACTGGCCCGGGGCCGGTTTTAACCGGTCAAAATACGCCGAAAAGTTAGGGAAGATGTAGAACGCGCCCCCGGGGCGGGTGCTGGTGGCCCCGGGAATCTCCAGCACCCGCCGGTGGATGTCGTCCCGGCGCCAGGCGAACTCCGCCACCATGGCGGCCACCGACTCCTGGGGGCCCTCCAGGGCTTCCTGTGCCGCCTTCTGGGCGATGGAGGTGGGGTTGGAAGTGCTCTGGCTCTGCAGGTTGGTGGCCGCGGCAATGGCCGCCTCGGGCCCCGCCACGTAGCCGATGCGCCAGCCCGTCATGGCGTAGGTCTTGGACACCCCGTTGAGCACAAAGGTGCGGGCCTTAAGCTCCGGCCCCAGCATGGCCAGGTTGGAGAACTGGGCGCCGTCGAAAAGGATCTTGTCGTAGATGTCGTCCGAAACCACATACAGCCCCGCCTCCAGCACCACTTCCGCCAGGGCCGCCAGCTCCTCCCTGGTGTACACCATGCCCGTGGGGTTGGAGGGGCTGTTGAGGACCAGGGCCTTGGTGCGGGGCGAAATGGCCGCCTTGAGCTCCGCCGCAGTGATCTTGAAGCCGTTCTCCTCCCGGGTGGGCACCACCCTGGGCGCCGCCTCCGCCAGCATGGCCATGGGCACGTAGGACACCCAGAAGGGCGCGGGGATGATGACTTCGTCCCCGGGGTCGAAGAGCACCTGGAAGAGGTTGTAGAGCGCGTGTTTGCCACCGCAGGAGATCAGGACCTCGCCGGGTCGGTAGCTGAGGCCGTAGTCCGCATGGAATTTCTTGATGACGGCCTCTTTCAGCTCCAGGGTGCCCCCCACCGGGGTGTAACGGGTGAACCCCTCCCGGATGGCCTTAATGGCCGCCTCCCGGATGTTGGCCGGGGTGTCGAAGTCCGGCTCCCCCACCCCGAAGTTGACGATGTCCAGGCCCTGGGCCTTGAGCTGGTTGGCCTTGGCGTTCAGGGCCAGGGTGGCGGAAGGGGGAATCTGGCGGATGCGTCGGGCTAGCTGCAATTTCTGCCTCCTGTGGCAAAATCTTGGGGGCGGCACGGGCCGACAGCGCCGGCGTCTTATACGGCTTTACCGCCCCCGCGGCCCCAAAACAACCCTTTGATAAATACCGGAGGTTATGATAATTGTCAACCGTGGGAGGCGGCTAGCCTTGAAGTGCCTGGCCATCATCAGCAAGAAGCAGAAGCCCGACGCGTTCGCCGCCGCGGAGGCCCTCAAGGCCTGGTTTGAGGCCCGGGGGCTGGAGGCCCACCACTTCATCAACGAGCCCGACCCCATGAGGCCGCCGCTCCCCCCCGGTGTGGAGCTCATCGTGGTCATGGGGGGGGACGGCACCATCCTCAGCGTCGCCCGCCACTACGGCGCCCTGGGTCTGCCCATCTTCGGGGTGAACGTGGGGGGCCTGGGCTTCCTCACCGAAATCTCCCTGGACGAGCTTTACTCCTGCATGGAAGAGCACGTGCTCACCGGGAGCTTTGAGGTGGAAAAGCGCCTGGTGCTGACCGCCACCCTGCGGCGGGGGGGCCGGGCCGTCTGGCAGGAGAACGTCCTGAACGACGCGGTCATCAACAAGGGGGCCCTGGCCCGCATCGCCGAGCTCACCACCTTCATCGACGACGAATACCTCACCACCTACCGGGCGGACGGCCTCATCGTGGCCACGCCCACGGGCTCCACGGCCTACACCTTGTCCGCGGGGGGCCCCATCGTCTATCCCACCCTGCGCCACCTGATCCTCCTGCCCATCTGCCCTCACACCCTGAGCAACCGGCCCCTGATCCTGCCGGAGACCGTCACGGTGGCCATCACCCTGGATGAGAAGGGCCAGGACCTCTACCTCACCCTGGACGGCCAGGTGGGGCAGGCCCTGCAGCCCGGTGACCGGGTGGAGGTCAAGAGCGCGGACTACCACCTGAAGCTGGTCAAGTCCCCCCACCGCAGCCATTTTGAAGTGCTGCGCACCAAGCTGGGCTGGGGGGAAATGGGCGTGCCTTGCAAGTAGGGGGCGGTGAACGGCCAGCAATAGCCAGGGAGCGGTAAGCAGCAGGCGTAAACCGCAGGGCGGCAAGGCATGGAGCCTCACGCCTTAAGCCTGAGGCTCCTTCTTGGCCCCCCTGGCGTCTTGGCGTGAAGTACTTTCTTTCGCCAAGACGCAAAGAACGCCGGGAAGCCGGGGGGGGTTAAAACCCGCCCCTGCCGCCACGGTTGTAAATTAGGGGCGGAATGCAGGCCAGGCTAACGGGTGGCGAAGCTCAAAAAAGGCCTCACCCTCAGCAGAGACTTTAGGGGCCGGTTCTTTAAACCCCTTTGCCAAAGGGAGCAGGGGGGATTTTTCCTTTGCGTTTTCACGCCCAGGCCCGCAGGGGCAAAGAGCGTTAAGAGGCTTTTCAGGGCTGCCTCCGGGCCCGGCCCCACAGGGACCAGCCTTTTTCGTCCCGGAGAGGCAAAACCTGGTCGCCGTTCTTAACCTCCCCGGCCAGAAAGTAGGTTTCCCCGGGCCGGTTGACCCTGGAACCTGTGACGGTAATGAAATCCCCCGGGGCCAGGGTGAAGTTATGCTGGGCCAGCCAACTGGCGGGACCCAGTTGCACCACGAGCTTTTCCCCGTTGGCTTCCAGCAGCAGGTGCACCCGGGAGAGGCGCGCTGCCCTTTCGGGGGCGAGGTGCTCCACTTCGATTACCTTGCCGCTGAGGGTTTCCTTGGTGCCGAGGTTGTACTGCCTGGTCTTCACTGCCTTGGCCGCCGCGGCCCAGGGAGCCTGGCTCCAGGAGGGCACCGCGGCCAGGAGAGTCACCGCCAGGGCCAGTACTGTCTTGCCGATTAACCGCTTCATCTCCACCTCTCAGTTCAAGCCTCTTTCAGATCCACGAGAATATTTGGCGCCATTGAAATGTTTTGACATGTCGGCCGACGTGCCTATTAATATAATCAGAAGGGATGAAAACTGACACTCATTTCTGATCCTGAGATGCCCGAGCCTATTCTGGAGTTCCCCATCCGGCGCTACCGCCAGGGGCGGGTCACGGAAACCACGGACCGGGTGGCCGTGGAGGAGCCCTTGGAAATCCGCGTCCAGGGGGAGCCTTACCAGGTCCTCATGCGCCTGCCCGGCGGCGAAAAGGAGCTGGCCCTGGGTTTCCTGTTCACCGAGGGCCTCATCCGGAACCTGGCGGAGGTCATCACCGCGCACTTCTGCGGCACGGCCACCGACCCGCTGCTCCCTCCCAATGTGGTGGACGTCAAGCTCACGGACGCGGCCCTGGCCCGCCGGGGCCGCCGCCATCTGGAGGTGGCCTATTCCAGCTGCGGGCTCTGCGCCAAGGAGGCGGTGGCGGAAATCAGCCGCCGGGTGCCGCCGGTGGCCAGCACCCTCACCATTTCCCCTGAGGCCCTGCTGGCCCTGACCGCTCGCCTGACCTCCGCCCAGGCCGTTTTCCGGGTCACCGGCGGCACCCATGCGGTGGCCCTGGCCACTCCCGACGGGAGCACCTTTTTGCTGGCGGAAGACGTGGGCCGCCACAACGCCATGGACAAGGCCATCGGCCGGGCCCTGCTGGAGCGCCGGGACCTCGCCCGCATGGTGGCGGTCCTCAGCGGGCGCCTCAGCTTCGAGATGGCCCTGAAGGCCGCCCGGGCCGGCATCCCCATCGTGGCCGCGGTCTCCGCGCCCACCACCATGGCCCTGGATTTGGCCCTGGACCTGAACCTCACCCTGGTGGGCTTCGCCCGGGAAGGCCGCTTTAATGTCTATACGCACCCTCGGCGATTGGTGGAGGGGTGAAAGTGAGTTGGGGGAGGGGGCCAGGGGCCGACGGCTCCTGCCTCCCTCCCCCAACCCCTTAACGTGAAAACTTGCCGGGGTTTGGGGGGGCCATTGGGCCCCGACTTCCCCGGTTACCATACAGGCGGGTTGGGAGGGGAGTTTTAGGGGAGGGCGTGGCAATCGTTCTCCCCCGGCCCTCCCCTCAAATCATCACGCCTTCCTCACTCCGGCGACTGGTTGATGGCGGAGAGCTGCCAGGGGTTGGGGCCCACCGTCCGGGTGAAGGTCCAGTATTCCTCGAACTTCACAGGCTCGGTCTTGCTGCCCTCAACTACCTGGCCGGTCTTTTCGTCCACGTTGTAGTCCAGCAGGTTGGCGTAAACGCGCACGGTGATGAAGTCCACCCCCGTCTCCTGCCAGGCCTCGGTGATATCCACCGAGCGCACCGCGATGTTTTCCAGGCGGTTGATGACCCCCTGGGCCTTGAGCCGCTCCGCGTCCTCCTGAAGGAGGCGGTACATCTCCTCGGTGAGGAGGTTCCGCACCGTGCCCAGGTCCCGGTTGGCCCAGGCCCCCTGGATCTGGAAGAAGGTGTCCAGGCAGCGGTCCCGGAACTTGGCTTCGTCAAAGGAGGGGTCAAACTGGCGGATGTTGGCCAGGCCCCGCTCCAAATCCGCATCCACCGCCGCGGCCTGGGGCTGGTCGTAAACCGGCGGGTATTGCAGGGGCGGCGGCATCTCCACCGTGCCCCCGCTTTGGTAATACCCCCCGGCGGTGGCGGCCTCCTGGCGCCGCTTTTTGACATACCAATAGATCAGGTAGGCGATGCCCGCCAACAGCAGGATGTCCAGGAGGCTGATGCCGCTGCCGCCCAGGCCCCCCATGCCGCCATAGGCCCCGGGGGCCCCGAAGAGGCTGCGGAAGAGCATCCCGCCCACCAGGCCGCCCAGGAGGCCGCCGCCGAAACTGCGCCAGAAGCTGCTGGGCTGGGACACGGGGGCCGGGGTGGGCCGGGGCGTCTGGGTCATGCCCGGCGAGGGTTGGGTGGGTTTGGGCGCGGTGGGCGCACTGTAGGGCTTGGGCGGACTCATGGACCTTGAGCCCCGGCTGCCCATGGAGCCTCCGCCCCCGGCCCGGGCCCAGGCGTCCAACTGCAGCGCCCACAGGGAGAGAAAGCAGAGGGTGAGAAGCACCAGGCCACCCTTGAGCCATTTCCTGTTCAGCATATTGATCCTCCAGTTATAACCAGGTTATGTCTTCTCTCATCCATCATGTTAATTATACAAGTCATTCGATCTGCCCTCCATAAAAAAGGGCGGAGGGAACCCGCCCACAGTCTGCCGCAAATTTTCCCTCTCCTGGCTGCTGCTATTTGCCCTGCACTCCTGCCATTTTTTCCAGTTCCCGGCAGGCCAGGGGGTGCCCCAGGCGGCAGGCCTCCCGGTAATCGGCCAGGGCCTTGTCCTTCTGTCCCAAGTGAAAGCGGTAGAGGTTGCCGCGGAAAAAATAGGCATGGGGGGCGTTGGGAGCCACCTTGATGGCGGTGGTGAAATCCGCCACTGCCTTGTGGTAATCGCCCTGGCAAAACCAGGCCATGCCCCGTTTGTTAAAGACCCAGGGGTCCTTGGGGGCCAGAGCCGCAGCCCGGTTGAAGTCCTCGATGGCCGCCAGGAAGCAGCCCTCCTGGGACTGACACTCGCCCCGCTCCTTCAGGGCCTCGGCGCTCTTGGGGTCCAGGATCACCACCTGGGAGAACGCGGCGATGGCCTCGGGCCGCCGCTCCAGCCCGGCCAGGATGGTGCCGTAAGCCAGAAGCAGGGCGCAATCCTGGGGGTTGTCCTTCAAACCCCGGTTCACTTCTTCCAGGGCCTCGGTCTTGCGCCCCAGGGCCGCCAGGGCCAGGGCCCGGTAGCGCCGGGCCTCGGAGATCTGGGGGTATTTCTTCAGATACTGCCCCAGGAGCTCCACGGCCTGCTCGTTGCGCCCGGCCTTCTGGGCTTCAATGCCCTGGATGAGGAGGGCCTGCCCGGCCCCCGCGGGGGCCGCCAGGCTCAGGCACAGCATCAGCGCCAGCATCCCGGCCCACTTCTTCATGGCCGCCCTCCAGAAGATTCCTGCCATTGGCACCATGGTGACAATTTTACCGGAAATCATCGGTCTTGGCTGCAAATTTTCAGGGCCGCCGGCCCGGGAGCCGGCGGCCCTGACCTTTCATCTTACCAACGAGCCCGGGCCTAATAACTGCGCATGGCCCGGAGCCGCGCCACCCGCTCCTCGATGGGCGGGTGGGTGCTGAAGAGCTTCAGGATGGCGCCGCCGCTCAAGGGATTGACGATGAACATGTGGGCGGTGGCCGGGCCGGCGTCCATGGGCGTCTGCTGCACCCCCAACTGCAACTTCTCCAGGGCCCGGGCCAGGGACTCGGGGTTGTGGGACAGCCGCGCCCCGGTTTCGTCCGCCAGGTACTCCCGGGACCGGGAGATGGCCAGTTGGATGAGCATCGCGGCCAGGGGCGCGATGATGGACAGCACCAGCACCCCCAGGATGCCGGGGCCTTCGTCATTGTCCCGGCCGAACCCGAAGATGGCGCCGATCCTGGCGATGTCCGCCAGGATCATGATGGCCCCCGCCAAGGTGGCGGCGATGCTGGAAATGAGGATGTCCCGGTTCATGACGTGGCCGATCTCGTGGGCCAGCACGCCTTTAAGCTCCGCGGGGGTGAGCAGCCGCATGATGCCCTCCGTGGCCGCCACCGCGGCGTGGGAGGGGTTCCGCCCCGTGGCAAAGGCGTTGGGGGATTCGTCCGGGATGATGTACACCCGGGGCTTGGGGATGCCAGCCTCCCGGGCCAGTTCCTCCACCGTCTGGTGCAACTGCGGCGCCTCCTCCGGGGTCACTTCCTGGGCCCCATACATGCGCAGCACGATCTTGTCGGAGAACCAGTAGCCGAAGAAGTTCATGGCCACGGCCAGGAAGAAGGCCACATACATGCCGTTGCGACCGCCGATGAGCTTGCCCATGAGGACCAGGAAGGCCGTGAGTCCGGCCAGCAGCAGCACGGTCTTGATCTTGTTGTCCATTTTTCACTCCTGCCAAATATTGATAAGTGATTCCGCAGTTATTTCCCTTAATTTCCCCTATCAGTCTGTTATCCGTCTGTAGGGGCGAGGTTTCCTCGCCCTTGTGCGGGCTGGGGGACCCCGCCTCTACTGGGGATCACAATCCCGAATTCTTGTGGGATTCTTAAATTTTAATTGCGCGGCCGGGCCTTGTCAATATGCCCCGATGGTTAGACGGGGGCGATAAGGTATAGAAAATATTCCTGATTTCCCTTGGGGCCCTTGAGGGGCGAGGGAAAGGCGGGGCTCACCTTCATCCCCAGGGCCACCGCGGCTTTTGTCACTTTGTCCACCGCCTCTTGCTGCACCTTGGGCTCCCGCACCACCCCCCCCTTCCCCACCTGGCCCTTCCCCACCTCAAACTGGGGCTTCACCAGGGCCAGGAGCTCGCCGCCGAGGCGGAGAAATTCCAGGATCTTGGGGAGCACCAGGGTCAGGGAGATGAAAGACAGGTCCAGGGTGGCCAGGTCCACCGCTTCGGGGATGGCCTCCCGGGGCAGGTGGCGGATATTGCGCCGCTCCAGGGCCACCACCCGGGGGTCCCGGCGCAGGGACGCATCCAGTTGCCCGAAGCCCACGTCCACGGCATAGACCCGGGCCGCGCCCTTACGCAGGAGGCAGTGGGTGAAGCCGCCGGTGGACGCGCCCACGTCCAGGGCCACTTTTCCGGTGGGGTCCACCTTAAAGTGGTCCAGGGCCGCGGCCAGCTTTTCGCCCCCCCGGCTGACATAGCGCACCCGGGGCGCCTTCACCTCCACCGGGGTATCCCCGGGAACCAAGGCGCCGGCCTTGGCCACGGCCCGCCCCGCCACCAGCACCCGGCCCGCCATGATCAGGGTCTGGGCCTGGGCCCGCGTGTCCGCCAGCCCCCGGCCCACCAGGAGTTGGTCCAGCCGGGTTTTGGACGGTTTAATTTTTTCCGTTTTCAGTTCTCCGTTTTCCAGTTGCACAGCCCAAAAAATGCAGAGCAGGCGCACTCGCCTGCTCTGCAACGGTCTCAGGTCCTCGGGAAGGCCGACTACCGCCACACATGGCCATAGACCTGCAACAGTTTCCTTTTTTCTGGTCCCTCGCCCCCGACCCCTGACCCTTATCCCTTAAAGCTGCCCCAGACCACGTTCTGGGCCTGGGCCGGGGCTTCCAGGATTTGCCTGGCCGCCTGGACGATGCCCGCCGCGTCCAGGCCGTATTTCTTCCGGAGCAGGTCCGGGGCGCCGTGCTCCACAAAAATGTCAGGAATGCCCAAGCGCTTAACCTTCAGGCCGGTGAGGCCCCGGTCGCTGATAAGCTCCACCACGGCGCTGCCGAAGCCGCCCTGGAGGACGTTCTCCTCCACCGTCAGGATGCGCCCGCATTTGGCCGCCAGGGTCAGAATCAAGTCCTCATCCAGGGGCTTGACGAAGCGGGCGTTGACCACCGCCGCGGCGAAGCCCTGCTCCGCCAGCGTCCAGGCGGCCTCCAGCGCGGGGTAAACCGAGGCCCCCAGGGCCAGGATCAACAGGTCCTCACCTTCCCGGAGCACCTCGGCCCGGCCGATGGGAATTTTCTTCAGGGTGGAAGAAAAGGCCACCCCCACTCCCCGGCCCCGGGGGTAGCGCACGGCCATGGGCCCCGGGTGTTCCACCGCGGTGTACAGCAAGTGGCGCAATTCGTCTTCGTCCTTGGGCGCAGCCAGCACCAGGTTGGGCAGGTGCCGCAGGTAGGACAGGTCGAAGAGCCCCTGGTGGGTTTCGCCGTCCTCCCCCACCACGCCGCCCCGGTCCAGGGCGAAGACCACCGGCAGGTTCTGCAGGCAGACGTCGTGGAGCACCTGGTCGTAGGCCCGCTGCAGGAAGGTGGAGTAGATGGCGGCCACGGGCCGCATCCCTTCCTGGGCCAGCCCCGCGGAGAAGGTCACCGCGTGCTGCTCGCAGATGCCTACGTCAAAGAAGCGCTGGGGGAACTGGCGCCGGAAGTCCACCAGCCCGGTGCCGTCGGGCATGGCCGCGGTGATGGCCACAATCTTGGGGTTTTCCCGGGCCAGCCGCACCAGGGTCTCGCCGAAGACCTCGGTGTAGGAGGCCACTTCGCTGACGCCCTTGGTGGCCTCTCCGGAGTCCGGATCGAACTTGCCCAGACCGTGGAACCCCGTGGGGTCCGTTTCCGCCGGCCGGTAGCCCTTGCCCTTGGTGGTGCGCACGTGCACCAGCACCGGCCCCCGGAGGTTCTTGACGTTCTGGAAGGTCTCGATGAGGTGGTCCAGTCGGTGCCCCGAGAGCGGCCCCAGGTATTTGAACTTCAGGGCTTCAAACAGCATCCCTGGGGTGAAGAAGGTGATGAGGGAGTCCTCGCTCTTCTTGGCCCAGGCCACCAGGTCTTCGCCGATGCCCGGCAGGGAGCGCAGGAGCTGCTCCATCTGCTTTTTCAGGAAGACCATGCTGCGGCTGGTGAGCTTGCGGCTGAGGAAGGAGGACAGCGCCCCCACGTTGGGGGCGATGGACATGCCGTTGTCGTTCAGGACCACGATGAGGTCCTTGTTCTGGTCGCCGGCGTTGTTCAGGCCCTCGAAGGCCAGCCCCGCGGTCATGGCCCCGTCGCCGATGACCGCGATGACCCGGCGCCGCTCCCCCTTGAGGCAGCAGGCCGAGGCCATCCCCAGGGCGGCGGACACCGAAGTGGAGCTGTGGCCGGTGTCGAAGGCGTCGTAAGGGCTTTCGGCCCGCTTGGGGAAGCCGCTGAGGCCCCCGTACTGGCGCAGGGTATGGAAGCGGTCACCGCGGCCGGTGAGGAGCTTGTGGGCGTAGGCCTGGTGGCCCACGTCCCAGACGATCTTGTCCCGGGGGGCGTCAAAGACGTAATGCAGGGCGATGGTCAGCTCCACCACCCCCAGGCTGGGGGCCAGGTGCCCCCCGGTCTTGGCCACGGTGGTGATGATCTTCTCCCGGATTTCCTGGGCCAGTTGGGGGAGAAACTCCGGGGGGAGCTTTTTCAGTTCCTGGGGGTTGCTGACGCTGTCCAGCAGGCGCCGCGGCACATAGACCTGCGGGCTTTGGCGGTCATCCATGGTCGGTCCTCATTCGCCATTCCCCGGCCTCCCGTGGGGGGAGAAAGGGAAATAAATTGTCGTCTTGGTCAATTCCCTCTCGGCTAATTATAGCCCTCCTGGAGGAGAAGCAACAGATTTTTAGGACCGCGGGGCTTAATTCTCCCCCTCGTGCGACTCCACCCTCACGAGCGCCTGGCCAGGAGATAGCGGGCCAGTTCCCGGAGGGGCCCGGCCTTGGCGCCCAGGGGCTCCAGCGCGGCCACGGCCTCCTCCACCAACAGGCGGGCCCACCCCCGGGCGTTCTCCAGCCCCAGCAGCCCGGGGTAGGTGGCCTTCTGCCGGGCCGCGTCCACGCCCGCGGCTTTCCCCATTTCCACAGTCTCACCTTCCACGTCCAGGAGGTCGTCGGTGACCTGGAAGGCCAGGCCGAATTTTTCCCCGTAGGCGGTGAGGGCGGCCACTTCGGCCCGGCTGCCGCCGCCCACCAGAGCCCCGGCCTTCACCGACGCAGTGATGAGGGCCCCGGTCTTGAGGCGGTGGACGGTCTCGAGTTCCTTCAGGGTGATTTTCCGCCCTTCGGCCATGAGGTCCAACATCTGGCCCCCCACCATGCCCTGGTAGCCCGCGGCCCCGGCGATGAGCTGGATGACCTCCAGCAGGGCCTTCTCCCGGCCTTCATAGCGCTCCCGGGCTCCGGCCAGGATCTGGAAAGCCTCGGTGAGGAGCCCGTCCCCCGCCAGGATGGCGGTGGCTTCATCGAACTTCCGGTGGCAGGTGGGCTGGCCCCGGCGCAGGTCGTCGTCGTCCATGGCCGGCAGGTCGTCGTGGATGAGGGAATAGGTGTGGATCATCTCCAGGGCGCAGGCCACGGGGAGGGCCTCCCCAGAGTCGCCGCCCACGGCCTCTGTGGCCGCCAGGCAGAGGATGGGCCGGAGCCTCTTGCCGCCGGCGAAGAGGCTGTAGTGCATGGCCGCCACCACCCGGAAGGCCGGCCCCCTAACCGCGGGGAGATAGCCCTCCAGGGCCCGGTTTACCAGGTCCCGGCGCTCCTGCAAATAAGCCATGAGGTCCATAAAGAATCATATGTTCAAAGTTCCAGGTCCATGGTTATAAAATCCAGGTACTTCAAGAAGTTAACTTTGAACTTTGAACTTTGAACTATCCTTCCTCTTCTTCCGGGAAGGGCCGGGTGAAGAAGCGGCCGCTTTCGTCCTTGAGGAGCAGGTCCACCCGGCGCTCCACTTCGTCCAGTTTCAGGTGGCAGGCCTTCACCAGCTTCACCCCCTCCTCGAAGAGGCGCAGGGCCTCCTCCAGGGGCAGGTCGCCGTGCTCCAGGGCCCGCAAGACTTCCTCCAGACGCTGGAGTTGCGCCTCGAAAGGGGGTTCCTTGGGCTGCTTTCCTTTAGCCATTTTTATTAAACCCGGTTTTCGGTTTTCTGTTTTCGCTTTTCGGTTAAGACTCTGCTCACTGCTCACCGCTCACTTCTCTCACTTCACAGTCCAGGCGCCCCCGGGCCACCCGCACCCTTACCTGCGCGCCCAGGGGGACCAAGGCCGCGTCCCGGATGACGATCCCCTCCGGCAGGAGGCTGGCCACCGCGTAGCCCCGGGCCAGGATCGCCAGGGGGTTGAGCTGCGTCAGGTGGCTCTCCAGGTACTTAAGGTGGCGGCGGCGCTGCTCCTCTCCGGCCCGCCAGCGCGCCAGCAGCCGGGCCTCCGCCTGCTCCAGGCGCTGCCGGGCAAGGCTGAGGCTGCGCCGAGGGCTCAACAGGCACAGGCGGGAGGCCTGGAGGCGCACTTCCTGCCGCCGCTCCGTCAACCCCTGGCGGACTCTGCGAACCAGGTCCTCGCTGCGCTCGTCCACCTTGAGGCGCAAATTGGTCACGGTGCGCCGGAGGTCCGGCTGGCGCCGGGCGGTGAGGTTAAGGTGCCGCCGGGCCCCGTCCAGCCGCCGCAGCCAGCCGCGCCTCAGGGACCCGGCCAGCCCCTCCAGGCGCCTTTTCAGCTCCCCCTTGTCCGGCGCCACCAGCGCGGCCGCGGCGCTGGGCGTGGCGGCCCGCACATCCGCCACGAAGTCGGCGATGGTAAAGTCCACTTCATGCCCCACGGCCGAGACCACGGGGATGGGGCAGCGGTGGATGGCCCGGGCCACCATCTCCTCGTTGAAAGGCCACAGGTCCTCCAGGGAGCCGCCCCCCCGGGCCAGGACGATGACGTCCACCCCCGGGTAGGCCGCCAGCGCGTCCAGGGCGGCGGCGATCTCCGGGGCCGCGTCCGGGCCCTGCACCTTCACGGGGTAAATCAGGACCTCCAGGTTGGCAAAGCGCGTCCTTTGCAGGCGCAAAAAATCCCGCACCGCCGCGCCCGTGGGGGAGGTGACCAAGGCCACCCGCCGGGGCAGGAACGGCAGGGGTTTCTTCCGCTCCGGCGCAAAAAGGCCCTCTCCGGCCAGGCGCTCCTTCAGGGCCTCGAAGGCCTGGGCCAAGGCCCCCAGCCCCAAGGGCTCCAGGTAGTCCACGACGAGCTGGTAGTCGCCCCGGGCCTCATAGACCGTGACGCGCCCGCGGCAGAGGATGAGGCTCCCCTCCTGGGGCTTGTAGCGCAGGTGCAGGTGGTTGCCCTTGAACATCACCGCCCGGAGCTGCGCGCCCGCGTCCTTCAGGGTGAAGTAAAAGTGGCCGGACACGGGCTGGCGCAGGTTGGAGACCTCGCCGCTCACCCACACCAGGGAGAAGTGGGTCTCCAGGCGGTCCCGGATCTCCCGGGTGAGGCTGGAAACCGTGTAGATATGAGGGTATTCCTGCTCCATGGGCCAGTTCCTGGAATATACCATATTTCCCCCGGCCGCGGGCCGAATTTCCCTGGCCAATGCCAAGATGCCAGGGCACAGCTCGCTGTGCCCCTACGGTCTCACCCAGCCGGCATACAGGGCCAGGCCCAGCCAGGCCCAGTTGTCGGCGTAGTAGTTGTCGGGGCTGACGAAAAAGGCCCGGCCGTCTTTTTCCTGGTAAAAAGTCAGAATTTTTCGGGCCAGGTGCCCGGCGAATTCCCCGTCCCTTGCGGCCAGGGCCGCGGCCAGGACCCCGGCATAGAGCACCGGGCTTTCGTAATCTGCCGCCTCAGTCCCGTCCAGGCGGTACACCGCGGCCAGGCGGCCTTTGGCCTGCCATTCCTGCCGGAAAAACGGCAGGAATTTATCCTTGAGCAGGCGCGCAGCCTGCTCATTCTTGAACCACAGGGCGTCCAGGGCGACTCTAAAGGGCAGCCGCACCGCCTCCCAGCCGAAGTTCGTATCCCGGCCCGGCGCCGGCCCCGGGTCCCCGTCCACGTCCACCCGGCACCAGTCGGGGAAGAGCCCCACCCCCGGCCGGCTCCCCAGGCCTCCGGCCAGGCGCCCCAGCAGGGCGTAAGTGGAGGCCCGGAGCCGCGGCCAATCGCGGTTGGTGTTGATCTTCCCCAGAAGCACATAGGCTGCGGGAGAAAAATACGAAGGGTTGGTGAGGAAAGGCGGCTCCCCCTCGTGCCAGTTCCCGGGAGTCAGCAGGAGTTCCCCGTTGGCCAGGGCCGCGGTCTCCAGCTTCAGGATGTCCCCGGCCACGGCCCGGGCTTCCTCCCCATAGCCGGGCAGCCCCGGCGGCCCCCGCCAGCCCCGGCGCGCGGCCAGGCACAGGGCCAGGGCATAGTCCAGATCTCCGTCCGCGGCGGTGTTGTTGTCCAGGACCCCCCAGGCGCCGCCGTCTTTCCGGCCCCATTCCCAGGCCAGCAGGCGGTCGCCGTGAGTGCCGGAACGGGAGAGATTTTCCCGGGTCCAGCGGAAAATCCTTGCAAAAGCGGCTTCATCCCCGGCCCACACCGCCCGCAGCAGCGCGTAGGCCTGGGCCTCGGAGATGGTGCCTCCCCCCCGCTCCGGGATCATTACCCGGCCTTCCGGGGCGATAAAATGCTCCACGTAGCTCTGCCAGGAGGAGCGCAACACCTGCTCCAGGCGGGCCGGCGCCGGCCCCCTGGGGGAGCAGGCCGCCAGGAGCAGGGCCAGCCCCATTAACCCCTGCCCCCAAAAACTTTGGCGCCTGCGCCCGCCGGACAAAGACATGCGCTTTTCCTCACGGCCGCCCCTTCTTGCTGCCCGGGGCCCCGTGTCCGCCATTGTATTGTAAGGAGTTTCTCCCGGCCGCGCCAGAATTATCCACCCCTGCCCTCCCCTTTTAATCCTCCTGCCTGGCCGGAAATTTTCTTGACAACCACAGGCATTTATGCGAAAAACTCTCCGTAATTTCATCTTTTCCAGGGAGTTCGGGAGTCAGGCGACCACAGTCCGCCGGAATTTATGTAAGTGGCACCGCCATCCAACAGGCATCCGGGAAAGCGCCCCCGCGGCGCCCGCGATGCCTTTTTTATTGAGGCTGAGCGCATGATCAAAGTGAGGCTGGACCACGGCCCCACCAAGGAAGTCAAGCAGGGCACCACCGTGGCCCAAGCCCTGAAAGAGTTGGGGGTGGCCGGGAACCACGGGGTGGTGGCCGGCCGCCTGAACGGGGAGGCGGTGGATTTGTCCCGCACCCTGGAGGCCGATGCGCTGCTTGCGCCCATCGGGGTGGACTCGCCGGCAGGCCTGGAGATTTTGCGCCACAGCACCTCCCACGTCATGGCTGAGGCGGTGCGCTCCCTCTTTCCCGGCGTCAAGGTGGCCATCGGCCCGGCCATCGAGGCGGGCTTTTACTACGATTTTGACGTTCCCGAGCCCTTCACCCCCGAGGATCTGGCCCGCATTGAAGCCAAAATGGCGGACCTGATTAAGCGCGACCTGCCCTTCCGGCGGGAGGAAATGCTCCGGGACCAGGCAGTGGCCCTCTTTGAAGAACAGGGGGAGCCCTACAAGGTGGAACTCCTCAGGGAGATTGACTCCAAAAAGGTCAGCCTCTACCGCCAGGGGAACTTCGTGGACCTCTGCCGGGGCCCCCATATTCCCTCCACCGGCTTTATCCGGGCCTTCAAGCTCACCGGCATCTCCGGGGCCTACTGGCGGGGGGACGAACGCCGCCCCATGCTCCAGCGCCTTTACGGCACCGCCTTCCCGACGCCGGAGGAACTGGCCCGCCACCTGGAATTCCTGGAAGAGGCCAAGCGCCGGGACCACCGCCGCCTGGGCCGGGAACTGGGGCTCTTCAGCATCGAGGAGGAGGCCGGCCCGGGGCTGGTCATTTACCATCCCAAGGGCGCCCTTCTCCGGAGCCTCATCGAGGACTTCGAACGCCGGGAGCACCTGCGCCGGGGCTACCAGATGGTCATGGGCCCCCAGATGCTCAAGGCCGACCTCTGGCAGCGCTCCGGCCATCTGGACCACTACCGGGACCACATGTACTTCGCCGAAGTGGAAGGCGTCCTTTACGGCATCAAGCCCATGAACTGCGTGGCCCACATGCTCATCTACAAGTCCCGGGTGCGCTCCTACCGGGAGCTGCCCCTGCGCCTCTTCGAGCTGGGCACGGTGCTCCGCCACGAACGTAGCGGCGTGCTCCACGGCTTAACCCGGGTGCGCCAGTTCACCCAGGACGACGCCCACATCCTCTGCACCCCGGAGCAGGTGGAGGGCGAAATCCTGGGGGTTCTGGACTTCGTCTTCGAGGTCATGGCCATCTTCGGCTTCGACTATGAAGTGGAGCTCTCCACCCGCCCGGAGAAGTCCATGGGCAGCGACGAGGAGTGGGAGCGGGCCACCACCGCCCTGATTAACGCCTTGGCCGCCCGGGACCTCCCCTACCATCTCTGCGAGGGGGAGGGCGCTTTCTACGGCCCCAAGATCGACGTCAAGCTCAAGGACGCGTTGAGCAGGCGCTGGCAGTGCGCCACCATCCAGTGCGACTTCACCCTGCCGGAGCGTTTCGACCTCACCTACGTGGGGGCCGACGGCGGCCGCCACCGCCCGGTGATGCTGCACCGCGTGGTTCTGGGCTCCTTGGAGCGCTTCCTGGGGGTGCTGGTGGAGCACTACGCCGGGGCCTTCCCCCTGTGGCTGGCGCCGGTGCAGGCCGTTTTGCTGCCCATCACCGACCGGGTGCATGCCTACGCCGAAGAAGCCGCCCGGGCCCTCAAGGCCGCGGACCTGCGGGTGGAGGTGGACACCCGCCCGGAAACCCTGCGCTACAAGATTAGGGAGGCCCAACTGCAAAAGATTCCTTACATGGTCATCATCGGCGACCGGGAAGCCCAGAGCCGCACCCTGGCCCCCCGTCTGCGGGACGGCACGGAACTAAAGAACGTGCCCCTGGAATCGTTCATCGAGCGCTTGCGAGGCGAAAGCCGCATTCCCTCGCCCAGCCGGGAAACCCCCGCCCACGGGGGCTCAGCTTCCCAGAAGGATGTCCTCCATTGACTACGCCAGGCAGGAGGTATACCGCCGTCCAGAAGCAGCGCGTGCGCATTAACGAGCAGATCAGGGTGCCGGAGGTGCGCCTCATCGGCCCCGACGGCCAGCAGGTGGGCATCATGTCCATCAAGGAAGCCCTGGCCGCGGCCGCCGAGGCCAACCTGGACCTGGTGGAGGTGGCCCCCCAGGCCAACCCGCCGGTGTGCCGCATCATGGACTACGGCAAATTCAAGTACCAGCAGAGCAAAAAACAGCAGGAAGCCCGGCGCCGCCAGACCGTCATCCAGGTAAAGGAAGTCAAGGTGCGGCCCAAGATCGAGGAGCATGACCTGGCCTTCAAACTGCGCCATGCCCGCCGTTTCCTGGAGGAGGGGGACAAGGTCAAAATCTCGGTGATCTTCCGGGGCCGGGAGATCGCCCACACCGACCGCGGCTACCTGTTGCTGGCCCGCGTGGCCGAGGCCCTGGCGGACGTGGCGGCCACCGAACAGGACCCCAAACTCGAAGGCCGCAACCTGTCCATGATCGTCACCCCCAAGTGAGGATAGTTTTCGGTTTTCGGTTTTCGGTTTTCTGTTTTCTGTTTTCGATTTTCTGTTAAATTAAAAAGGTTGCGGATGAATTCCTGGTCTGGCCAGGCGCGGATGAATTCCTGATTTTTATGTTTTTTCCACGGAAAACCGAGGTTTAAAATGCCCAAGATCAAGACCCACCGGGGTGCGGCCAAGCGTTTCCGCACCACGGCTTCGGGGCGTCTGAAGCGCAAGCGCCCCGGTCACAGCCATCTGCTCACCGGCAAAGCCCGGAAGCGCAAGCGCCAGCAGCGCCTGCCGGATTTTGCCGTGGGCGCGGACGCCAGGAAGATGCAGCGCCTGGTGCCCTATCTCTAATGAACAGGAGTAACTCATGCCCCGTGTCAACAAAGGCGTGGCCTCCCGGGCCCGCCGCCGCAAATTTCTGAGGATGGCCAAGGGCTACCGCAGCGGCCGCCGCCGCCTCTACCGCTCCGCCCGGGAAGCGGTGGAGCGGGCCCTGGTCTTCGCTTACCGGGACCGCAAGGTGCGGAAAAGAGAGTTCCGGGCCCTGTGGATCGTGCGCATCAACGCGGCCTTGCGCCCCCTGGGGATGTCCTACAGCAAGTTCATGGGCGGGCTTAAAAGAGCCCGGGTCTCCCTGGACCGCAAAGTCCTGGCGGACCTGGCGGTTTACGACCCCCAGGGCTTCGCCCAGGTAGCGCAGCTCAGCATTCAGCGGTCAGCGGCCGGCAGTTAGCGGTTACCGGGAATCCTTGGCAAAAGTTGACAAGGCGTCATCCTGAGGTGGTGAAGCCACCGAAGAATCTAAACTCTTCGGCCCTCAGGAGGGAAAAACAACCTTTAAATCCTCACTGCTCACTGCTCACTTAGTCAGGATGACCACCCTCAAAAAACGGGAAGTCCAGGAACTGCGGGAGGAGGCCCTCAAGAAAATAGAGCGGGCCGCCACCCCCGAGGCCCTGGAAGCGTTGCGCATTCAGTACCTGGGGCGCAAAGGCGCGCTCACCCAGATACTCCGGGGGCTGGCGCAACTTGACCCCGCTGAGCGCCGCCGGCTGGGGCAGGAAGCCAATCTGGCCAAGGAAGCTCTGGAAGCCGCGCTGGCCCAAGCCCTGGAGACCATCAGGACCGCGGTCCGCCGGGCCGCGGCTCCGGTGCTGGACGTCACCCTGCCGGGCCGCCGCCTGCCCCGGGGGCGCCTGCATCCCCTCACCCGCACCTCCCGGGAAATCTGCGACATCTTCCTGCACCTGGGCTTCGAAACCGTCACCGGCCCGGAAGTGGAGCTGGACTGGTACAACTTCGAGGCCCTGAACATCCCCCCGGACCACCCCGCCCGGGACATGCAGGACACGTTTTACATCAACGACCAGGTGCTGCTGCGCACCCACACCTCCCCCATGCAGGTGCGCACCATGGAGCGCCGCCGGCCCCCGGTGCGCATCATCGCGCCGGGGAAGGTCTACCGCCGGGACTCGGACATCACCCACTCCCCCATGTTCCACCAGGTGGAGGGGCTCCTGGTGGACAGGGGCGTCACCTTCGCGGACCTGAAGGGTGTGCTCACCGCGTTCGTCCACGAGATGTTCAGCCCCGAAGTGGGGCTGCGCTTCCGGCCCAGCTATTTCCCCTTCACCGAACCCAGCGCCGAGGTGGACATCGAGTGCGTCATCTGCCGGGGCGAGGGCTGCCGGGTCTGCAAGATCACCGGCTGGCTGGAGGTCCTGGGCGCGGGCATGGTGCACCCTGCGGTCTTCGAGGCGGTGGGCTACGACCCCGAGGAGTTCACCGGTTTTGCCTTCGGCCTGGGGGTGGAGCGCATCGCCATGCTGAAATACGGCATCGACGACATCCGCCTCTTCTTCGACAACGACCTGCGGTTCCTCAGGCAGTTCTAAGGGCTTTCCGGGGGCCCTGATTCCCCTCCCCCTTCGGCCGCCCGGCCCCAAACCTCCTGTTGGAAAAAAGGGGCCGGAAGCCGGCAGCTTCCAGCCCTCATTGTCCAGGAATCGTTTCTTAAGGTCCCCGGGCCGCGTCCCTTTACTCCGGCGCCATGTGCAGGTGGTGCAGGACCCGGCGGTGGAAGTATGCCGAGGCGTCGGTGTTGCCCATGAGCCCGAAGCGCACCTTGACCGTGGTGATCTGGTTGGGCCGGGCGACGAGCTGGATCTTGACGTTGGTGTCCGGCGGCTGCACCGCCTCTATCCGTGATTCCAGGGGGCCGTACTGCTGGGTGGCCACCCGCATGTTCATGTCCTTGGCCGCGGCCAGGACGGCGTTCCAGGTCTCCTGCATGGGCTTGGGATAGTCCTTCTCCATGGTACCTTCAATCCACTTGTAGGTGCCGATGGCCCCCGCGGCCCCGGCGCTCAAGAGCACCGTCTCAACGCACCCCGCGGCCAGCACCAGCCCCAAGAGCGCCACTCCCGCCATCTTCAGCCAGCTATGGTTCCGCATTTTCCACTCCCCCTCTTTCCGCCAGTGTTCCTTGACTTATGCCACGCTTTCCCGCGGCTGTCAACTAGGCTTCTTCCCCGCCGTCACCGTCCGCCCGTAGTCGCAATAAGGCAGCAGCGGGCAGCGGGGGCACTGGGGATTCCGGGCGGTGCAGATGGCCCGGCCGTGCCAGATCATCTCCAGGGAAAACTTCGTCCACCGCTCCCTGGGCACCAGGGCCATGAGGTCCAACTCGACCTTCACCGGGTCGTCATTTTTCGTCAGGCCCAGCCGCTGGGCCACCCGGCCGCAGTGGGTGTCCACCACGATGCCGGGGAGGCCGAAGGCATTCCCCAAAATCACGTTGGCGGTCTTGCGCCCCACCCCCGGCAGTTTCACCAGCTCCTCCAGGGACGCGGGCACCTGGCCGCCATGCTTCTCCACCAGCGCCTGGCAGATGGCCTTGATGCTTTTGGCCTTCTGGCGGAAGAAGCCGGTGGCGTGGACGGCCTGCTCCAGTTCCGCCAGGGGGGCCCCGGCATAGTCGGCCGCGGTGGGGTATTTCTTAAACAGGGCCGGGGTCACCTGGTTGACCTTGACGTCGGTGCACTGGGCCGAGAGCACCGTGGCCACCAGCAATTCCAGGGGGTTGGTGAAGTCCAGGGTGACGTGCGCCCCGGGGTAGTGTTTATCCAACAGCTCGAGAATGGGGCCGATCCTGGCCGCGGCGTCCATGCTTTCTCCCTTCCGGCCCACGCAGTCCTTATTTTCTCTTAAGGCCGGGCCACAGCCGGGTCAATTCCCGGAATTCCGGAATTTTAAGGAAAGAGACAAGCAGGCCGTAAAGGGCCACCCCCAGGGCGATGACCGCGGCGAGGCTGAGGACCCGGCCCCCCAGCCCCGGTCCCAGGGCCGCGGCCAGGCGGGGGTAGAGGCCCGCCACCACCAGGCCCATGGCCAGGGCCGCGCCCGCCACCTTCACCAGGCTGACGGCCAGGCCCCGCACCGGGAAGCCCCCCAGCTTGCGGCGCAGCATGGCCCCCAAAAAGAAAAAATTCACGCACATGCTCAACGAGGTGGACAGGGCGATGGCCAGGTGCTGCAAGGGACCCAGAATCAGGTTGATGATCACCAGGTTGGCGGCCACGGTGAGGAAGGACCCCACCACCGGCACCCGGGTGTCGTCCAGGGCGTAAAAGACCGGCACCATGATCTTCACCGCCGCGAAGGCCAGGAGCCCCAGGGCGTAGAGGGCCAGGGCCGCGGCGGTCTGCTGCGTGTCCCAGGCGGTGAAGCGGCCGTGCTGGTAAATCAGGGCAATAATGGGCCGGGCCAGGAAGATGAGGCCCAGGGCCGCGGGCACCGTCACCAGCAGGGCCAGGGTGAGGGAGGAGCGGCAGGCCTCCTTCAGGGCCGCCAGGTCCCGGCCCGCGGCGTGGCGGGAGACCACCGGCTGGGTGGCCACCATCAGGGCCACCCCGAACAGGCCCATGGGCAGATGGAAGAGGCGGTAGGCGTAATTCAGCCAGGAAACGCTGCCCTCCGCGCAAGACGCGGCGTAGAAGGTGTTGATGAAGATGTTGATCTGGGTGGCGGAGAGCCCCACCACCGCGGGCAGCATCAGCCTCATGAGCCGCTGCAGCCCTTCGTCTTTCAGGTCCAGGGTCCATTGGGGCTTGAACCCCACCCGCCACAGCAGGGGCAGTTGCACGGCCAGTTGCAGGGCGCCGCCGATGAGGGTCCCCCAGGCCATGCCCACGATGGGGTGCCAGCCCAGGCGGGGGGCTGCCAGGGCCAGGGCCACCCCGCAGATGATGGTGCCCAGGTTGAAAAAGCTGGAAGCCAGGGCCGGGATGAAGAACTTCCCCTTGGTGTTCAGGGTGCCCATGGCCACCGCGGCCAGGGATACCAGGAGGAGAAAGGGGAACATGATGCGGGTCATCAGGGTGGTGAGGCCCAGCTTCCCGGGGACCGAGCCGAAGTCCGGGGCCATGAGGCTCACCAGTTCCGGGGAGATGACCATCCCCAGCACCACCAGGCCTCCCACCACCAGGGTGAGGCAAGCCAGGACGTTGTTGGCCAGCCGCCAGGTCCGGGCCGGCCCCAGGCGCTGGTCGTAGTCGGTGAACACGGTGACGAACGCGGTGCTCAGGGCCCCTTCCGCAAACAAGTCCCGGAGGAGGTTGGGGATGCGGAAGGCCACCACGAAGGCGTCGATGGCGTAGCCCGCGCCGAAAAAAGCCGCGAAGACCTGCTCCCGCACCAGCCCCAGGACGCGGCTGGCAAACACGGCCACGCTCACGGCCCCCGCGGCCCGGGCGATCTTTCCGGTCTGGTTGGCGGCGCCTGGAGTCAAGAATAAAACCTGGTACGGGCTTGGGAAAATCTATGGGGGGGGACCGCCGGCGGCAGCTCCCGGTCAGTCACGGCTCTTCAGCCCCCGGAGGCGGCGGGGGCGGCCGCGGGCGCGGCGGGTTTCTTCTTCTGGGGCTGGCTCTTGGGCTGGTTCCTGGCGGCCAGCTTCTCTTTTTTCTGGGCCCCGCCCGGCTTGGCGGTTCTGGCCGGAGCGGCGCTCCCCTTTTTCACCCTGGGCTTCTGCAGTCTTTTGGGCGCGGGCCTGGTTTTCACGGCCTCCAATTCCCCGGCCGGCGTCTCCGGATGCAGCAGCGCGTAGGCCGGCTGCCCATTGGGGGCCTGCCCTTTAATCTGGGGCACCTCCCCCCGGCCGCCAGCCCTTTCCGTCTGGCCATCGGCCCATACCGTCCCCAGAAAGCCCGCCAGTCTGAGGCCGTGCTCCTGCGGCTCCACTCCCAGGGAGAGCCAGAGCACCGCGCCCAGGGCGGCTCCGCTGCCGGCCATGAACGCCGCCAGGGCATAACGCCGCCCCCGGCTGCGGCCCAGGGTCCCGTTTTTCTTCCGGGACCAGGCGCGCACCAAGGCATACATCCCGTAGGCCCAGAGAATGACGGCCAGGGTTGGTAGCACTAAATCTCCTTGTGGGGAAGTTGGCTAGAAAAAATCATCAAAATTCCTTCTTGTCAACCCCTTTCGCGCGGCCAGCAGCCATGAGGTCGGGAAACGTGTCATTTTATTGACACCGGAGGCGAATTGGGGTATTTTCATGTCAGTCCCGGGAAAGCCTGATGGAACGCGAACCTGCCGCGATACTAGTGATTGACGACGACCCCCTGGTGCGGGAGGGTCTTCAGGAGACCCTGGAAGCCCAGGGCTACGAGGTCAAGGCCGCGGCCGACGGGGAGAGCGGCCTGGCCCTGCTCAAGGAACAGTCTTTTGCCCTGGTCCTCAGCGACCTGGCCCTCCCCGGGTTGGGGGGCCTGGAGGTCCTCCAGCACCTCACGGCCCACCACCCCCACTGCCTCTGCATCATCATCACCGGCTTCGGCTCCATCAAAACCGCGGTGGACTCCATGCGCCTGGGGGCCTTCGACTACCTCACCAAGCCGGTGGACCCCCAGGAGTTGCAGGTGGTGGTGGCCAAAGCCCTGGAGGTGCACCGCCTCAAGCGGGAAAACCTGGAGTTGAAGCGCCAGCTCCGCCAGCGCTACCATTTTGGCCGCATGGTGGGGGACAGCGAGGCCATGATTCAGGTCTTCGACCTCATCCGCAAGGTGGCGGACTCGGACTCCACCGTGCTGCTCCTGGGCGAGTCAGGCACCGGCAAGGAGCTCATCGCCCACGCCCTGCACTGCAACAGCTCCCGGCGGGAGCGGCCCCTGGTCCCGGTGAACTGCGCCGCCATCCCCGAGGAGCTGCTGGAGAGCGAGCTCTTCGGGCATGAGCGGGGGGCTTTCACCCATGCGGTGCGCACCCGCGTCGGCCGCTTCGAGCTGGCCCACGGCGGCACCGTCTTCCTGGACGAAATCGCCGAGATGAGCCCCGGCCTCCAGGCCAAGATCCTCCGGGTCCTGCAGGACCGCGCCTTTGAACGCATCGGCGGGGTCAAGACCATCCGGGTGGACATCCGGGTCATCGCGGCCACCAACCAGGACCTGGAGGCCCGGGTGGCCGCGGGGAAATTCCGGGAAGACCTCTACTACCGCCTGAACGTCATCCCCATCAAGATCCCGCCCCTCAGGGAGCGCCTCTCGGACCTCCCCCTCCTGGCCCACCACTTCCTGGAGGAGATCGGCCGCAAAAAGAAAAAGCCCGGCAAGCGCCTGAGCCCCGAGGCCCTGGAGCTGCTGGGGCGCTATCCCTGGCCCGGCAACGTCCGGGAGCTGGAAAATCTCATGGAGCGCCTGGTGCTCCTCACCGAGGGGGACCTAATCACCCCCGGCGACCTGCCCGAACGTTACCGGGGTGGCGCCCCGGCCACTCCGGTGACGCCGCCGGGGGCCGCGGTGGTCAACCTCACCGACGCGGTGCAGGAGTATGAGCGGGGCCTCATCCTCAAGGCCCTGGAAGAGAGCAAGTGGGTCAAGGCCCGGGCAGCCCAGCTCCTGAACCTCAACCGCACCACCCTGCTGGAGAAGATGAAGAAGCAGGGCATCCCCTTCAGCCCCCCCGGCCCGGCCTGAACCAGGGCCCTCAAGGCAGGCCTCCGGCGTTTGCGCCCCCCATTTGGCAGCACAGGCGTCCCGCCTGGGCCCGTTTTCTGCGCCCCCCAAAATCAAAGGGGGAGGGGGGATTTTAACCATGCCTGAAATCCCCCTAAATCCCCCTTTTTCAAAAGGGGACTTCTAGGGCCGGGTGTTGTGGCTGAGGGGGGAATGTGCTAACTTGACGAAAAATTCCGGAGGAGACGCCATGGCAGCCGACTTCCCGGCCACGCCCCGCGAAGCCATCCTGACCTTTCACTTCGCCGACCGCATCAAGGCTCAGCTCCTCCTGGCCGGGCGGCTGCTGGTCTCCCTCACCGCGCTCCAGGGCCAGGAGCTGGAGGGCGGCCGCCGCCTCTACCTGGATTTCCTCCGGGGCCTGGAGGCGGAGATCAACCTGGGCCAGACCCAGATCGGGGACCCCGGGATGGTGCGGGTGCGCACCGTCATGACCGGCCTCATCGGCATGGTGGACGCGGGCATGACCCAGGACCTCCAGTCCCACTTCTCCTGGATGATCAGCGTCATGGCGACCTACGCCCAGCGGGCCATGGAGTTCCTCCTGAAGGAAAAGCTGTTGTAGTGGTGGGGTCATGTGCCACCGGCGCCCCCGCCTGTGCCCCCCGCTTTCCCTTTTGATACCGGAACCGGGGCTCGCCTTTTCCTTAAGCGGCCATGCCGGGCCGCCCCCCGCGGCGCGTGGTCAATCTTTCGGCCGTCCCGCGCCAAAGGGTTTTCAAAGGGACGGAATATGATAAATTTAGGCTGAACTCAGAAACCCGGGAGTCCTGATGCCGGACGCATTTGTCAGGAGGTGCTTGCCATGACACTGACCCAGATACGGGATAAAGCCCGCAGCCTGGGAGTAAAGAATTACTCCCGGCTGCGGAAGACCGAGCTCATTCGCGCCATCCAGGAAAAGGAAGGCAACTCCCCGTGTTACCAGACCTTTTCCGACTGCCGGCAACACGACTGTTTATGGATGCCGGATTGCCAGAAATAAGTATTTTTCCGGATTACTCCATCTTATTCCCGACACACCAGCCGGTACACCTCAATTAAGGGCAGACCCTGCTCTTCCGCCAGCCGGCGGCAGGCCTCGTACTCCGGCAGGACGCGGCGGCGGCCCCCGTATTCCGTGACCTTGACCGGCAGAGGGCCGTAGGGGGTGTTGATGGTCTCCTGCCAGCGCCGGGCTGCCACCCTTTCCGTCTCCATGACCCGCACCCCCAGGGTGGTGGAGTCGGTGAAGAGCCGCTCCAGCACCGCTTCCCGGGCCGCGGGCGGGGCGATGACCGTGAGCGCCACCCCGGGGCGGTTCTTCTTCATCTGAACAGGCGCCAAAGCCACGTCCAGGGCCCCCGCGGCAAAAAGAGACTCCATCAGGGGCTCATAGAGCTCCGGGCTCATATCGTCGATGTGGGTCTCCAGCACCAGCACCTTTTCCCGCACCCCTTCGGCCCGGGCCACGGGCTCCCCCAAATAAATGCGCAGCAGGTTGGGGTGTTCCGGCAGGTCCCGGCTGCCCGCGCCGTAGCCCACGCGCCTAATAGTCATGGGCGGGCAGGGCTGGCACTCCGCGCCGTAGGCTTTGAGGATGGCCGCGCCCGTGGGCGTCACCAGCTCCCCGGGCAGGTCCGTGCCATACACCGGCAGGCCCTTCAGGAGCTCCAGCGCCGCGGGCGCCGGGTTGGGCAGCCGCCCGTGGGCCGCGGCGATCATGCCCCAGCCCAGGGGCAGGGGGCTGGTGAACACCCGGCCCACCTTCAGCTTCTCCAGCCCATGGGCCACCCCCACCACATCCAGGATGGTATCCACCGCGCCCAGTTCGTGGAAGTGCACCTTTCCCAGGGACACCCCGTGCACCCGGGCCTCCGCCTCCCCCAGCAGGCGGAACATCAGCAGGGCCTTGTCCACCGCCCCCGGGGCCAGGCGCGCCTTCTCAATCAGGCGGCAGATGTCGGCGTAACCCCGCCGGGGCTGGCCCCGGGACGCGGCCACCTTGACCTGGATGCCGCCCAGGTGCTCCTTGGTGACCCGGGACGCAGTCAGCGTAACGCCCTTCAGGCCCATGGACAGCAGCAGGCCCTCCAGTTCCGGCAGCTCCAGCCCCAGGTCGATTAGCGCGCCCAGAGTCATGTCGCCGCTGAGGCCCGCGAAGCAGTCAAAAAAGGCCCAGCATTCAGGAGACTTGGCCGTCGACAAAGAGTTCCACCTCCTTCACCGCCCGGGGTTCGGCCTGGCGCACCAGGAAGCGCAGGTTGCGCCAGTTCAGGGTCTCCCCGGGGCGGGGCAGGTCCCCCAGCTGGGAGATGATAAAACCCGCCAGGGTTTCGTAGTCCCCCGGGGGGAGGTCCAGGTGCAGCGCCTCGTTCAAAGCCGGGATTTCCATGCGGGCGTCGACCAGGTAATGGCCCTCCCCCAGTTTCTTGTAGGGGGCGACCTCCTGGTCGAATTCGTCGACGATCTCCCCCACGATCTCTTCCAGCAGGTCCTCGATGGTGACGATGCCCACGGCGCCGCCGTATTCGTCCACCACCACCGCCAGGTGAATCCCCAAACGCTGCATCTCGGCCAGCAGGCGGTCCACCTTCTTGACCTCCGGCACATAGTGCACCGGGCGGACGAAAGGCCTGATGGGCTTGTCCGGGGGCTCCTCCCCCAAAAGGTCAAAGTCGTGGAGCACCCCGGCGAGGTTGTCAATGCGGGCGTGATAGACCGGCAGGCGGGAGAAGCGGGTGGCGCGGAATTCCTCCAGGGCCTGGCCCACCGTCAGGGTGTCGGGGACGGCGGCCACCCTCACCAGGGGCACCATCACCTCCTTGACGGTGCGCAGGCTGAACTGGAGGATGCGGTGAATGAAGAGGCGCTCCTGGCCCTTGAGGTCCATTTCCTGGCCGCCCTTGGCCACCACCAGACGCAGGTCCTCCCGGGTGATGAAGGGGAGAGGGGAGGCTTGCCGGGCCCCCAGGAGCCGGAGCACCCCCCGGCTTACCCCCGCGAAGATGAGGGCGGCGGGATAAATGACCCAGGAGGCCGCCCACAGGGCCGGGGCCAGGCGCGGGGCCAGGGCCGTGGCCTGCTGGCGGCCGATGGACTTGGGGATGATTTCCGCCAGGATCAGCAGCAACGGCGGCAGGAGCACCGCCGCGGCCAGGGCCCCGTCCGGTCCCCACTCCTTGAGAAGCATGGCCGTGACCAGCACGGTGTTGGCCGCCGCGGCCATGTAGGCGCCCAGCAGGGTGCTGGCCAGGAAATACTCCGGGCGGGCCAGCAGCTTGAGGGCCAGGGAGGCCCCGCGGGAGCCCTCCTCCGCCAGGTGCTGCAGGCGCCGCCGGGAGGCCGAGATCAGGGCGATTTCCGCGGCCGCGAAAAAGCCCTCCAGCAGCAGCAGGGGCACAAAGATGAACACCAGTCCCGGACTCATGGCGCGGCCTTCCTCACCTCCAGCTCCAGGATGCGGGTGCCCTTCATGCGCCGCACTTTAAAAGTGAGACCGAGATGGGAAATTTGGTAGCCTTCCCGGGGCAGGGACCCGAAAAGGTTCAGCACCAGGCCTCCCAGGGTGTCGAACTCCTCCGCCGGTAGGGACAGTCCCAGGGCTTCATTGAAGTCCGCCACCGGCAAGGCGGCCTTGACCCGGTAAAACCCCGGGGCCACCTCCTGGATGAGTTTTTCCTCCACCCGGAATTCCTGGGGGATCTCGCCGCACAGCTCCTCCAGGAGGTCTTCCACCGTCACCAGGCCCACCAGGGCGCCGTATTCGTCCACCACCAGGGCCAGGCGCTGGTGCTGGGCCTGGAGCTCCGTGAGCAGATCGAAAGCACTCTTGCTTTCCGGCACGTAAAGCGGGGGCCGCAGGAGGTGGCGCAGCACCTCCGGGTCGCAGGTCTTACCCAGGCAGAGGTCCAGGAGGTCCTTGGCGTGCAGGATGCCCAGGACATTGTCCAGGTTTTCCCGGTACACGGGGACCCGCGTGAAGCGGGACTGCTTCACTGCGGCCATCATCCGGGCCGCGTCCATCTCCAGGGGCAGGGCAAAGATATCGGGCCGGGGCACCATGATCTGCCCCACCCGGACGTCCCCGAAGCTCAGCAGGTTCTGGATGAAGTCCCGCTCCACCGCGGCGATCTGGCCCCGACGGTGGGACTCCTCCACCATGCGCACGAAGTCCTCCTGCTGCACCGCAATCACCGGCAGGTCCGGACGGAAGCCCAGGAAGGCCAGGAGCCCCCGGCCCACCTGGAGGAAGGCCACCCTGAAGGGGGTGAGGAGGAAGATGGCCGGCTTAACCAGGGGCGCCAGCCAGCGGGCCAAAGCCGAAGGGTAAGCCAGGGCCAGGGATTTAGGGATGAGTTCCCCCACCAGCAGAAAGACCGGGGCGATGAGGCCCAGGGCCAGCCATTTGCCCCGGGGCCCCCACAGGCTCACGGCCAGGGTGGTGGCGGCGATGGAGGCCAGGATGTTGACCATCTCCACCCCCATGAGCACCGTCACCAAAAGGCGCCGGGGGCGGTTCAGCAGGGCCTCCACCAGCTCCCCCCGGCGGGGGTGGAGCTCCTTCAGGCGCAGGCGCTCCAGGGGCTTCAGGGAGAAGAGGGAGGTTTCGGCCGCGGCGAAAAACCCGCACAGCAGGGCCAGCCCCGCCAGGATCAGCCAGGTCCAGACTAGGTCAGCGTGCAAGCAGCGACCCCAACTTTGGGCTCAGGTCAGGAAAGTCCTCTTTACGGGTTTGCTCTCAGACCACCGGCACCGAGCGCGGCCGCACCGACCGGGCTTTCACCGCCCGGGCCTTGGGGGGCCGGACCTTGCGCTCCGCCTTGAAGGGCGGGCGCGCCAGGGCCTGGGCCAGCACCTCGTCCATGTGCGCCACGGGCACGAACTTCAGCCCCCGCTTGACGTTCTTGGGGATCTCCACCAGGTCCTTCTTGTTCCCTTCCGGGATGATGACCTTCTTCATGTGGGCCCGGAGCGCGGCGATGGCCTTCTCCTTCAAGCCGCCCACGGGCAGCACCTTGCCCCGGAGGGTGATCTCGCCGGTCATGGCCACGTCCTTGCGCACCGGAATCTGGGTGAGCGCGGAAATCATGGAGCAGGCCATGGTCACGCCGGCGGAGGGCCCGTCCTTGGGGGTGGCCCCCGCAGGCACGTGCAGGTGGATGTCCAGGGTCTCGTAAAAGTCCGGAGCCAGGTTCAGGCGCTCGGCCCGGGAGCGGGCGTAGCTCAGGGCCGCCTGGGCCGACTCCCGCATCACCTCGCCCAACTGGCCGGTCAAAGTAAGCTGGCCCTTGCCCCGCATCAGGGAGGCCTCCACCGCCAGGATTTCCCCCCCCACCTGGGTCCAAGCCAGGCCCGTGGCCACCCCCACTTCGTCCTTTTCCAGCTCGGACTCGGGCAGGAACTGGGGCGGCCCCAGGTAGCGGTGCAGGTTGGCCCGGGTGATGGCGAAGGGCCCCTGCTCCCCTTCGGCGATGCGGCGGGCCACCTTGCGGCACAGGGAACCGATCTCCCGCTCCAGGTTGCGCAGCCCCGCCTCCTGGGTGTAGTGCACGATGACCTCCCGGAGCACCTCCCGGGAGAGGCGCAGGTCTCCTTCCTTGAGGCCGTTTTCCGCCAGTTGCCGGGGCAGGAGGTGCCGGCGCACGATCTCCAGCTTCTCGTCCTCGGTGTAGCCCGAAAGCCGGATGATTTCCATCCGGTCCTTGAGGGCCGAGGGGATGGGGTCCACCAGGTTCCCGGTGGTGATGAACATCACCTTGGAAAGGTCAAAGGGTACGTTGAGGTAGTGGTCGCTGAAGGAGTGGTTCTGCTCCGGGTCCAGCACCTCCAGCAGGGCCGCGGCGGGGTCCCCCCGGAAGTCCATGCCGATCTTGTCCACTTCGTCCAGGATGAAGACCGGGTTGTTGGATCCCGCAGTCTTGAGCCCCTGGATGATGCGCCCCGGCAGGGCGCCGATGTAGGTGCGCCGGTGGCCCCGGATCTCCGCTTCGTCCCGCATGCCCCCCAGGGAGATGCGGGTGAACTTGCGCCCCAGAGCCCGGGCGATGGACTGGCCCAGGGAGGTTTTACCCACCCCCGGCGGGCCGATGAAGCAGAGGATGGGGCCCTTCATCTTCTTGTTGAGCTTGCGCACGCTCAGGTATTCCAGGATGCGGTCCTTCACCTTCTCCAGGTCGTAGTGGTCCGCGTCCAGGATGGCCTTGGCCTCTTTCAGGTCCAGCTTGTCCCGGGTGCTCCTGCTCCAGGGCAGCTCCACCAGCCAGTCCAGGTAAGTCCGGACAATGGAGGCCTCCGCCGCATCCGGGTGCATCTGCTCCAGGCGGGAAAGCTGCTTCAGGGCCTCCTCTTCCGCCTGCTTGGACATGCGGGCCCGGGCGATCTTGACCCGGTAGTCCTCCACTTCCTTGGAGGCTTCGTCCACGTCCCCCAGCTCCTTCTTGATGGCCCGGAGCTGCTCCCTGAGGAAATACTCCCGCTGGCTGCGGTCCATCTCCTCCCGGGCCTGGGACTGGATCTTCGCCTGGATGGCCGAGACCTCCAGCTCCTTTCTGAGAAAGTCGTTGACCTTGATGAGGCTCTGGATGGGGTCGGATTCCTCCAGGACCGCCTGGGCCTCGTCGATTTTGAGGCGCAGGTTGGCCGCCACCAGGTCCGCCAGGTGGCCGGGGTCTTCGATGGACTCCAGGATGGCCAGCAGGTCCGGGGAGACGATGCCCTTCAGGGTGAGGATCTTCTCCGACATTTCCCGGGCGTTGCGCATCAAGGCCTCGGCCTCAGGGGAGATTTCCCCCACCGTGGCTTCCGGCAGGACTTCCAGGGCCACCTTGAAGTAGGGTCGCTCCTGGAGATAGCGCTCCACCCGGGCCCGGGCCTTGCCCTGGACCAGGATTTTCAGGCGCCCGTCCGGCAGCTTGAGCATCCGCAGAATCAGGCTCACGGTTCCCACGGGGTAGATGTCGTCCGTCCCCGGCGCCTCCACGGCCTGGTCCTTTTGGGTGGCCAGCAGCAACAGGCGGTCCTGGGCCAGGGCCGCTTCGATGGCCAAAACCGAAGTCTCCCGCCCCACGAAGAGGGGCAGGACCATATTGGGGAAAACCACCACGTCCCGCACCGCCAGCAGAGGCAGAACGCCGGGGATGACAATGGTTTCCGGTTCCGAGGTCGTTTCTTTAGCCATATTTTCTCCCGGAGGGCGGTCTGGACAGTTGCCCCCCTCGAAGCGGATTGACTGCCAATTATTACAATATAACGCGGTTCCTTCCCGCTGGCAACTTCAGTCGGTTCAATGGCGGCAGGAAGGGCCGGCCTCAATGGGCGCCAGCGGTCTGGGGTGCAAAAATCCCTGGCTTTTGCGCCGGCTATGGTATATTATGCAAAATTCCGATGGGGGAGCCGCAGTTGGGGGGGAAACCCGCGCCCCGGGGCCGCACTGCCACGGCTCCGGCCACGTCCAATACCTTTATGGAGGAAGTCCGCCGCGCCCTGAGCCGGGCCACGGACGCCATGCTCCGCCTGCAACACCCCCAGGGCTACTGGTGGGCGGAGCTGGAGTCCAATGTCACCATCACCGCGGAATACCTCATGCTCCACCGCTTCCTGGGCCTGAGCGAGGAGAGCTTCCCCCGCCTGGCTGCCTACCTTCTGGACCAGCAACTGGCAAACGGCGGCTGGTCCATCTGGCACGGCGACGGCGGCGAACTCAGCACCACGGTGGAGGCCTACCTCGCCCTGAAGATGGCCGGCCTGCCCCCGGAGGACGAGCGCCTGGTCAAGGCCCGCCAGTTCATCCTGGCCCGGGGCGGGGCCTTGAAGTCCCGGGTCTTCACCCGCATCTTCCTGGCCCTGTTCGGCCAACTGAGCTGGGAGGGCATCCCCCTCCTGCCGGTGGAGTTCATCCTCCTGCCCCCCTGGTCCGGCCTCAGCATCTACGAGTTTTCCAGTTGGACCCGGGCCACCATTGTGCCCCTGATGATCGTCATGGCCGCCCGGCCCGTCTGCCCCCTGCCGCCGGAGCAGGGCGTCCCCGAGCTTTTTCTCGACCCCCGGGACCCCTTTGAGCGCCACCGGGTAAGCTGGCGCCGGGAGGCTTCCATCCTGGAAAACCTCTTTGCGATCCTGGACCGCGTCCTTAAGCTTTACCACCGCCTGCCCATGCACTGGCTGCGCCGCTTCGCCCTGGACCGGGCCGAGGCCTGGATCCTCGAGCACCAGGAGGAGAGCGGCGATTGGGGCGGCATCCAGCCGGCCATGCTCAACTCGCTCCTGGGCCTGTGGTGCCGGGGCTATGGTAAAGACCACGAGGTGATGCGCCGCGGCCTTAAGGCCCTGGAATTCTTCACCCTTGAGAATGAGGGCCGCGTCTGGCTGCAGTCCTGTATCTCCCCGGTGTGGGACACGGCCCTGGCGGTGCGGGCCCTGGCCGCGGCCGGGCTTCAGCCCTCCCATCCCGCCCTGGTGAAGGCCGCCGCCTGGCTGCTGGGTATGCAGATCCTCAAGCCCGGGGACTGGTGCATCAAGAACCCCGACCTGCCTCCGGGGGGCTGGGCCTTCGAGTTTGTCAACAATTGGTACCCGGACATCGACGACAGCGCCATGGTGCTCATGGCCCTGCTGGAAGCCCTGGAGTCTCCCCGGGAGCACCAGCATTCCCTGACCCGGGGGCTCTTGTGGTGCCTGGGGATGCAGTCCAGAAACGGCGGCTTCGCCGCCTTCGACATGGACAACACCAAGGAGTGGCTCAACGCCATTCCCTTCGGGGACCTGAAGGCCCTGGTGGACCCCCCCACAGAGGACGTCACCGGCCGGGTCCTGGAGATGTTGGGGTCCTTCGGCTACGCCTTCGACCACCCCGCGGTCATGCGGGCCCTGGAATTCCTGCGCCGCACCCAGCACCCCGACGGCCCCTGGTGGGGGCGCTGGGGGGTGAACTACATCTACGGCACCTGGTCGGTGCTCATCGCGCTAAAGCGCCTGGGCCAGGATATGAGCCAGCCCTGGGTGCGCCGGGCCGCGGACTGGCTCAAGTCCTGCCAGAACACCGACGGCGGCTGGGGCGAGACCTGCGAATCCTACCGGCGCCCGGAGCTCAAGGGTCAGGGGGAGAGCACCGCGTCCCAGACCGCCTGGGCCCTCATGGGCCTCATGGCCGCAGGCGAGGCCCGGGCCCCGGAGGTGCGGGCCGGCGTGGAGTATCTGGTCCGGACGCAAAACCATGAGGGCCGCTGGGAGGAAGCCAACTTCACCGGCACCGGCTTCCCCATCCATTTCATGATCCGCTACCACCTGTACCGCAACTGCTTCCCCCTGTGGGCCCTGGGACAGTATCTGCAGGCAGTGGCCCTGGGCCAGTAGTCAGTTGCCAGTTGTCGCCATGAAAAATAAACTTAACTGACAGGACCGCGCTTCTGTCAACAATTCAATACCTTAAAACCTTTTTCACTGACTACTGATCACTGGCTACTGACTAAGCTGATGGCTAAGACTCTGGTCACCGGGGGCAGCGGCTTCGTGGGCCGGGCGGTGGTGGTGGAACTCCTGGCCCGGGGCCGGGCCGTAAAGGTGCTGGCCCGCAACCCCCGGCACCCCGCCCTCCAGGGCCTGGACGTGGAGGCGGCCCCGGGAGACCTCAAGGACCCCGAGTCCGTGCGAAAGGCCCTAAACGGCTGCGACCGCGTTTTCCATGTGGCCGCGGACTACCGCCTCTGGGTGCCGGACCCGGAGGTGATGTACGCGGTGAACGTGGCAGGCACCCGCAGCCTGCTGGCCGCCGCGGCTAAGGCCGGGGTGGAGCGGGTGGTGTATACCAGCACCGTGGGCGCGCTGGGCAACCCCGGCGACGGCACCCCCGGCGCCGAGGACACCCCGGTGACTATGTCCGACATGGTGGGCCACTACAAACGCTCCAAGTTCCTGGCGGAGCAGGTGGCCCTGGACTTCGCCCGGCAGGGCCTGCCCGTGGTCATTGTCAACCCCAGCACCCCGGTGGGCCCCTGGGACTCCCGCCCCACCCCCACCGGAGAGATGATCGTGGAGTTTCTCAAAGGCAAGATGCCGGCTTACCTGGAGACGGGCCTCAATTTGATCCACGTTCAGGACACGGCCCGGGGGCACCTCCTGGCGGAAGAGCGCGGCCAGGTGGGAGAAAAATACATCCTGGGCGGTGAAAATCTGAAGTTGTCGGCGATTTTCGAGATGCTGGCGGAGATCAGCGGCCTTCGCGCGCCCCGGCTGCGCCTGCCTTACTGGCCCGTCCTGGCCCTGGCTTACGCCGATGAATTTTGGGCTAACCACGTCAGCGGCCGGCCGCCCCGCATCCCCGTGACCGCGGTGCGCATGGCCAGGAAATTCATGTTTTTCAACAACGCCAAGGCCGTGAGGGAGCTGGGCCTGACTTTGACCCCGGTGCGCCGGGCCCTTGAGGACGCGGCGGCCTGGTTTCAGGAAAATGGCTATATTTCCTGACGAATCTTGGCTATAATAAGATGGTTAACTGAGGATGAAGGTGCAACGTGCGTTTTCCTTTAAGCCTCACTTTTGACCTGACGCGCTACCTGCTGCGGATGCGCCGCCGGGGGGAGGAGCGCTTCCCCCTGGTGCTGATGCTGGAGCCCACCCACCAGTGCAACCTGGCCTGCGCCGGCTGCGGCCGCATCCAGGAGTATCGGGACACCCTGGGCCAGTCCCTGACCCTTGAGGAGTGTCTGGCCGCGGTGGACGAGTGCGGCGCGCCGGTGGTCACCGTCACCGGGGGCGAGCCCCTGCTTTATCCTCCCGTCTTTGAACTGGTCCAGGAACTGGTCCACCGGCGCAAGCATATTTATTTATGCACCAACGCCGTCCTCCTGGAGAAGGCCCTGCCCCGGCTGCCGGCGAACCCCCGGCTGACCCTGAGCGTCCACCTGGACGGGCTGGCGCCCATGCACGACCGCATCCTGGGCCGGCCCGGCCTTTTCCACCTGGCCATCCGGGCCATCAAGGAGGCCAAGACCAGGGGCTTCCGGGTGTGCACCAACACCACCGTTTATAAGGAGACCGACCCCCAGGAGATCGAGATCCTCTTCGCCTACCTCAGCCACCTGGGCATCGACGGCATCCTGGTGTCCCCGGCCTACAGCTTTCCCGGGGTGGCCCCGGAGCTTTTCCTGAGCCGCCGGGAGATCCGGGAGAAATTCACCCGCTTGACCAAGAACGGCCATAATTTCAAATACTTCAGCACCCCGCTCTACCTCAGTTTCCTCAGAGGGGAAAGGCAGTACCAGTGCACCCCCTGGGCCAACCCCACCCGCAATCCCCGGGGCTGGCGCTCGCCCTGTTACCAGATCCTGGACCGCCACTACCCCACCTTTGCCGAGATGATGCGCCTGACGGACTGGGAAAAATACGGGGTGGGCCGGGACCCCCGCTGCGCCCAGTGCATGATGCACTCCGGGTTTGAACCCACGGTGGTGAGGACCTTGAAGAAGCCCGCGGATCTTTGGACCATGGCGCGGTGGAACCTCTCCTGAGGCGGGAGGGCATGAGCCGTCGTCTGGCATCCAGCCTGGTAAGCGCCCCCGGCTTGCTGGTGGTGGCCTTGCTGGTCTACCTCCCCATCAGCCTCAAGTTCCCCCTCACCCGGGCCGAAGCCATGTACGCCCTCATTCCCAGGGAGATGCTGGCTTCAGGCTCCTGGCTCACCCCTTACCTAAACGGGGTCCACTACCTGGACAAGCCGCAACTGCTCTACTGGCTCAACCTGTTAGCCTATCATCTCCTGGGCCCGGCCGACTGGGTGGCGCGGCTGGTGTGCCTGAGTTTGGCAATGACGGAAATCTGGCTGGCCTATCTCATCGGCCGCCGCCTCTTCGGCCCCCGCCCCGCCTGGTTGGGAGGCTTCATCCTCTTGAGCAGCGTGGGCTTCTTCACCCTGCACTTGCAGATCCTCACGGACCACCTGGTAACCGTGGCCCTGGCCGCGTCCTGTTACTTTCTGCTGCGCTGGCAGGAAGAGCCCCGCAACCGCTGGGCGGCGCTCTTTCACCTGTCCCTGGTGGCGGGCTTCCTCAGCAAGGGCTTCATCGGCGTGGTCTTTCCCCTCCTCATCGGCGGGCTGTATGCGGCAGAGCAGCGCCAGCCCCGGTTCTCCCGCCTGTTCTGCTGCCCCCGGGGGCTGGGGCTGCTCCTGATCCTCATCATTCCCTGGTTCGTGGGGGTGGAACAGGCCAACCCCGGCTTTCTCAAACATCAGATCATCAACGAGCAGGTCATGCGTTTCCTGGGCCATCGCCAACCCGCGGACATCGCCCCTTACTCTGTAGGGGAGTTCTGGCTCTTCGCGTTCATCTGGCTGCTGCCCTGGACCTTCCTGCTGCCCGGGGCCCTTTACCGCTTCTGGCAGGACACCCGGCCCGGCGGCGGCACCGATTCCCGGGCCCGCCTCCTGCTCATCTGGGCCGGGGTGGTCATGAGCTTCTTCACCCTGTCCGCCAGCCGGGTCGAATATTATTCCCTGCCGGCCTTCCTGCCCCTGGCCCTGGTTCTGGGCTGGCGGGTGGACCGCCGCCTCTCCGGGGCCGGACGCCGCAGTTTTACCTGGGCCCTGATTATGCTGGCCTCCCTGGGGGTGGGGCACCTCTTTCTGCTGCCCCACCTGGAGCAGCTCTGCGCCGCCAACCGGCCGGAATTCGCCGGCTTGGGCACCCTGATCCGGCCTTTCTCTTACCAAACTGCAATCCTGGTGCCCGGGCTGGCCATCTTCGGTCTCCTGGCGGGCCCGCGCCGCCCCCGCTTGGCGGTGGCTTCCCTAAGCGCCCTGTCCCTGGTCCTGGTCTGTCTCACCTGCCAATGCCTCCTGACCCTGTCCCCTGTTCTCAGCGACAAGGTCCCGGGGGAATACGTCCGCGCCCAGGCCGCCCCGGAAGACGTGTTGGTGATGGAGTATAATGAAGAGTTTGAGTATGGCGCCTCCTTCTCCTTCTATGCCCGCCGCCACATCCTTATGGTGCAGCGGGACGGCATGCCCCGGTTTCCTTATCCTGTGCCTGCGCCGCAAAATTATCTGATTTCGCCGGAAAGACTCCGGGAGTTGTGGCAGGGGCCCCGGCGGGTCTTTCTCCTCATCGACCACTGCGTCCCCCGGGAGCCGTTCCTGGCCGGCGCCCAGGTAGCCCTGTCCCTGCCGGGCAAGAGCCTGCTGGTCAACCAGTAGCCTGCGCCTTGCCCTCCTGCGGAAAATCATTAACTTAATGTAAAACCCCATTGCGAGGGCCCGCCCCCACATCATGATCCCCCTGCGCGACAACATTCCCTCGGCCAGCCGCCCTTACGTCAATTATCTCCTGATCGCCGCCTGCACATTGGCCTTCCTGGGGGAGCTGTCCACAGGCCCCCGTCTCCAAGCGGTTATCACCACTTTCGGGTTTGTGCCGGGGCGTTTTATGTCCCTTCTTGCCAATTATGGCCCCCTGGCCCTGCCCGTCATGATCATCCCCCTGTTCACTTCCCTCTTCCTCCACGGCGGCTGGCTGCACCTCATCGGCAACATGTGGTTCCTTTACATCTTCGGGGACAACGTCGAGGACTTCCTGGGCCACCGGCGCTACCTCCTTTTCTATCTGGTGTCGGGAGTAGGAGCCAACCTCATCTTTCTGATGTTCGCCCCCCACACCATGATGCCCCTGGTGGGGGCCTCCGGAGCCATCGCCGGGGTCATGGGCGCCTATTTCATCCTCTTCCCCGGGGCCCGGGTCCTGACCCTGGTGCCCATCTTCCTGTTCATCACCATCCTGGAGCTGCCCGCCTATTTCTTCCTGGGTTTCTGGTTTCTCATGCAGTTTCTCTTGGGGGCCCTTTCCGCGGCCAGCCCCGAGGCCGCCGGCGGCGTGGCCTGGTGGGCCCACGTCGGGGGCTTCCTGGTGGGGGTGCTGCTGCTGTCCTGGCTGGCCCCCCAGCGGCTTAAGAGCCGCCTGCGCCCCCGGGGCTAAAGTCCCCACCGCTTACGGGCCCGTCCCCTCCTTGCCGCAGCCGGGCATTTGGCCCCGGACCCGATTATGATATAAACTAACGATCAGCCTTAATGGCCCCGAGGTGCGAATGAAAAGAGACTTTTTCTTGGGTGGGACCTTGCTTCTCATTGTTCTGCTGGGGTGCCTGGCTCCGGCCTGGGGCCGGCAGGACTCAGCCAGCCCGGAGGAACCCCCGGGGCCGGGCGCCGCCGCCTTCGCCCGGGGCCAAAACCTCCAAGACCGGGGTAAGAACGAGGAGGCGGCAAAGGCTTTCCAGGAGGCCCTCAGGGCCCGGCCCGACTGGCCCGAGGCCCACCTGCAACGGGGCCTGGCCCTGGCCGCGCTGGGGCGCTATGAGGAGGCCGCGGCCGCGTTTGCCCAGGCCGCGCGCCTGGCCCCCCAGTGGGGCGCGGCCCAGGAAAACCTGGGCGCGGCCCAGTCCAAGCTGGGGCGCTGGTCCGAGGCCCGCGCCGCCTTCGCCGCCGCGGTGGCCCTCCACCCCACCAACGCCGAAGCCCACTACCACCTGGGTCTGGCCCTGGGCAAGCTGGGCAATGACCAGGCGGCCCGGGAGGAGTTCGCCCAGGCCGTGCGCCTGGACCCGAGCCTGGCCAAGGCCCACAAGAACCTGGGCCTGGCCTATGCGAACCTGGGCCGCTGGCCGGAAGCGGGGGCAGCCTTGCAGGAAGCGGTGCGCCTGAGGCCCGAGGACCCGGAGGCCCACTACGCCCTGTGCGCCTACTACCTGCGGGTGGGCGACCGGCAGGCGGCGCTGAAGGAATATCAGACCCTCCAGCGACTGGACCAGAGGCTGGCCCGGCAGCTCGCCAACCTCCTGGAGGGCAAGGGCGCCTCCCCTGCGCCGGCGCCGGGCGCGGGGAAAAAGGGGCCCTGAGGGACCTCGGCCATGAGCCTTAAGACCCTCGTCGCCCAGGTGCGGTGGAACTGCCAGGTGGCCAGCGCCGGACAGGCCGGGCTCCACTCCCTGTGCGGCACGCTGCTGCGCCTCCGCCAGCTCTATAAGTGGGAGCACGGCCTGGACCCCTGGCAGGAGCCGGAACCCGGCCTGGTGCTGGCCTGGGTGGAGGAGCAGGAGCGCACCTGGGAGAGCCTGGAGGGTTTCCCTTTACAGAAACCAGCCTGGGACGGGGACGTCTTTGACCCTTTCGCGGTAGCGGACCTGAACGGCCGGCTGGGCTCCGCGGGGCTGGCCTATGGCGCGGGCCTGTGCCGGGGTCTGGCCCCCACCTTTTTTTTGGGGGAGCTCAAAGAGGCGCGCCAGGAAAAAGGGCTCACCATTTTGGTCCTGGGGCAGGAACTGGCCCGGGATCTGGACGGCACCCCGGCCCTGTGCCAGGGCGACCTCATCTACGGCCGCCAGCAGACCCTGGCTTATTACCTCTGGGACCGCCTCTCCGACCCGGTGATGCAGCAGAACCACTTCCTGAAGGTGGCCCTGTCTGCCTGCGGTCTTGAGCTGCGGGAGCTGCTGCGCCGCCCCGGCGCCTGCCAGAAGGAGTTCCAGACCCTGGTGGCCGCGGAGCTGAATGCGGTGCTGGCCCACGAGGTGGGGGAAGCCCTGGAGCCCTCCCTTAAGGAGACCCTGCCCGCGGTCCTCAGCCGCTATCCCCAAAGCCGCCTGGAGCTGTTCGTCCGGGCTCTGAAGGACTGCCTGGCGGAGGTGAACGACTGGGGGCGGGTGTCCTTTACTATCCGGGAAGAGCAGTTGGGCTCCCTGGCTTTGATGCTGGCCCTGCGCCCGGGGCTCTACCCCCTGCTGCTGCCGGAGCTGGAGCCCGCGTTCCGGGAGTTGTGCGCCACCGGCGACTGGTCCGCCCTGGACGCGGCCCGGCGCCGGGCCCTGGCCCGCCTGCGCCAGACCGCCGCGCCCCTGGAAGACCTGCTGCTGGAAATCCGGGAGGAGCAGGGCTTCCCTGACCCCCTCCCGGAAATCCAGCGCCGCTACCTCGCCCCCCTGGGACTCTAAGAGATCAGCCTACCCTCGCTGGCGTCCGCCGGGCGCTGCCATCCCTTTGCCCCCGCTGGCCTTCCGGGCGGCCTTGCGGGCGGCCTTTGGACGGGCCGTCGCGGTGGTTGTCGCCCTGGAAGCCCTTCTGCGGCCCGTCGCGGTGGTTGTCGCCGTGGGAGCCCCTCTGCCAGCCTCCTCCCTGGCCGCGATGGTACCGGTTATAAAAATGCTCGTCATACCGGTGGCCGATTTGATGTCCATGCCACTGGGGGTAAGTTCTAACAAAGTTCTGCACGTAAACCGGGTGCTGGTAATACCACTCGACCCACCTGGGACCGTACCAGTAATCCGGCCGGACGATGTAGACCGGCGCGTAAGCATAATACGGGGCCCAGCCGTAAGCCGGCCCGAAGAAGTAATACAGCAGCCCGTTCAGGAACCAGTCGCCGTTGTAGAAGACCCACGGCGTGTTGGGACCCACCCAGGGCACCGCATAGATATTTGCGGGCGGGGCCGGGTAGGTATAGACGGGAACCGCCTGCGCACCCGCGGGCGCAGGATTTCTGGCGGTTACCGGTCCGGCCAGCAGCGCGGCCAGGATTACCACCAAAGTCAGCCTTTTCATGTTACTGCCTCCCATTAGCTTCATCAGCCTCTCGGGGCTGATTTTTTCCGGCGGTTAACACGCCCTTTAATTCATTAGACGGCGACGCGGGCTCAGGAGTTAGGGGCCGCAACTGGCCGGGGCCGGGATTTCCGTCACCCGGCGGGGGGGCCGCTAAGGGGCCGAAACGGAGGCCGGCCTACCAGACGGCGCGGACCTTAGAGAAACTTTGCTTTTTGCCCCTCTCCCGGCTATAATTAAATTGAAAAATCATTTTAAGGGGTTGAGGCACCGGTGCAGGCCGGCGCCAAGCACTTCGGGGTTGAAAGCTTCCCTATGGTGGATCCTCATCAAGAAAAAATCCTCATCCTGGACTTCGGCTCCCAGTACACCCAGCTCATCGCCCGGCGGGTGCGGGAACTCAAGGTTTACTGCGAAATCCACCCGTACTTCCTGTCCCTGAAGCGCATCCGGGAGTTCGCACCCCGGGGCATCATCCTCTCCGGCGGCCCCCGTAGCGTCTATGAGCCCGACGCGCCCAGCGTGGACCCGGAACTCTTTGACCTGGGGGTGCCGGTCCTGGGCATCTGCTACGGCATCCAACTCCTGAACCATATCCTGGGGGGCCGGGTGGCCCCGGCCCCGGCCCGGGAATACGGCCACAAGGTCTTCACCATCACCGACTCCTCCGACCTCTTCCACGGCCTCAAGCGGGAGGAGAAGGTGTGGATGAGCCACGGCGACCGCCTGGAGGAGGTGGCCCCGGGCTTCGAGGTCATCGGCATGAGCGACTCCTCCCCCGCGGGGGCCATCCGGGATAAGGCCCGGCGCCTCTACGGGCTGCAGTTCCACCCCGAGGTGCACCACACACCCCACGGCAAGCAGATGCTGAGCAATTTTCTCTTCCGCATCTGCGGCCTGAAACCCCTGTGGACCATGGCCTCCTTCATCGAGGCCGCCACCGCCGGCATCCGCCGGCAGGTGGGGGACGACCGGGTCATCTGCGCCCTCTCCGGCGGGGTGGACTCCACCGTCACCGCGGTCCTGGTGCACCAGGCCATCGGCGACCGCCTCACCTGCGTCTTCGTCAACAACGGCCTGCTCCGCAAGAACGAGGCCCAGGAGGTGCTGCACCTCTTCCGGGACCAGCACCTGAACCTGGTTTACGTGGAGGCCACCCAGAATTTCCTGGACCAGCTCCAGGGAGTCACCGACCCGGAGGAAAAGCGGCGGCGCATCGGCCACGAGTTCATCAGCCGCTTCGCCGTGGAGGCCAAGAAGATCGGCGGCGTCAAGTACCTGGCCCAGGGGACCCTGTACCCCGACGTCATCGAAAGCGTCTCCTTCAAGGGCCCTTCGGCCACCATCAAGACCCACCACAACGTGGGGGGCCTGCCCGGGGTCATGCCCTTCAAGCTGCTGGAGCCGCTCAGGGAGCTGTTCAAGGACGAAGTGCGGGAGGTGGGGAAGGAACTGGGCCTGCCTGAGACCCTCATCTGGCGCCACCCCTTCCCGGGGCCGGGGTTGGCCATCCGGATCCTGGGCGAGGTCACCCCGGAGCGCCTGGAAATCGTCCGGGAGGCCGACGCCATCGTCCAGGAGGAGATGCTGGCCGCGGGCTACTACCGCCAGGTGTGGCAGGCCTTCGCCGTGCTCCTGCCGGTGCGCACCGTGGGGGTCATGGGCGACGAGCGCACCTACGAGCACGTGGTGGCCCTGCGCATTGTGGACTCCCAGGACGCCATGACCGCGGACTGGAGCCGCCTGCCCCACGAGTTTTTCGCCCGGCTGGCCAACCGCATCATCAATGAAGTGAAAAAGGTCAACCGGGTGGTGCTGGATATTTCCTCCAAGCCCCCCAGCACTATTGAGTGGGAGTAATAAGCTGTCAGTTGTCAGCTATCAGCATTCAGCCTAACATTAACGAGGTTATGTTAAGTATGTTTTGTTATAGTTGTGGGAATAAAATAATGCCCACACATAACTTTTGGGCATGACTTATAGATGATATTAAAGATATTGAAAAAGCAGTTGAGGTCGGAAAGGAAATAGCAGACCAAGTTGGAGAGCCAATACGCTACATTGAGATTGTCTTTGTTAAGTATGGACAGCAAGGCGAAGAGGAGGGGTTTGGCCTTAGAACTGGAATTTGCCTTGAAAATAATCCTAAGTGCGAAGTTTGCGGAATTAACGAGTATTGCACTTTCAATAATAGAGAAAAGAGGCTGAAAGCTGATAGCTGAAATGACCGAGAAGCACAAAAATCAGGAACCCGCGCACACCCATTTTTTCCGGGACATAGTGGGGCAGGACCGGGTCCTGGCCCTGCTCCGGGCGGCGCTGCGCCAGGGGCGCCTGGCCCATGCCCACCTGTTTCTCGGCCCCGAAGGCGTGGGCCGGGCCACCGTGGCCCGGGCCCTGGCCGCGGCCCTGAACTGCCACCGCCCCCGGGAAGACGGCGACGCCTGCGGCGATTGCCCCTCCTGCCGCCGCCTGCAGGCGGGCACCCATCCCGACTTTTTGGTCATCTCCCCGGAGAAGGACAAGTCTCAAATCAGCATCGAACGGGTCCGGGAGTTTCGCCGCCTCACCGCCTATCCCCCGCTGGACGGCGGCTGGCGGGTGGCGCTGATCAAGCCTGCGGAGGCCTTGACCGCGCAGAACGACGCCGCGGCCAACGCGCTCCTGAAGACCTTGGAGGAGCCCCCGCCCCGGCACCTGCTCATCCTCACCGCGGGGGTGGAGGCGGACCTCCTGCCCACGGTGGTGTCCCGCTGCCAGAAGCTCTCCTTCGTGCCCCTGCCCTTCTCTCTGGTGGCCCAGGAACTGGAGCGCCGCCGGGGCCTGCCGCCGGAGGACGCCCGCTTACTGGCGGCCTTGAGCCGCGGCTCCCTGGGCCGGGCCCTGGCCCTGGACCCGGAGGAGCTGAAGCGCCAGCGAGCCCAGGTGCTCTCGGACCTGGACACCCTGGCCCGGGGCGCCCCCGGCCAGATGCTGGACTGGGCCGCCCGCGTCAACAAGAGCAAGGCCGAAGTGGAGAACTTCCTGCTGCTGGCCCGGCTGTGGTACCGGGACCTGCTGCTCTCCTGGCTTCAAGCGCCCCCGGCCCTGCTGGCCCACCAGGACCTGGCCGCCCGCCTGGAAGAGGAAAAGTTGGCCGGCGCCCCGGAACTCTGGTTCGCCCGCCTGTCCGCCCTGAGCGCGGCCGGCCGCCACCTCAAGGCCAACCTCAACCCGGAACTGACCTTGAACATTTTGGGGTTGCAGATGGGCCGGACCGGGGCCGCGCCATGAACCTCCTCAAAGTCTTTCTCACCAGCGTCCGGAAGTGCCTCCTGGTGGACCCGGGGGCCGTGCCCGTCCACCTGGGCGACCTGGTGATGCTGGAGCATGAGAACGCCCTGGAGCCGGGACGGGTGGTGGAAGTCCTCCCCAACCTGGAAACGCCCCTGCCCCCGGAGCGCGTCAAGCCCCTGGTCCGGGTGGCCACCCCGGAAGACCGGGCCCAGTATGACCAGAACCGGGCCCTGGCGGAGCGGGCCGCCAGGTTTTGCCAGGACCGCGTCCAGACCCTGAAGCTGCCCATCTACCTGGTGCAGGTCCGAGTGCTCTTTGACGCCTCCAAGATCATCTTTTACTTCACCGCGCCGGGCCGGGTGGACTTCCGGGAGCTGGTGAAGGACCTGGTGCACGAGTTCCGCACCCGCATCGAGCTGCGCCAGATCGGGGTGCGCCACCGGGCCAAGATGGCGGGGGGCCTGGGGATTTGCGGCCGCACCTTGTGCTGCGCCGCCTTCCTGGGGGACTTCGCGCCGGTGAGCGTGCGCATGGCCAAGGAACAGCAGCTCAGCCTCAATCCCAGCAAGATTTCCGGCATCTGCGGCCGCCTCATGTGCTGCCTGGCCTACGAGTATACCGACTACCAGAAGGTCAGGAAGCACCTTCCCCGGGTGGGGAAGCGCGTCCACCTCCCCGAGGGCGAGGGCAAGATTATCCGCTACAACCTCATCCGGGAGACCGTGACCCTGGAAATGGCCGACAAGAAAGAGCTGGAGATTCCCCTGTCCCAGCTGCCCCCCCGGGAGGCGGGCGGGGGCGCGCCGGGGGCCAAGGACTGAGAAGCCGCGGGAGACGGCATGGAAGACGACACCGACCGGGTCCTGGAAGCCCTGAAGGTCCAAATCAAGAAGGAAATCATCGACAATTACTTCGCGGACCGGGTTTACCTGGAGGAGGAGCAGGAGGTCCTGCAAGGGGAGGCCCAGGAGTACCGCCGGGGGCTGGACCTGCTCAAACGGCTCTACCACGCCTTCTATCAGGCCCTGGGGGTCGAGGCCGCCATCGCCCCGGTGATGAAAGTCCTCTCCCTCAAGGAGTGGCCCTTCTACCGGGAATTCGGGCCTCTGCCGGAGACGGCCCGCCAGGAGCTGCTGCGGGGCCGCCGGGCCTGGGGCCTCACCGCGGCCCGGCGTTACCGCGCCCTGGTCTTCGGCCTCTATGAGGAGCTGCGCCGGGAAACCCTGAAGCTCAAAGAGCAGTACGGCAAGATTCAAACCCACCTGGCCCTCATCAACGAGGACATAGACAAGTTCAACCTCTCCTACGACTTCGGGCTCATCGCCGAGCAGATCGAAGCCCTGGAGGGCCGGGGCGAGGTCATCTCCGGGGGGCTCCTGGCCCCGGAGCGGGAGGAGCTTTCCACCCGTATGCGCTTCAAGCACCGGAAACTCACGGACGAGGACCTGCCCCCCCTGCCGGACCTGCCGCCTCTGGACGCGGTGAAAGGGGAACTGGCCCGGGTCCTGGCCCGGATGCACCGGGCCTGAGGTGAAGGGATAAAACCATGAATAAGCGACTCCTGGCCGCCTGTCTGGCGGCAGTAGCTCTGTCGGTGAGCGGCTGTGCGCCCCTGACCTACCAGGTCCAGGTCAACGGCTACACCGACCCCGCGGCCCCAGGGGCCCTATCTCCCGGCGGCACCTTCTTGGTCATGGAAAACAAGGAGGCCAAGAACCCCCTCCTGGAAAAGGAGATCAAGGAGAAGATCGTCAAGCTCCTGACCTCCCAGGGCTACGCCCCCGCGCCCCTGGACAAGGCCCAGTACCTGCTGTTCTTCGGCTACGGCATAGGAGGGCCCCGCAGCGTCACCGTGGTCTTTCCCGACTACCCCGCCTGGGCGTGGTACCCCGGCCCCCGCTACTATTGGTTCGCCTCCCCGTTTCCCGGCTACTTCCCCTATACTGAGACCCTCTATGACAAGTGGCTCCTGGTCAAGGTAGTGGACGCCGGGGCTTACCGCGAAAAGGGGGACTTCAAGAGCCTGTGGGTGGGAGAGGCCCGGAGCACCGGCGCCTCCGCGGACCTGCGGCTGGTGGTCAACTACCTGCTGCGAGCGGTGTTCGAGCAGTTGGGCAAGAACACCGGCAAGGCGGTGACCGTGGACGTCAGCGAGAATGACCCCGTCATCCGGGAGTGGACGAAATGAGGCCGGGCCAGTGACCGCGTTGCTCTCCCGCGTACATGACTATTTCCGACAACGCCTCTGGCAGGAGCGGCCCCCGGGGGAACCTCTGCCCTTCCGGGTCAAGGCCCTGCGCCTCCTCATCCTGGCCGGCCACGGCCTCTGGCAGAACCGCTCCCTGGTCCGGGCCGCGTCTTTGGCCTACGCCTCCATCCTGGCCCTTATCCCCATGCTGGCCCTGCTCTTTGCGGTGTGGAAGGGCCTGGGGCTCCAGCGCCTGCTGGCCGCCAACCTGCTGGAGCGCCTGGCCCCGGGCTCCCAGGAGTTCGCGCTGCAGATCTTCCAGTACATCGAAAATACCCAAGTGGCCTCCCTGGGGGTCTTCGGGGTGGTGGTGCTGCTGGTGGTCCTGGTGGTGGTGATGACCAACGTGGAGCGGGCCTTCAACGAGACCTGGCACGTCTCCCAGACCCGCCCCCTGTCCCGCAAGCTCAGCGATTACCTGAGCATCTTTCTGGTCTTTCCCATTCTCATGGCCGGGACCATCTCCGTGTCCAGCGCCTTCCTGGGCCACCCGGAGATCCGCCGCCTCCTGGAAGGCCTGCTGCCCGCGCCCTTTTACTCCGCCACCAGCGGGCTGGTGCACCTGGGCCTCCTGTGGCTGGGCTTCACCTTCATCTACCTGGTGATGCCCAACACCCCGGTGCGCTTCCGCTCGGCCCTCCTGGGGGGGGTGGTGGGGGGGAGTCTCTGGCAGGCGGCCCAGTGGATCTTCATCTGGTTCCAAGGGGTGGCCACCTACTACAATGCCATTTACGGGGCCCTGTACCACCTCCTGTTTCTCTTTATCTGGATGTTCTGGAGCTGGCTCATTCTGCTCTACGGCACCGAAGTGGCCTACGCCCACCAGCACCTGGACCGCCTGAGCCGCAGCTTTCGCCGCGGCCCCGGGGTGGGCGAGCCGCTGGACGAATTCCTGGGCCTGGCCGCGCTGTTGGGCATCAGCGCCCGTTTTTTCCACCGCCGCCCACCCCTGTCTCTGGAAGACCTAAGCGAAATCCTCCCCGGCAGCGACAACCTGCCGGCCCAGGCGGTGGGGCTCCTCAAGGACTGCCGCCTCGTGGTGGAAGTGGCCGGGGATAAGCCCGGCGCCCCGCCCCGGTTCCTCCCCGCCCTGCCCCTGGATAAGGTCACGGTGAAGGATGTCCTGGCCTGCCTCCGGAGCGCCCGCAGCCTGGCCCTGACCCGGGCCCTGGAAGGGGAGCCCCGGCTGGCGGGGCTGCTTAAGCGCCTGCTGGAAGCCCCCACCCCCTCGGAGTGGCAGGACCTCACCCTCCAGGACCTGGTGGAGCTGCTGGACGCCGCCCAGAAGGAGGCCGCGGCGACAGAAGGTGCGCCCCCGCCAGAGACCCCCCAAGGACCTACCGGAACCTAAACTCCCCCCGCCCCAGGAGGTCGTGGAGGTGGACGATGCCCAGGACTTTTCCGGCTTCGTCCACCACGGGCAGGACGGTGATGGCGTGGTGCTCCATGAGTTCCAGGGCCTGGGAGGCCAGGGCCCCGGGGCCGATGGTGCGGGGGGCCTTGGTCATCACTTCCTTCACCTTCTGCGACCGGATATCCCCCCACTTCCTCAGGGCCCGGCGCAGGTCGCCGTCGGTGATCAAGCCCTGCAAAATCTTCTTCTTATCCGCCACCAGGGCCACCCCCAGCCCCTTGGCGTCCATCTCGGTAATGGCCTGTCCCATGGTTTGACCCGCGGACACCAACGGCAGCCGCGCCCCCGTCAGCATCACTTCGGTAATGCTCAAAGCCAGGCGCTCTCCCAGGCTCCCCCCGGGGTGAACCAGGCGGAAGTCCGCGGCCTTAAAGCCCCGTTTGGTGAGCAGGGCCACGGCCAGGGCGTCCCCCATGGCCAGCATGGCGGTGGTGGACGCGGTGGGGGCCAGCCCCAGGGGGCAGGCCTCCCGGGGCACCCCGGTGTCAATGGCTACCTGGCTCTCCCGCCCCAGGAGGGAGGCCAGCTTGCCCGTCAGGGCAATGACCGGGACTTTCAGCCGCTTCAGAGTGGGCAACAGGATGGTGAGCTCCCGGGTTTCGCCGCTGTTGGACAGGGCCAGGACCACGTCCCCGGGGGAGACCATCCCCAGGTCGCCGTGCATGGCCTCCACCGGGTGCAGGAACAGGGCTGGGGTGCCGGTGGAGTTGAAGGTGGCCACCAGCTTGCGGGCCACGATGCCGGATTTGCCCACGCCGGTGACGATAACCCGGCCCCGGGCCTGGTAAATCAGGTCCACGGCCTTGACAAAGCTTACGTCCAGCTTCTTCACCAGGGTGGAGATGCCTTCGGCCTCGATGGTCAGGACTTCCCGGGCCAGATCCAGCAGCTTGGCAGCCATTTCCTTACTCAGTCCTCCACCGGGGTGAGATCGCGGCCCAGCATGATGCGGTCCTTGCCCCGGCCCTTGCTGGAAAACATGGCCCGGTCGGCGATGAGAAGCAGCCCCTCCCGGTCCTGGGCGTCCTCAGGCAGGCTGGCCACCCCGTAGCTGGCCGTGAGCTTGAGGTGCAGCCCCTCCCCCTGGAGAAAGGTGAACTTGTTCAGGGCCCGGCGCAGCCTCCGGGTCAGGTCCAGGGCTTCCTCCCGGGTGCGGTGGGGCAAGAGGATGATGAACTCGTCGCCGCCGTAGCGCACCAGGCTGTCGTCGGGGCCCAGCACGGAGTGGATCACCCGGGCCACCTCCGCCAAGGCCTTGCTGCCGTTCAGGTGGCCGTGGGCGTCCACCAGGGCCTTGAAATTGTCCAGGTCCAGGAAGACTACGGAGAAGGCGCCGCCCTTGGCCATCACCTGGGGAAGCAGGTGGTCCAGCTTGACGATGAGATAGCGGGGGTTGTAAAAACCCGTGACCTCGTCGATATAGGTGCGGGCCTCCAGCTTCTGGAGGTTGTGCACGTTGTCCACGGCAATGGCCACGTAGTCCGCCAGAATGGTCAGGAGCGGCAGGTATTGTTCCCGGAAGAAGCGCTGGTCTTCCACGTTGACCACTTCAAAGACGCCGATGACTTCCCCCCGGACCCTCAGGGGCAGGGCGATGATGGAACGGGTGCCATAGCCGGTGCTGGCGTCCACCCGGTTCGTGAAGCGGGGGTCCCGGCCCACGTCGGGGATGAAGGCCGGCTCCCCGGTGGCGGCCACGGCGCCGGCAATGCCCTCCCCCAGCTTCAGGCGGATGCCTTTGACCTGCTCCGGGTCCACCCCCACAATGACCGCAAAATAAAGTTCCCGGCTCACCGGGTCCACCAGCAGCAGGGACCAGTTGCTGGCCGGTATGAGCAACCGGATGCGCTCCAGCACCGCGGTGAGGAGCGACTCCATGTCCACCGCGCTCACCAGGGCCTTGGAGAATTCGATGCAGGCCAGCAGACGCTCCACCTGCCCGGTGCCGCTGGTGTCCGGCAGCTTCTCCTTGTGGGGCATGGACCCTGCTCCTCCCGGAAATTCTATGGCTAACCGGCGGTTTTGGCAAGGAGTTTGTGCCGCCGGCCCTGCCGCCTTGCGGCGGTGCCACGGAGCCCTGGTTGACATCCCCGGAGAACGATGATTACATTACCTCCTACCTACTTTCAAGAGAGGAGGCAGGCATGGCCCATAAGCTGCTGGTGGCGCTGGACGCTTCGGAAGGGGCCTGGCGGGCGGTGGAATACGTGGCCGACACCTTCGGGCAGGTCCCGGGGGCCCAGGTCACCCTGATGCATATCCTCACGGGACTCCCCCCGGCGTTCTGGGACGACGGCCACATCCTGGACCCCGAGGAGCGGAAAAGGCGGCAAAAGCTGGTGACCGCCTGGCAGGAGGAACAGGAAAAAGCCTGGCGGGCACTGGTGCGCAAAGCCGGGGAACGCCTGGCCAAGGGCGGCTTCTCCGGGAAGGCGGTGGCCAGCAAGTTCAAGCCCAGATATTACGACGTCGCCGAGGACCTCATCAGCGAGGCGGAAACCGGTGGTTTCGGCACCATCGTCATGGGCCGCCGGGGCCTGGGCAAGGCCAAGAGTCTGCTCCTGGGCAGCGTCGCCACCAAGGTGGTGCAAAGCGCCCGGGCCTGCGCGGTGACCGTGGTGCAATAAATCAGGGGAAAACGGGGAAAGGGAGAAGACGATTCTGGCGCAACGAGCGTCCCTCGTCAATTCCCTTGCCCCTCCCCCCTTTTCCCCTTTCCCCCCTCCTATAGGCGGCTGAAGGTCATCTCGATATAATTGTCGTTCAACACCCGGGCCAGGGTGAATTTCCTCCCCACCTCCGCGGGCGTGATAATAATGCCCTTCTCCGTCAGCTCCTGGGCGGCCAGTTCCTGGTCGTGGCGGGCGAAGAGGCGGCGCAGCACCTGGTGCAGGGTGGAGGCGGCCACGTTGCCCCGGGGGGGCACCTGCCGGGGCTCGTCGTTCTTGATGCGCCGGAACAGGAAGTCCACCCGGTAGTCCCCCGCGGGGGAGGCAAAGGCCGCCTGCTGCTCCTCCTCTGCGCCTTCGTTCAGGAGCTCCTGGGGCACGTAGCGCCAAATAATCCGGCCAGTGCGGTTCTGCTGCGCCAGGTAGAGGATGGAGACCACGTCATAGTGGTCCAGGGGCCGCTGCTCCTCCTGCTCCACCCGGGAGGTGCCGAACTTCCGGAAGCGGTACTCCGGTGCGTCGGGGTGGCGGTTCACCACCATGTCCACGCCGATGGTGCCCACGGAGCAGGAAAGGTTGAGCTGGTTCTCATCTTCGATGGGGACCCCGTAGCTCCGGAGCTTGTCCAGGATCAGGCCGTGGCGGTGGCCGCACAGCAGCCGCCGGATCAGGGCCTGCATCAGGTGCGGGCTGGCCTGGTACTTGGGCGACAGGGCCAGGCCGCTTAAGGCCTCCACCGTCATCTCCACATAGTAAGCTCCCGTGTCCAGAAAAAGGTTGATCTTGCCCCCGGGGCTGCCGCCGGGGCTGTAACGCCGCCAAACCTCCTTCCAGTCATGCTCCTTTAAGAGACCCAGGACCGTGATCAGGTCATAGGAGTCCAGCTCCCGGCCTTCCAGCTCCTCCACTTGGCACTTGGCTCGCATGATGGGCCTCCCCTGTAGTTTTTGCCCTAACTATAAGCACGGGCCAACCCTGTTGCAATCGGCCCTGGGTATTTGCCAAGGCCGCCTTGCATTTGCCCGGAGCGTGATTAATTTAACGGTCAAGATTGCCCGGGGGGGACCCGGGCCCCTGGAAAGGAGACCTCAGATGGCCATGGAGATTTGCTGGCTCGACAATCTGGCCCAGGCCCAGGAAACCGCAAGAAAGATCAACAAGCCCATCCTCCTGGATTTTTACAACCCCCAGTGACTGGGCTGCCAGCAAATGGGTACCGTGACGTACCCTGAAGAGCGGGTGGCCAAGTTCCTCTCGCTGAATTTCGTGCCGGTGCAAATCCAGACCAGCAACACGGAGATGACGCAGAAGTTCGCCATCAGCTGGACCCCCACCCTGATAGTCCTGGACGCGGACGGCCGGGAACACTACCGGGCCACCGGCTTTTTCGCCCCCCATGACCTCATTGCCGCCCTGATGACCGCCAAGGGGCGCTGGGCCCTGGACACAGACCAGTTGGCCGACGCCCGGGCCCTGTTCGAAGAGGCCATCTCCTGCTACCCCGGCTCGGAGGCCGCGGCGGAGGCCACCTTCTTCCTGGGCGTGGCTAACTACAAGATGAGCCACAACCCCAAGCCCCTCCGGGAGACTTACGAAACCCTGAAGGAGAAGTTCCCCCAGAGCATCTGGACCAGGAAGGCGGACCCCTACCGTCTCATCAGCAAATAATGCCTGGAGGCAATCATGCAAGTAAAAGTGGGGGACTCCGTCCTAGCACTGGTGGAAGGGGACATCACCCGGCAGGATACTGACGCCATCGTCAATGCCGCCAACCAGACCCTCCTGGGGGGCGGCGGGGTGGACGGGGCCATCCACCGGGCCGCGGGGCCCCAGTTGCTGGAGGAGTGCCGCGGCCTGGGAGGCTGCCCCACCGGGGAGGCCCGCCTTACCCGGGGCTATAACCTCCAGGCCAAATACGTCATCCACACGGTGGGGCCCATCTACCGGGATGGCCTCCACCGGGAGCCGGAGCTCCTGGCCTCCTGCTACCGGGAGAGCCTGAAGCTGGCGGTGGAGAAAGGCCTGAAGAGCGTGGCCTTCCCGTCCATCTCCACCGGCGCCTACGGCTACCCCCTCCGGGACGCGGCGAAAGTGGCCTTGAACACGGTCATGGAATTTTTGCGGGGACACCCGGACGTCAAGCTGGTGCGCTTCGTCCTCTTCGGCCGCCACGCCTACGAGAGTTACGAGACCGTTTTGCGGGAGTTGATGTAAGGCACCCCGCCGTCGGGTGTCCTCTAAGCCAGGCTCCCCGGGTCCACGTCCACCGTCAGGTCCATCCTGCTTCGGGGGCCCGCGCTCCAAATACGGCGCACCTCCTCCAGCACCCGGGCCAGGGGCGGGCGGCCGCAGCTTTTCAGGAGCAGTTGCCAGCGATAGCGGCCCTTAAGGCGGGCCAGCAGGGCCGGGGCCGGCCCCAGGATCCGCACTTTCTCCTTGAGCTCCCGGTCCTGGCGCACCACTTCCCTGAGGGCCCCGGCGAAACCCCGGGCCGCCCGGGCCACCGCCTCCTCCACCGGGCCGCTCAGGCGCACCAGGGCCAGCCGAGTGAAGGGGGGATAGCCCAGCTTTTTGCGGGACTCCATCTCCCGGGCGAAAAACCCCTGGTAGTCCTGGTCCTTGACCCCCTGGAAGACGAAGTGCTCCGGCTGGTAGGTCTGGATGAGCACCCGGCCCTTGGCTTCCCCCCGCCCGGCCCGCCCGGCCACCTGGGAAAGCAACTGGAAGGTGCGCTCCGCCGCGTGGTACTCCGGGAAAAACAGGCCCAGGTCCGCGGCGATGACCCCCACCAGTGTGACCCGGGGGAAATGGTGCCCCTTGGTGATCATTTGGGTGCCCACCAGGATGTCCAGGCCGCCTGCCGCAAAGTTCTCGAGAGTCTTCACGGCCCGGCCGCTGTGGGGGGCGGTGTCCCGGTCCAGGCGGGCCACCCGGGCCTGGGGGAAGAGCCGCTTGACCTCCGCCTCCACCTTTTCCGTGCCCACTCCGTACCGCTTGAGGGCCGTGGACTGGCACTGGGGGCAGCGCTCCGGCACCCCTTCCCGGTAGCCGCAGTAGTGGCAGATGAGCTCCCCGGCCCCCTGGTGGTGGGTCAGGGCCACGCTGCAATCCCGGCATTGGAACACCTGGCCGCACAAGAAGCAAAAGAGAACCCGGGAGAAGCCCCGGCGGTTGAGGAAGAGCAGGGCCTGCTCCCCCCGCTCCAGGACCCCGGCCAAGGCCGTGGCCAAAGGCCGGGAGATCACCTTGAGCCCCTTTTCCCGGTGCTCCTTGAGGTTGATGAGGGCCACCTCCGGCAGATCCTGGGGCGTGACCCGCTGGGAGAGGTTGAGATAATGGTACTTCCCCTTCCGGGCCTGGTAGTAGGTGCTCACCTGGGGGGTGGCGGAGACCAGAACCACCGCGGCCCCGGCTTCCCGGCCCCGGTACAGGGCCACGTCCCGGGCCTGGTAAAGGAGGCCGCCCTCCTGCTTATAGGAGGGGTCGTGCTCCTCGTCCACCACCACCAGACCCAGGCGGGACAGGGGCGCGAACACCGCGGAGCGGGCCCCCACCACCACATCCACCTCTCCCACCAATATGCGGCGCCACTGGTCTAAGCGGGCCCCGGGGGAAAGCCCGGAATGGAGCACCGCCACCCCGCGCCCGAAGCGGCTCCGGAAGGCCAGGGCCACCGGATGGGTCAGGGCGATCTCCGGGGCCAGCACCAGCACCTGGCGCCCCTGGGCCAAAGTCTCCGCCGCCGCGGCCAGGTAAACCTCGGTCTTGCCCGAGGCCGTCACCCCGTGCAGCAGGAAGGGGGCGAAGGCGCGGCTCCGGATGCCTGCGCCGATGGCCGCCAGCGCCTCCCTCTGCTCCGGCACCAGCGCCGGCGCGGGTTCCTCCCAGGCCGGAAGCTGCTCCCCCAGGGGGTCTCGAATACGGGGCCGCCCCTCCAGGGAAATGAGCCCCCGGGCCGCCAGGCGCCGCAGCACCGGTCGGCAGCCGGGATGGGTCTGGGCCAGTTGGGAGACGGAGAGGGGCCCGGACTCCTTAAGGTGCGTCAGGAGGGCCCGGCCCCGGGGGCCCAAGCGCGCCGGCACGGGGGGCGCGTCCGCCTCGGGGGGCGCCACGGCCCAGGTTTCCCGGCGGCTGCCGGAGACGCGGCTGCCCCCCGGAATGATGTGCTTCAGGGCTTCGCCCAGGGGGTGCTGGTAATAGGCGGCCAGCCAACGAAGCAGGGGTACAAGCTCCGGGCCAAAGCGGGGTATGGGGTCCAGGACCGCCTGGATCTCTTTGAGCTCCACGCCGGGAGGCAGGACCTCCCCAGGCCCCAGGAGGTAGCCGTGGGCGCGGCGCCGGCCCACCGGCACCTGGACCAGGCTCCCCACGCCGGCCTGGCCCGCCAAGGCCGGGGGCACCAGGTAGGTGAGGGTTTGGGGCAGGGGCAGGGCTACCGCCACCTCCACCAGCTTTCCCGCATCGCCCATGAAGCGGCCTCTTGGTTGCGCAAAAATAATTACTGCCGCAAAGTGGGCACCGGCCCGGCGTAGCTCGACCGCAACCCGAAGGTGTCAGCAAAGGCCACGGTCAGGGTGCAGGTGGTGAGAGGCACGGTAATCACCAGCCCCAGGCCCAGGAGCAGGGCGCCGCCCAGGTTAATAAGAAGGAGCAGCAGGATCAGGCCGAAGACGCTGAACCAAATCCGGTTCACGGTGGTGCGGCTCAATTCCATGGCCTGCCAGAAGTCCAGGCGCCGGTCCACCACCAAGTAAGACGCGAATACATAGCCCACCAGGAGATAGACTCCCGGGACAATCAGCAAAATGAAGCCGAGGCCCACCAGCACCCCGGTGAGGAGACCCGTGAGCAGCAGGGGCAGGAAAAAATTGAAGCCCGCGAAAAAGTCGCGGAATTCCGGGGTCTGCTCCTGGATGAGCTTGGCGCTGACGATGAAAGGCCCTGCCATCAGGACGGGGCTGAGGACGCCGGCCGCCAGCCAGCCGATGATGGGAATAAAACGCAGGACCAGGTGCATCAGGATAAATGCCAGGAAGAAGCCTACAAACCCGCCGGGGTACTTCTTGAAAAGCTCCCAGCCCCCTTTGATATAGTTGCCCAGGGGTAGGGGCGGCGCCGGGGGCTTCTCCGCCACCACCGGCGGCGGGCTTACCGGATGGCCGCAATTGGGGCAAGTCTGGGCAAATTCGCCTAATTCGCTGTCACACTGTGGACAACGCGCCATTATCCTCTCCTTTGCAACAGAATTGTCCTGCTCTCTTCAGGGGTAGCTCCAGGCTTTGCCATTATAACCCGGAGTAAGGCAGACGAACGACCTCAAAATGCGAGGCTGCCGGGAGAATGCAAGGGCGGGTTCATAACCCGCCCCCGCCTATTTCCGGCGGCTGTGGAACTGGCGCACCTGGTACATGAAGGCTTCCAGACGCGTGCGGGTGTGGGTCTGCTCCTGGCCGTCGTAGGCCAGGTTCAGGAAGGGGATGTTGCCGTGATCCTCCCGGAAGCTCTTGAACAGCGAGTTCACCACCGTGCCCGGCATGCAGGTGAAGGGCATGATGTTCACCAGCCCCGCGGCCCCCTTGCGCACAAAGTCCCGGGACTTGCCGATGGAGAGAATGGCCTCCCCTTCAAAGGAGGGGTGCAGATAATCCCGGGCCAAGGCCAGGGTCTCGGTGATGGTGGGTTCCTTGAGGTTTTTGATGCTGCCTTGGAAGAGCTCCTCCAGGTGGTGCTCCTCTTTATGCTGCACCCTTCTTTCCAGGCAGACGGTGATAAACTGGCGCCAGCGCCGGCCCTGCCAGGCCCGTTTCCGGGAGGTGTAGGTGACATACAGCAGCCACTCCCCGATGGGGGGCATCCACACCTCGCCCCCCAGGGCCTCAATCTCCCGCACCGCGTTCTCGTTGGAGAACTTGTTGGCCCGGGTATAGATCTCGCCGACGATGCCCACCTTGGGCTTTTCGCCGTTGTGACTTAGCGCCAGGTCGTCAAAGGTCCGCCGGGCCTCCTTCAGGACCCCCTCCAGGTTCCCCCGCTCCCGGAGGGCCTGGTGCACCTTTTCCAGAAAATGCCGGTAAATCTTGTCAGCCTCCCCGGTTCGGCGTTCATAGGGGCGGGTTTCGTGCAGCTTCTTTTCCAACAGGTCGATGGCCACCACGCCCCGCCAGGCAATGCGGGAAAAGTCGTTCCCCACCATGCCCACTTCGTTGAACATGTCTTCGTTCTGGTTGGGGGAGTAAACCGGCACCTCAGGGTAGCCCAGCTCGTCCAGGACCAGGCGGTGGAAGCGGTGGTACTGGCCGAAGCGGCAGGGCCCGTCCGCCGCGGGCATGAAGAAGGCCGCCCGGTCCGGGTGGAAGTCCGGACGCCGGATGAGCTTGGCCAGGTCCCCGGTGGTGAGGATGAGGGGGTAGCACTCCTTGCCCGAGGTGAGGCGGCGGCCCAGCTCCAGGGTCTCCTCGTCGGAGTCCGGCAGGGCCTCGGCCTCGGCGCCGCAGGCCTCGAACGCGCCCACCAGGGCCAGGGCCTGGTCGGCCATGGGCGGCAGGAAGATCTTGCGCTTGATGGACCCGGTGACCCGGAAGCGGTAGGGGGACACCCGCGCCTCCGGCGGCGCCACGGTGACGTTCTTGAGGCTGTCCAGGAAGGCCTCCAGGCGGGTGATGGCGCCCACGTCCGAGGAGTGCTCGTCAATCTCGATTTCCAGGTACGGCTTGCCCCGCATGCGGTCCTTAAAGAAGTGCTGGATGAAGGAGTCGGGGCCGCAGCCGAAATTGGTGATGAAGATGCCGTAAAGCCGCGGGTCGTGGCGGATGTGCTCCGCCACCCCCAGGATTTTCTGGCCGAAGCGCCAGTACATGGGCTTGATTTCGTTGAGCTCCTTGACCTCGTCCAGGGGCAGGAAGTCCATGGGCAGGGCCAGCACCCCCAACTGCCGCAGCTTGCGGTGCAGGTTCAGGTTCATCCCCGGGTCCAGGGCGTTGTAAGGCCGGCCGATGAGGATCATCAGGGGCTGGCCCTCGGGCAGTGAATCCAGGATTTCCTTGCCCCGGGCCCGGAGCTTGCCGTAGTAGTCCTCCTGGGCCGCCAGGGCCCGGCGCAGGGCCTGATCCACCCGGAACCGGGACACCCCCAGCTCCCGGGCCAGGTCTTTCATGCCTTTCCGCAGGCTCTGGTACCCCCGGCCGAAGTAAAGGACCGGCGTCAACAGCCTGGCCCCGTACCGGGCGAAGTCGATGGCCGTGGGCGCGGTGTAGGACAGGGACTGGGCCATGGGACAGACCACCCCCCGGCCTACTTCCGGATGGGGGTGGGGGAGGTCGATGATGCTGGGCAGGAGGATGCGCTTCACCCCGGCCTTGAGCAGGGCCAGGATATGGCCGTGGGCCACCTTCACCGGGTAGCAGGGCTCCGCGGCCAGGGCCTCCACCCCCTGGTTGATCACCGCCTTGTTGGTCTTGGGGGAGAAGACCACGGTGAAGCCCAGCTCCTCCAGGAAGGTGCGGAAAAAGGGCATGAGCTCCTGGAAGAACATGCACCGGGGCAGGCCCACCGGGCCGCGTTTGCCCTCCGGGGGCGGCTCCGGCCCGTAGAGCCAGTCCTCCCGCTGGGCCAGGAGGTCCGGCAGGTCCACCACCTTCCTCTCCTTGGCCACCTCGTACTTCTCGCAGCGGCTGCCGTAAAACAGGGGCTTCTCCCCGGCCACCTGCACCTGGCGGATCTCGCAGCGGTTGGGGCAGCCCTGGCACTCAAAGGAAGTGACCTGGTACTCCCGGTCCGCCAGCTCAAAACCTTTGAAGGCCGACTTCTCCCACGTGCGCTCCCGGAATGCCAGCAGGGCTGCGCCGATGGCCCCGGTGACGTCGTGGTGGGGCGGCACCGTGATCTTTTTGCCCAGCACCTTCTCGAAGGCCGCGACAATGCCCCGGTTGGCCGCGGTGGCCCCCTGGTAGAAGATGGTCTGGCCGATGGGCCGGTCTTCCGCCACCTTGTTCAGGTAGTTCTGGACGATGGAGTAGGACAGGCCGGCCACCAGGTCCTCCTTGGCCGCGCCCCGCTGCTGGTGGTGCACCAGGTCCGACTCCATGAACACGGTGCAGCGCTCCCCCAGGCGCACCGGGTTTTTGCCCGCCAGGGCCAGGGCCCCGAACTCTCCCCGGATGGAAATCCCCAGCTTCTCCGCCTGCTCCTCCAGGTAGGAGCCGGTGCCTGCGGCGCAGACCTTGTTCATCATGAAGTCCACGATGGCGCCGTTGGAAAGGCTGATGAACTTGGAGTCCTGGCCGCCGATCTCAAAGATGGTGTCCACCCCGGGGTTCAGGGCCGCGGCCGCGGTGGCCTGGGCGGTGATTTCGTTGCGCACCACGTCCGCGCCGATGAAGTCCCCGGTGAGGTAGCGCCCGGAGCCGGTGGTGGCCGCGCCGGCGATAACCACCCGGTCCTGGAGCTTCTCCCCGATGCGGCGCAGGCCCTCGGTGATGGCTTCCAGGGGCCGCCCCGCGGTCATCAGGTACTCCCGGGCCAGGACCCGCATCTCGGCGTCAATGACCACCACGTTGGTGGAGATGGAGCCCACGTCCACCCCCAGGTAGCCCTCCACCACTTCGCCCGGGGGTGGGAGTTCGGCCACTTCGTAGTGTTCCGGTCCCACCGGCTCCGGGGCCTCCAGCCGCGGCAGACGGCGCATGGCCTCCGCCTCCCGGGCCAGGTGGGCCTTGAGGGGCTTCAGGTCCAGACGGAAATCCTCCGGCATCTTCTCCCGGGCCACCAGCGCCGCACCCAGGGCCCCCAGGGCGCAGAAGTGGGGCGGAATGATGAGGCCGGTCTCGCCCAGCTCAAAGATCTCCCGGAAGGCCTGGCGCACCCCCAGGTTGTGGGCCACGCCCCCCTGGAAGGCCACCGGCGGGCTGACAGTCTTGCCCTTGGCGATATTGCTCTTCAGGTTCCGGGCCATGGCCTGGCACAGCCCGGCGATGATCTCGTAATCCGGGGTGGCCCCCTGCTGCAGGTGAATCATGTCCGTCTTGGCGAAGACGCTGCAGCGCCCGGCGATGCGGGGCGGGGTGGTGGACTTGAGCGCCAGTTCGCTGAACTCCTCGATGTTGTAACCCAGGCGGTGGGCCTGCTGGTCCAGGAAGGAACCGGTGCCCGCAGCGCACATGGTGTTCATGGCGAAGTCCTGGATCACCAGGTGCCCGTCTTCTTCCGCCACCAGGATGAGCTTGGCGCTCTCTCCGCCGATATCGATTATGGAGCGGACCTCCGGGTGGAAATGGTGCGTCCCCCAGCTCAGGGCGATCACTTCATTGACGAAGGGGCCGCCCAGGATGTCCGAGAGGGCTTTACCCCCCAGACCGGTGAATCCGGCCAGGCGGCACTGCGCCAGGGGAAACTCCGCATCCATGGCGGTCAAAATCTTCAGGGCCGCGCCGTAAGGGTCCCCCAAGTGGCGCACGTATGCCTCTTTGAGGACCTCCCCTTCAGGGCTCAGGACCACCAGGTTGACGCTCACCGAGCCCACGTCCAGGCCAAGGTCATAGTGGCTTTGCATCATCCTATCCCCTCAGTCCGGGTCAGGGGGCCTGACCCGTCCACAAGACCACGTGAAGATTGCTAATTCAGGTGAGCCTGGGCGCGGTAGAAACCGCGCTCCTGGTAACGGTCGCACAAAACCAGACCGGCCGTTTCCAGCCGGCGAAGTTCTTTTAAGACTTGAGACTCGGGCAGCCCCAGGGCCTGGGCCAGGTCCTGGGCGGTCATGGGGCGCCGGGCCAGCATCTCCAGGAAAGCTCCGTCGGCCTCGGCGCCGGTCGCGGACCGGGCCGGGGATAAGGCGGCGATGACCTCCACGCCCTGCCCCAAGGAGGCCGCGGCCGCGGCCATCTCCGCCGGGGACAAGGGCTGAATCCATCCTTCCGTCCCGGGGCGCACCGCGGTGTTGAGCTGCACCTTGTTCGGCGACAACTCCCGGATGGCTTCACGCAAGGCAGCAAGGTCCTCTTCGGTGTCGTTCACGCCCTTGAGAAGCATGACCTCCAGCCACACCTGCCCGGCGTATTCCCGGCGGAAAGCCCTAAGTCCTTCCAGGATAATTTTGATGGACATCTCGGGCAGGGGCCGGTTGACGGCCCGGAAGGTCTCCTCCCGGGCCGCGTCCAGGGAAGGCAGGACCACGTCCGCGGCGGCCAGCTCCCGGCGCACCTCTGCGTCTGAAAGCAGGGCCCCGTTGGTGAGCACGGCCACGGGAATCTCGGTCATCTCCTTAATGGCTCGGATGATGCGGCCCAGCCCCAGGTTCAGGCAGGGCTCCCCGGAACCCGCCAGGGTGAGGTAGTCCGCAGCCCCGCCCCGGCTCAGGTAATCTTCCAGCTCCCGGATGATCTCCCCGGCATGCCAGTCCCGCCGCGCCAGGGTCTGATGAGTGGTGGGCCCCACCTCGCAATAGACGCAGTCAAAGGGGCAGGTCTTGGGGGGGATAAGGTCCACCCCCAGTGACCGCCCCAGGCGCCGGGAATTGACGGGGCCGAACAGGCAAGCCATGCCTAAAAGCACCCCAACTGGCACTGGGTGATCTTGATGCGCATCTCGTTCAGCAGCTCCCCCATCTCTTTCCGGGAGAGGCCCAACTCCTGCGCCATCTTGAAGGCCGCGGCGCAGGGGATCTTCCCCTCCGGGGCCGCGGCTTTGATTTTGGCTTTCAAGTCTTCAGCAGTCATTTCTGCCATCCCTAATTGTTAAAAATTAGCCCATCTGCCCCCAAAAATCAAGGACGATAACTCAGCAGGCGCTGCTTCACTGCCGCGTCGTTCCACAGGCCCAGGTCCAGCAAGAGCTTCTCCACCAGGAAACGGATGCCCGTGGCCACTTCCTGCCGGAACACATCGCGGCCCTCCTCCCCACAGTAGGCCTCCATCCCGCGGGCGGCGGACGACGCGAACACCGGGGCCCCGGCCGGCTTCTCCAGGGGCCGGAGGTTGGCGTACACCAGGTCTTTCTGGTAAATGAGGCTGTTCCCCTGGGCCACTTCCTTCACCACGGCCCTCAGGCCCATTTCCACGAAAAAGGTCCCCCGGGGGACCGCTTCCCGGAGGTCCACCCGCTGCAGCTCCACCGTCAGGAGGCTCTTTATCCCCAGCCTCCTTAGGTCCGGACCCGGGGTTTCCCCGGCCAGGAGCACGGGCGCCACCAGGCAGTATTTGCTCAGGGTGTCCTTGAGCTCCCGCCGCAGCTCGTCCCCGGGAGCCATCTGCTGCAGCTCCTGGCGCAGGCCCTCCACGCACGGCTGCCAGTTCTTCTCCGCGGCCTTGCCGTTAAAATATCCTACCGTGGCCCCCACCGGCAGGTAGCAAAGGTAGCCCATGACGATGGCCGCGGCCGCATACCCCGGGGGATAGCCGCCAGCCGCCGTGCCCAGCACTCCCCTGGCCGCCTCCCCCGACCCGGGGTTGTCGATGCCCGTGGCCCGGGCCAGGCTCCGCTTCACCCAGGCCGGGGCCGCCAGCCCGGGGGAGCCGGTCACCACCAGCCCCACCGGCAGAAACCTCTCCCGGTGCTGGGGCGCCAGGGGCAAAGCAACCTCATCCTTCATCTCTTTCTTCTCCGCCGCGGGCGGGGTCACCCCGGCCGTCCGGGGCCCGGCGCAGGCCCAGACCGCCAGCAACCCCAGGGCCAGGGCCGCGCTCCCCCACCTTCCTCTTCCTCCTGCAAACATTTCCGTACTCCCATTATAAAATGATTGTTCACTCATTTATTTGGCCATAAATTTTTTTCCCTCCAAAAGTTTTGAGGACTACCCGGCCAGCACCCGCCAGCAGGCGTCAAACAAGGTCCCCGCCAGGCTGGAGAGGCTCTGGCCGATGCCTTCGTAAATCTTGAACACCGCCACCTGCAGGACCACCCCCAGGATCATGGCGGTGGCCAGGTTGGCGTCCTTCTCCGGAATCTCCCCCCGGGCCATGCCGGCTTCAATCACTTCCCTGACCACCCTGATGGGGCTGGGCATCTCCGGCGTCACCTTCTTGAACTGCTGGTGCTGGGCCAGGAGCAGGTAGCTGAACAGCACCGGGTCCTCATCGAAGAAGACGCAGAACTGGCGCACCATGGCCTCGAGCTTGGCCCGGGTGGTCACGTGCTCCTCCTGGAGGCGGTCCAGCTCCCGCGCGAAGGCAATAAAATTTTCCGAAAACAGTTCCCAGGCCAGGGCGTCCTTGCTCTCGTAATGCCGATACAGGGTCCCCTCGGCGATCTCCGCGGCTTTGGAAATGTCCCGGATGGTGGTTTCGGTGATGCCCTTGTCCACGAAGAGCCTGAGCGCCGTCCGGGCGATGAGTTCCTTGGTTTTTCTGCCGTCCCGGGCCATTCTGATTATTCCTCTTGTGAGCGTTCACTCACTTAATAAGCCATCTCTAAGCCTATGTCAAGCTTTTTTTATCACTGACTGAATTTTTCCTCCGATCTCTTCCGCCAGCGATAAGGTTTGGCCTTCCCCGTAAAATCTGGCATAATTCCCGGAAGAAAAATTTCCGGCCGCGCGCCGCGGCCCAAGGAGAGAACGCGTCATGAGAGTGCTGGCCATTTCCGGCTCCCCCCGGCCCCAGGGCAACACCTACCACCTGCTCACCGAGGCCCTGAAGGTTCTGGCCGCCCAGGGTCTGGAAACGGAGTACCGCTCCCTGCACGACCAGCAGGTCATGCCGTGCAGGGCCTGCCTGACCTGCGCCAAGGAGAAGAACCGCTGCGCCCAGGAAGACGACTTCATGCCCATCTATGAGGCCATGTCCCGGGCCGACGGGATCATCGTGGGCTCGCCGGTGTACTTCGGCTGCGCCACCCCCAACCTCATGGCCCTGCTGGACCGGGCCGGCTACGTGGCCCGCCAGGGGGACAACCCCTTCTTCCGTAAGGTGGGCACCCCCATCGTGGTGGCCCGCCGGGCCGGGGTCAACTTCACCTACGCGCAGCTCCAGTTCTGGTTCGTCATCATGGGCATGTTCGTCCCCGGCGCCACCTACTGGCCCATTGCCTACGGCCTCAAACCCGGGGACGTCATGCAGGACGCGGAAGGCCTGAAGACCGTCACCAGCCTGGCGGAAAATATGGCCTGGCTGATGAAGAAGCTTCAATGACAGAAAGCGTAATGAGTTTGCCCTGTAGGGGCACAGCGTGCTGTGCCCCTTAGGCCTCTATTAACCTGGATTGAGAAAGTACGCCCGATGGATCTTAAAAATCGTCGTTCAATCCGCCTTAAAAAATATGATTACTCCCTTTCAGGAGCATATTTTGTCACAATATGTACCCAAAATAAAGAATTTATATTCGGTGAAGTTTTAAACGACGAAACGAAGTTATCTTAAAGAAGGCCATATTATAAAAGAAGAGTGGTTGAAAATCGCAATACTTAGACCTTATGTCGGATTAGATCAATTTGTGGTTATGCCTAATCATTTTCATGGAATATTATGGATACGAAGAGATGATCAGGGCACAGCACTACGGTTCAACAATTCGGCAAGGGCGTTTCTGGATCGTTGCCGGCTATTATCCGTGCTTTTAAATCTGCGGAAACCAAGCATATTAATGTCTTGCGTAATACCCCCCGGTGCGCCGGTATGGCAGAGAAATTTCTATGAACACGTGATTCGTGATGATGAATCATTGAACCGCATCAGGGAATACATCATTAATAACCCGCAACGTTGGAATTTGGACCGGGAGAATCCCTGCCGGCAAGGGGAACATGAATTCTATTCCTGGCTTGCAAGCTTCAAGACCCGCCCAGCCAGCGGTCAGGAATTGTTCCCGCCACTTCGACAGCCGGGCCGCATTGACGCCCAGCTCCCGGGAGAGCAACTCCAGGTCCTCACCTCGCAACAGACGCAAGACGATTTCGACTTTCCGCCGGGCGGAAAAGCGTTTGGGCCCTTTGCCCACCAGGCCAGGGCCATCTCCGGTCGCCCTACGGGCTCCCTCCGATGGCCCTGGCTGCGAACCCCGATGTTGATCCATTGAGACACCTCCTGGGATATTTCATTTTACCCAAATCGGTGTCCAAAGGAATTGTAGACCAGACCACCAAATGCCAAATATAAAATATAAAATTACCCCCCTTATTTTTAAAAATCCGCCGATCCTTTTCATCTATACCTCCCAATAGGACATTATTTGCTTAATAGTTCTCACTCCTTCCCGGCGCGCAGCCGCTCGCTGACGCTGGGGAAGTAGTCCATCTGGGTGTGGGGCAGAAACAGGGCGGCGATGTACTGGTTCATGTAGCCCGGGGTTTCGGAAAGCTCGAAGTTGGTCATCATGTCCGCCACCCGGCGCTCCTCCTCCAGCAGGTCCCGGGAAAAAGCCAGGAGTGTGGCCCCCTGGAGCGAGCCGTTGCCCACGAACTGGTAGCGGTCCCGGGGCAGGTCCGGCAACAGGCCGATGGCGATGGCGTTGTCGATGTTGATGAAGTTGCCGAACGCGCCCGCCAGGATCACCTGTTCCAGGTCTTCCAGGCGCAGACCCACGTTTTCCAGCAGGGTCAGGTAGCCCGCGAACATGGCCCCCTTGGCCCGCATCAGGTTGTCGATGTCCGCTTCGCTCAAGACGATGTCCTGCCCCGTCTGGGTTTCGCCGCCCCAGGCCAGGACATATTCCCGGCCGCTGTCCCCCAGGCGCACCCGGGGAGTGGGCAGGTCGTCCCGGAACTTGCCGTTGGGGAAAATCAGCCCCGCCTCCATGAGCGCGGCCAACAGATTAATGAGGCCGGAGCCGCAGATGCCCTTGGGCTTCACCATGTCGATGGTGATGAGCATGGGCTCAAAGGTCTCGGGGTTGATGCTCACCTCTTCGATGGCGCCGCCGGTGGCCCGCATGCCGTGCTTGATGCCGCCCCCCTCGAAGGCCGGGCCCGCGGAGCAGGCGGCGCAGGCCAGCCATTGCTGGTTGCCGATGACGATCTCGCCGTTGGTGCCGATGTCGATGTACAGGGTGAGCTTGGGGTCCTTGTAAATGCCCGAAGCCAGCACCCCGGCCACGATGTCCCCCCCCACATAGCTGCTCACGGAACTGACGGAGTAGATGAAGACGTGCTCCGGCACCTCCAGCCCCAGGTCCCGGGCCCTCACCGGCGGCAGGTGGCAGGCCGCGGGGGTGTAGGGGGCCAGGCGGATGTACTTGGGGTCGATGCCATAAAAGAGGTGGGTCATGGTGGTGTTGGCCGCCAGGGTGAGGTGGGAGATTTCCTCGGGGGGCAATTTATGGCGCTTGAGCAACCGGTGCATCACCTGGTTGATGGTGGCCGCCACCGAGCGCTGCAGTTTTTGCAGCCCCAATTCCTTCTGGCTGAACAGGATTCGGGTGATGACGTCGTCGCCGTAGCTGAGCTGGGCGTTGTAGTCCGCAGCTTGGCCCAGGATCTCCCCCTGGGCCAGGTCCAGGAGCTGCACCCAGACGGTGGTGGTGCCGATGTCCACCGCCAGGGCGTAATGGCTCCGGGAGCGGTCCCCGGCCTCCAGGTTCACCACCCGGGCCCGGCGGGTGCGGCGCTGGGCAAAGTCCAGGGTGGCGGTGACCTGAAAGTCCTCGATGCGCATCACCTGGGCCAGCCTTCGCAGCATGAAGAAGTCGTGCACCAGGAGGTCCAGGCCGTATTGGCGCTCCAGGCCGGATTCCAGGCGGCTCAGGTCGCAGGCGTTGTCCGACAGGGTGGGCGGCGGCAGCCGAAGGAACTTCTTCTGGAACGCGGGGTTGTAAAGCCCCTGGGCCTTGAGCTGGGCGATGTCGATGGGACTGGGCCGGAGCCCGATGCCCCCCCGGCGCCGGGTGAGGGTGGCCCGGTCCAGGAGCGACTCCGGGGGAATGCGCACCACCACGTCGGAGAGCACCCGGGACTGGCAGGCCTGGCGAAAGCCCAGGTCCCACTCCTCGTTCGTCAGCAGTCCCTGGAAGCTCTCCAGCTCGCCGGACTCCAGCAGGACCCGGCATTTGCCGCAGACCCCTTCCCCGCCGCAGGAGGCATTGATGTGCACCCCGGCTTCCACCGCGGCCCGGAGCAGGTTTTCCCGCTCCTCCACCTCGATGGTGATGCCGTAGGGGTTGAAAGTGACGCGCTTGCTCAAGAACCGGTCCTGTTTTAAGATGAAATGGCCGGGGCCTGAATTAGCGCATTTTATCACAGGCCCCCGGCGGAGCAAACGGGAAACTGAAAGCCGGCCCGGGCGGGCGGACCACCAGGCCGGCATATTTGCCCGGGAAGACAACCATGGCCGGAAGCGCCTGGGGTAAATTGCTCGAGGAACTTTACCAGATGCTCTGGGACGCGTTCGGCCCCCAGGGCTGGTGGCCCGGGGAGACTCCCCTGGAGGTGGCCCTGGGCGCCATCCTCACCCAGAACACCAACTGGAGGAACGTGGCCCGGGTCATGGCCGGCCTCAAGGACGCGGGGCTCCTTAACCCCCTGGCCCTGCGCCGACTGCCCGAGGCAGAGCTGGCCCGACTCCTGCGTCCGGCGGGCTATTACAATGTCAAGGCCCGCCGCATCCGGAATTTTCTTCTTTTCCTGGGGCGCTACCAGGATTCCATGGCCCGGCTGGCCCGGGAAGACCTGGACACCCTGCGGCCGTCACTTTTGGCCCTCAAGGGCATCGGCCCCGAGACCGCGGACAGCATTCTCCTCTATGCCCTGAATAAACCCACCTTCGTGGTGGACGCCTATACCTTCCGCATCCTGAGCCGCCACGGCCTGTTGCCCGAGGCCTGCTCCTACGAGGAGCTGCGCCAGCTTTTCATGGACCACCTCCCCCAGGAAGTCCCCCGGTACCAGGAATACCACGCCCTGCTGGTGAAGCTGGGCAAGGAGTTCTGCCGGCCCCAGCCACGCTGCGAAGCCTGCCCCTTAAACGGCTGGCCGGAGGCTCGAAACTAGGCCCTGGGTTTTCCTGGAACGGATATTGCAACGGCGGTTCCCAGGAGAAAGTCATGGCCTTTCTGGACGATGACGCCGACCTGCCCCTCTGCATCCCCCAACCTGCGCCTCAGGTTCTTCCCGCAGGCGGCCCCCCCCGCCTGCTGGGAGAGGATCTGCCCCGCGAGGACCGGTCCGAACCCGCGGGCATCATCACCCGCGACTGGTTCGGGCCTTTCCTGTTCGCTTCCCCCACCCGTTTCCTGCGGGGCCGTTGTTGACTCCGGCCCCGCAGGCCCCTCGTCATTGAGCTTGCCGTTTCCAGGGAGCGGAGCCCGCCCAGGGGCGGGGTCGCCCAGCCCGGAGGCGGACGAGGCAGCCTCGCCCTTTTTCCATGAAGGCTGGCCGTCCCACTATTTTCTCCCTCCAGGTGCCGTTCGATGCTATGATTAATCGTCGGCAGCATTCCGATTTTTAACCCTTTTGTCCCGGTTTGTTCGGAAATATGGACATCGTCGCCTTAACGCGCCATTCCCCGGAAGCCTTGCTGGACTCCCTGCGCCGGGTGCCCTTGCTGGAGCAGCCGGAAGTGTTGGTGTACCGGGACGCCCTCATCACCCTGGAGTGCATCCACACCAAGAGCCTCAGCCCCGCCCAGAACTACCTCTGGCTCCAGGAACTCCGGAAGACCCAGGAGCTGCGCTGGAGTTTGGCAGAGCAGGGGGTGGACCTGTTCCGCCTGGACGGCTACCTCACCTACACGGTGCGCCTCCCCGGCGGCGCCGAAGAGACCTACGACCTCTACCCGCCCGTGGTGGAGGAGTCCCTGGAGGCCGACGGCACCCTGGCCCTTATCATCAACGACGGCATGCACCGCCTCTACCTGGCCCGCCTGGAGTGGGTGGTGCCCCAGGTGGTTTATGTCCGGGGCGTGCCCAAGGCCTACCCTTATTACGCCTATCCCCGGCCCGAGGGCTGGGCGGGCCTGGACCTGCTGCCCGAGAACCCCGACAAGGCCGGGTATCTTAAAAAATGCCACCGGCGCCAGGACTACAGTCGCCTGTTCCGGGACTTCCAGGCGGTCTTTAAAAACGTGGGCCGGGGCCGCAGCAGCCTGCGCCCGCCGGGGCAACCGACCGGTTGACGGAAAAATCCTCTGTGAAAGGATAACTTATGAACCTGGTGCTCCTGGGAGTGCTCATCGCCCTGGCTCTCTTGGTCCTGGGCCCCAACGTCCCCCAGTTGCAGTTCCTGGCCCGGCTGCGCTGGCCCCTGGCCGCGCTGGTGCTGGGCCTTACCGTGGTCTTCTCCATGGTCCGGATCATCCCCCCGGGGCAGGTGGGGGTCCTCATCCTCTTCGGCAAGGTTTACGGCACCATCCCCGAAGGGGTGCACCTCATCAACCCCCTGGCCAGCGTGGAGCTCATGAACGTGCGCACCAAGGAGGTCTTCGAGCATGCCGAGGCCCCCTCCAAGGAGGGCCTCAACGTGGAGCTGGAGGTGAGCTGCCTCTACCACCTGATGGCGGACAAGGCCGACCAGGTGTACCGCCAGATCGGCCTCAACTACGACGACATCGTGGTGAAGCCCCAGTTCCGGGCCGCCATCCGGGGCAACACCGTCAAACACGAAGCCAAGGACCTGTACACCTCCGGCCGGGAGGTCATCGCCAATGAGATCTTCCAGGACCTGGCTGGGGACCTGCGCCAGCGGGGGGTGGAAGTGGAAAAAATCCTCCTCCGGCGCATCCAGCTTCCCAAGTCCGTGGTGGAGGCCATCAATTCCAAACTGGCCGCGGACCAAGATGCCCAGCGCATGCAGTTCGTCCTGGCCAAGGAGAAGCAGGAGGCGGAGCGCAAGCGCATCGAGGCCCAGGGCATCCAGGACTTCCAGCGCATCATCTCCCAGGGGCTCACGGACCAGCTGCTGCGCTGGAAGGGTATTGAGACCACCCGGGCCCTGGCGGAATCCCCCAACAGCAAGATCGTCATCGTCGGCGGCAAGGACGGCCTGCCCCTGATTTTGAATGCCGAACCCGGGGGGGCCCCGGCGGCAAAATGATTTGACAAGGGCCGGGAAGGCGCGTTAATCTCAGGTCCAATCAAGGAGGAAAGGGCGATGAAGACCTCCTGCCGTCTCGGCGTCGGCGCGCTGGCCCTCCTGGTGGCGCTGCTGCCGGGGGGCTGCACGCCTCCGGGGTCGGCCCCGCCGCCCCTGAGCGCGGCCGCGGCCCAGCGCACCATTGACAACTGGAACCCCCAGTACTGCAAGGTGGTGGAGTTTTACGGGTTTCACAAGCCCGGGGAGCGGGGCGCCTCCCAGTTGGCTTACGTGCTCCTCACCAACCCTGCGGACAAGGCCCATAAACCCTTGGTCTACACCGCCCGGTTCCAGCTCCTCACCCTGCCCGACGGCCAACAGCGCTGGTATCTCATCAACCTGGTGAACCACGCCGCAGGTCTGACCCGCCGCCAGGGCTGGGACAACCTCCTGGTGCCGGTCAAGGAGGCCGCGCCTTCCGCGCCCGCGCCCCCCGCGGCCAAATAGCCGGGCTGCATCAGAAAAAACAGGGCCGGAAAAGTCCGGGGCTGGGTCCCCCGATTTTCCCGGCCTGAATTCCTAGGTCAGGTGTAGGGGCGGGTTTTAAACCCGCCCCTACAGGTTTGAGGACGAAATTTAATTCCCTGGTCTTACCGCAGGGACAGCGCGGGCTGTGCCCCAGCGATGGGCAGGGCAAGAATGGGGTGGAAAATTCCCCAGAAGCGGTTGCAGAGGCACAATTTGTGGCGCCCAGCCACCCCAGGGCGTGATAAATCACGCCCCTGCGGGGTTATGTGACACTGCCGTCCCCGGCTGTGCAGCCCGCCAGGGCCGGGACCTTGCCGCCGGCAGGGGCCGCCGCGGAGGCCGGCCCTGCCATCCCAGACGAGGGGGCCGGCGCGCAGTCCGGTGCCACCGGTCGAGTTTACGCCTTGGGGGTGGGGATGAAAGCCGGGGGGGGAAACCCCGCCCCTGCGTCCCTCTTTCAGTTCCCTCACATTTCCCCTACAGCCCCTTGCCCGTCTCCAGGATGACCTGCTCGATTTCCTCCTCCAGGGCCTGGGGCAGGCCCTCGATCTTCACCCTGAGGAAGCCCCGAACGATGGTGGACACCGCTTCCTCCTCCGCCAGGCCCCGGGCCATGAGGTACTCGATCTCCTCGGCGGCGATCTTGCCCACTGCGGCTTCGTGGGACATGTCCACCCCGGCCACCTGCCCTTCCAGTTCGGGGACCGCGTAAATCACCCCGCTGGGCGCCAGGATGAGGCCCCGGCATTCCAGGTGGGCCTTGATCTCCGGGGCCTGGCCCACCAGGTGGCCCCGGCTGACGGAGCGCCCCCCGGTGCTGATGGTGCGGGCGATGATCTCCGCCCGGGTGTGGGGCTCGCTCAGGATGACCCGGCCGCCCAGGTCGATGTCCGAGCCCGGGTGGGCGATGACGATGGAGTTCAGCGAAGCCACCGCGCCCTCCCCCGCCAGGGTGACGGTGGGGTACATCTGCACTGTCTTCACCGGCCGGAGGAGGATGTAGTTGGAGATGAAGCGGCCGCCCGCCTCCACCACCACCCCGGTGCGCGGCCGCACATGCACCCCGGCCGCCCAGTTGTGCACCATGGTGAAGGTGAGCTCCCCTCCCGCCCGGACGTAGAACTCCGACACCCCGATGTGCAGACCGGACTGCACCTGGGGATGGGTGGTACAGCCGGTGATGATGTGGAGCCTGGCGCCCTCTTCCACCACCACCAGGTTGTGGACGTGCTGGGCGAAGCGGTCGGTGCGCAGATACAGGCAGGCCTCCACCGGCTGGGGCACCTGGGCGCCCGGCAGAGCCCGGATGAAGTAGCCGTTGTCCAGCTCCAGTTCGGCCCGGGCGGTGTATTTGTCCGCGTCCACGGCCACCAGGCGCCACAGGTGCTCTTTGGCCCAATCATAGCGCTGCACGGCCTCGGTGACGGGCAGCACCTCCACCCCCGGGATGCTGGCCCGGCAGTGCACCACCGCGGTGTCCGCCTGCAGGTAGGTACCGGCGTGGTCCACGTCCGTCAGCTCGATGCCGGCTTTCAGGAGATGCCGCCGCTCCTCTTCCTGGAACTGGCGATATTCGGGATCGTAAGCCCATTCGCCCCCCCGCCGGGTGAATTCCTCGAGGTTTAAATCCGCGCCCAGGGCGGCCCGCTTTTCCCGGCTCTGCTGGGCCCGGTCCTTTATCTCCGACATCGGGTGCACTCCTCGTAGCCGTAGGTCTTGATGTCCTTCAGAATTTCCCGGGGGTTGCCGGAGCACAGCAGATGGCCGTCCAGCAGGATATAGCCCACGTCGGCGTTGACGTAGTCCATGATGAACCCGGTGTGGGTGATGATGAGTCCGGCCTTCTCCCGGTGCTGGCGGCGGCGCTCCTTCTGCAGGAGGCGGCCGATGATCTCCCCCACCACCTGGAGGTTCTCCAGGTCCACCCCGGATTCGGGCTCGTCTAAAAGCACCATTTTGGGGTCCTGGGCCAGGAGCTGCAGGAGTTCCGAGCGCTTGATCTCGCCCCCGGAGAAGCCGTAGTTGACCTCCCTCTCCAGGAAGGGCGTGAAGTCGTAGGCTGCGGCCAGGGCCTGGGGGGAAACCCTGCCGTGGGCGCATACCTGGAGGATGTCCCCGGTCTTCACCCCCCGGATGGTGGGGGGGCGCTGGAAGGCCAGCCCCAGGCCCAGCCGGGCCCGCTCGTAAGTGGGCAGGCGGGTGATGTCCTGCCCCAGAAAACGGATGGCCCCCCCGGTCACCTGGTAGCGGCTGAAGCCCATGATGGCCATGAGCAGGGTGGACTTCCCGGAGCCGTTCTTGCCGAAGAGGATGTGGGTCTCCCCTTGGGGGATCCGCAGGTTGATGCCTTTGAGGATTTCCCGGTCCTCGATGCTGACCCGGAGGTCTTCGATCTCCAGCATGGTGCCCTCTCGCTAATAAAAAAGCCCCCAAAGCCCGGCTTTGAGGGCTGAAACCCTTGAATTCATCACAGGGGCGGCCCCGGCGGGGCTCCCCCCTCTACCCCAGAAGGCGCAAAGGCTTACTGCTGTTCCGGAGAAACGGGCAGCGGCGGCAGTGCGGGGGCCTCCCGGAAAAACTTCATGCCATAGGCCCGGGTCTCGAACACCTTGGGGTTGAAGGCCTTGGTCAGCTCCACTTCATCCGGGGTCAAAATGTGCACGATGCCACTGGCGTCGATGATGGCGAACTTCTCACCCTTGGCCAGGCAGGAGTTCACCGTCTCTTCCCCCTTGAGTTCCTTCTTGGAGACGCACAGCAGTTTGGCGCCGCCTGCAGGTTTCTGTTGAGCCACGGCGAGACCTGAAACCAGGAACGCCGCCGCCAGAACTACCACCAACCCGACCACCAATTTTGACCGCATACTCTCCTTCCTCCTCTCGGCTAATTGTTTGGTACCCGGCTTTCCCCCCCCAAAGGAGTAATTGAGAAAAAGCCGCAAACTCCCTTCCTGGGCATAATATATGCCTGCCGCCGATAAAGTCAACTAATTATTTTAAGGCGTTAAAAAATCATTACCTCCCAAATGGCGTCCCTGTCTGCCTGGAAGAGAAAGCCCTTGCAAGCCCCCACGGAAATTCACAAATCTTCTGAATAACCGAAGGTTATCCATAATGCCCGCCCGGTGAGCCCCGCGGGGTCCGGCCCTCCGTCCCGCCGAAGGCCCGCGCCCGCTTCCGGAAACCAGATTTTTTCTTGACGGCGCAGAGGTCTTCAGTCTATAAAACAATCTTAATCTCAAGGGTTCCGGAGAGTGGTCCGACGCCCATTTTTGTTGATTTTCTCACAAATATTGACAAAATTACTGTATAGAACCCAGAAATTATAGGTGAGGGCTTATGAACGCAAAAACGCAGGGAAATCCACCGGTGGGAGCCGTGATGGTGGTGGGCGGCGGCATCGCCGGGATGCAGGCCGCCCTGGACCTGGCCAACGCCGGCTACTTTGTCCACCTCGTGGAAGCCAAGGCAGGCATTGGCGGGGTCATGTCCCAGTTGGACAAGACCTTCCCCACCAATGACTGCGCCATGTGAATTATCTCGCCCAAGCTGGTCGAGGTCGGCCGGCACATCAACATCAGCATCCTGGCTCCGGCCCAGGTGCTGGGCATCAACGGCGAGCCGGGGCGCTTCTCCGTCAAGGTCAAAGAGCAGGCCCGCTATATTGACATGGCCAAGTGCATTTCCTGCGGGCTGTGCGCCGAGAAATGCCCCAAGAAGGTGCCCGACGAATACAACCTGAACCTGGCCAAGCGCAAGTCCGCCTACCTAGCCTATGCCCAGGCCGTGCCCCCCAAGTACGCCATTGACAAGGAGACCTGCCTGTTCTTCAAGAAGGGCGGCAAGTGCAAGGCCTGCGAAAAGTTCTGCCCCACCGGCGCGGTGGACTTCTCCCAGGTGGACGTGGAGAGGGACATCGAGGTGGGCGCGGTGATCCTGGCCCCCGGCTTCAAGCCCTACGACCCCAGCCGCTATGGCGCCTATCATTACATCAGCCTGCCCAATGTGGTCACCGGCCTGGAGTTTGAACGCATCCTGGCCGCGGCCGGGCCTTTCTCCGGCCACATGGTCAGGCCTTCGGACCACAAGGAGCCCAGGAGCATCGCCTGGCTCCAGTGCGTGGGCTCCCGGGACCTGAACCACTGCGACAACAGCTACTGCTCCGCGGTGTGCTGCATGTACGCCATCAAAGAGGCCATCATCGCCAAGGAGCACAGCCACGAGCCCCTGGACGCGGCCATCTTCTTCATGGACATCCGCACCCACGGCAAGGAGTTCGAGAAATATTACTGGCGGGCCCGGGATGAGTTCGGGGTGCGCTTCATCCGCTCCCGGGTGCATACCGTGGACCCGGTGCCGGGCACCGACGACGTGGCCATCCGCTACATTGATGAGACCGGCGCCTTAAAGACCGAAACCTTTGACCTGCTGGTCTTGTCCAACGGCTTCGAAATCGCCCCGGAAGTGGTGGCGCTGGGCCGGACCCTGGGGGTGGAAATCACCCCCGAACGCTTTGCCGACACCTCCTCCTTCACCCCGGTGTCCACCAGCCGGCCGGGCATTTACGTCTGCGGCGCCTTCCAGAGCCCCAAGGACATCCCCCAGTCGGTCACGGAGGCCTCCGCCGCCGCGGCCGCGGCCAGCGAGCTGCTTTCCCCGGCCCGCTTCTCCCTGGCCCGGAAAAAACCGGTGTTCGAGGAGCGGGACGTCTCCCAGGAAGTGCCCCGCATCGGCGTCTTCGTCTGCCACTGCGGCATCAACATCGCCAGCGTCATCGACGTGGAGGCGGTCAGGGACTACGCCAAGACCCTCCCCTACGTGGAGCACGTGGAGAACAGCCTGTTTGTCTGCTCCCAGGACGCCCAGGGGCTCATCAAGGAGCGCATTCGGGAGCACCGCCTCAACCGGGTAGTGGTGGCCTCCTGCACCCCCCGGACGCACGAGCCCACCTTCCAGGAAACCATCAAGGAAGCGGGCCTGAACAAATACCTGTTTCAGATGGCCAACATCCGGGACCAGGGGTCCTGGGTGCACCAGAACGTCCCCGAGGCCGCCACCCGGCGGGCCAAGGACCAGGTGCGCATGGCCGTGGCCGCCGCTGCCCTGCAGCCCCCCCTGCAGGAATTCGACCTGCCGGTCACCAAGGCGGGCTTGGTCATCGGCGGCGGTGCGGCGGGCATGGAAGCCGCGCTGGGCCTGGCCGGCCAAGGCTATAAGGTGGCCCTGGTGGAGAAAAAGGAGTTCCTGGGCGGCCACGCCCGGAAGCTCAACCATACCTGGAGGGGCGAGGCGGTGCAGCCCTACGTGGACGACCTGGTAAAGCGGGTCACCGAAAACCCCCTCATCGACGTGCACCTGAAGAGCGAAGTTACCGGCGTCCAGGGGTTCGTGGGGAATTTTGTTACCACCGTCACCACTGAAGGCCGGGAGACCCAGGTGGAGCACGGCGCGGCCATCATCGCCATCGGCGGCCATTCCTACAAGCCCAAGGAATATCTCTACAAAGAGAACCCCCGGGTGCTCCTGTCCCTGGAAATGGACCAGGCCCTCCGGGAGAAAAACCCTCTGGTCACCGGCGCCAAGTGCGCGGTCTTCATCCAGTGCGTGGGCTCCCGGGAGCCGGAGCGGCCCTACTGCAGCCGGGTCTGCTGCACCCACTCGGTGGAAAGCGCCCTGGCCCTCAAAGGGCTCAACCCGGACCTGGACGCCTACGTCCTCTACCGGGACCTCCGCACCTACGGCCTCCGGGAAAACCTCTACAAGGAAGCCCGGGAAAAAGGCGTCATTTTCATCCGCTACCACGTGGACGACAAGCCCCGGGTGGAGCAGGACCAAGCGGGCAACCTCACAGTCACCGTCAGAGACCACATCCTGGGCCTGCCGGTGACGCTGCGCCCCGACGTCCTGACCCTGGCCTCGGCCATCATCGTCAAGGACCAGGAAGAGCTGGCCAAGCTGTTCAAGGTCCCCCTGACCAACGACGGCTTCTTTCTGGAGGCCCACATGAAGCTTAGGCCGGTGGACTTCGCCACCGACGGGGTCTTCATCGCCGGCCTGGCCCACTATCCCAAGCCCCTGGACGAGGCCATCGCCCAGGCCAAGGCCGCGGCGGCCCGGGCCGGGGTGGTCCTGGCCCAGGACGCCATCCGGGCCGGGGGCGTGGTGGCCAGCATCGACGCCGCGGCCTGCTCCGGCTGCCAGGCCTGCGTGGGGGTCTGCCCCTTCGGGGCCATCAGCTATAAGGAGCGGGAGGACGTCTGCGAAGTCAACCAGGCCCTGTGCAAGGGCTGCGGCACCTGCGCGGCCAACTGCCCATCCGAGTGCATCACCCTCTTCGGCTTCAGCCACAAGCAGATCTACACCCAGGTGGACGAAGCCTTGGCGGAACTGGAGGAAATGGAAGAGGCCGCAGGCTAACCTTGGCGTCCTTGGCGTCTTTGCGAGAGACTTAAACAAGAAAAGGTAAAATCATGGCGGACAAAGAATTCGAACCCAGGATCATCGGCTTTTTCTGCAACTGGTGCACCTATGCCGGCGCGGACCTGGCGGGGGTGAGCCGCCTGCAGTACCCCCCCAACCTCCGGGTCATCCGGGTGATGTGTTCCGGCACGGTGTCGCCCCACCACGTGCTGCGGGCTTTCCAGAAGGGCGCGGATGGGGTCCTCATCGGCGGCTGCCACATCGGCGACTGCCACTACCTCCGGGGCAACTACATGACCATCAAGCGCATGCGCTTCCTCCAGGACCTGCTCAAGTTCACCGGCTTCGACCCGGAGCGGCTGCACCTGGAGTGGATTTCCGCCGCGGAGGGCCCCAAATTCGCGGAAGTGGTGCGCAAGTTCACCGACAAGATCAAGAGCCTGGGCCCCTCCCGCCTGAAGCAGGCGGCCCGGGCGGCTTAATTCAAAAGGGTCAGAACTATGGACAAATTGCGGCAAAAGGTCCGGAACCTGCTCAAGGAAGGCAAAGTCGCGGGCTACCTCGGCTATATCGTCAAAGACGGCCACCCCCTGCCCCACTTCTTCACCAAGGAGCGCCTGGAGGAGGTGGACCGGGCCATCGTGGCGCCGGACAACGCCCGCTACCCCCTGGACAAGCTGCTGCAGCAGGCGGCCGCGGCCGCGCCCGAGGCCGTCTTTGCCGTCCAGGTCCGGGGCTGCGACGAGCGGGGCCTCAACGAACTCTACAAGTGGGGTCAGCTCAACCCGGAGAAAGTGGTGCTGGTGGGTGTGGCCTGCAACCAGGCCCAGGCCGACTACTGCGAGTGCCCGGGCCCCTGGGCCTCGGTCATCGACTACGGTGAGAAGTGTCGGCCCGTCACCCAGAGCAAAAGAGTAGAACGCATCGACGCCCTGGGCGAAGACGAGGCCTTCCGGGAGTGGAACGCCGCGTTTGAAAAATGCGTCAAGTGCTACGGCTGCCGGGACGTCTGCCCCATGTGCTTCTGCAAGGAGTGCGCCCTGGAGCACCAGGAGTTGATGAGCACCGGCACCGTGCCTCCGGACGCCATCTTCCAGCTGGTCCGGGCCATCCACATGGCCGGGCGCTGCATCGACTGCGGCCTGTGCGAAGAAAACTGCCCCGCGGACATCCCCCTCCGGGTCCTCTACAAGAAGGGCAACGCCCTGGTGAAAGACCTTTTCGCCTACGAGGTGGGCTCCCCCGAGTCCGGCCCCTCCCCCTGGAAGGCCCTGGGGGACGAGGTCACCCTGGAACCCAAGCCCATGTAACCCGGTCTTATCCCTCGGAAAACTCAAGGCGGGCCCCCGAGCCCGCCTTTCGTTTTGTAGGGGCGGGGGCTCTCCCCCGCTTCCAGGAGGGAACCTCGCCGTATATTAGGCCTTATGGGGCTCACATTGGAATTTTCCCGCTGGGGGAGGGCCTCCGGGCCCGGCCGAATCAGGGCGGCCAGTGACGGCCCCCCGCCAAGCAGAACCATAGCCGCGCTTAATTATTCGGTTTACCTTGTGGTCATAATCCGGTGTTTAGGGGAATCCTGGGAATTTTCCAGGAACGCCTGGCGGGCGCTGCGGGTCCTGCGGTTGAGGACCAGGGGCGCGGCCAGGTGGGCCGCGGCTTCCCGGGGCCGCCCCTCTGGGGCGCTGAGCAGCACCAGCAGCAAAAGGTCCCCGGGGCTTTCCCCGGCCAGGGGCTTGGGGGCCGGCAAATCAGCCCCCAGCGCCTGGGGTGCCGCGGCCACCAGGGCCAGGGCCGGGTCCTCCAGGGATTGCAGCCACACTAACGGCGCCGCCCCGGGGGCCGCCAGCACGGCAAAGCCTCGCATCTTAGGCAGCCCCGGCAGCCCGGAGCTGAAGGTGAAAACCTGCTCCTCCGGCACCTGGACCCGGCCCAGGCGCCGGCTGACCACCTGCACCAGGCGCCCCGCCGGCCCAGCCGCAAAGAGCGCCGGGAGAACGACTCCGGGCCGGACCTCCCGCACCGCGGCGGCCAGGGCCCCCAGCTCCGCGGTCTCCCAGCTGGCCGCCCCCAGGTTTTCCCGGGCCAGGCGCTGGAAAATCTCCTCCCGCAGGACCACCACGTCCTCCGGGGCCTCGACACCCAGTCGCACCTGTTTGCCCTTCAGGCCCACCACCTGGACCCGGATGCGGTCCCCGATAATCAGGCTCTCGCCCGCCTTGCGGGTGAGGATCAGCAACGGTGTCTTCCCTGCCCGCCTCATTTATCGGTTTTCCACTCTTAATAGTTAAGCGTGTTTAAAATAATGAACATTGGGGAAATTTAGGTTTTCGTCCTCCCATGGTTGCATAATTAGATTTTTTCGGCTCTGCATTAGTAAAAAATATTTGTGCCATTTGTTAAAAAATCTCAGTTTTTCTTACAAGGGGTGCAAAGACAGTGCCAACCGGACCGACAGGCTCTTGGCCGGATGCCTTGAAAAGGACAGCGCTTCAGGATACATTTTAAACACATGGCGTCTCTTTCCGCAGCAGCCGAGTGGCAGGACCTTGCTGCCTCTCTTTCCCAGCCGCGCCAGGTTAACCTCACCGGCCTCCCCCCCGGGGCAGCGGCTTATGTACTGGCCCGCCTATTCAAGACCCTGGGGCGCACCCTGCTCCTGGCCACTCCCAACTCCGGCGTCCAGGAAACTTTTTGCCGGGACCTGGCCTTTTTCCTGGGTGAAGAGGCCGGTAATTCCTGGCCCCACTCCCTTATCCTGCCGTTTCCGGCCCACGAGGTCCTGCCCTTCAAGGAATTGAGCTTTGACGCCGAGGTGAGTTCCGCCCGCCTGGCCGCGGCCTACCTGCTCCTGACCTGCAGGGAGCCCTGCCTGGTGGTGGCCCCCGGGGTGGCCCTGCGCCAGATGCTGCCCCCCGGGGACCGCGTCCGGGAAATCCTGGCCTACGTGGTCCCCGGAGAAACCCTGGCGCGGGAAGACTTTTTGGAGCGCCTGCGGGAGGGGGGCTACGAGCGCCGGCCGGTGGTGGAGGAGCGGGGTGAATTCAGCGTCCGCGGGGGGGTCATCGACCTCTTCCCGCCTTTGTATGGCCTGCCGGTGCGCCTGGAGTTCTGGGGGGACGAGGTGGAGTCCCTGCGCCTCTTTGACCCCGCCACCCAGCGCTCCCAGAAGAGTCTCGAAGACCTAGTGGTGCTGCCGGCCAGCGAAGTGGTCCTGGACGCGGCCGCCCGGAAGCACGCCCTGGCCCGGCGCCGCCGCCGCCAGGACCCCAGGTTCTGGCACCACGTCCAGGAGGGCCGCCACTTCCCCCGCATCGAGCGCTTCCTGGCGGAATTCTACCACCGGCCCCAAACCTTGTGGGAATTCCTGCCCCAGGACACGGTGGTGGTGGAATGGGACCCCATGAACCTGGCCCGGGAACTGCAGACCCTGGAGGAGCAAAGCGCCCAGGAGCCCCTGGGGTGGCTGGACCTTCAACCCTGGGAGGAGCGGCGCCGCGCCTTCCCCACCCTGCTCTGCCCCCTGCTGCCCCTGGCCTCCCCGGAGGCCTCCGGAGAGATGCTGGAACTCCCGGTGGAGACCAACGCCGGCCTGGCCCAGGAACTGGCCCGGGAGGGCGCGGAGGCCGGCCGCCTGGTCCCGGCCCTGGCCCGGCGCCTTAACGAGTGGCGCCGGGGCGGCTTCACCGTCCTGCTGGTGAGCCGCAGCCGGCACCGGGCCGAACGCCTGGGCCGCCTGCTGGCGGAGGAGGGCCTGGACGCGGCGGTGGTCACGCAGCCTTCCTGGGACCCCGGCCCCCGGGTGGACCTCTGCGTGGGGGAGCTGTCCGGGGGCTTCCGCCTCCTTTCCCAGAGCCTCATCGTCCTCACCGAGGACGAGGCCCTGGGGGTGCGCCCCGAAGGCCGGCGCCACAAGGCGGTGCCCCCGCCTACGGACCTCACCTCTTTGGCCGACCTGGCCAAAGGGGACTACGTGGTGCACCTGGACCACGGCATCGGCGTCTACCGGGGCCTGGTGAAGCTGACGGTGGGCCGGGAGGCCAACGACTTCCTGGAACTGGAGTACCAGGGTGGGGACCGCCTTTACCTGCCGGTGGACCGCCTCAACCTGGTGCAGAAATACTTGGGCGTGGATGGCGCCGCGCCCCGGGTGGAGCGCCTGGGGGGCAAGACCTGGGAACGCGCCAAAAAGCGGGTCAAGAAAGCCGTGGAGGCCATCGCCCGGGAGCTGGTGGAGCTTTACGCGGCCCGGCGGGTGCTGCCGGGGCACCATTTCACCCCCCCGGACCCGGTGTTCCGGGAGTTTGAGGCCGCGTTCCCCTATGAGGAGACCCCGGACCAGCTCCAGGCGGTGCAGGAGGTGCTGGCCGACATGACCTCGGAGAAGCCCATGGATCGCCTGATTTGCGGCGACGTGGGCTACGGCAAGACCGAGGTGGCCCTGCGCGCCGCGTTCAAGGCCGCCATGGACGGCAAGCAGGTGGCCCTGCTGGTGCCCACCACGGTGCTGGCGGAGCAGCACTACGACACCTTCAAACCCCGCCTGGCCCCCTTCCCCCTGGAGGTCCGGGTGCTGAGCCGCTTCAAGCCCCCGGCGGAGCAGAAGCGCATCATCGTGGGGTTGGCCCAGGGGAAGGTGGACATTGTCATCGGCACCCACCGCCTGCTCTCGCCTGACGTCACCTTCCGGGACCTGGGCCTGGTCATCGTGGACGAGGAGCAGCGCTTCGGGGTGCGCCAGAAGGAACGCCTGAAGGAGTGGCGGCGCACGGTGGACGTCCTCACCCTCACCGCCACCCCCATTCCCCGGACCCTGCAACTGTCCCTCACGGGCCTCCGGGAGCTGAGCCTCATCAACACCCCGCCGGAGCACCGCCGGGCTATCCGCACCTACCTCTGCCGGCCGGAAAAGGCGGTCATCCAGGCGGCCGTGCGCCGGGAACTGGCCCGGGGCGGCCAGGTCTTCTTCGTCCACAACCGGGTGCAAACCCTGCCCCGGTGGGCGCGCTTCCTCAAGGAGTTGGTGCCCGAAGCCCGGTTAGCCATGGCCCACGGCCAGATGCCGGAGCGGGACCTGGAGCAGGTGATGCTCCGCTTCTGGCGCGGGGAAGTGGACGTCCTGGCCTGCACCGCCATCATCGAGGCCGGCCTGGACATCCCCGCGGCCAACACCATCATCATCAACCGGGCCCACGCCATGGGGCTGGCCCAGCTCTACCAGCTCCGGGGCCGGGTGGGCCGGGGAGCGGTGCAGGCCTACGCCTACCTCCTGGTCCCCGACGAAGCGGCCCTTTCCGGCGAAGCCCAGAAGCGCCTCAAAGCTCTGATGGAATTCACCGAGCTGGGGAGCGGCTTCAGGATCGCGCTCCACGACCTCCAGATCCGGGGCGCGGGCAACCTCCTGGGGCAGGCCCAGTCAGGCCACCTGGCGGAGGTGGGCTGCGAGCTCTACCTGCAACTCCTGGAGCAGGCCATCCGGGAGTTCAAGGGCGAGCCTCCGGAGGACCTGGCTCCGGATCCGGAACTCCACCTGCCCCTGGCCGCTTACCTCCCCGAAGACTATGTGCCCGACGTCCAGCAGCGCCTGGCCCTCTACCGCCGGCTGTCCGGCCGCCTGACCCCGGAGATGGTGCAGGAACTGGAAGAGGAACTTCTGGACCGCTTCGGCCCCCTGCCCCCGGAGGGGCTCAACCTCCTGGAGGTGGTGCGGGCCAAGCACGCCCTGCGCCGGTTGGGCATCAAGCGGTTGGACCTCCAGGACCGCACCGCGGTGCTCCAGTTTGCCGCGCCCCGGAAGCTGGACCTGAAGCGCCTCATCCAGCTCCTGAAAGATCAGCCGGGGCGCTTCCGCCTCACCCCGGACCAGCACCTCAGGGTGAGCCTCCCGGTGGCCGCCCCGCCGCTGGTGTGGTTACAAAACTGCTTGAAAGAAGTGGAGACTTTTGTTAAGCCAGACACAGAGGGATAACGTATGAGCAGAATTTCCTCGCGGTGGACGGCCCTGATCCTGGGGGTGGCCGCGTCTCTTGTGCTCCCCTGGGTTACGGCGGCCGAGGTGGTGGACCGCATCGTGGCCGTGGTCAATGACGACATCATCACCATGTCAGAACTGGACCAGATGTCCAAGTCTTTCCTGATGGAGCGCGGCATCTCCGCCAAGAGCAGGGACGCCGCGGCCTTGAAGCGCCAGATGCTGGAAAACCTCATCGACCAGAAACTGGCCCGGGCCGAAGCCAAGAAACGGGGTATCGAGCCCACCCAGAAGGAGATTGACAACGCCCTGGAGCAGTTCAAGAAGCGCAACCGCATCCCCGACGACGCCACCCTGAACCAGGCCCTGGCCCAGGCCGACCTGACCCTGGCCCAACTGCGGCAGCAGATCAGCGACCAGCTTTCCCAGGAGCGCCTCTTCCAGGCCGCGGTGGCTGCCCGGGGCACGGTTACCGACGCCGAGGTGCGCCGCTTTTATGACGACCAGGTCAAGGAGGGGGGCGTCCGGGTGCACCTCCGGATGGTGAAGCTCCCCTATCCTCCCGGCGCCACCCAGACCCAGAAAGAGGAGCTGAAGAAAAAAGCCGAAACCATTGTCCAGGAATTCCAGAAGGGCGCCTCCCTCCCCAGCCTGGCCCAGAGATTCGGGTTGACGGAAACGGACCTGGGTTTCATCACCCAGGGGGACCTGGAACCCCAGATCCAGGAAATCGTCGCCAAGACCAAGCCGGGGGGCCTGGTCCCCATCCAGACCCCCGCAGGCTTCCAACTGGTGCAGGTGGTGGAACGCCGGGCCGGGGCGCCCCCCTCCTTTGAAGAAGCGGCGCCGGAGATCCGCCGGACGCTGCTCCAGAGGGACATGGAGCGGCGGTTCAGCGAATGGGTCAAGACGCTTAGGACCACGGCCCACATCAAGATCATGTTGTGATGCAGCTGTGAGTTAAAATGACAAACTGTCTCCGCAATGTCCTCTGAAGCTCCTGTCACGGACATCGCCTCCCTTCCCCGCCATCCCGGCCGGTTGGTAACCCTCCGGGGCTGGGTCTGCCACCTGCGCTCCAGCGGCAAGGTGCGCTTCCTGGTGGTGCGGGACGGCACCGGCGTGGCCCAGGGGGTGCTGGTGAAGGGGGCGCTGCCCCCGGAGGACTTTGAGCAGTTCGACCGCCTCACCCTGGAATCCTCCCTGGTGCTCACGGGCCGGGTCAAGGCCGAACCCCGGGCCCCGGGGGGGTATGAGCTGGAGGTCACCGGGGTTAAACCTTTGCATATCGCCCAGGACTACCCCATCGCCCCCAAGGAGCACGGGGTGGCCTTCCTCCTGGACCGGCGCCACCTGTGGCTGCGGTCTCCCCGGCAGCAGGCCGTCCTCCGGGTGCGGGACGAAGTCTGCCGGGCCTGCCACGAGTTCTTCCACGACCGGGGCTTCGTCCTGGTGGACACCCCCATCCTCACCCCCACCGCCTGTGAAGGCACCACCAACCTCTTCGAGACCGACTACCTGGGCTGGACCAAGGCCTACCTCTCCCAGAGCGGCCAGCTATATCTCGAGGCCGCGGCCATGGCCCTGGGCCGCGTCTATTGCTGCGGGCCCACCTTCCGGGCGGAGAAGTCCAAGACCCGTCGCCACCTGAATGAATTCTGGATGGTGGAGGCGGAGGCCGCGTTCTACACCCTGGAGGATGTCATGGGCCTGGCGGAGGACCTGGTGCGCCACGTGGTCCTGCGGGTTTTGGAACGGCGGGCGGCGCAACTTCAGGTGCTGGAGCGGGACCCCGGGGCCCTGGCCGCAGTGGCTGAACCCTTCCCCCGCCTAAGCTATGCCCAGGCCCTGGACCTGCTTCAGGAGAAGGGCGCCCGAGTCCCCTGGGGCGAAGACCTGGGGGGTGACGAAGAGACCCTGCTGTCCCGGAGCTTTCCCCGGCCGGTGCTGGTGCACCGCTACCCCCGGGAGTGCAAGGCCTTTTACATGGAGCCCGACCCTGAGGACCCCCGGCTGGCCCTGTGCGTGGACCTGCTGGCGCCGGAGGGCTATGGCGAGATCATCGGCGGCTCCCAGCGCATTGCCGACCTGGACCTGCTGCTGGCGCGCCTGGGCGAGCACCATCTGCCGAAGGAGCCGCTGGAGTGGTACCTGGACCTGCGCCGCTACGGCAGCGTGCCCCACGGCGGCTTTGGCCTGGGGCTGGAGCGGCTGGTGGCCTGGCTCTGCGGACTGCACCACGTGCGGGAGGCCATCCCCTTCCCCCGACTCCTGGACCGCCTCTATCCTTGAGTTTTGCTTTTTGCCCCGCCCCGCCGAAAGATTGTATAATCCTGGCAAACTTGGGAATTGCCACCTCTAGAGTCCCGAGGAGACATCCATGAGATTGCGCACCTTGAGCATCCGCACCTGCCTGCTGCTGTCCTACCTGGCCCTCATCCTGCTGCTCACCGTGGGCATGTGGGGCGTGGCCGACCGCTTCCTGAAACGGCTCAAGGACCGGGCCTTGAGCGTGGCCGTGCAGTCGGTGCACCAGGTCACCGAGGCCCAGGTGCAGGCGTCCACCCAGGTCCTCACCCGCCTGGGGGAATACGTGGTCTGCGACAAGGCCGAAGACGCGGCCCGGGACCTGGCCCACCTCCTGGCCCGGAGAAACCTCAAGGACTACGCGGCGCTGCGCCGGGACCCGGTGCTTCGCCAGGCCGCCATCCAGATTATCACCACCCTGGAAGGCCCGGCGGGCTACACCGACCTCTATGACAACCGGGGCTACATCCTGTTTCACCCCGACCCCCAGGTGGAGGGCCGCAACCAGTTGGACTGGGAGCAGGACTATCCCCAGACCACGGAGCTCATCAAGCGCTCCTTCACCGAAAACCAGGTGCACGGGTACTTCAACTTCTTCGACAAGGAAGGGAAAGAGCGCTTCAAGTATTCCGCCCGGGTTCACGTGCCCGGCACCCCCTTCATCGTCGGGGCCATCGTCAACATTGACGAATTCTTCCTGCCCACCCAGAAGAAGCTTCGGGAAGCCGAAGGGCAAATCAAGGCCCAGGCGCGGACCGACGTGGAACAGTACGTCAGGGACGTTGACCACCGCATCCGCCTGGGGTCGCTGGCCGCAGGGCTCTTCCTGTGCCTCCTGGGCGCTCTCTCGGGGGTGTGGTTCGCGGCGGTCATCTCCCGGCCCATCCTGCGCCTCCGGGACGGCGTGCACCAGGTGGGGGAAGGGGACTTCTCCGTGGCCGTGCCGGAAAAGGGCCTCAAGGAGGTGGTCAACCTAGCGGAGGCCTTTAACCTCCTGGGCCGGCAGCTCACGGAATACATCGCCAAACGGGACTTCATCCGGGACACCTTCGGCCGCTACGTCACCCAGGAGGTGGTGAAAAAGCTCCTGGAAGACAAGAGCGCCCTGGAAATGGGCGGCGAAACCCGGGAAGTCTCCCTGCTCATCAACGACCTCCGGGGCTTCACCGCGCTCACCGCGGACATGCACCCCCAGCAGGTCATCACCTTCCTCAACCGCTTCCTGGGCAAGATGATTGAAATTCTCCTGGAGTATCACGCCGTCATCGACGAGATCCTGGGAGACGGCATCCTGGCCTTCTTCGGCGCGCCGGAGCCCATGAAGGACCACGCGGTGCGGGCGGTGGCCTGCGCCCTGCAGATGCAGGCGGCCATGGACGAGATCAATTACCTCAACGCCGCCGAAGGCCTGCCCCACCTGCAGATGGGCATCGGCGTGGACACCGGCCAGGTGGTGGTGGGCAACATTGGCTCCGAGCGGCGCACCAAGTACAGCGTGGTGGGCTCCCACGTCAACCTCACGGCCCGCATCGAGTCCTACGCCGTGGGCGGCCAGGTCCTCATCAGCCCCAACACCTACGCCCGGGTCCAGGACCTCGTCACCGTGGGCGAAGTCATCCAGGGGGAAATGAAAGGCGTGCCCGGCTCCGTCACCCTTTACGAGGTCCTGGCCATCGCCGGCCCTTACAACCTGCAGTTGAAGGACCGGAAGGAGGCCCAGGTAGCCCTGCCGGAGCGGCAGCAGGTCCGGTTGTGGCGCCTCAGCAAAAAGTCGGTCCGCGGCCCCGGGGAGCCGGCCTGGATCACGCATCTGTCCGAAACCGCGGCCACCCTGACCTGTGCCGACGAGGTCCTGCAGTGGGAGGACGTGCGCCTGCACCTGGTGGACGAAACCGGCGCCGACCTCCCCGGCAAGATTTACGGCAAGGTGGCCGCGGTCAATCCCCAGGACCCGGACGGCTGGGAATTGGCGGTGCGCTTCACCTCCGTGTCCCCCGAAGTCCACGCGCGCCTTCGGCAACTGGCGGGCACCGCCCCGCCCGAAACGCCCGGCTCTTGATGGCCGGCTCTCCCGTGCTCAGGCCGGCAGAGGGCCCCTCCCTTTCCGGCTTCGCCGGCCTCCAAACCCTGGTCTTCGCCCTGGTGGCCGCGGCCTTTGCCACGGTGTACATCACCCAGCCGGTCCTGCCCGTCCTGCAGCAGGAGTTCGGGGTGAGCCCCGCGGTGGCTTCCCTCACCGTCTCCGGGGTGATCTTGGGCATAGCCCTGGCCAACCTGCCCTTCGGGATGCTGGCGGACCGCTACCCGGTGCGCCTCCTCATCCTCTCGGGGGGCACGGTGGTGGCCCTGTGCGGCTTTTACTGCGCCGCCACCGCCAGCCTGGAGCTCCTGGTAGCGGCCCGTTTCCTCCAGGGGCTGTTCATCCCCGCGCTCACCACCTGCCTGGCCGCGTACCTCTCCCGCACCCTGCCCCTGGAGAAACTCAATGTGGTGATGGGCTCCTACGTCTCCGCCACCGTGGCCGGGGGTCTTTCCGGCCGCCTCCTGGGGGGCTGGATCCACCCGCCCCTGCACTGGCGCTACGCCTTTGTCACCGCCTCCCTGCTGCTCCTGGCCGCGTCGGCGGCGGCGCTGCGGGGACTGCCGCCCGAGGACCGCCTCCCCCGGGGAGGGGCCGAGACCGGCAGCTTCCGGGACCTCCTCTCCCAGCCGGGGTTGCGCCGCCTCTTCCTGGTGCCCTTCGGCGGCTTTTTCGTCTTTTCCTCCATCTTCAATTATCTGCCCTTCTATCTCTCCCGGCCGCCCTTCAACGCCTCCACCCAGGTCATCACCCTGCTTTATCTGTCCTACCTGCTGGGCATCTTCACCGGCCCCCTGGCCGGCAACCTCAGCAACCGCCTGGGCAACGGCGCCACCATCATCCTGGGGGCGCTCCTCCTGGCGCTGGCCCTCCTGTTGTCCCTGCTCCCGGCGTGGGGAACGGTGGTGGGAGCCCTGGCCCTGGTGTGCACCGGCCACTTCGCCATGCACGCCGCGGCCGCGGGGGCCCTGAACCGCAAGCTCACCGCCGGGCGGGGCCGGGCCAATTCCCTCTACGTCCTGGCCTATTACCTGGGCGGGGCCGCGGGCATCACCCTGAGCGGCCAGGCCTACGCCCTGGCGGGCTGGCCCGGACTGGCCGCCCTGGGCTTTCTGGTTTTGGCCCTCCCGGCCGCGGTGGGCCTCAGGGAGCGGCGCCAGGGCGGCTGAATCCGGCCACGGAAATAGCTTGAGGCCCTGGCTCCCATGGGCGATAATGGCAGCAGACCCGGGAAAGACTCGTCAATCTCCAGCCTTATGGGAGGCCCTGCTTAACATTTCCCGCAACTCGGGGGTCTAATTACGTGAAAGCCGGCAACGACAAAACCATGACTGACTATCAGCTCGTGGCCCGGGCACAAAGTGGAGAGCTTCCGGCCTTCGAAGAACTGGTGCACAAATACCAGCGGGAAATTTATGGCCTGGCCTGCCGCCTGGTATCGGATGCGGAAGAAGCCCGGGACTTAACCCAGCAGGCCTTTCTCCAGGCCTTTGTGCACATCCGGAGCTTCCGCCAGCAGGCGCAGTTCCGGACCTGGCTTTTTCGCATCGCGATTAACCAGTGTTACAGCTACTTGAAAACCAGGAAAAAATTCGGCGACCCGGTGGATGCTGACGAAGTGAACCTGACGGCAGATGACTCCCCGGAACGTGAGGTGATCACCCAGGAGGAACGCCAGCGGCTGTATGCGGCCCTGGCCCGTCTGCCCGCCAAGCAGCGGGCGGTGATCACCCTCAAGGTGGAGCGGGGGCTCTCCTACGAGGAGATCAGCCAGGTCCTGGGAGGCACCGCCGGCGCCGCCCGGGTCAACTACTGCCAGGCTTTGAAGACTTTGAAGAAATATCTCAAGGGTGAGGACGACTATGAAATGGCGGTGCGCACTACTCCAGCGGCGGTTGCCAGAATACCTCGACGGTGAGCTGACGGGGTTCTGGCTGCGCCTTGTCAAGGCCCACCTGGAGGGCTGCCCCCAGTGCCGCCAGGAACTGGAGGCTCTGGGCCAGGTGGTGCAGGCCCTGAAAGCCGCGCCCGTGGAAGATCCGGGCCCCGAGTTCTGGGCCCAGTTCAACCGGGAGCTGCACCTGAAGCTGGCCCAGACGGCCCACCAGGCGGAAACGGGCCCGGCCCCCCAGCGGCCCTGGCAATTCCGGATCCCTTATTATCTGGGGGCCCCGGCCCTGGCTATCCTGCTGATGGTGGTCTTCATGTATTACCAGGGGACGGAGCGGCCTCTCCCCCTGGCGCCCCAGCAGCAAATGACCCAGGCCCCCAAGCCAAGCCTGCCCGCGACCATGGACGAACAGGTGGAGGAATCCTACGTCCTGGCGACCCTGGACGACGGCGCCGGCGCCGCGGAGATGGACGAGGATTTCACCACCCTGGACCTGGACCCGGTCCTGGCCCAGCTCACGGAGAAGGAGCGGGAGGACCTGCTGAAAAGACTGCGCGCACGGGAGAAAGACGGATCATGCGTTATTTTGCCCTACTCGGTATCCTAGGCCTGTTCCTGGCGGGCCCGGCTACGGCCCAGTCCCAGGGCCCTTTCGGCGGCCCCATGCCCCCGCCGGCCAATCGCTACGGACCGCCCCAGGGCCAATACGGCAGCCCCCGCCCCAGCCAGTACGGGCCGCCCTTCCAGGAGCAGCTCCAGGACATCAAACGCAGCCAGTTGGGGCCGGCCCTGGGGGTGGACCAGGCCACGGTGGAGCGGCTGCTGGCGATTGAGCAGCGCTACCGCTCCCAGAAGAACCAGGTGAACCAGGGAGCCATGGAGGACATGCAGCGACTCCAGCAGCTCATGGCCAACCCCAATCCCCCGGAGGGGGAAGTGAAGGCCCTCCTGGATAACATGAACAAGCGGGTGCAGGCGAGCCGCGACCTGCAGCAGCGCCAGCACGAGGAGGAGACCGCGGTCCTCACCCCGGTGCAGCAGGCCCGCTACATCATGTACAAGATGCAGATCCTGAAGGAAGCCCGGAACGTCAAGAAGGGGCCGGGGCCCGCCGCCCCCCTGGGTCCGGGCAAGGCCCCCCGGGAGGTCCCGGTATTCCGGCCCTCCCAGCCGCAATGAGAAGCGCGGGCGCGAACTCAGGCCACTCTGTTCCCATAAAGGAGGTTACCGCCATGACCCTCTTGACCCAAGCCTTCCTGGCCGGCCTGGTCCTGGTCTGCCTGTTCCTGGCCTCCCTGCCGGCCCGGGCCGACACCCGCGACCCCGACGTCAAGCGCCGCCAGTGGCATCAGGAGCGGCGCATTGGTCAGGGCGCGGTTTCCGGTCAACTCACCCCCGGGGAACTCGTTTACCTGAAGCGCCAGCAGGCCTCCATCCGGACGGCGGAGGCCCTGATGAAGGCCGACGGCCGCCTCACCCCGGGGGAGCGCGTCCGCCTGCACCGCCTGCTCAACCAGAGCAGCCGGGACATCTTCCGTCTGAAGCACAACCAGCGCCGTATGGGATAGGCCGCCTCCCGCGGCCCGGCCGTTTGACCCTCGGGGGAGCCTCACCGGCTCCCTTTTTTTTGCCCCACTCCAGGAAATGGGGGACAGCCGCACCCGGCTGTCCTTCCTCTTGGTGGCACAGGCTTCCCACCCTGTGCCGGCCCCCGCGTTCAGGCACGCCGCCAATTTAAGGGCTTGTCAGGAACCAGGCGGGAAGGCTAAAATAGGGCAGGTGCCGGAGTGGTGGAACTGGTAGACGCAGGGGACTCAAAATCCCCCGGGCTTCGGCCTGTGCGAGTTCGAGTCTCGCCTCCGGCACCAACTCAGGGAGCTATCGTGCCGCTGCCAACTTAACGCCGGTACGCCGTATAGCCGGGTCTAAAACGGGAAAAAGAACCGGGGCCACCAGGGAGTTTAGGGCTGGCAATCGACGGTTTTCCGCTTGAAGCCGTCGATTAAACCAAGTTCCGGGTTCTGGGGCTGATTGGGGTCGTGCCAGCCGAAAGATCTTACCGTCACCTGGCAGTCATTGACATCCACCACCGAATAGTTGTAAGTCAGCTTGACGTGCCATTGGCGCTTATTTACCTTGACGTCGTCCCCGGAGGACAGGGGCGCGCCGCAGGACCCGTCTATTACCTGCACAACCTTATGGAGAAAACCGGGGTCCATCTTGACGTCTATGGTCTTGCGGCAATAGAGATGTTCATGGCCGGAAAAATAGATATCCGCCCGGTTATTGTCCATGATTTGCCATAATTCCTTCAGGGTGGACTCCGGCTCCCCGCCTCCCGTACTAAATACCGGTCGGTGGGAAATGACAAATTTGTGAGTGGCAGTTGATTTGGCCAACTCTTTCTCCACCCAGGTCATTTGGGCAGGATCAAGTTTGCCATCGTAGGCTTCTTTAGTCTGAGGGTCGACGTAATAAGTAGCCAGCACGACAAAAAAAGAGTCTCCATCCGCCGAGGTGAAGGTGTAGGCCAGGTGTTTATGGTCCTCATTCGGGCCGTTGGCAGGCAGGAAGTCGAAAACCTGCTGAAATTCTTTCTGATTATCCAGGTCTAAACCGAAGTCTAGACCACTGCTTTCCTCCTGATCCTCACCCGGTTCCTTATACAACTCGTGGTTGCCGATGGCGATGTAAAGCTTGATACCCTGATCCGTAATGGCTTTCAGCAAGTCTTTCCACTTTTCAAAATTAGCCCTCCCTCCCCTATAGGCCATATCGCCGCCGAAAATGACAAACTCCGGCTGGGGCCGCAATTTGATGATCTTCTCGTTGATCTGGTTCAGGACTTGCTCATTGACGGGGTTCTCTTTGTTGTCGCTGCGGCTGTCTCCGTACACCACGAAGCGCAGGGCTTCCGCCTGGCTGCTCAGGAAAAAAATGGCGGCCAGTAAGCCGGACAGCACCAGGAAGCGGAAATCCCATCTTTTTCGTCTCATCCCTCTCTCCTCGGATAAGCGCTGTAGTTTGCCGGGCAGGCTGAGGCGAATTTTCCGCCCAGGTAATGGCAAATGTCAATAATTTCCCAACAAATAATTTTCCTTGGTTGATAACTACCATAATTTTTATAAAAATCTGGCAGCCTAAGAAGGAGGAGCCTTCCAGGGTCATGGTTCAGGATTGGGCCAAAATCCACCCCAGGCCGGAACCAGGCCGCAAAACCTTCGACAAATTAAACCGGCTCGGGTATTATGCTGCCAGCCGGAAGGGGGTCCCACCCCCGGAGAAAGACTTCCGGCCATTTCTCTTCCATCAAGACGCATCCTGATAGTGGGGCGGTACCAGCACTATTCCGCTGAGGGAGGTCATGAGGTAAGCATGCCTAAAGTTTTAGGACGACGGGGCGTCATCCTGCTGGTGGCGCTCCTGACCCTGGGCTGCCTCAAGGTGGGGCCGGATTTTCAGCGCCCGTCCACCACCGTGGCCGACACCTGGCTCGATATCGGGGACAATCGGCTGGCCACGGCGTCGGTGGAACACCGCCACTGGTGGCAGGCCTTCCGGGACCCCGCCCTGAACCGCCTCATCGACACCGCCTACCGGGAGAACCTGTCCCTGCGCCTCGCCGGGGTGCGGGTGCTGGAAGCCCGGGCCCAGTTGGGGGTGGCCATCGGCGAGTGGTTCCCCCAGACCCAGCAGGCCTTCGGCGCCATGGACAAAATCCGCGTCAGCGACCGCAGCCCCCAGGCGGTGTTCAACCGGAACCTGAATTACCGCCAGTCCGAACTGGGCCTCCGGGCCTCCTGGGAGCTGGACTTCTGGGGGAAATACCGCCGGGGCATCGAATCTGCGGACGCCAGCCTGAAGGCCACCGTGGCCGACTACGACAGCGCCCTGGTGAGCCTCACCGGGGATGTGGCCACCTCCTACATCCTCATTCGCACCCTGGAAAAACGTCTGGACATCGCCCGGCAAAACGTGGCCACCCAGGAGGAGAGTCTGAAGATCGCCCAGTCCAAGTTCCAGGGAGGCACCACCTCCCAGCGGGACGTGGAGCAGGCCAAGACCATTCTGGGCAACACCCTGGCCACCATCCCGGCGCTGGAAATCCAGTTGCGCCAGGGGAAGAACGCCCTGTGCGTGCTCCTGGGCCAGGCCCCCTCCCACCTCACCCACCTGCTGGGGGAGGCGGCCCCCATACCCGCGCCGCCGCCCCAGGTGGCGGTGGGCATCCCCGCGGACCTGCTGCGCCGGCGGCCGGACGTGCGCGCCGCGGAACTGAAGGCCGCGGCCCAATGCGCGGCCATCGGCGTGGCCAAGGCCGACCTGTTCCCTTCCTTCTCCCTCCTGGGGACCTTCAGCTTTCAGGCCAGCGACGTGGCCCGGTTCGCCCTGGGGGACATGTTCCGGTGGGGGGCCCGCACCGCCAACGTGGGCCCCTCCTTCCAGTGGAATATCCTCAACTACGGCCAGATCACCAACCAGGTGCGGGTGCAGGACGCCCGCTTCCAGGAGTTGCTCATCAGTTATCAGCAAACGGTCCTCAAAGCCCAGCAGGAGGTGGAGGACGCGCTCACCGGGTTTCTGCGCTCCCAGGTCCGGGCCCAGCTCCTGGGGGACAGTGTGGCCGCGGCCCGGCGCTCCCTTAACCTGGCGGTGCTGCAATACCGGGAAGGCATCACGGACTTCACCACCGTGCTCACCGCCCAGCAGTCCCTCCTCAATGAACAGGACAGCCTGGCCACCGCCCTGGGGGACATCGCCCGCTACCTGGTGGGGGTCTACCGGGCCCTGGGGGGGGGCTGGCAGCTCCGGGAAGGCCGGGATTTCATCCCCGAAGAGGTGCGGGCGGAGATGGCCCGGCGCACCAACTGGGGACGCCTGCTCACCCCCGCCGCCCTGACCACCACGGAAAGAAAGCAAGGTGACTGACGCCATGAAAGGCTGCGGCGACACCGGCCGGGAAAGGATCTCCCCCGTGAGTTTTCGGTGCCCCTGGTGGGCTTGGCTGCTTATGGTGCTGACTATGGCCGCGTGCGGCGACCGGGGCGCCTACGTGCCGCCGCCGCCCGCCAAAGTGACCGTGGCCCAGCCCGTGCAACTCCAGGTTACCGACTACCTGGAGCTCACCGGCAACACCCAGGCCATCAACACCGTGCAACTGCGGGCCCGGGTGGAGGGCTACCTGGAGAAGGTGCTCTTCCATGACGGCGAGCAGGTGAAGAAGGGGCAGCTCCTCTTCCTCATCCAGCAGAACACCTATGAAGCCAAGCTGCGCCAGGCCGAAGCGGATGTTCTCACCCAGAAGGCCCGCCTGTTCCACGCCCAGACGGAATACACGCGCTATTCCAACCTGCTGAAGGAGAAGGCCGCGTCCCAAACCGACGTGGACCAGTGGCTCTATGAGCGGGACTCCGCCCGGGCGGCCCTCATGGCCGCCCAGGCCCAGCTGGAACTGTCCAAGCTGGACCTGAGCTATACCCGCGTCACCGCGCCCTTCGACGGCCGCATCGACCGCCGCCTCCGGGACCCCGGCAACCTCGTGGGCTCCGGGGGGGAGAAAACGGTGCTGGCGGACCTCAACCAGATCGACCCCATCTACGTTTACTTCACCCTCAACGAGAAGGACCTGCTGCGTCTCCTTGGAGAGATTCGGGCGGTGTCCAACCCCGCCAGTAAAGGCAAATTTCCGGTGAACCTGGGCCTGGCCAATGAAAAGGGCTATTCGCATCGGGGTTACCTGGACTTCAGCGCCATCAGCGTCACCCCTACCACCGGCACCATCCTCCTCAGGGGAGTCTTCCCCAATCCCGACGGCGCCATCCTGCCGGGGCTCTTCGCCCGGGTGCGCATCTCCGTGGGCCAGCCCCGCGCCTCCCTCCTGGTGCCCCAGGCGGCCGTGGCCTTCGACCAGTTGGGGAACTATGTCCTGGTGGTCAATGACAAGAACGTGGTGGAGCGCCGCGCCGTCTCTCCGGGCCAGCAGATGGACAACTGGCGGGTGATCGACGAGGGGCTGAAGGGAAGCGACTGGGTGGTGGTGGAGGGGATGCTCCGGGCTATCCCCGGGCGGGAAGTCAGCCCCCAGAAAACCGAAGCCAAGGCCCCCGGAGCCCCGGACAACGCCGCGCCCCCGGGCCCCAAGCCCAAGGCCTCCGCACCCCAGGCGCCCAAAGCCCCCAAGGCCTCCAAGGCCCCGGTGAAGAAAGCCAAGTCATGATTTCCCGCTTCTTCGTCGAAAGGCCCATCTTCGCCAACGTCATCGCCATCATCACCATGATCATCGGCATGGTGTGCTTCTTTCTCCTGCCGGTGGCCCAATATCCCCAGGTGGTGCCGCCCACTATCCAGGTAACCACCCGGTACCCCGGCGGCAACGCCGAGACGGTGGCGGCCACCGTGGGGGTGCCCATCGAGCAGGCGGTCAACGGGGTGGAAAACGCCCTGTATATGAGCTCCACCAGCTCCAGCGACGGCAGCTACACCCTCACCGTCACCTTCGAGGTGGGCACCGACCTGAACACCTCCCTGGCCCAGGTGCAAAACTTTGTGAACAGCGCCATGGCCCAACTGCCCCAGGCGGTGCAGCAGCAGGGGGTCACGGTGAAGAAGGTCTCCACCGATTTCCTGCTGGTGGTCAGCCTCTTTTCCCCGGAAGACCGCTTTGACGAAACCTTTCTCTCCAATTATGCGGTCATCAACCTGCAAAACCCCCTGGCCCGGCTGCCCGGGGTGGGCCAGGTGATGGTCCGGGGCGCGGGCTCTTATAGTATGAGGGTCTGGCTGGACCCCAACCGGCTGCAGTATTACAACCTCACCACCCTGGAGGTGCTGGAGGCCCTGAGGGGGCAAAACGTCCAGGTGGCCGCCGGCCAGGTGGGGGGGCCGCCGTCGCCCCCCGGGCAGGCCTGGCAATTTACCCTGAACACCCAGGGCCGCCTCTCCGAGGTGGCGCAGTTTGAAGACATTATCATCAAGAGCCAGCGGAGCGAGGCCGCCCAGCTCGTCCGCCTCCGGGACCTGGCCCGGGTGGAACTGAGCCAGCAGAGCTACAGCAATTTTGCCGGAGTAAGCGGCCACAAGAGTGCCCAGATCATCATCTTCACCCTGCCCGGGGCCAATGCCCTGGAAGTGGGCGACCAGGTGAAGAAGGCCATGGTGGAGATGAAGAAGGACTTCCCCCCGGGCCTGACCTATGGCATCTATTACGATACCACCATCTTTGTGCGCCAGGCCATCAACGAGGTCTACCGCACCTTGTTTGAAGCCGGGTTCCTGGTGCTTATCGTCATCACCGTCTTTCTGCAGAACTGGCGCGCCACCCTGGTGCCGGCCACCACCATCCCGGTGACCATTATCGGCGCCTTTGCCGCCATCAAGATGCTGGGGTTCGGCATCAACCTCATGACCCTCTTCGCCCTTATCCTGGCCATCGGCATCGTGGTGGACGACGCCATCATCATCGTGGAGAATGCCTCCCACTACATCGAACAGGGGCTCAGCCCCAAGGAAGCCACCATCAAGGCCATGGGCGAGCTCACCGGGCCCGTCTTCGGCATCACCCTGGCCCTGGTGTCGGTATTTCTGCCCGCGGCCTTCCTCCCGGGCATCACCGGCCAGATTTTCCGGCAATTCGCCCTGGTCATCGCCTCCACCGCGGTGATCAGCGCCATCAACGCCCTGACCCTGAAGCCGGCGCAGTGCGCCCTGTGGCTGCGACCTCACCTGGAGCGGCCTCCCAACCGGTTCTACCGCGTCTTTAACCGGGTTTACGGGGCCTTGGAGGAGACTTACATCCGCCTGGTGAAACGGATGGTTAAGCGCCCCGGCCTCATGGCCGCCGTCTTTTTCGCCTTCATCGCCCTGATGGGCTGGCGTTTCCTGGCGCACCCCACCGGGTTTCTGCCCACGGAAGACCAGGGTTACGGCATGGTGGTGGCCCGCCTGCCCGTGGGGGCCTCCCAATTCCGGGTCCGGGAGGCGGCGGCCAAGGTCACCGCAGTCCTGAAGGAGGCCCAGGGCGTCCGGGCCTGGGTGACCATCGGCGGTTTTTCCGTCCTGGACGCCGCCAATCTGCCCAACGTCTTCACCACCTTTGTCATTTTTCAGGATTGGGCGGAGCGGGGCGCGGCCTTGAGCCAGGACCGCCTGATCCCGGCCCTGGCCAAGCAATTGCAGTCCATCCAGGACGCGGACATTGCCGTCCTGGTGCCGCCGTCCATCCGCGGCCTGGGCCAGGCCGGCGGTTTCCAGATGATGGTGGAAGACCGCGGCGCCCTGGGCCTGGAGGAGCTGAACAAAGCCGTGCTGGAAACCATCCGGGCCGCGGGGGCCCAACGGGGTTTGCAGCGCCTGGCCACCACCTTCAGCGCCCAAAGCCCCCAAATCTACCTGGACATCGACCGCACCAAGGCCGAGTCCCTGGGCGTGCCCCTGCAGGTGGTGTTCAACACCCTCCAATCTTATCCCGGCACGTCCTTTGTCAACCTGTTCAACAAGTTCAACCAGGTGTTTCAGGTCAACGTGCAGGCGGACGCGGGCTACCGCCTCCTGCCGGAGGACCTGAAAAATCTTTATGCCCGCAACCAGCAGGGGGAAATGGTGCCTCTGGCCACGCTGATGGACGTCCGGCAGACCCTGGGCGCGGAACTGGTGACCCGTTACAACCTCTTTCCCGCCGCGCCCCTTTACGGCGCCACCGCCCCGGGGTTCAGCTCGGGGGAGGGCCTCCAGATCATGGAGACGGTGGCCCGGCACAGCCTCCCGGCGGGGATGGACTACGACTGGACCGCCACCGCCTTCCAGGAGAAGCGGGTGGGGAAACAGGCCTACTTCATCTACGCCCTGTCCATCACCCTGGTGTTTCTGGTCCTGGCGGCGCTCTACGAAAGCTGGTTCGACCCCCTGGCGGTCATCGTCACCGTGCCCATGGCCATGGTGGGCGTGCTCCTCATGCTTCTGGTGCGGGGCTTTGACAACAACCTGTACACCCAGGTGGGGCTGGTGCTGATGATCGCCCTGGCCAGCAAGAACGCCATCCTCATCGTGGAGTTCGCCCGGGATCTGCGCCACGAAGGCCTGTCCATAGCCGACGCGGCGGTGGAGGCCACCCGCCGCCGGTTCCGCCCCATCATCATGACTTCCTTTGCCTTTATCCTGGGAGTGGTGCCCCTCCTGGTGGCCTCCGGCGCCGGCGCCGCCTCTCGCCAAGCCATCGGCGCCGTGGTCTTTGGGGGGATGCTGGCCTCCACCATGCTGGCCATCCCCTTTGTCCCGGTGTTTTACGTGATTATGGAGGGCCTGAGCGAGCGCTGGAAAAAACGCCGGCGGGGCTCTGCCAAACCGGATTAACCGGGGCTCCTTATCCTCCAGGGGATAATTGTTGTGGGGGGAGATGGGTCCAGTGACCGCCCGTCAGGGGGAGGCGGGCGCGGGAAGAGAAGCCCCGGGAAGAAATAAGAAACGGCTTCTGACCGGCTTTTAGCCGGACAAGGCGCGCTGGCGGTACACCGTGCAGGGGGTCCAGGAACCCAGGGGTTTCCGGCAACCCTCGCAGGAGTCCCGACCCTGGCGCTGCTGGCAATACAGGGTGGCCACGAAATCAAACATCCTGGCGTTGCGGATGGTAAAGGCGATCTCCGCCGCGATGCACTGCAGCAACTGACGCTCCTCTTCATTGAAAGGCTCGCCCCCCGCCTTATTGATGACCTCCAACACCCCGATTTTCTCCTCCCCTGCAGTGAGGGGCATGGCGATCATGTTCCGGGTGACAAAGCCGGATTCCTGGTCAAATTTCCCAAAGAACCGGGGGTCGGCTTGGACGTCGTTGATGACTTCGGAGCGCTGCTTCTGCAGGATCGCGCCGGCAATGCCCTTGTCTGCCGGAAAAGTGACGGCCTCCAACAGGGGCTTGGAAGGCCCCCGGACAATGTAAAATTCAAAGTTGGCCTTGTCGTCATCCAGCAGCAGAATGGAGGCGGCCTCCGCGGACACCACCTTCTTGGAGCAGTGCAGGATGGTTTCCAGAAGTTCGTGGAGGTCCAGGGACTGGGCGATCATGGAACTCATGGTCATATAGGCTTTGAGGTAGCGGTTGCGCTTCTCCACGTCCGCCCGGTCCAGCAGGTTGTCCAGGGCGTGGCTCAGCAGGGACAGGACCTTCCCCACCAGGATGGAACTGAATAAAGTCTCCTTCCGGGGCCACGTCAAGCCCAGCAGGGCCCTGGCCCCCTTTTGCGTCTGCAGGGGAAACAAGGACAGGTTGATCACCTTTTCCGGGCCCAGGGTAACGGAGACATACTGCATGCCTGCATGGGACTGGTGAAATTGCAGGGCGCAGAGCCCTTCCACCGGGGCGATTACTTCGGCCTGGAGCCCGGTGTGGGAGAAGAAATGGGACAGCAGCCGGGGGTCTTCCAGGTACAGCAGGGCCGCAGGAACCCCCATGATGCCGGCCAGCAGCGGCAGCACCGACTCTCCCAACTCCCCCAGGGACTTGGCGGTGAGGGTCAGGTCCGCCAGGTCCAGAAATCTCAGGGTCTCCTGATCCGGCAAACCCTTCACATCAACAGCAGGCATGGCCAACCTCTTGGAGGGGGTTACTACCTGTTAATTATAACCTCTGACTTTACCTGAGTGTGCAAAACATAGTTTGAAGGGGAAACCCTGTCAAGCATTTTCTTCCCAGGCCCTCCGGTCTTGACTTCTTGGGAGCCATGATGGCCAAACGAACAATAAGGCGTTTTTTCCGGAAATCACCCCACTTTAAACCGGTGGTGCCCAAAGTACCCCCATAGCAGGACCTGGTCCTCTATTGCGCCTCAGCCCGCGCAGGCACCGCCTCCCGGATGGGAGGCAGACTTGGGTAATTGGGGTTTACCGGGGTCTCGGCCCTGAAGGGCGACGGGCAGGAACAGCAAGCGTCGGGGGGATTCGCCCCCCCATGAGGACTGGATTCTCTTTCTGAGGCCGCGGCGAAATAGCACCGACGGGAGGCGCGTGATGACACGCCCCCGGCGGGTTTGAGGCTTCTGACTCGCGCCAGGACCGTCGGGACGGCGGTGAGGCCGGCGGCCCAGGAAAGAGGGGAACCCCTATTGAGGCTTTTCCGCCGGCTTGGCCGCCTTGCGCCGGAAGGCTCCCAGGCCTTTTTCTATGGCCATTTTCCGGCGCTGTTCGGAGTATTCCTTGCACACCAGGGGATACTTCTTGCGGTCCAGGCCGTAACGTTTGTAATATTCCTTGGGCAGCAGGTTGTGGGCCTTGCGCAGGTGGGCCTTCAAAGTACGCATCTTCTGCCCGCATTCCAGGCAGACCACGTATTTTTCCTTGACGATGTCCTTGAGGGGAAGGGACGGTTTCTTCACCGCCACCTCTTTCCCTTTAGCCGGCGCCGGCGCCTCCAACATCGCCTGGACGCCTTCCAACGACGCCAGGGCATTATAAACTTCTTTAATCTCCTCCAACAATTCTTGCGGGCTCATCTCCGTCATGGAGGCATGGGAAATTACAATCTGCGCCGTTAATTTCAATACTTCGCTGGGCATGGTCACCTTCCTTTCCCTTATTCCAACAATAGAGGGGTAATTAATTGCTCTTAAGCTTTATAATTAATTCAAATTTATCTTGTCAAGATATTTTTACGAGCGATGTTTTATTTTTCTCTATATAAGGATAACTTGTAAATTATTTAGCAGAATTTTCTCCAGGCCCGGGGGCGGCTGTTACCACCCTGAAGCGTCTTCCGTTACTTTGGCCATTGACATTTTCCCGGGCCTATGACATTTGAGTTAAACCAGCTGCCATCCTTCAGGGAGGCGTTGAATTGAGTCCCATGCTTTGTCCCCAATGCGGCTCCGCCAATCTGAGGCGCAGCCGGGCCCGGGGGCTGCGGGAAAATATCCAAAGAAATCTGGGGTGGAAGGGCTACCGCTGCCGCGACTGCCGCTGGCGAGGCATGGTCCGGGTGGGGCTCCAACCCCAGGAGCAGCGGAAAGTCAAATTTGCCGCTTTGCTAATCGCCGCCCTTTTGATACTTTATCTCAATGTCAAGGTCATCTCTTACCTGATTAAATAGCGCCCAGGCGGCGGGGGGGTGGGCCGGACGGCCTCAACCCCGGCAAACTCCGGGCAATGGTGGCATGAAGAGATTCCTCTTTCCAGCCTTCATCCTGGCCCTGGTCTTGTTGGCCCCGGTCCCCTCGCCGGCGCGCCAGGAGTCCATCCGTATCCTGTATGTCAATGATTTCCATGGGTTTGCCCAGCCCCACCGCCCCGGGGGCGCGCCCGCGCCCTTGGGAGGCATCGCCTACCTGGACGCCCAGGCGGACCGCCTGCGCCGGGAGAAGCCCTCCCTCCTGCTGGCCGCGGGGGACATGCTCCAGGGTCACAACTGGGCCAACCTCACCCGGGGCAAGGGCGTGGTGGAGCTCATGAACGCCATGAAGTTCGACGCCATGGTGGTGGGCAACCATGAGTTCGACTTCGGCCAGGAAGTCCTGAGAAAGCGCCTGGCCGAGGCCCGCTTCCCCTTCCTGGGGGCCAACGTGGACGGCTTTCCGGGCCTCAAGCCCTACCTGTTGAAAACCGTGGGCGGTGTCAGGGTGGCCGTCATCGGCGTGGTCACCCCCGAGACCGCGGTGGCCACCCACCCCCGAAACGTTGCGGGCCTGACCTTCCGGTCCACGGAGGACACGGTGCGCCAGTGCCTCAAGGACCTCCGGGACCAGGCGGACATTTTCGTGGTCCTGTCCCACCAGGGCCTTCCCGCGGACCGGGCCCTGGCGCAGAAGGTGCCCGGTATCGACGTCATCGTGGGCGGCCACACCCACACCAAGATCGACATGCCGGTGGTGGTGGGCGGCACCATCATCGTTCAGGCCTGGGAGCACGCCAAGGCCCTGGGGGTCCTGGACCTCCTTTTCAAGGACGGCAAGGTGGTGTGGTTCAACGGCTTCCTTCAGGAGATCAGCCCGGCCGCCGGCGCCCCGGACCTCCAGGTGGAGAAGATCGTCGCCCATTATGCCCGGCAGGTGGACCAGTCCCTGAGCCAAGCCGTGGGGAAGACCCAGGTGGACCTGGACGGCGAGCAGGTGCGCCGCCGGGAAACCAACCTGGGGGACCTGGTGGCGGACGTGCTCAAACGGGCCACCGGGGCCGACTGCGCCCTAATCAACGGCGGCAGCATCCGGGCCTCCATCCCCAAAGGCACGGTTCGCCTCAAGGAGCTTTATAACGCCCTGCCCTATGACAACTACGCGGTGGCGGTGCGCTTGAGCGGCCGGGAGGTCCGAGAGGCCCTGGAGCACGGGGTCTCGGCCCTGGAGGAAAACAGCGGCCGCTTCCCCCAGGTGTCCGGGCTCACCTTCACTTACAGCCCCGCTGCGCCCCCGGGGGCCAGGGTCAGGGAGGTCACCGTCCGGGGGCAGCCCCTGAACCCTGAAGGCCAGTACGTGGTGGCCACCAATGACTTTATCGCCGCGGGGGGCGACGGCTATACCGTCTTTGCCGAGGCCCTGGACCCCCCCGCAGAGGGCGCCGGTCCGGAAGACCTCCTCAAGGGCCCCAGGCTGGTCTTCTCCGATCCCAGCCGCTGGCTCCGGGACCTGGTGGCGGACTACTTCCGGGCCCACAAAAAAGTCAGTCCGCGGGTCACCGGCCGCATCAAGTTGGAAGTGGACTGAGAGCGGCCCAGGCAGGGCAGCATGAGATGCGGGTTTATGTCAACGACCAACCCCTGGAACTCCTGCCCGGGATGACGGTGAAGCACGCCGTGCTCAGGGCCGGGCGCCTGGAAGAGCTCCAGGGCGGCAAGAAGGTTTACGACGAGTGGGGCCACGAAGTGGGCCTGGACGGGGCTCTGGTCGTGGACCTCAAGCTCTATGTCAGGTGACGGGGGAGCCACCATGGCGGAAGTGGAAATGCCCGAACTGGAGAAACTGGAAGAGGAAATGAGCCGGCCCTTTACCCGGCGGGTGGCCCTGACCACGGCCGTCTACGCGGTGCTCCTGGCCGTCAGCTCCCTGGGCGGCAACAACGCCATGAAGGAGATGCTCCTGGCCCAGCAGCAGGCCTCGGACCAGTGGGCCTTTTATCAGGCCAAGGTGGTCCGGGAGCACTTTTACCGCGGCCAGAAACTGCGCCTGGAGCTGGACCTGCTGGAGCGGGAAAGCCTGAAGCCGGAAGTCCGCCAGAAGTACGAGGCCCTCCTGAAGCAGGTGGCCGCGGAAGAGGACCGCTACCGGGGCGAAAAGCTGGAGATCGAGCGCGAGGCCCGGAAGCTGGAGCACGAACGGGACGTCAACCGCAGCAAAGACCCCTACTTCGACTACGCCGAGGTGCTGCTCCAGATCGCCATCGTCATGGCCTCCGTGGCCATCCTGGCCCATTCCGCCCCTGTCTATTACTTCTCCCTGGGGGCCGCGGCCCTGGGCACCCTGCTCTCCCTGAACGGCTACCTGCTGCTCTTCCGCCTCCCCTTCTTCCACCATTAGACGGCACATGCATCCTACACACCGGTAGTGGCGCGGGGGACGCGCCCTGCTGCCTATGCCGGTCTCAAAACCACAGGAAGAAGCCGTTGCCCATGTAAAGCAGGCCCCAGGCCCCCATGACCAAGCCCGCGTACCACATGAGTTTCCTCTTCACCAGGGCTCCCACCGCGGAGCACATGATGGCGATCTGCAGCATCATGGTAGCCAGGGCGAAGGCGCCGTTGTGGCGCTTGAGCAGTTCCTGCTGCCGGATGATGTCTTCGGCCTCCCGCTTGATCTCCCCCTTTTCCTTGTCGTAGCGGGCGATCTCGCCCTCGTAGTCCTTGATTTTGGCGGCCAGGTATTTCTGCACCTCGGGGTTCTTGGTTTCCAGCTGGATGCCGGTGAGCACGTCCCGGTTCAGGCGGAAGCTGTGCTCCTTGATGCTCTTGGCCTGGTAGTAGGCCCACTGGTTGGCCTCCCGGGTGGTATAGATCTGCACCCGGGTGGAGTAGCCGGAGGCCCTGAGAGAGCTGATGGCGGCGCACACGGCCAGTACCGTGGTGGTCAGGGCCACCCACTGAATCCAGGTTTCTTTTTTCTCTTCGGCCATAATACCTCCTGGGCGCGGCGGCAGAATCAGCAGAATTCTATACCACGCCCGGGCGGGTCCGGCAACCTGGGGCGGCAGCCGCGCCCCTGCGCCCTTGGGGAGTTGCCTTGGGGCCCCGGGTTTGTTATAAATTCAGGGAAGCTGTTACGAAGAGCGCGCCCATAGCTCAGCTGGACAGAGCAACGGACTACGAATCCGTGTGCCGGGGGTTCGAATCCCTCTGGGCGCGCCAGTTATTACCCGCGATCGTGCACCAGGCCATGGTCGAGGGAGTTACTAGCAGACCAATGCCGGCTTTCTCCCCTGATCTTTTCCTGGCAGTCTAGCGTGCCCTGATTAATCCCTGCTATCTAAGCAGCGCCCGCAGGAGGCGCCCCGTGGCCCGGCCCGCGGCCCGGCGCTCCAGGCGCTTGACCACGGCCTTGGGCCCCCTCTGCACCGCCTGAATATCCCCCAGGAGCCTGGCCAGGGTATAGAGAAAACCCCTCAGTCCCCGCCTGGGCATGGCCGCCCTCCTATGATGAATGTCTACTTCATCCTTGTTTGGATGTTTTGATTCTTGTATGCTTCACTCACCTGTGCGGAGGATAGGGCACCGCTGGGGAGCGACCCGAGCGCCGACACAGGCGGCCATACGGC
>Ga0315268_10000024_pt1 | contig 160716 bp, 143 predicted proteins | sample C1_top_MG_FD_204535 | JGI IMG/M metagenome (GOLD analysis project Ga0315268, IMG submission 204535) | Sediment microbial communities from Yellowstone Lake, YNP, Wyoming, USA - C1_top | ecosystem: Environmental > Aquatic > Freshwater > Lake > Sediment | place: USA: Wyoming | collected 2017-08-01
TCCGCTTTGCACCGGCCAAATAAAAATAGCTTCGTAACGCGCTTCCCACGCGCCACGAAGCCTCTTCTATTCCACAACAACCTGCATTCCGCCGTTCTCTATGCTTCAGGATAGCCAAACACGAGGGCTGGGCTTCAGCCCAGCTCTTTCTTCTTCCGATCTTGCTCTTCTTCCGGCCCGCAATTCGCCGGACCTTGGGCCCGGCATCTCTGCCTCTCCCCTGTTTTGTAGAGGCCGGGACGGAATTCATCCCCACCCGGTCGGGAGCCATGCTCGTTTTTCCTGCCACCCCTTTGTGCCACCGGGTGCAATGTCAAATGCAGCATGTTGATTCCGATGGTGTGACGTACACTGGCTGTTAGGATGGGTACAAGCCGATTGGCGATCTCACGATGTTGGTATGTACGCACTATAATTTCGGTGACAAGGATTTAGCATAGGAGCATACATGCGTGGCCGAAATCTGAACTGGGATGAAACGAGGACGAGAATGAAGACAGTCGTGTTTACGGCAAGTCTCGTGTTTGCTCTACACTTATCCGTCATGGCGCAACAACCGGCTTCTGTCAGTGACAAAGTGACAGGCATACTGGTGCGGATGGAGAGCGCGGATCGTCCGACACGCAAAGCAGCTTTCGGAGAACTGCTCGGTGTTATTTCTGAGGCAAACAATGCAAGCCAGATTCCGGATAACCACGCGACTCTGAAGAATTTCATTGCCCGAAACCCGGAGCAAGCCGAAGCCGTCCGTTTAGCGTTAATCCGCATGCTGACCTTGGAAAATGCTGCAGTTCACTCCCCCCGCACTTCAAGTACGACGATAACCAAAGAGAATCGCGAAGCTGGATTCAGGAGTGAAAACGATGTTTACCCGGCGCTTATACAAGAAGTGGCCGAGCTGAAAGATGAACGGGCCATACCCGCATTGGTGGGTGCAGTAACTACAGGTGGAATGGCAATGCGGGCCGTGGCTGAATTTGGCCAGAAAGCACTGGGGCCTGTGCTTGACCTGCTCAACGATGCAAGTCCTCTGGTGCGTTTATCCGCTCTGCATACGATTCGCCATATGCTAGGGAACGGAAGCCTCAATGACCTTCCTTCTCAGTTGCGAACAAAAGCTGCTCTTCGAGAGTCGCTGAAGGACAAAGAGTCTGTTGTCCGCCGTAGCGCAATCTATGCGATTGAGTATTTGGACGACAGGCAGGAATTTCTGCCAATTCTGAGGGACTTGGCGGAGACAGATCCTGGCAAACGTCCGGGCCAGGCTGGCGAGGGAGGAGAGTTCTATCCGGTGCGAGTGCAGGCGAAAGAACTAATCCGGAAGATCGAGAATCATGTACCACCCGTTATCGATAAGGGTATTGAACATAGGCCAGCTCGCGCCGAATCCACGAAGCCGTAGTTCCGTTCATGTATTCCATCTAATACGATGCTTTACCTCATCCCCCCTCCCCGCCCTCTGTGCCTCTGCGTTCAACTCTTTCTTTTTCGCCCCGCCCCGCTATCCCCCACCATTCAAACCACTTACCAGTATCTACTTGACAAACAGTACTTCAAATGCTATATTTTGCCGTGAACTGCGGCCCTCACCTCCGCCCGCTCCCCTCCTTGCCTCGTTACCCCCTTACTTCCTTGCCTCATCCCCCACCCTTGCGTAACCCTTTTAGAATCTGCACTTACAAAAAACTCGTCCGTAACCCCTTTATCACCTGCACTTCCAAAACAAAGGACTTAAAACACCGCAGAATCAACACTTACAAGAAAACACGGGGGTGGGGAGTCATATTGTTAACTTGGCCAGGAGGGGGCGGAAGGGCAGACAAAGCAAGATGCCAGCTTAAAAGCTGGCCCCTACAGAAGCACGACGAGCGAGCACAGCAACCGCGCAGGAAGGCGGCCCACTTTCAACTTTCAACTGTTAACTCTCAACTTCTTCTTCCCCTAATTCCCCGGCCGCTCCCCGAGCGTAACCTCAATATCCATCTTCTTGTCCCCGCGATACACCGTCACGGTAATCTTCTCTCCCGGCCGCTTGCGGTTGAGCGCCACGTTCACGTCCAGTTGGTTCACCGCCGGCTTGCCGTCCAGCGCCACGATCACGTCGCCGCCTATGGGCAGCCGCTGCATTCCGATCACCACCGTGCGATTGCCTCCGCGCAGTCCCGCCTGCTCGCCCGGTCCGCCGCGCGCCAGCGACACCACCAGCAGTCCTTCCTTGACCGGCAAATCCAGCGCCTCGGCCAGTCCGCCGCTGAGGGGCAGCGTGCCCACGCCCAGATACGCGCGATGCACGCGCCCTTCGGTGATCAAATCCTGCGCGATCTGCCGCGCTGTATTGATGGGAATGGCGAAGCCGATTCCCGCGGCCGTTCCCGAAGGCGTGTAAATCGCCGAATTGATGCCGATCACTTCGCCGTGGGAATTCAGCAGCGGCCCGCCGGAATTTCCGTGATTGATCGAAGCGTCCGTCTGAATCGCTTCATCAATAAACGTCGTCTCGCTGGTCTGCACGGTGCGCCCCAGCGCGCTCACGACGCCGGTCGTCAGCGTGCTCTGAAATCCGAAGGGATTGCCGATGGCCAGCACCTTCTGCCCCACCTGCAACTTGCCGGAATCGCCCAGCGTCAGCGCCGTCAGCGTTTTCCCCTTGGGGTCGATTTTCACCAGCGCCACGTCGTTGCGCTGGTCCGCGCCAATGAATTTCCCGGCGTAGCGCGAGCGGTCCCCCAGCACCACTTCAATCGTCTGTGCCCCCTGCACCACGTGATAATTCGTCAGGACGTAGCCGCGCGGGTCAATCAGAAATCCGGAACCCGCGCCCTCGACGGCCACCGGGTCCATGAAGAAATCGTATTGTGTCGCTTTGGTCAAAATGTTGGCCACCGCCGGCGCCGCCTGCCGGTACACGCGCACGTTGATGGCTTCCTCGTCGGTGAGCGCCACGTCGTGCCCCGCGGGCAGAGCCAGCCCCGGCAACGGTTCCCGCGCCGCTCCCGCCGCGGCCCCGCCCGCCAGGGGCAGCGCCTCGACATTGCCCGCGGCCGGCTGGCGCGGACCCCACTTCGACCCCGCATAAAAAACACCCAGCACCAGCGTCAATCCCAGCGCGGCCCAGCGAAGCCGATTTTGCATCTGTTCTTTATTCATGGTGGGTTCCTTCCACGAGCATTCGCATTTCTTGCCGTCCACGGGCACCGCGCGGGACACTCCTGCGCGCCCCGCGAAAAAAGTTCAAGCCGGCGAAGGCATTTTCTTGCCGGCCTTGCCGGGCGCTTTGTCCTTGTCCCAGCCGCGCAATTTCCGCAGGCGCACGCGCTTGATCAGTTCCTTCACCTGCCGCTGCGTCTCTTCCATCGTCCCGGAGCAATCCACGAGTTCGCTGGCCAGCGCTTTTTTCTTCTCCAGCGGCAGTTGCGAGGCGATGCGGTGCACGGCCTCGTCCTCGCTCAGCCCGCGCCCCAGCAGCCGCTGCAGTTGCTGCTCCGGGCGGCACCAGGCCACCACCACGCCGTCCAGCTGCTTGTCGAAGCCAGCCTCCAGGATCAGCGCCGCTTCCACAAAAACAATTTCCCGCCCCACGCGCTCCCAGTCGGTAAAGCGCTGCTGCATGGCTTCGGCCACGCGCGGGTGCACGATGCCGTTCAGCTTGGCCAGCCGCTCGCTGTTGCCAAAAACGATTTCGCCCAGTTTCTTGCGATTGATCCATCCGCTGGGGCTGGAAACCTCTTCACCGAACTCCTTCAGCACTTCCGCGTGCGCCGGCTGCCCCGGCTCCATCAGGTGGTGCGCCAGCGAATCCGCGTCCAGCACGGGATATCCCATGCCGCGCAGAATCTCCGCGACCACGCTCTTGCCGCAAGCGATGCCGCCGGTCAGCCCGAGTTTGATCATGCGCTGGTCAGCGCCCGCCGGCGGGTTGCGCGGCTCCGGTGTTTCGGGTTTGCCCATAAATCCCTGCTCCGCGGCGCACGCGCGCCGCCTGCACCGTGTTGCTCATCAGCATGGTGATGGTCATGGGGCCGACGCCGCCCGGAACGGGCGTCAGCGCCCCGGCCACGCTGGCCGCATCGGGATGCACGTCGCCCACGAGCGCCTGCCCTTTGGCGCGAAATTTTTCCATGCGCTCGGGCGCATTGCGGAAGAGCCGCTCCGCTTCGGCGAGAGTGGTGATGCGGTTCGTGCCCACGTCAATCACCGCCGCGCCGGGACGAATCCATTCGGCCTGCACGAATCCCGCGCGGCCCATGGCCGCCACGACGATCTCCGCGCCGCGCACCGCGCCCGGCAGGTCGCGCGTCTTCGAATGGCAGATGGTCACCGTGGCATTCGCGTGCATCAGCAGCAGCGCCATCGGTTTTCCCACGATGTCGCTGCGCCCCACCACCACGGCGTTCGCGCCTTCAATCTTGATCTCGTTGCGCCGCAGAATTTCCATGCACCCCGCGGGCGTGCAGGCCACCAGTCCCGCGCGGCCGCTCACCAGCCGCCCCAGATTCGCGGGATGAAATCCGTCCACGTCTTTCGCCGGGTCCACCGCTTCCAGTATCCGTTTGCTGTCGATGTGCGCAGGGAGGGGAAGCTGCACGAGGATGCCGTCCACTTTGTCGTCCTCGTTGAGCTGCTGGATCAGTTGCAGCAATTCCTCGGTGGTCACGCTGGCGGATGGCGTGTGCTTCCAGGTGGCCATGCCCAGGTGCACGCAGGCGGCAATTTTGCTCTTCACGTAGATTTGCGAAGCGGGATCGGGATCTTCGCCCACGAGAATCACGGCCAGCCCCGGCTGCACGCCCTGTTCGGCCAGCGTGCGAATGTCGCCCGCCAGCTCGGCGAAAATCTGTTCTTTGATCTTGTTGCCGTCCAGAATCCGTGCGCTCATCGGCCGCTCGCTCTCCGGGAATCGGGCTGTTCCGTCAACACAAAATGATAGCACAGGCAAACAGACGGCGGGCGCAGGCCGGGAGAAACGGGAGGCACAAAGAAATGCCCGGGCCGAGGATGCGCCCGGGCGTTTCGTCGGACTAAATACGAATCACTGAAGGCTAGTAGATGTCGTACTGCTCCCAGTGCAAGGTGGCGTCGGACTGAATGATGACGTGCTTGTGCGAAGTCTGCTCGAGTTCGTCGATGAGCATGGCCTCGCGGGTCTTCAGCGCCTTGGCGATTTCCGGGTGCACGCGGATGGTGAGGTTGGGATCTTCGTGGTCCTTGGCCATCTTGCGCGCTTCCGCCTGGATTTCGTAGCAGAGCGTGGGGATGGATTTGACCATGCCCGAGCCGGAGCAGGACTGGCAGGGCTGGCAGAGCACGCGCTCGAGCGCCTGTTTGGTGCGCTTGCGCGTGATGCAGACCAGGCCGAACTCGTTGAAGCCCAGGGCTTTCGAAGGCGCCTTGTCCTGATCGAGAGCCTGCTGCAATGCGGCCAGAACTTTTTCGCGGTTGCGGCGTTCTTCCATGTCAATGAAGTCGGCCACGATGATGCCGCCGAGGTCGCGCAGGCGGATCTGGCGGACGATTTCCTTCACCGCTTCGAGGTTGGTTTTCACGATGGTATCTTCGAGGCGCGTCGAGCCTTTGCCCACGTATTTCCCGGTGTTGACGTCAATGGCCACCAGCGCTTCGGTGTGGTTGATGACGATGTAGCCGCCGGACTTGAGCCAGACTTTGGGACGGAGAGCCTTGTCGAGGTCGTGCTGGATGCCGAACTCTTCGAAAATGGGAGTTTCTTTCGAATAGAGTTTGACGCGTCCCACCATCTTGGGCTGGAAGCGGGTGACGAACTCCACGATCTTGCCGTACTCCTCTTCGTTGTCCACCCAGATGGCCGTGTATTCCTCGTTGACGTAGTCGCGCAGAATGCGCTCGACGAGGTTGAGGTCGCGGTGCAGGAGCGCGGGCGCCTTGCGGTCTTCGCCGGTCTTTTTGATTTTGCTCCAGGTCTGTCCCAGGAACTCGATGTCCGCGCGGACCTCTTCGTCGGTGGCTTCACCGGCCGCCGTGCGCACGATGAATCCTCCGGGGAAGCTGCCCTTGGCTTCGCCCACCAGGCGCCGGAGGCGCGAGCGGTTTTCCGCTGAGGGAATTTTCCGGGAGACGCCGACGTGGTCAATCGTGGGCATATACACCAGGAAGCGTCCGGGAAGCGCGATGTGGCTGGTGATGCGCGCGCCCTTTTTGCCCAGCGGTTCCTTGGCGATCTGCACGACCACTTCCTGGCCGGCCTTGAGCATTTCCGAAATCAGTTGCGGGCGGCGATGCGCGCCTTCGGGACGGCCCTGGGGGCCACGGCCGCCTCCTCCGCTTCCGCTGCGTTCGAAACGCGGGCGTCCGCCGCGGTCGCGCCGTCCATGACGCGGACCGCCGCGTCCACGGTCGCGATCGCGGCCGGCGCGCTGCGGGCGCTGGAAGCGCGCGCGGGGATCCCCGCCGACGCGCGCGGAATCGCGCGGTCCGCGGTCATCGCGCGGCTGTCCCACGTAGGACTGGTTGTCTTCCGGCTGGCGCTCTTCCGGATAGTTTTCTTCCGCCGAAGCCTGCGGGGCTTCCGGCGAAGCTTCGGACCGGGAAGGGAAGCGGCGGGGCGGCGGAGCGAACGAGCGCGGACGGCTGGTGATCGCGCGGGTTTCTCCGGGCAGTAGGAAGACTTCCTCGGCCGGTTCGGCCGGCGGAGCCTGCTCATCGGCGTGCGCCTGCTCTTCCATGTGTACGTGCTCTTCGTGAGCCTCTTCGTGGTGTTCCTCTGCGTGAGGATGCTCTTCTCCGTGGGCCTCTTCGGAAGCGGCGGCAATGGCTTCGTCGTGGGCTTCCTCGGCCGCCAGCTCTTCTTCTTCCTGCGCGTCCATGATGGATTCGCCCAGGGCGTCGGCGACTTCGGTGGCCTCCTCTTCGGCTTCCTCTTCGATCGTGCCGCTGCCGGTGACCGCGTCGGCCTCGGCTTCCTCGCCGGTCTCCTCATGGCGCGCTTCGGCCAGGCTGGAGGAGAGGGCGGTAACGTCATCCTCGTTCAATTCGGGTTCGCTGGGAGCGGCCGCCCCGGACTGTGCCGCCTGCGGGGCGCTCGATTCTTCTTCCGCCGGAGAGGAGTCAGCAGGCGTCTCCCCTTCGCTCTGGGCCAACAGCCAGCTGGGCAGTCCGCGGCGAATGCGCTGCGCCAGGCTGGGCGAGGGCGCTTCGTTGGATGCGGGAGCCGCAGCCGGAGCCGCCGCTTCCATGGTTTCCACGCTTTCTTCGCGGGCCGCGGGCGTCTCGCGCTCGGGCTCGTCGGGAGGCAGCATGGTGGCGGGGCGTCCGCGGTACTTGGCCAGGGACTCGCCGGGCAGCAGGATAGGCTCTTCGCCGCCCGAGGACGGCACGGGAGGCGCGAAGCGGGCCGCGTCCGGACGGCGCGGCAGTTCGCCGCCGCGCTGTTCGAAATTGCGTGGTTCAAAGCCGCGGGGTTCACGGCCCCGTCCGGGATCCGGTCCGGAGCCTTGTCCAGACCCTTGCGGCGGGCCTTGGGGCGAAGCATATTTCGAAGGCGGCAGATCCCGGCCACCAGGCCGCCCGCCGCCGCTTCCCCGGCGACGTCCGCCGAAGCGGTCTCCGCCACCGCGTCCGCCACGGTCGCCGCCGCGGCCTCCACGATCACCGCGTCCGCCGCGATCGCCACGGGGACCGCGATCTCCGCCGCGAGGCTGAAATTCCCGCCGGGGCTGCTGTTCGCGGTTGCCAAAATTTTCCTGAGGCTGCGAGTCTTCATCGATCGGAGCGGGCGCCGCAGAAGTGCCTTGCACCTTGCTCAGAACTTCGCCGGGGAGCACGAAGGGCGCTTCCGCGGGAGGAGCGGGCCGGCGCTCGCCTTCGGGCGCGGGGCCGGCTTCGGCTTCGCCTTCCGGCGCGGCTTCGCCTTCGGCCAGAGCCGGGGCGGGAGCGGCATGAGCATGCGCATCGCCCACGCCGTGGCCGGGCTCATACTCCTCGAGGTTTTCGAAAACGTCGCTGACGTAGAGGAAAGCGTCGCCATCCAGGCCGATATCCACGAAGGCGGACTGCATGCCGGGCAGGACGCGGTTGACGCGGCCCTTGTAAATGCTGCCGACGAGCGCGAACTCTTTTTCGCGCTCGATATAAATTTCTACGAGCTGACCTTCTTCCAGAATCGCGACTCGCCGTTCATGGGCGGGTGCGGAGATAACCAGTTCTTTTGACATGAAAACTCCTCAGGAGGCATCGCCGCGGTGCGTGGTCCGGCAGAGGCCCGCCCCGTTGGTCCGGGGTTGGGGCGCACACCAACGGCTCCGGCGCCCCGAAGGGAGGCCGGCCTTTCGAAAGCCAGGAGACGTTGCGCTCCCTGGCCTTCGCTGTTGGTCCGTTGCTGGATGGTTGCCGTTTGCACGGCGAGCGATGCAATCCTCAATCGTAAAATCCTGTCCGCCGCCGCTCGGATGCTCCTTTGGCGGCTGGCGGAACTGGCGGCGCGTTCAGTTAACGAAACGGCGCAATCGGACGTTCATGACTAAACCCATCGCCAGAAAAACAAACAAAGTGGCCGAACCCCCGTAGCTCATCAGCGGCAACGGGATGCCGGTGACCGGCATATAGCCGATGACCATGGCCACATTCACCAAAACATGGAACCCAAGCGCCGCTGCCACGCCCATGACCAAAAACATTCCCGCGCGATCTTTCGCACGCTGGGCATTTTGCACCAAACGCAGCAGTAACGCCAGATACAAACCTAAGGCCAGGACCACTCCTCGAAAGCCCTGTTCTTCCGCCCACGCCGCCAGGATGAAATCCGAGTAGCGCACCGGAACGAATCCGAGTTGATTCTGGCTGCCGTTGCCGAATCCCTTGCCGCTGAATCCCCCCGAGCCGACCGCAATCTTCGATTGCAGCAACTGATAGCCCGACCCCTTGGGGTCGTCTTCCGGGCTGAGGAAAGCGGTGATCCGTTCCTTCTGGTAGGGCTTCAAGATATGCCAGCCTACCGGCAGCATCAGAATCCCGAGCAGCGCAATGGCCGCCGCATGTTTCCACTGCAAACCGGCCAGAAAGGCGCCGACGACCAGTAAGGGCATCAGCACCAGGGCCGTGCCCAAATCCGGCTGCAGCAGGATCAATCCCAGCGGCACACCGGCCAGCGCCCCGGCCTTGATCAAATCCCCCAGGGAAAGCTGGTCCGAGCGCACTTCCGCGAAGAAGCGCGCCAGCACAATGATTATAATCAACTTTACCAGTTCTGACACCTGAAGAATTTGCCCCAGGAAGGAAAGCCACCGTTTGGCCCCAAAGCGCCTTTCCCCGAAGAAAAGCACTGCCCCGAGGGCGCTGACCCCGAAAATGTAGAGCGCCGGGGCCTGGTCCAGGATCAGGTGGTAGTCAATGCGCGAAACGATCAGCATCAGGGCCGCGCCCAGCGCGATCCACTTGAGCTGCTTCGTGTAGAGCCCCACTGGCCCGCTGGCGTGCGTGGCCGAATAGATCTCCAGGACGCCGATGGTGCAGATGGCCAGAATCAGCGTCAGCAGCCACCAGTCGTAATCCCTTGTTTTGTCGTCATCCAGCATGATTAGACCATTCCCATTTTCCCGTTCGCGGCGCTAGTGCGGCGCGTTGGCCCCCGCGGGACGCCCCGCGGCGGCCGCGGGCTTGGCTTCCGTCTTGCTGGCCGGTACGGGTGCGGCTTGCGGCGCAGGCTTTTCTCCGGCCGGACCCGCGGGCAGTTCCCCGGCCTTCAGAATCCCTTCCGCCTTCTTGGCCTTCTTTTCATAATACGCCTTGACCACGTCCCGCGCTATCGGCCCGCCCACCGCTCCGCCGTGTTCGCCCTCTTCCACCAGCACGGCAACCACGATTTCCGGATTGCGCCGCGGCGCATAGCCCACAAACCAGGCGTTGTCCTTGAATTCCTTGCGCTTCTTCAATTTGTCGCGCGTGTCGTAGCCGATCACCTGCGCGCTGCCCGATTTCCCGCAAAAATCGACGCCCTCCAGCTTGGACCCCGCCGCGGTCCCCCCTTCATTCACCACCCCATACATTCCCTGGGTCACTTTTTCCACGGTGTCCTCGGCCAGCGGAAAGCGTTCCTCGGTCAGGTTGGGGGCATCCTTGAGCAGGTGCGGCTGCTCGAAGATTCCGCCCATGGCGATCCCGCCGATCATGCGCGCCAGTTGGATGGGCGTGGTGGTCATGGCCCCCTGTCCGATGGCCACGGAAATCGTTTCCCCCAGATACCATTTGCGGTGGTAGACGCGTTCGGTCCACTCCTCGGAGGGCACCAGGCCGGTTTCTTCGCTGGGCAGGTCCACGCCCGTGCGCTTGCCCAGCCCCAGCTTGCTGGCGTAGTAGGAAATCTTGTCGATGCCCAGGCGCATGCCCACGTTATAGAAGAAAACGTCGCAGGACTGCACGATGGCTTTATGAAAATCCACCAGCCCATGGCCGCCTTTTCCGTAGGTGTGGCATTTGAACATTCTCCCGTAGAACGTGGCGTAACCGGGGCAGTAGGTGGTGAAGTTGGCGGGAATGGCTTTCGATTCCAGCATGGCCGCGGCCATGGCGATCTTGAAGACCGAGCCGGGCGCCAGTTGCGCCTGAATCGCCCGGTTCAGCAGAGGGTGATCGGGATTTTCATTGAGCGCCTGCCAGATCTCCTTGGGCACGCGCGTGGCAAAATCGTTGGGGTCGGGCGCGGGATGGCTGACCATGGCCAGAACCTCTCCGGTGCGCGGGTCCAGCGCCACCACGGAGCCTTTGCGGTCCTGCAGGGCCTGCTCCGCCGCCAGCTGCAAATCGTAGTCGATGGTGAGAGCGATATCCTTGCCTGGAATGGGATCCTGCTGCGACAGACGGGAGACTTCCTTGCCCAGATTGTTGACGATCACCCGCCGCTGTCCGTCCGTGCCCATCAGCCGTTCGTTGTACTCGCGCTCGAGTCCCGTCTTGCCCACCACGTCCCCCGCGCGCAGCTTGTTATCGCTCTGCTCGATCTGTTTTTCGCTCACTTCCCCCACGTACCCGCTGGCGTGGGCCATGAATCCTCCCGGCTGATAGCGGCGGCGGTACATCATGAGCAATTCCAGTACGGGAATTTCCTGCCGGTGCGCTTCGATAAACGCGATGTCCGCCTTGGTGGCGTCCGGCTTGATCACGATGGGCTGGAAGCGCGACAGGTTCTTCGAGGTATTCATCTGCTCGCGCAAGTCCTCGAGCGTTACGTTCAGCCCGCGCGCGATTTGCGGCAGCGCTTTCGAAACCGCCGCCGGATCGTCGCGCAGCAGCAGCACGCTGAACGACGGATAATTATCCACCAGCACCCGGCCATCGCGGTCCAGCATGCGCCCGCGCGGCGCGATGATGGCGATATTGCGCTCGCGATTGCGCTCGGCCATCACGATATATTTGTCGGAATCGATGATTTGCAGCTTCCAGAACCCCAGCAGCAGCAGACCAATCATCACCGCGCTGATGTAGGAGACGGCCGAGAGCCGTCCTTGCGGAAGCCGGTTTTCGTTGCGGAACCAGTACGACACTCTTTTTCAACCCCGCGCGGCTGCCCCGGTCCTGCCGGGGGAGCGCTGCGCCCTCCGCGCCGCGGAGGCCCATTCGCGCCACTGCTCGTTTCGCCGCTCCGCGCCACTGCCGCTTTCGGGCGCTCGCTGCGCGCAAAAGAAATCTTTTTCAAACGTAACATCTGTCTTGGTGCGGCGCAAGCTGCCCGCGCGGGCAGGTTCTTTCCCGGCAGGGGCCGCAAGCGCGCGCCGCCGTCTCGTGTTATCTTTAGAAATTCACTGAACCGCGATGACGACCACCTTCAACACTCCACTCCGTCTGGGCCTCATCGGCATGTCCGGGGCCGGCAAATCCTTCTGGACGCGCCAGCTGGCCGCCCAGGGCAGCCCCGCGGTCTGCTGCGACGACCTGATCGAGCAGCGCCTCCAGCCCCTGCTGGCCGCGGGCGGCTATCAGGGCATCGGCGGCGTGGCCGCGTGGATGGGCTGGCCGGACAGCGCGCACTACGCCGAACGCGAAGCGCAATACCTGCACGAAGAGATCGCCGTGCTCGGTGAAGTCCTCGACGATTTGTCCCGCGACGCGCAAAAGCCGCTCGTGCTGGACACCACCGGCAGCGTCATCCACGCCGGCAATCATCTGCTGCTGCGCCTGCGCCGCCAGATGACCGTCGTCTACATCGCCGCCTCCGAGCAGGAGCGCCAGCTGCTCATCGAGCGCTACCTCGCCGACCCCAAGCCGGTCCTCTGGCGCGGCGCCTTCCAGCCGCGGCCCGGCGAAACTCCGCGCGACACCGTGGCCCGCTGCTACCCCGCGCTGATCGCCGCGCGGCGGCAGAGCTACGAAGCGCTGGCCCATTGCACGATTCCGCTGGCCGAACTGCGCGAGCCTTCGCTCACCGCCGCCGACTTTCTGGAAAAAATTCAACGCGCCCTCGCGGGAGACTCGTCCACTCGATGAGATACAGACGATGAGATACAAAAGCACCGCCGGAAAAGCCCCGCTCACTTCGCTCCGCGGCGCCGTCCTGCGCGGCCTCGCTCCCGATGGCGGCCTCTATATGCCCGTGGAGATCGCCCGCCATTCCCCCGAAGAACTCGATGAGTTCCGCAAGCTGCCTTTCACCGAAGTCTGCTTCCGCATCGTAAAACCCTTCGCCGGCCCCGCCGTGCCGGAAGAAGCGCTCTGGCAAATCGTCAGCGAGACGATTAATTTCCCGCTCAAACTTGTTTCGCTTTCGCCGGGCCTGCACATCCTCGAACTGTTTCACGGCCCCACGCTGGCCTTCAAGGATTTCGGCGCGCGCTTCTTGGCGCGGCTCATGGGCTATTTCGTCCGCGAAGAGACCCGCCCGCTCACCGTCGTGGTGGCCACCTCCGGCGACACCGGCAGCGCCGTGGCCCACGGTTTCCTCGGCGTGCCCGGCATTCGCGTCATCATCCTTTATCCTTCCGGCCGCATCAGCGTGGCCCAGGAAAAACAGTTCACCACGCTCGGCGAGAACGTCACCGCCCTCGAAGTCTCCGGCTCCTTCGACGATTGCCAGCGGCTGGCCAAGCAGGCCTTCTCCGACGACGAACTCAACCAGCGCCTCAATCTCACCTCCGCCAATTCCATCAACGTCGGCCGCCTGCTCCCGCAAATTTTCTATCACGTGGCCGCCTACCGCCTGCTGCCGCAGACCACCACGCCGCTGGTCATCTCCGTGCCCAGCGGTAATTTCGGCAATCTCACCGCCGGACTTTTTTCGAAGCGCATCGGAATGCCCGTGGCCCGCTTCATCGCCGCCACCAACGCCAACGACGTTGTGCCCGAATATCTGCGCGGCGGCGGCTTTCATCCGCGCACTTCCGTCCCCACGCTTTCGAACGCCATGGACGTCGGCAATCCCAATAATTTTCCGCGCCTGCTGGACCTTTGCCGCGGCCGCCTCGATCTCGTGCAGCGCGAAATCTGGGGCCACGGCGCCAGCGACGAAGAAACCCTGGGCATGATGAAATCCCTGCACGAACGCTTCGGCTACGTCTCCGACCCGCACACGGCCGTCGGCGTCCTCGGCTGGGAAGCCTACCGCCGCGCCTTTCCCGAACCCGCCCAGGGCCTCGTTCTGGCCACCGCGCATCCCGCCAAATTCGCCGAAGTCGTCACCCGCGCCATCGGCTCCGCTCCGCAACTTCCCGCGCGCCTGGCCGCCTGCCTCGAACGGCCCAAGCTCTCCCTGCCCATTTCCTCAAACTACGACGACTTCAAACAGTTCCTCCTGACCAGCTAAGACAGCCCAATTTTCCACCGGCTCTTTCTTGGGAATGGAAATGGAAAAAGGAAACAACAAAGGCGGGAACCACTAACAATTCCTGCAAACGTTCTATGCGCTTCTCCGCAAACGGTCCATCAGGAAAAACAACCCCACGGCCACCGCGCCATTCACTCCCGCGGCGATGGCAAACTGCACGCTGAACCACGCCTCCGGCTGCGCCAGCAGCGCCCGCTTGATCAGCACGATGGTTCCCTGATGCAGTCCGAAGAAAAATACCGTCAAGGCAAACCGGCTCACCGGATGCTCCGTATCAATGCGCCCGCCGATCGATGACGCCAGAAATCCCACCAGCGTCTTGGCGATTCCGTAGAGTCCGATGGGCGTCTTGCTCAGGCTGTCCTGCAGCAGGCCCATGCTCGTCCCCAGCAGCAGTCCGGTCGAAGGGTTGCGCCGGCTCAGCCCGAAATACAGCGTCACCAGCAGCGGCAGATCCAGCATTGCCGCCGCGGGAATATACACCGGCAGCAGCGCCTGCACCACCAGCGCGGTTATGCCTGAGAAGACCACCGCGCCGGAATGAAAATGGTGCACCTCGATGTGCGTCTCGCCCTGCAGCCGGATGCTGCTGTAGTTCTCCGTCATGGCTTCTCCGTTTTCGCCGGCTTGGCGGTCTTTTTGAGAGGAGCCGCCGGAGCCGCCGGCGCGGGAATCTCTTTCTTGATGTCCAGCGAAGAGAGCGAGAGCAGCACGATGACCTCTTCCAGGCGGTTCAGGCGCGCCGCGGGCTGGATGTTAACCTGCAAGAAGGGAGTCCCCGGCTGCACTTCCACCACCGTGCCCACCGGAAAATCCTTGGGAAAAATTCGATCCATTCCGCTGGTCACGATGTGCTCGCCCGCTTGGACCTTTTCATCCTCGGCAATGTATTTCAGCGAAAGCAGCGGGCCGCCCGTGCCGCTCGCCGGGCTGAGCAGCCGCGTTTCCGCCACCATCGCCCCCACGCCGCTTTCCTTGTCCGTAATCAGCAGCACCTGGGAGATGTGCGGGTAGGCCGCGAGCACTTTTCCAGCCACCCCGTCGGGCGTGATCACGCCCATGTCCGCGCGCACCCCGTCTTTTTCGCCGCGATCGATAAATACCGTCTGGCTCGAGGAATCCGCGCTGGTGCTGATCACCCGCGCGGGCAGCAGCGGAACCTCGCTGTGCTCCTGGTGAAAATTCACGAGCTTGCCCAGGCGTTCCGCCTCTTCCGCCCGCCCGCGCAGAAAATCAATCTGCAGCTTGAGGTTGTCGCGTTCCCGCCGCAGATCCTCGTTTTCCCGCGCCGCCTGCCGCAGCGCAAAATAGCTCTTCCACGTGCCCCGCACGTGGTCCATGCCCCAGCCGCCGGCCCGCTCGAAGGGCGCCAGCGCCGTGATGGCCCACACGCGAATCAGCCGCCCGTGCCGTGCGCGAATTTGCGCGGCCAGCAGCAGGATCTGCGCGGCGACGACTACCGCGAGCAGAACCAGGGACCGGTGACGGGATGGAATGGCGGCCATAGTTAATTGTGCGTCGAAAAACGAAACTCGAAATACGAAACTCGCTGCGCCGGTTTTGCGGCTGGCGCGTCCCGCCGCTTCTGCGGATTAATCGATGCAGACTTGCCGCAGCAGCCGGAAATCGCTGAGCATTTTCCCCGTGCCCAGCACCACCGAGGCCAGCGGATCGTCGGCGATGGATACAGGCAGGCCGGTCTCCTCGCGGATGCGCTTGTCCAGATTCTTCAGCAGCGCCCCGCCGCCCGTCAGCACGATGCCGCGGTCGCTGATGTCCGCGGAAAGTTCCGGCGGCGTGCGTTCGAGGGCCACGCGGATGGCATTCAGGATCGTGGCCACGCATTCGCTCAGGGCCTCGCGGATTTCGCTGTCGTCAATCGTCACCGTGCGCGGCACTCCTTCGATCAGGTTGCGCCCCTTCACTTCCATGGTCAGCGGCTTTTCCAGCGGATAGGCCGATCCGATCTCCATCTTGATCTGTTCCGCGGTGCGCTCTCCCACCAGCATGTTGTACTTGCGCTTCAGGTACTGCATCACCGCTTCGTCCATTTCGTTGCCGGCCACGCGCACCGAGCGCGAATACACGATCCCGCTCATGGAAATTACCGCGATGTCCGTCGTGCCTCCGCCGATGTCCACCACCATGTTGCCCGAAGGCTCTTCAATCGGCAGTCCCGCGCCGATGGCCGCGGCCATGGCCTGCTCCACCAGGAAGACTTCGCTGGCCCGCGCCCGGTAGGCCGAGTCCTGCACCGCGCGCTTTTCCACCGGCGTGATTTCGCTGGGCACGCCGATGACGATGCGCGGATGCACCAGCACGCGGCGGTTGTGCGCCTTCTGAATGAAATAGGTGAGCATCTTTTCGGTGACCTTGAAGTCCGCGATCACTCCGTCCTTCATCGGCTTGATGGCCACCACGTTGCCCGGCGTCCGCCCCAGCATCTCCTTGGCTTCCCGGCCCACCGCCACCACTTCGCCGTTGGTCTTGTTGATGGCCACGATGGAGGGTTCGTTCACCACAATGCCTTTGCCGCTGGAATAGACCAGCGTATTGGCCGTGCCCAAATCGATCGCCAGGTCCGACGAAAACAGACTGAAAACCGACCGCAAATTGTATCCGCTGATGTTCATGCTCCCCCTGCTCCTCGCGAAAGACAAAGCCTCCGCCGCCCGCTTGTTCCTCCGGGCTTTTGACCGGCGCGATCCTGATTACGCTTCGGCCCTTACTTCGGTATGACGATGGGCACCCGCTGAATCACCGTGCCCCCGCGGCGATTCTGCCCCGTGATGACAATGGTCTGCTGCCCCGGCTGCAACTGCTCCGTGAAGTGGTGGAACTTGCCGTCCGGTCCGATATTCGAAACCGGCTGCCCGTTGATGATCAGCGACGCCCCCGGCTCGGTGCGCCCGGTAATCTCCACCATGCGCCCCTGCAACTGCGTTCCTTCGACCTCCAGCAGCATGTCCTGCGTCTTGCTCTGGGCCACTAGCGTGAATTTGAAGGGATCGCTCGGATCGCTCACCCTCTTCTTCGCGTCCATGGCCGTCACGTTCCAGAAATATTCCCCGGCATCCAGTCCGCTGATCTCCGCGCTGGTTCCCGTTGCTCTTCTCTCCGCCACGGGATTGGAAAACATCGCCGTTCTGCTCACCCGCAGCGTATAGAGCGTGGCCTCCGGCACGGCCTTCCATTCGAAATGCACCGTGGCTTCCTTGGGGTCGCTCACGATCAGGCTCTGCAGCGTCAGCGGCATCGAGAGTTCCGGCGGCGCCAGGATGTTCGATTTCTGCATGGGCCCGCCCGTGGCGAAGGTGATCTTTTCATAGGGCAGCAGTTCCACGTGCTCGCTGCCTCGCGTGATTTCCGCCGCGCCGGACTTCAAAACCACTTCATGCTCGTTCTTCGTCGGATCGTTTCTCGCCGTCACGCTCGAATTCGAATGCACCTGCGTCGTGGTGTCCTCGATGGATACCTTGGCCTGCAGGTTGCTCGCCGCCCCGCCGCCCGTGGTCAGGTCCACTTGCCCCAAATTGATGCGGATTCCAGAGGTCGTTTCCCGCGCCTGGTTCATGTTGTTTTCTTCCACGGTAATGAACGATCCCGATTTCACCGTGTACGTCGTCCCGTCGGCGAAGGCGATGCGCGCTGCTCCGTCCGATGACGTCTTGATCTGGTCGCCCTTGTCCAGCGCCGTGCGGTAGTCCGCTTCCACCCACTGCGTCGAATTCACCTTCTTGATCTGCACCGCCCCGTCCAGGTTCACGAACTTGGCCTGCGTCTGCGAGGTCACCGGCGTGTCCGTGCCGTCTCCTCCGCCGACTTTTTCCGTAATCTTGTCGATGAGCCGCCCATAGAATCCCGGCGTAATGACGTAGGAAATGGCCAGCCCGATCACCAGCAGCAGCGCCGTGTATATGATAACCGTTTTGTAGGTTACCGCGTGCCACTGCACTTCGACCGATCGGATCTTCGGATGGTTCGGGTCGTATGGTGTCTGTGTCATACCGGTTCCTGGCCCAGCCTTTGTGCCAATTTTGAAATTTAGCACAGCGTTTTCCGCCCGTCCAATTGCCTATTCTCCGCGTGGTCAATCAGCCAACAGGGCTTCGGCGCCGGCAATTGCCCTGTTGGCCCCTCCGCCCCCTCCTCCCTCCCCGGACGCACCTCCTCGTGATTCCGGTTGTTCCTGTGCCTCCGCTCTCCTATAATCGGAAGTTCGTTCACGACTACGGGAGACTCTGCTGATGGCTGGTATTTTGGACAGTAAGAAATTCGGCGTTCGCATTCTGATTGGCGTCTTTGTCGGCATGATTGCCGTCAGCATGCTTCTCTATCTTGTCCCTCAGGGGACCGATTCGGGAGCCGTCTCCACCGAGGCCCTCGCGCGCATCGGCGACCAGACCATTTCCGTCGACGACGTGCGCCAGCAGCTCAATCAAATCTCCGCGCGCACGCAGAACCAGATCCCCAAGCAGCTCGAGGCTCTCTACGCTCAGCAACTCCTCAAGCAGATGGTCTTTCAGAAGGAACTCGAACTCGAGGCCCGCCGCCTGGGCATCCGCATCACCGACGAAGAGCGCGCCGAACGCATCCGCCTCTTTCTTCCCACCGCCTATAGCGGCGGCGCTTTCGTCGGCATGGACCGCTACGCCGCCGAAGTCCAGCAGCGCTTCGGCATGGGCGTCGGCGAATTCGAGGAAGAAGTCCGCAAGGCCCTCCTCCAGGAAAAATTCCGCCGCCTGGTTACCGACGGCCTGGCTCCCAGCCAGAGCGAACTGATCGACGAGTTCCGCTACCGCAACGAGAAAATTCAACTGGCTTACACCTCCATCAATCCCGCCGATCTGGAATCTAAAATCGTTCCCGACGAAGCCGCCATCAAGGCCGCTTACGAAAAGAACAAGGCCAGCTATCTGGTTCCCGAGCGCCGCGTCCTGCGCTACGCCCTCGCCGACCTCCAGCAGATTCGCCAGAGCGTCCAGGTCACCGACGACGAACTGAAATCTCTTTACCAGTCCCGCATCCAGCTCTATCAGGTTCCCAATCGCGTTCACGCCGAGCACATCCTCTTCCGCACCGCCGGAAAGACCGACGCCGAAGTCGCCGAAATCCGCAAGAAGGCCGAAGACGTCCTCAAACAGGCCCGCGGAAAATCCAAATTCGAAGACCTCGCCAAAAAATATTCCGAAGACACCTCCAAGGACAAAGGCGGCGATCTCGGCTGGATCGAGCAGGGCCAGACCGTCCCGGAATTCGAAAAGGCCGCCTTCGGCCTCCCCAAGGGCGCCATTTCCGACCTCGTGCGCACCCAGTTCGGTTTCCACATCATCCGCTCCGTGGACAAGGAAACCGCTCACACCAAGCCTTTCGAAGAAGTGAAGGACTCCCTGCGCGCCCCGGTCCTGCTCGGCAAAGCCGATCAGAAGGCCGCCGACCAGGCCGACCAGATCGCCGCCGTCATCCGCAAATCCAACAAGGGTTCCATTGACGATCTGGCGCACGAGTTCCACCTCACCGTCGCCGATTCCCGCCCCATCGCCGCGCAGGAACCCACGCTCGAATTTGGCAACTCCCCGGAAGTTCAGGAAGCCATCTTCCGCCTGCGCCAGGGGGATTTGAGCATGCCCATCCGCACCGACCGCGGCTATGTGGTTCTCTCCGTTAAGGATATCCGCACCGCGCACCAGGGCTCCCTCGAGGAAGTCCGCGACCGCGTCGTGCGCGAACTCAAGCGCTCTCTCGCCGCCTCCGCCGCCCGTTCCAAAGCCGACGAGCTCGTCCGCCGCCTTAAGTCCGGCGAAAAATTCGAATCCGCCTGCAAAGCCGCAGGCCTCACTGCCAAATCCAGCGACCCCTTCTCCCGTAAGGACTCTCTCCCCGATGTCGCCAGCGGCCGCCAGCTTGCTCCGGCCTTTTCCCTCAAAACCGGCGACACCGGCGCCCCCCTCGCTCTCGGCGCCAACTGGCTCGTCTATCAGCTCAAGGCCAAAATCGAACCCAATCCCGACGATTTCATGAAGCAGCGCATGGAATTGGCCGACGCCGTCCTCAAAACCAAGCGCGAACTCTCCTTCGAGGCCTTCCAAACCTCCCTCGAAGAGCGTCTGAAGAAAGAGGGCAAGGTCAAGCTCATGCCCGAGCGGCTCAAGGAATTTGGCCGCTCATAACATCGTAACCTGCTGAAATATAAGCGTTTATTCAATTCAAGCAGCCCTCTTGCCTTTCTCCGTCCCGGCGGCTACCCTATTACGGTCCCTTGGATCCCGCTGTTGGCAGGTTCATGCCTGCGGGCTGAACTCCAACCCCGGTCTCCCAGCACTCTCCAGGCTGAATCTTGGCAATGAGGAGACTCTTTATGTGGAAATCCAGGAGAAGCTCCGGGTCACGCGCGGCCGGTTCGAACAAGGCCCTGTGGAAAACAAGTCCGGAGCGCCGTTCTTCGGTGAACCATCGTCCCATGGCCGCTCGCAACGAATACCGCTGCAGCATCGAACGCAACCAGGCCGGCAAGTATTGTGTGCGCATCCGCGTCCGCTATCCCCTCCATGCCTGGACCCTCTCCACCTTTTTCCTGGCCTCCTCCTTTGACCGTTCCATGAAGAAAATCGAGGAAGCCTTCGATTTTCTGCAGCGCCACGAGGAAAAACTCTGGTTCTGGGGCGTGGATCGCGCCGCGGACATGGGCTTTGCCTCCGAATTTCTCCGCGAAGCCGGCCTCAAACTCGACCTCCGCGCCGATTTCCCGCGCAAGTGCGCCGTCCTCTCCATCGCTTCGGGGCGCCCCGTCCCCGCCTTCCTCCTCGGTCCCGTCCGCCGCGACCTCGCCGAGTCCGTCGAGGAAACCCCCCGCAGCATGGCCGCCGGCCGCTGATTTTTCCCCGCGCCGTAACTTGACTTCCCCGTCCCCCCGCGCCAGAATTTTCTCCGCCCTGCGGGGAATCGCCCTCCGGCAACCCAGCCTCGGAACGCCATCTCGCGCAGATCCGTACTTTCGAAAAGGAGAAAACCATGAAGAAACTATCCGGACGCGTCCTTTTTGCGGCGCTCGTGCTGCTCCTGGGCCTGAATCTGGCCCTGGCGCAGACCACCAAGAAAGACGCAACCCCCGCTGCCGGCAAGAAAGCCGAACAAGCCGCTCCCAAAGCCGATCTGCTGGATCTCAACACTGCCACCCTCGAGCAGTTGAAAGCGCTCCCCGGCATCGGCGACGCCTACTCCCAGAAGATCGTCGACGGCCGCCCCTACCGCGCCAAGAACGACCTGGTGCGCAAGAAGGTCGTTCCTGCCGCCACCTACGCCAAAATCAAGGATCTGGTCATCGCCAAGCAGGCTCCCGCCGCGGCGGATGGTAAGAAAACCGGCGCCACCCCGAAAAAATCCGCCAGGAAGAAAAAGAGTTAGAAGTTTCGTTGCGTGGAACGTGAAATGCGGAAAGTAGAAAGCGGAAAAAATCCGGGGAAGCCTTCTCAGCTTCCCCGGAGAATCACTTCGCCCTGCCCGATCATCTGATCGTTCAGCCATAGCCGGTACTTGAACGATCCGCTCTTGACCCCCGGCCGCGGCGGCCCGCTCAGCAGGCGCATGCCCATGGGCGCCTGAAACACGTTCGAGGAAAACGGGCAGCGGTTCGCGTCGAACTCCACGCGCAGCGTTCCCGCATCGGAGATCCACGAAATCTGATCCCCCGCATCCAGCACCACCACCTGGGGAATCAGTCCCACCAGTACCGGTCGCTCCGCCATTGCTCGACTCACCTTTCGCCGCACACTGCCGCGGCCCGCGCCACTCGTGACGATAGCACATCCGCGCCCCGCATTCACGCGACCCTCCCCGTAACGCTCGCGGCAACCCGCCTTGACCCGCTCCGCACCCCCGCGTAAACTGGTTTTGCGTATTCGTGGCGCCGTCACCGGCAGGTTTCGCGCCCCCGAAAACCGCAATTCATCTCTCGTCCCGCACTCCTCTTCAATGACCCGAGGGACGCAAAGGAAATCGCCGGTGGCATCCAAAGCTCTCTCCATCCCCCTCCCGAATGGCTCGCGCATTTCGCTGGTCTATACTCTCCCCTTTTTGCTCGTGCATCTGGCCGCCTTCGGCGTCTTTTTCACCCGCTTTCACTGGTGGTATCCCGTGGTCTGCCTGGCCCTCTATTACGCGCGCATGTTTTTCGTCACCGCCGGCTACCACCGCTATTTCTCTCATCGCACCTTCAAGACCAGCCGCGTCTTCCAGTTCGTCATGGCCTTTCTGGCCATGTCTTCCAGCCAGAAGGGCATCCTCTGGTGGGCCGCTCATCACCGCCATCATCATCGCTTCTCGGACACCGAAGAAGACCTGCACTCGCCCACGCGCTCAGGCTTCTTCTGGTCCCACGTCGGCTGGTTCATCTCCGATAAGTACAACGAAACCCGCTTCGACTACATCGGCGACTTCGCCAAATATCCCGAACTGCGCTGGCTCAACAAGTACCACGTCGTCCCGCCCGTGGTCCTCGCCGTGACCCTCTTCCTCATCGGCGGCGTCCCGCTGCTTCTCTGGGGCTTCTGCCTCAGCACGGTCCTGCTCTGGCACGGCACCTTCACCATCAATTCGCTCTCCCACGTCTTCGGCTGGCGCCGCTACGCCACCACCGATACCAGCCGCAACAACCCCCTCCTCGCCCTGGTCACCCTCGGCGAAGGCTGGCACAACAACCATCACCACTATATGGCCTCCACCCGCCAGGGTTTCTTCTGGTGGGAACTGGACATCACCTATTACGTCCTGAAAATCATGTCCTGGTTCCACATCGTCTGGGACCTGCGCCCCGTCCCCGCGCATCTTCTCGAACCCGGCAGCGCCACCGCCTGATCCGCATATTTTCCTGCATTTCAATGGCCCCCAAAACAAAACTGCCGGAAGCGCCCGTCGCGCCTCCGGCAGTTTGATTCTTACTGCTTCCTTTCATCACGGATAAGTCAGCACGCACCCGCCCGCACCGCTGTTGAACGCGTTGCTCCACAGCGACTGTGCGGGGTAGATCGATCCATTCGACAAAGTGACGTTCGCCGACGCGCCCTGCCCCGAGGAGATCCACGCGCACTTGTCTCCGTTCTCCGCTCCGCCCGAATCCAGCCAGCCCGTGGAGGGGTACTGGTCGGTGATCGTCTCGCCCATCTCGTGGCCCCCCACGATGGTGATCCCGGCGTTGGGGCCGAGTCCGTTGAAGTTGGCCCCGCAACTGGAGCCCGCATCGGTGATGTACGGCAGGTTCGTGTACGCGATGTTGCCGTAGGAGGAGCTGGTCGAGCTGTGCCACGCGCAGTATTGGGTCCCAAATCCGGTGGAGTTGTTCCCATGCGCCGTGGCGATCACGTACTGCACGCTCGCGTTGCTGCTGCCGCTGGTGTTGCCGAAGTGCGCCGCGGCCCGGGCGGCCTCGGCCGCGAGTTGCGATTGCCTCGGCTTTGACGGTGCGGCGCTCGCGTTGTCGTACCAGACTCCGGCCAGCATGTTCAGTTGATTGCCCGCAGGTGTGCCCGCGCCGTTGCAGAATACGGTGCCGCTGGCCACGCCCTGGCAATATTGGACGACGCTATTCAGCCAGGCGCTTCCGCCGACTCCCGTGAAGAAGCCATTCAGGATGGCCGCCTCGCCGCTCGGGTCGTTGTTGGTCCATTGCGAGCCCCACAGCACCAGATAGACTTTCGGCGCCGTTTCGACTCCGATGCCGCCGGTTCCGCCATGGTAGTTGAGATTGCTCGTGGTGCTGGCCCCTTGCCCGCCGGGACGCGCGTTGGGATTGGCTTCATGGAACCGCCTCATGTCGTCAACGGTCGCATGCACCATCGCCGCCGGCTGGCCCTCTTCCAGGTATCTCAGCCCGCCCACGGTTCCTTCAAAAACCATCGGCTTCATCTGCTCCTGCGCGTGGGACATCAGGCTCACCGCCAAGCCCCCCACGGCCACGAGTAAACATCCTGCAACGTATTTCCCCCAATTCATTTGTCCCCCTCATGTGGCTGTCTTGATTTTCAAGACCAACGAAAGATTCCTCTCGAATCCGCGTGCCCGTTGATCCAAGACGCAGGTTCCGAAGGGCCTGAACAGCCTTGATAATTGGCGCATCCTAACCCGGTTGTTCGATTCGAGTCAACTAAATAACAGATGAACAGCGGCACTGTCGCCCCGTCCTTACCCATCTCCTCGAAGCCGAAAACGCCCCCGCCTGATCCGCTTTCTTCCCCGCGGAGGGTGCCGCACCCCTTCACGCCTTTCGTGAAGGGTGCGGGTTTTTCTCTTCCTCTCCTCGACCGTCCTTCCTCCCTCCTATGTAGGCGCAGTCCTTCAGGGCCGCTCTTTTTTCTTCTCCGCTGTAGCGCCACCCTTCAGGGTGGCATCTTGCCTTTTCCCTCGCGCCCCAACCATCACGCAGCCTGCCCCTCCTGCGTAACGCGATCGTCCGAATCGCGCCGCGGCCGGGGAAGGTCCAAAACAATTTGCGGGGCGGCTCCGCTTGGCCCGCCGCCAGATCGCGCTCGTATTCGATGGCCGCAGTGTCCGGGTAGGGGCACGGCATGCCGTGCCCCTACCGGCCCAGGCGACAAACGGGGCCACGCACCAGACAGCAGTCGAAGGCCACGCTGCGGCGCGGCGGGGGGAGATTTTGTTATCGGCGAGGTTGCGGTACAGCTCGCTGAGGGAGCTGTGGATGCCGGCGGCGGTCTGAAAACCTTCGGACTGGCCGGTGAGCGCGGCGGCGACGAAATCCCGTAGCACAAAGATTGCCGAGAACCAGGGGCGCTCTGCCGTAAACTGAATCAGTTGTTGACTGAATACGTCCATGCCGTGTAACTTGCAATCCGCAAGGCATGTTGCGTCCAGCCAAATTTTGGACAAGGAGGGCATGATGGCCGGTGGAATAACGATCCATGGTGACAAGGCGAAGAAGGGAGAGCGAATGACGAGGGGAAAAGGTTGGAGGCTCGTAACCGCGAAGGGCCGCAAGCGAGTCTTCGTTGGCACCCTACTCGAGACTATCAACTTTGGCAAGAAACGCCTTGCCATCTTCAGCGTTCCCAAATAAGGCGAGATGGAACTTTCCTGATCTCTGCTTCTGCGCCGATTCAGGAGCGCATCTTCCTGAAGGTGAAAATTATGCCGCCCGCTGACCCCCTAGGTCAGATCACAGTTCTATATCATTTCACCGATCGCCGGAACTTGCCGCTAATCCGCGAGCATGGCGGGCTCTACCCTTTGGCTCAAATGGTGGCAATGGGCATAGCTGTTCCAGCCCCAGGCGGCAATGAATGGAGTCACGACGCCGATGCCATGAAGGGCATGGACAACTACGTGCACCTCTGTTTTCGGCCTAATCATCCGATGGAGTTCCGGGCCCGCAAGGAGGGCCGCATAAAAGAACCGATTTACCTTGAGATTAACCCGGAGGTGCTTCACTGGAATGACGTCAAGTTCACTCCGGACGTGGCCAATAAATCGGGCGTCCGCCCTCACACTATGGAAGAGGCTAGAGGGCTCATCGATTTCGAGGTACTATATGATCGACCGAAGTGGAGTGAGGAAATCCGAAAAAGATTACAGCAAGCCGAAAAATATGAGATTCTCGTGCCAGGACATATACCGCTGAACTTGATCAGAAATCTTCCCCATGGCTGAACGCCCCATCTTCGTTCCCGCTCCTTCCGAACCGGAAATGGTCCGGGAAATCTCTTTCCCCCTCGTGTGGAATCCCGGCTTTTCGCCGGTCCAGAAAAAAAAGAATATCAAGGCCCTCCACGCAGCAGCCGCCGCCGCCGGCTATGCTCCTCTCCTCGAAATTTCCACGAAGTCGGACAGAAAAGTAGGCCGCCACCTCAGCGCCTTCCATCTGAAAGTCCATACCAGTCAGTCGGGCGATATCCCCCTGGAATGCGCTTTTCAAGGCAGCAAGGTCTTTGAGCGCGGCGGACCCTTCACCGACCTGTTTGCCACCGACCCGAAATCCGCCAAGCGCGATCCGCGCCTTTCCGCTTCCGGTCCCCTCATTGGCTTCAAGTTTGAAAACCTCTCCTTCCCGCTCCAGCCCAAAACCGTCTTCTACGATTGGCTCTATGTCAGCGCCATCTACCCGCATCGCGACTGGCTTAAAATCCTCCACGGCTTCGCCGGCTTTACCGATATCGAATTCAATCCCGAACGCTCCCTCAACTGCCAGGCCCGCTCCTGCGCCCTCTTTGTCGCGCTGATGTCCAGGAACCTTCTCGAAACTGCCATCGCATCCCCGGATTCCTTCATCGCCCTGTTTTCCGGCCTCGCTTCCCAACCCTCTCACGAAAAGAAAACTCTGCAAGAAGCCCTCTTTGTGAAGTGAACTACGCCCTGAATGGCTGAGTTCGAGTTTTTGTCGGGGAATGTCCGTTCCGTTAAAATCGCAGGGGACATGAATGTCCTGCCAAATCATAAGATAGTTGACATCTTCCCGCTTTGTAAAATCCATTCTAAAATCCATCGCCTTGTCAATACCAGCCGTAAGTTGTATAAATAACTAACTATGGTCCTCATTCCAGATAGCTCTGGTGAACGCTCCTCCGTATGGTCGGTGTGGCGTGACAGAATTATTTCCGCAATCTTAGCAATTGCAGTCACTGTTATTGGGGCTCTAGCTGTTGGTTGGCTTCGTGCGAACGAGCCACACCTCATTTTTTCCTCAACAGAATCTTTGCCGTTCAGCGGATCAAGCGGCGAAGTTTCGATTTATCAGGTTACTCTTTCCAATGACGGTAAGAAGGAAGCATATGACGTCGCCTGCGCTATCCGCATCCCGGATTCCAAAATCGATCAATATAAAGTGACTGCAGACCCCTTACTTAATGTTTCAGTTTCTGTTTTGGGCGATTCGCTCAACTTACAGATCCCGAATCTGAACCCAGCGGAAACTATACAGATTTCGTTGCTCGCGAGTGCGACTCATAAACTTCCTGCGCGGTCTCTTGTAGCTCTTCGTGGTAGGGGTATAGTTGGCACGGAAAGGACGCAAAGCCCACAAGAATCTATCTTTGGCACCCCTCCTTTTACGGCTCTGGCTGCTGCCATCTCGGCACTTATGATGCTACCTTTCTTTACTTCTATTGTTAGAGGAAAGTCAATTGTTGGTTTAATTCAGGGCTCAGGAAACGATCAGCGTCAGGTTCTTGCGTTCGTCTGCCGCAGCAACGGACTGAGAGATATTGCAGACCAGTATTCCGCGCAAATCCACGAGACCACGTACTGGGCAGAGGCCGATCGCCTAGGGCAAATTGCCGCGGATAGCGGAGACCCAGAGAGGATGGCATCCATTGAGCGTGCGCTCATGGCCGTGGCCGATTGCGCCAACATAGAGAAGAACTCCAAAGCTATCGTCTATTACAACGTCGCATTGATTTACCGGGCGAGGAAGGATGATGCTGGCTGCAAAAAATACCTTGCCTTGGCCAAAAAAACATCCCAAGAGGAAGTGACTTGGCGCTTAAAAGTGGACCCGCGATTCAGTCTGGAATGAACAAGTTTCTTTCGGTGGGCGGGTCCCTCTCGAATCCCCCAGGCGGGAAGTTCTTGCCTTTTCGGTTCACGCAGCCTTTTGAATCTTAATCTTCGCCGTATACCCCAGCGCATACAACACCCGCAGCATCAAATCCGTCGAAATGTCCCTGGTGTTCCGGTTCAGCATCGCCGTCACCCGCGTCCGCGACGTCCCCGCCAGTCGCGCCACCTGCGCATGCGTAACCCTCTTCCGTCGCACCAACTCGATAATCTTGGAATTCAGGTCGCTGCGCAGCGCGATCTCCGCTCCGTCCGCCGCTCGCAGCCCCAGCGCCTTCGCCAACTCTCCCGCGCTGCGCGTAACCACTGCCTTAGTCTTCTTCATGCAGTAACTCCTTCAATCGCCGCTTGCCCAACTCCGCTTCGTGCGTCGGCGTGGCTTGACTCTTTTTCACGAACGCGTGAAATACCAGAATCCCTTGCGATGACCTCACGTAATAAAACGCTCGGTAGATTCCCGCGCGATCCCGGATCCGCAGCTCCGCGGCTCCCGGCGCGACCGATGGCATCTGGCGAGACAGCGGCATCGTCAGAGTTTCCCCTTTTTGCAAGTCGTAGATCGCCTTGCCCAGTTCCCGCCTCACTTCCTCGGGAAATAGCCGGATCGCCAGTAATGCCGCCGGATGAAAAACCGCTTCTTTTACAGTCATAATGTCTCATATCCGGGACATTCCGTCAAGAACTGGCTGGACGCCCGCCGCGGAACTGTCATAGGGTCTGGCACGAGACTAGGGTGTCTTCTTTTCGAGAATCCTCCCACCCGTGCCTCTCCGTCGCATTCTAATACAGTTAAGTATTGAATGTGTCTACAGACTACGCTATACTTCCGCCGTTCTCTTGGGGGAGAGAAAGGACACGCCTTGTCCCCGCAATCCGTCCACCCCCAACAACCCCTCATTGGCAACTATTTTTCCAATAATCGTTTGCTCAACTCACACCCGCAACCTCAGCAGAATCAGCACTTCCGCGCCTGCCTTGTAACTGCTGAATCCAAAAGACTTACAGTTAGCGAATTTGTCCAACAAATTCTCTGTTTTCAGTATATTACAGACGTTCTCGTAACTGCAGAAAATGCAGGACTTATAACTCTTTTAGATTCCGCACTTACGGAAAAGTTAGACCGTAACTTCTGTAGAATCAGCAGATCCAAGAAATGCCGGGGGGTGGGAGTCATATTGTTAACCAAATACCCGATGATGGGTATCTGTCCTGAGCGACCATCGGGAGCCGAAGGACCTCTCTTCTCCGCCCCAGCGCTTGTCCAGCCCTCCCCAGCAGCCAATTTGTCGGTTGCGCCCCCCGTTCTAATGCGCGAAAATCGTTCTTCCCGCCAAACCCCTCTTTCCCAGGGGCCGCAGGCAGGCACTCAGAGAGGCATGCCATGACCCAACAGACCAAAGAAATGAATCCCCCCACACGATTGATGATGACGCCCGGGCCGTCCTCGGTGGACGCGCGGGTCTACCGCGCGCTGGCCGCGCCCATCGTTGGCCACATGGACCCCTGGTTCAAGGGCATGATGGACGACGTGCAGGTGCTGCTGAAGCAGGTTTTCCAGACGACCAATCGCACCACGTTTCCGCTCTCCGCTTCCGGCTCCGGCGGCATTGAGGCCTCCGTGCTGAATCTTCTCGAAGAAGGCGAAGAGGCGCTCATCTGCGTCAACGGAGTTTTCTCCGAGCGCATGGCCATCATCGCCGAGCGCACGCCGGCAAAAGTCACCCGCGTGGAAGCTCCTTACGGACAGACGGTCCGGCCCGAAGATGTGCTGCGCGCGGGGAAGGGCAGGAAGATAAAAATGATCGGACTGGCGCACGGGGAAACTTCCACCGGCGTGATCTCCGACATTGACGCCTACCGCGTCGTCGCCGATGACCTCGGCGCGCTGCTCGTGGTGGACACCGTGGCCACTCTCGCCGGCGCTCCCGTCAGCGTGGACCAGCAGCGCATTGACATCTGCTTCAGCGGCACGCAGAAAGCCATCAGCGCGCCGCCGGGCATGTCGCCGATCACCGTCAGCCCGCGCGCCGAAGAGGCTATTCGCAACCGCAAGACGAAAGTGCAGAGCTGGTATTTCGATCTCAATTCGGCGATGAACTATTGGGGCAAGGACAGGCTCTATCACCACACCCCGCCCATCTCGCTGATCTACGCGCTGCATGAGGCGCTGCGCATTGTGGTCGAAGAGGGCCTCGAAGTGCGCTGGGAGCGGCACCGGCAGAATCTGCTGGGGCTCGTCGCCGGCATTGAAGCCATGGGCATGGGTCTGCTGGTGAAAAATCCCGCCGAGCGCTTGCCGACCGTCACCGCGGTGATGATTCCCGAGGGCGTGGACGACGTCAAAGTTCGCAACCAGCTGCTCGATGAGTTTAATATAGAGATTGCCGGCGGCTTTGGGCCCATCAAGGGCAAGATCTGGCGCGTGGGCCTGATGGGCCACGTCAGCCAGAAAGCCAACGTGCTGTTTTTCCTGGGCGCGTTCGAGAAGGTGCTGCTGGATAACGGCTACCGCGCACCCGCGGGCGCCGGAGTGGCCGCGGCGATTCAGCACTATTCGCAAGCGGAAAAAGCGGTCGCCGTCAGCCGCTGAGTTTTTCAATCGAGAAAGGGAACCCAACCGTGGCATCCAAGCCTCTGCTGGCCAATGTGGGACCGATGAATCAGTTCATCGGAGCGTTTGAAGTGACTTCCAAGCTGACCGGACGCGTCTTCCAGTGCCGCTTCTCGCACCTCTGGAACGGCATTGCCACGCGCCACAGCGACACGCTGGACACCAAGTTTTTCGTGGACGGCGCGGGCGTGATTGTGGGCATGGCCCACCCCGGCTTCGTCGAGTTTCGCGCGCAGCGCGGACGCGATCTCTCCGACCGCGAAGCCAGTTACGTGGCCGCGGAATTTTTGCGCGAGCGTCTCGAAGAGGAAGACGAACGGCCGCTCTATGACGTTTCCCGCGAAGATGTGCTGCGACTGATCGGATCGCTCGGGCTGCGCTAAGTTTTCGGGCTGTCGTGCTCGGTGCGGAATTCGTCCAGGTGCGGATGCTGGATGCCGTCCTTGCGGATGAAATACATCACCAGGAACATCAGCAGCGCGCCGGCGATCATCACGCCCACGGCCACGTGCAAGCCCAGCACCAGATCGCGATAGTCGTCGAGCTTGCCCACGGTGTAAGGTCCCAGAATTCCGCCGAACATTTGCGTGGCGAACATGTACACGCCGATGGAAGTGGCGTGCGCCCGCCGCGGCATCATGTCGTGAATCACCGCGGTGACCGGGCCGTGGTACCAGGACATGAAAAATCCCGCCGCGAAAAACGCGATGAGCACGCTGCGTTTTTCTTCCGTGGCAATGGCCCACCACACAAACGGAGCGGCCAGCAAAAATCCGCACGCCACCGTGAGAATTCTTCCGAAAGCAAAACGCTTATGCAGGGAATCGGCGAGCGCGCCGCCGCTGAGCACGCCGCCGAGCGCGGAAACCAGCAGCAGCGGCCCGAGCGATAGGCCCGCCTCCTTCAAGCTGAAATCCTTGTAGCGCACCACGAAATCGGTGCCCCAGGTGATGAAAGCGACGCTGGCGAAGGTTACTAGAATGCCGCTGATTACCATAACTAAAAACGCGGGAACGCGCAGCAGGCGCAGGATGGGAACGACTTCGGAGCGCGGGCCGCGCGGCGGTTCCTCGAGATGCAGGACGGCGAAGGAGAGCAGCAGGCCGGGAATGCCGATGACGTAGAACACGGCGCGCCAGCCGAGCCATTGGCCGACGTAGCCGCCGAGGGCCTGGCCGAGGGTGCCGCCGGCGAGCATGCCGACGGCGAAAAGGGATTGGGCGCGGGCGCGGGACTCATTCGAAAACGCGCCGGAGATCATGGACTGCGCTGCGGGAGCGTAGGCGGCTTCGCCGACGCCGACGAGGCCGCGGGCGAACAGGAGCAGGGCGAAGGAGTTGACGTGGCCGGTAGCGATGGTGGCGATGCTCCAGAGAATGACGCCGCCGGCGATGATGCGGGAGCGATCGAAGCGGTCAGCGAAGAAGCCGAAGGGGATGCTGGCGGCGGCGAGAACGAATTCGAGAACGCCCTGCATGTAGCTGATTTGCGTGCTGGTGAGGTTGAAGGCGTCGCGGAGGAGGGGGACGAGCGGGGGGATGGCCTGGCGGTCGGCGAAATTGACGAAATTGATGAGGGTCAATACGGCGAGCATTCGAAACTGATAGCCTGTGAGGGCGCGGAGAGTGGATCGCATATTCCTTGGCGGGCGCCGGGCCGATGAGTCTGGATTAAACGGCGCGGATGGATTATATAACGCTTATGAGAAACCTTGCTTCTTTACAACCAAGCATGACGGACCGATTGGCTACTGTGCTGTCGTACAGCGTATTGCTGCTGTTCGGGTATCTGGTGTTTCGAATTGCGGAGCCGTTTCTGGCGCCGCTGGCGTGGTCGGCGATCTTGGTGATTTTCTTTGCGCCGCTGCACGCGCGGCTGGCGCGGCGATGGAGGCCGGGCGTGGCGGCGCTGGTGAGCACGCTAGTGGTAACGGTGTTTTTGATTGGGCCGGCGCTGGTGGTGCTGGGGTTGACGGCGCGGGAAGGGATTGCGGCCACGGCGGCGGTGCAGAAGGCGCTGCTGGACCCGCAGGGGCAGCTTCCGGCGGGGCTGATGGAGAAGGGGCGGCAGATGCTGCCGGCGAGTTTGCAGGGGATTGATTTTTCGGGGGAGCTGCGGAGGGTGGTGCAGGAGGCGGCGGGTTTTTTGGCGGGGCAGATGAAGGCCGTGGTTTTGAATTTTTTTGGATTTTTGTTCAGCTTGTTTCTGCTGCTGTTTTCGCTGTTTTTTCTGTTTCGGGATGGGGAGAGCATTTTGCGGGGGATTCGGCATCTGCTGCCGTTCGATGCGGAACTGCGCGAGCGGGTGATGCGGGAGACGGGCGGGCTGATTTTTGCGAGCATGGCGGCGGGGCTCTTGATTGCGGCCATACAGGGGACGCTGGGCGGGGTGGCGTTTGCGATGGCGGGGATACCGGGGGCGTTTTTCTGGGGCGTGGTGCTGATTTTCTTTTCGCTGGTGCCGGTGGTGGGGTCGGCGCTGATCTGGGTTCCGGCGGCGGGCTGGCTGATTTTTACGGGGCATTGGGGGAAGGGACTGCTGGTGGTGGCCGTGTGCGGGGGAGTGGCGGGGATGATTGATAATGTGCTGCGGCCGCTGCTGCTGCGCAACCGGACGGAGTTGAATAGTTTGCTGCTGTTTATCGGGGTGCTGGGGGGAGTGAACGTGTTTGGGATGCTGGGGGTGGTGATCGGGCCGGTGATTTTGGCGGCGGCGCTGGGGGTGTTTCGGGGGTATGTGGAGTGGAGGGAGGAGGGGGAGTTGACAATTGATAGTTGAGAGTCGGGACATCTGGGCTCTGGGGAGAAGGCTATTCAGCAAGTCGCGCCATCGAAGACAAGTCAGGGAAATCGACGATGCGACTACGAAAGCATCCGTGAGTCCAGGAAATCGTCAGCTTTCAGTCAGTGATCTAGCGTGGGACGCAGTTAGCTTTTAATTGGATGGTGGGGTGGCGGAGCTAGTGTCGCTCGGATTTTTTGGATGCACCTTCCTAAGTCGCTCTTCAATTCATGTTCCCAAAAACGGAGAACCCGGATCTTTTGTTTTTGAAGGTAGGAGGTGGTCGTGATATCCCTTGCGCGATTGCGGTTGATTTTGAGAGTCCAGAAATCCTTGTTGGTTTGTGGTATGTGACCACAGGTAGGGCATCCGTGCCAGAAACAACCGTCTACGAACACAGCAACCCTGTGCCGGGGAAAGAAAAAATCTGGATCCCCTTTAAATCCTCGTGGCCGCACTTTCCATCCGCGGACGCGAGAGCGGGCGAGGGCGAGCCGCAACCTGCGTTCGGTCGTCCGATTGTCTTTTCCATGCACTGCGCGCATAGCTCTCGAACGTTGAGGCGTGGTCCCCTTGAATCCTCTTTTGGGCAATTGTTCACGCAGTGCTTTTTCCATCGTCAAATGCCCTTGTCCAAAAAGGCCGAGAGAGTGCTGATTCGGCAAAGCGCCCAGGCTCCAAGAATAGCATGGAGAAAGGCTAGGTGTAGAGGCTGAGGGGAGAACGGCTGCGCCGAGCATGACACGGCTACATACTCAAAAACGACCACGTGAAAATGTGCTCGGAAGTGTGAGAAGGTTTGGTATGGTTGATGCGGGTGAGGGCTCGGGGAAGTGGTCTTGCGTAGTTTGATAAGGTTTGATAATCTTGACACATAAAGAAAAAAACGGTGAACGGTTTGTCGATTATCTAATGGTTGCTGATGCCGCTAAGTTGTTGGGGGTATCGGCGTCGACGCTTAGAAATTGGGACCGTGCGGGAAAGTTGAAAGCGTTTCGGCACCCAGTGAATGGGTATCGGCTGTATCGGCGGGTAGACCTTGATTCTTTGCTCAAGCAGGTAGAGCGATAACGGGGTGAGATGTAAGAAGATTTAGTGGCTCTGTGAAGGGTAAAGCGCATGCGACGAAGAGAAGAAATTAAGAGAGGTAGTAGGGTTCGAGCGAAAGGCGATCCCGCACGGATGTATGTGTCGCTTTTTTCTGGTGCAATGGGATTAGACCTCGGCCTAGAAAAGGCGGGTTTTGAATGCGCGGTCTGCAACGAAATCGATCCGCTTGCCGTCGAGACAATTCGACTAAACAAACCAAACCTCCCCGTTATTGCTGAATCCGTAGAAAAGGTGAGCCTCGCAAGTTTGAGTAAAGCGGCTGGCTTCAATGTGAAGGGGATTGACCTACTTGCGGGAGGGCCTCCGTGTCAGGCCTTCAGTGTTTTCGGTCAAAGGCGCGGGCTGCATGACGGTCGCGGCAGACTGATTTTTGAGTTCTTGCGCATAGTGAAGGAGGTCAAGCCAAAAGTATTCTTGATGGAGAATGTTCGTGGCTTACATTCGATGCCGTTGGTTACCAAGAATGCTAAGTTGGCTGGGGCGCGCGGACCTCAAGAACATTTCGAGAATGGTTCATTACTGCGCGAATTGATTAGACAATTCGAAAAGATCGGCTATCGCATGGACTGCTATCTTGTTAACGCAGTTAATTACGGAGCTCCGCAGATTAGAGAGCGATTGCTGTGCATTGGGAACTTGTTCGATCTTGATGTCAATTTCCCCCCACCGAAGTACAGCAACCGGGCGTCTGATCGGTTGCTTGCATTTCGGACGCTCGGTGATGTTATTGGGAACGGATTCAAAGACCCAGATCCGTCGATGATGAACTTTAGCCCACGCAAACTGAAGTTCTTGTCGATGGTGCGTCCTGGTGGGAACTGGCGTAGCTTGCCAGAGAAGATTCAGAAGGAGTCGATGGGCAAGAGTTGGTATTTGAAAGGTGGGCGCAGCGCGTACTGGCGACGGTTGTCGTTCGATTTTCCGTGCCCGACAGTCGTTACGATGCCAAATCACGCCGGAACAAGCATGTGTCACCCCACAGAGCTGCGAGCGTTGACGGTGGGCGAAATGGCCGCAATCCAAGAGTTCCCTTCGAATTGGAGATTTTCTGGTTCCGCGACAGACAAATGCCGGCAAATCGGGAACGCAGTCCCGCCTCGGCTGGGCGAAGTTGCAGGCCGAGCAATTCGACAGCTTTTGGCGCAGTGCGATTCAAGAAGTGTTTTGGGGTCCGGAGCTCCAACGCCGAGCAGAATTATCCATCTCCGTCCTCATGTTCGCACCCGCAGCTATTACAAGGACGGTGAGGTCATGCATGGTCACATTGGATACTACGCTCCGCAAGCCAAAGATGGTCGCCAACTGTTACTTACGTATGGAGAGACCCCCCAACATTAACCATTGATTTTTCGGACAATTCCCTGCCAGTCAATTGTGTTGTCTGGGCGAATAAATGACTTGAACTGCAAGGAGAATTCTTTGCGAAAGGAGTTGAGCAACGTGCTGAGCGACCCAAGAGATTTTTCTGCCGTCGAGAATCCTGCGAGGATACCTTCAAGCACCCATTCTTGGGTCTTCGGCTCACCGCCGTTCAGCCACGCCCAAAATTCTCTCCCTGCGTATACGTGGACGTGTTTTCTGATATCCCTTACGTGGTGATCTGCTCCGCGGTTTATGCCCCTGAGGATATCGTATTTGTCTGTCAGCGTGTCTTTGGTTCCATAGAAGACCCCAACAGCTATTTCGTTAAAGTCAAAGCCTCCAAGTTTCTTGGAAGCGCGAAGCTGCAGCAGGTCGTGGAAAGCCTTGTTAAGCTGAACAGCCATAGTGAGCTGAATTGTCCACCGGCTTGCCTTGAGGGAGAGAAGCTTTACAACATCGCTTCCAGTTGTGCGCACGAGGTGATCTATTTCATCAAACACGGGCTTCGAAAAGGGGGCTCTTTTGCGGGCCGCTTTGTCGAGTTTGGTTGTCCCGAAAACATTCGGGAGGATTTTCTCATCAATTAGTTTTCCGAAGCCTGTCGCATAACCCGTATACAGATGAGCCGCGACGAGAAACTCGGCTAGTTCGTCGAAATCCTTGAATCGATGGATGCCGCAGATTAGCGGGAGAAGAAAGGGATTGACGGACATTGTTTCGTGACGGAGTTTGACAAGCTTCTTTTTTTGCTCGCCCATCCACCAGACGACCTGCTTTGTGACTCCATCGACTACCTGGGTCTTGTTCATCGGTACGTGTCTCCTCGGTGGGCCGGAGGTCTTCCGCTGAAACACTCCACGCCAACGCTGGCCCAGCGCAATCCAGCGCTTTGGATATCATTGATTGAAGGCCACCACCTTCATGTGTTCGCAGATATTATCATAACTCTTTGATGTAGACTCTCTCAGTGAGGCTACTCTGACCCTATTTGATGTGCCGGTGCTTTGGAGAGTCGGTTGGTGGGCTGCGCGCTGAGCAATCTGTAAGGTAGACTTTCAGCGTGCGAGTGGAAGAGTTTCGTTGGTGGAATATCCTGACGTGGTGGGAAAGGTTGAGAACTGAGAACTGGCGCAGGGGCTGTTGGGGAAAGGGCAAGAGATTGAAAGCAGAGCCGGACTCCCGATTCGGTCGGGATAAATTCCGCAGGGGCTCTACAAAAGCGGGAGAAGGAAGATTTTTTTGCAGCTTGCTAAAGCTGGGCTCTTTCAATGCGGAGGGGCTGGCGCCCGGGTGCCCGGAATCTTCCCGCACCTTAGGCGTGAGACATCCGCCCAGAGGGAAGACACGTGACAGGGGCGTGCTGGGGCGCTCCATAGCGTTGTGGATGAAGTTGAGTCTAACCCCGGACGCTTTGCCAGGCAAAAGGGCATTCCGATTTCTCCGCACTTCGATTTCTCCGCATACTTTGCGTTCAGGCCGCCTGGACCACTCTCTCTTAAAATACGTCTTGACAATAGTCGTGATAACGAGTAATGTGACTTTCATGAAGAAGGCGGGCCAACCGGAATGCAAGTCGCGGCGCGCGGTTCGTGCCGTTGCGCGCGGTGGGCAGCCGGGCGGCCCGTTTTTTTGTTTAGATAGTCGTTGTAACGATTGTCGGTATGACGCATCCAATGGGGTGTCACGCAATAAAAATCAGAAAGGATTGCAGATATGAGCGCACAAGCTATTCCGCAAATCGCAAGCACCACCTGGAACATTGACCCGGTCCACTCCGTCGCCGAGTTCAAGGTGAAGCATATGATGATCTCGAACGTGAAGGGGCAATTTACGAGCGTCCAGGGGGTGCTGGAGTTGGACGAAGGCGATATCGGTAACTCCCGGGTGCGGGCGTCCATCGAGGCGGCCTCCATCAATACGCGGGAGGCGCAGCGGGATGCGCATCTGAAAAGCGCCGATTTCTTCGACGTGGAAAAGTTTCCCACGTTGTCGTTCCAATCCACGCGCATCAGCCGCGCCGGCGACGGAGAGTTGTCCGTGGCGGGGGAGCTTACGATTCACGGCATCACGCGCAGCGTGCAGTTTGCCGTTGAGGGCCCAACCGCGCCGGGAAAAGATCCCTGGGGCAATACGCGTGTGGGGCTTTCGGCAACGACGAAAATCAACCGCAAAGATTTCGGTTTGACCTGGAACGCCGCGCTGGAGACCGGCGGCATTCTCGTCGGGGAAGAGATAACCATCACGCTCGACGTGCAGTTCGTGAAGGCCTAAATTAACAGGGCCGCCCGGCACACGCCCGAGCCGCGTGATGCCGGGCGATCGAAAGGGGATGGCATGTCACTTCGAGGAATCAAGCAGATCATTCAAACAACGCCGACCATCGAGGGGGCTGGGGTGAAGTTACAGCGCGCGTTTGGCTTTGGGAAGACGAAGGAGTTCGATCCATTTTTGCTGCTGGATGATTTCCGGAATGAGAATCCGGAAGATTACCGGGCGGGATTTCCGTGGCATCCGCACCGGGGGATCGAGACGATTACGTATGTGCTGGCGGGGTCGGTGGAGCACGGGGACAGCCTGGGCAACCGGGGGGAAATGGGAGCGGGGGACGTGCAATGGATGACCGCGGGGAGCGGGATACTGCATCAGGAGATGCCCAAGGGGGACGCGCGGGGGCGGATGCATGGGTTTCAACTGTGGGCCAACCTGCCTGCGTCGCTGAAGATGAGCGATCCGCGGTATCAGGACATTCCGGCCAGCGCGATTCCGGAGGTCACCGACGATGATGGGACGCGCGTGCGCGTGATTTGCGGAGAGTTCTGGGGCAAGAGGGGACCGGTGGAAGGGGTGGCCGCGGATCCGAATTACGTGGATATTTCGGTGGCGCCGGGCCAACGGAAGCGGCTGAAAATCGAGACCACGCGCAATGCTTTTGCCTATGTATTCGCGGGCGCGGGCAGGTTCCGCGACTCGTCGGAGGCGCGGGCGGTGCTGACGGAGCAGGCGGCCGAACCCGGCGCCGAGCCGGTGTATGACGCACGGAATCACTCGCTGGTGCTTTTTGATCGTGGGGACGAGATTGTGGTGCAGGCGGGAGATGAGGGGATTCGATTTTTGTTGGTCTCGGGCAAGCCGATCGAAGAGCCGGTGGCGTGGTACGGCCCGATTGTGATGAACACGAAGGAAGAGCTGCGGCAGGCGATGGCGGAACTGCAAAGCGGGGACTTTATCAAAAAGCGCTGAAGCGGGGCTGGGGGCGGCTCTATTGGAAACCGCAAGACCTGATCGGATTGTGAAAGTTCGGGAAGAAGCAGGGCAAAAGCCCCACACGCAACAACGGCGTGTGGGGCACCCCGGGGCGTGTTTTATTTTACGCGCGGGCTACTTGCTGGGGGTGTGGAGGGTTGAAAAGGCAAGAGAAAAGCAGATTCCTGGTCGCCTGCGGCTCCTCGGAATGACAGTAGTGGAATTTTCAGCAACGTGCTAAGAGCGACTCTTGGTGCGCCAGAAGGCCCCCTTTAGCAATACAACACAATAAGATGCATTATTCCTCATTGATTTGCAGGAATGGTAGGCTTTTCTGGTGCGCCGCCGTGAAGGAAAAATCAATGGGGCGAAGGGCGTGTCGCACGGGTTTGGGGGGAATGGCGAGTTTTGGGCATCGCCGCGCGAGAGCGCGGCGAAACTAAAATCAGGAGGCACGATGAAGGCATATCTGCGGATTACCACGGACAATAAGGATGAGTGGATTGCCAACCGGTTTAACGCGACGAGCGATGGGAAGGCTGCGGCGGAAGCGACGCAGAAGAGATTGAGCGATAAAACGGCGCTGGAGGAAGTGCGCCAGCCGGGGGGCGGGGAGTCGAAGTGGGTGATTTACAGGGAATAGGAGGGAACCGCGCCGAAGGCCGGGAGCGGGATTGAAGGCGACTCGTCCGCGGGAGTTACGAGCAGGGGCGGGCGGGGAACGAAGAACATTCGAAAAATGAATTCGGGCGCCGCATTCTTGAACTGTTCAAGGGTGCGGCGCCCGATTCTATTTTACGGGGCGGTTTGCGCGGCGGGAAGCGGTTGCGTCCCGCCGCGGAGATGGCCGATCGCGGGGCCGGGGATCAGGGGGCCAGGACGACGTAGCCGCTCTGGGCGAGTTCGATGATGCGGTACATGGCGCCGGTGGTGACTTTGAACTGGGGGAGGAGGTCCTTGTTCACCCAGCCGTGGGCGGCCATGGAGACGCCGCAGAATTCGAAGTCGACGCCTTCCTCGGCGAGTTTTTTGATCTGGTCCTTGTAGGGGTTGCCGGTGGTGACTTTTTTCTCGCGGTTGTAGGCTTCGTCGGAGAGGCCGATGACGCCCATATCGCGGTGGAAGATAGCGACGATTTTACCGTTGGTGGCGTTGGCTTTGAAGTGGTCCACCAGGCGCTGCATTTGGATGAGGGCGACGATGTCATTGCCCTGCATGGAGATATGGCCCATGTTGAAGAGGACTTTGGCATCTTTGAGTTTTACGGGGACGTCGATGGTGATGCCTGGAGCGGGAGACTGTGCGCGGGCCGGGGCGGAGGCGAAGAGCAGGGAGCCGCAGAGCAATGTGAGGCCGATGGTTTTTGCGAGAGAGGGCATGGTTTCTCCTGTTGGATGTGGATGCGGATGAGATTGTCGTTCAGGGGAGCGCGGAGGTCAACTGGATTGGGGCTGTGAATATTTTCTGTTTTTTTTTACGCGGCGGGCGCACAGCAATTCGGCAGTAGGGTAAACTCTCAAGAACAAAATCCAAAGGTGCGGTCCGGCAGAGGATTGCCGCGAAGCGGGAGGAGACCAGGTGAAGATCGGATTCGTGGGGCTGGGGGACATGGGGAAGGCGATTGTGCCGCGGTTGATGGCGGGAGGGCATGAGGTGACCGGGTGGAACCGGTCGAAGGGGAAGGCGGAGCCGCTTTTGAAATTGGGGATGAAATGGGCGGAGACGCCGCGAGAGGCGGCGCGAGGGGCGGATTTTGTTTTTTCGATTGTGACGGATGGTGCGGCGGTGAAGTCGGTGGCGCTGGGGGAGAACGGGATCATTGCGGGGATGGGGAAGGACGCGGTTTATCTGGATATGAGCACGATCGATCCGGGAGTGAGCCGGGAGGTGGCCGCGGAATTCACGAAAGCGGGATTGACGATGCTGGATGCGCCGGTATCGGGGACGACGTTGACGCTCGGGCAGGGGAAGGCGTCGTTGATGGTGGGGGGAGACAAGGCGGCGTTTGAGCGGGTGCAGCCGGTGCTGCTGGCGATTGGGCCGAAGGTGACGTACATCGGGGCGCAGGGATTGGCGGTGCAGTTGAAGGTGGCGCTGAATATGGCGCTGGTGATTCAGGTGGTGGGATTTTGCGAGGCGGTGGCGATTGCGGAGAAGGGCGGGGTGCCGCGGGAGGTGGCGGTGGACGCGATGCTGAAGAGCGTGATTGGGTCGCCGGTGCTGGCGTATCGCGGGCCGCTGATACTGGAGGGGAAGATTTCGGATGCGACGTACGGGAGCGTGGATTTGCAGCAGAAGGACATGCTGCTGGCGCTGGATTTGGGAAGGAAGCAGGGAGTGCCCGTGCCGATGGGAGCGGCGGCGAACGAAATGCTGAATGCGTGCCGGGGGCTGGGGCTGGTGGAGCACGATTTTGTGATTGTGTATGAAGTGTATCGCCGACTGGGAGGAATGACGCAATGAAGCGGTTCCGGACGAATTTGAAGGATATTCCGAAGGAGAAGGGGCTGAAGGAGGAAGAGGGCTGGGTGAATATGCAGGTGCAGTTCCTGATCAACCAGCAGAATGCGGGGTCGGATAAGTTGCTGGTGGGATACACGGTGCTGCCGCCGGGGGCGAGGCACGACAAGCACCGGCATCCGAATGTGGATGAGTTTCTGGTGATTTTGAAGGGGAGCGGATACGTGTACACGGATGGAGCGGATGAGCCGTCGGGGGCGGGGGACGTGATTTTTTCGCCGCGGGGAAGCTGGCACGGGTTCAACAATACGGGGACCGAGGACGTGGTGATTGTGTGGGGATGGAGCGGGGCGGGATCGCTCGAGGCGGCGGGATATGAGATACCGCCGGAGGGATATTGATGAATTCATCCGGGGAGGATGGGCGATGAGCGGATATTGGGACGATCCACGGGTGACGCGGGGGATGAAGGAGCAGTTGCGGAGACGGCGCGAGCTGCTGGATGCGGGGCAGAAGGCACTGGGGTGGAAGGTGGCGCTGGGAGCGCCGGCGGCGAAGAAGATGACGGGGCTGGCGGGGCCGCTGGTGGGATTCCTGATGGACAGCGCACTGCTGTCTTCGGGCGTGACGGTGTCGCTGGCGGGATGGAAGAAGCTGATGCTGGAGCCGGAGGTGGCCGTGTACATGGCGGCGGATTTGCCGGCGGGCGCGGACCGCGCGGCGGCGGGAGCGGCGATTGGAGGGCTGGGGCCGGCGTTTGAATTGGCGGACGCGGTGGATCCGGTGGATGACCTGGAGAGGCTGCTGGCGGGGAACATCAATCACCGCAACGTGATTCTGGGGGTGAAGGATTTGTCCCGGGCGGGATGCGAGATGCAGGGGCTTTCGTGCCGGCTGGTGAAGAATGGGGAGGAAGCGGTGCGGACGGCGGATGTGCAGGGGAATACGGGGGAAGTGATTGAGTTGGTGCGGAGCGTGGCGGATTTGCTGGGGGCGTTTGGGGAAAGGTTGTGTGCGGGGCAGGTGATTATCGGGGGATCGATTGTGCCGCCGCTGTGGATTGAGGGGGGCGAGGAAGTGGTGTTTCATCTGGAGCCGGTGGGGAGCGTGGCGGTGGGATTTGCGGGGAAGGCCGGGGGTTGAGGCAGGGACACGGAAAATGACAGGGTGGAGTTGCGGTGTGTTAGAGTAGCGCGCGGATGAAGATGAATAAGGCAAAGAACAAAGCGGCGGTGCTGCCTCGGGGGCTGGGACCGGAGAGGTTGCGGTGGAGGTGTGACCCGGCGCGTTTGCCGTTTGAGTCGACGTCGCAGGCGGAGCTGCGCGAGGGATTTATCGGGCAGGAGCGGGCGCTGCGGGCGCTGAAGATGGGAGTGGAATTGACGGCGCCGGGATACAACGTGTTTGTGTGCGGGCTGGCGGGGACGAGCCGCGGTGGAACGATCGCACAGATGATCCGCGAGGTGCATCCGGAGTCGAAGCCGTCGATGGACCGCTGCTATGTGCACAACTTCAAGCACGTGGACCGGCCGCGGCTGCTGGCGCTGGAGCGCGGGAAAGCCAACGGCTACAAGAAGGACATGCAGGCAGGGGTTGATTTTCTGCGGCGGCGGATCCCGCAGGTGTTCGAGGGGGAACCGTTCCAGAGGCAGAAGGGGCGGATCATCGAGCGGTTCACGGTGCGGGAAAAAGAGTTGATGGACGACTTCACGCGGCGGATCGCGCGGGAGCAGTTTGCGCTGGGGCACATGCAGGTGGGAGCGGTGGCGCTGCCGGAGATTTTTCCTGTGCTGGACGGGCAGATGGTGCCGATTGAAGACATCGCCAAGATGGTGCACGAGGGGAAGATTGAAGCGGGAGTGGCGGAGGGGATCGAGAGGAAATACGAGCAGTTCCGGCAGGAGTTCACGGTGGTGTACCGGAAGACGCTGACGCTTTCGCGGGAATTGGCGAGCGAGCTGAGTTATCTGGAGCAGGAAGCGGCTTCGGTGCTGGTGGACGGGGTGATCGAGGAGCTGAAGGAAAAATATCCGGGCGAGGGAGTGACGGAGTATCTGGAGGAAGTGCGGCATCACATTCTGGATAATCTGGACCCGTTCAAGGAACGGGACGGAGAAGGAGAGCACGAGGAGGATCCGCTGGAAGGAGGCGGGGCCAAGCCGCCGGGACCGGAGCGGGATCCGTTCCGGATTTACGGCGTGAACGTGATCCTGGCGCACAATCACGAGGATGATTCGCCGGTGATTTTCGAAACGACGCCGACGTACGCGAATCTGTTCGGGACGATTCAGCGGGCCTATGACGCGCGGGGCGGATGGAACAGCGATTTCATGGATTTGCGGGGCGGGTCGCTGCTGCGGGCGGACGGCGGATTTTTGATCATGTACGCGGTGGAGGCGCTCTCGGAGACGGGAGTGTGGAGGGCGCTGAAGAGGACGCTGAATCATAATCGTCTGGAGATTCAGCCGATTGACATGTTTTTTCCGTTTGGGGGATCGGCGCAGAAGCCGGAACCGATCGAGATCAACGTGAAGGTGATCTTGATCGGGGACCGCAACTTGTATGAGCTGTTGTACGAGTACGAGGAGGATTTCCAGAAGATTTTCAAGGTGCGCGTGGAGTTCAACGAAGAGATGCCCATGAGCGACGGGGTGATCGCGGAGTACGCGGGGCGGCTGCGGGCGCTATCGGAGAAGGAAGGGCTGCTGCCGTTCGACCGCGGGGCGTTCGCGTCGATATTGGAATTCGGGGTGCGGCAGGCGGGGAGGCGGAACAAGGTGACGGCGCGGTTCGTGGACATCGCGGACCTGGCGCGGGAGGCGTCGTACGCGGCCAAGGGAGCGGGAGAGAAGGAAGTGAACGCGGGGCAGGTGAGGAGCGCGTTCGAGGCCAAGATCGAGCGGCACAACCTGATCGAGACGCGGATTCGGGAAATGATTGATGAGGGGACGCTGCTGATCGAGGTGGAGGGGGCGCGGGCGGGGCAGGTGAACGGGCTGAGCGTGCTGGAGATCGGGGGGTACTCGTTCGGGAAGCCGGTACGGATCACGGCGAGCACGGCGCTGGGCAAGGCGGGGCTGATCAATATCGAGCGGGAAGCGAATTTGAGCGGGCGGTTCCACGACAAGGGGATGCAGATTATCGGCGGCTACATCCGGTCGAAATTCGCGCAGGACAAGCCGCTGTCGCTGGCGGCGAGCATCTGTTTTGAGCAGTCGTATTCGGGAGTGGACGGAGACAGCGCGAGCATCGCGGAGATTTACGCGCTGCTTTCGGCGCTCTCGGGGATCGCGCTGCGGCAGGACCTGGCGGTGACGGGTTCGGTGAACCAGCAGGGAGAGGTGCAGGCGATAGGCGGGGTGAACGACAAGATCGAAGGATTTTTCGATGTGTGCCGGATCAAGGGGCTGACGGGGAAGCAGGGAGTGATCATGCCGGCGGGAAACATTGAGGATCTGATGCTGCGGGAGGATATTCTGGAGGCGGTGGGAGCGGGGAAGTTTCACGTGTATCCGGTGGCGAAGGTGGAGGAAGGGCTGGAGATTTTGACGGGAGTGGCGGCGGGGAAGAGGGCGGCGGGAGGGAAGTACGAGAAGGGAACGGTGTTTGGGCTGGTGGATGAGCGGCTGGCGGAGATGGCGAAGATATTGAAGGGGTACGAGTAGGAGAGCGGCGGGTTATTGCTTTTTGTGTTTGCGGCGGATGTCCGGCCAGAATTCTTTTCCAATAAAAGTGAGAGCGTCGTAGGTGAGCAGGGAACCCCAGAGGATTCCGGCGTTGCTGAGGTGTCTGTCCGTGCGGGGATAGTAGGTGAAGGCGGAGACGGCGGAGGAGAGCAGGGTGCCGCAGAATTCGGAGCAGTTGAACTGGGAGCGGCCGGAATCGCCGCGAGTGACGACGGTGCGGGAGAGGGCGTAGCCGAGGCGGCGCCAGAAGCCGCCGTGGCCCATCTGGTAGTAGCGGGGGTCCTGGTGAAGGAGGGAGGGAAGGATGGCGGCGGTCCAATAGTATTCGGAGGTGCCGTCGGCCCACGCGGCGCCATAGCGTTTGGCGTAGCCGGCGGCGCCCTGGCCGTAACCGGACTGGCTGTTCTGGGCCTGGCTGACGGCGGCGAGAGCGGCGTACCAGGGAAACTGGACGGGGTCGAAAGAGGAGCGGGCGACGACGGAGAATTTCTGTTTGGTGGAGAGGGGAGGGATTTTGTCCATGGATTCGACGGTGAGGAAATTGGGGAGGGTGTAGAGGAGGCGGTCGTCGGAGGTGCCGGGGTGCTGGGGAGGGGGAGGAACGGAGGGAGGAAGGAAGACGGGGGGAGGGAGTTCCTGAGGAGGGAGGGAGAGTTCTTGTTGCATGGAGGGGGCCGGGGGTTCCTGGGCGGGGGATGGGAGAACGGAGGAAAAGAGAGAAGACGCGAGCAGGAGAGCGGAGAAAAGGAGAGGAGAAGGTGCGGAGAAAGAAAATGCCCTGTCCCGCTGGGTAGGAGCAGTAGCGGGACAGGGCATGGAATCGCCGGAGGGGCTGGAGTGCGTCCTCAGGAGCCTGGTTTTTCGGCAGCCGCCGCCGGGGCGGGAGCTTCGCGAGTGTCCTTGGGAGTGGCCAGATAGCCGGAGGCCTGGTCCTTGTTGATTTCGAAAACGACGATTTCGTAGGGGAAGGTGCGAGCGGCGCCCTTGACGTAGAACTGGACGGGTTCGCCGATGGTGCGGTCCTTTTTCTCGACGGACTTATCGTCGACGAGGACGGTCATGGTGTAGCGGCCCTTTTTGGGGTCGGCCTTGGAGAGGATGATTTGAACGGGGCCGACGTGTTCGGCGGATTTGGATTTGCGCAAGGTGAAATCGTAATAGTTGCGGTCGCCCTTGCGGCGGAGCTGATCGAGGTCCTCGCGGCTGCGAGCGATGAGGCCGCTCATGACGCCCATGTCGCCGAGGGCGCGGTCGAGCTTGGCCTTGGTGACTTCGAGGTCGGTGCGGGTGGCTTCGATGTCCTTCTTGGCGCCGCCGACTTCGGTGGCTACGGCGCCGATATGCTCCTCGCTGGCTTTGAGGCCGGCGGTGAGGCGAGCGTCGGAGTCCTTTTGTTCCTTGCGGATGACCTCGGCGCGGGATTTAGCCTGGGCGATCTCCGCGGCGGTCATGCCCAATTTCTGCTCGGTGGCTTCCACGTGGGCTTTGAGGTCGGCGACACGGGAGTTGGCCTGTTCGAGCTGAGCGGAGAGGATGCGGTTCTGCTCCTGGATCTGGCTCGTATCCTTTTCCGCGCGGGTACGAGCGGAGAGGTTGAGATAAATCAGGGCGCCCAAGCCGATGAAAACGACGGCGAACAACAGAGCGATCCAGCGCGGGGTGCCCGCGGCGGCTTCGTAATGATGGGATTCCTGTGCGTCAGGGACGTTTGGGGACGTACTCATACCTTGCTCCTCCTCCAGATTCGGGACTCAGTCATCTGCCCGGTTCTGAAGATTATCACCGGAGGCCGGGGAGGAAGTCGAGAAAAGTGTCAACGGGAATTTCCTGAACTGCGATAGGGCTGGCGGGGGTAGCTGGAGAGGATGGAGGTGGACATGCCGCCGCGGGGAGTGAATTCGCCGCGGACTTCGCACCAGACGGGATGGATGGCGGAGACGATGTCGCGGAGGATGCGGTTGACGGCGTTTTCATAAAAGATGCCGAGGCTGCGATAGGAGAGCAGGTACATTTTGAGAGATTTAAGTTCGAGGCAGTGTTTGCGGGGCATGTATTCGATGGTGATGGTGCCATAATCGGGCAAACCGGTTTTGGGGCAGACGGAAGTATACTCGGGATAGCGGGTGGTAATCACATACTGAGGGAACTGATTGGGCCAGGTGTCCAGCGCGGGGAGTTTGGCGCGGATGCCGGCGCGGGCGTGTTCGGTCGTGTAATCGGGCATGGTAGCGGTGGTCCTCCGAAAGGACATTGTACCCTTATCGAGGAGGGCGAATGAAGGGGCGAGGGAAGAAAGGAAAAAGGGAGTGAACTGTCCTGGGTGTAAGGGGAACGAAGTGCGGCGGTCGCGGAGGAGGTCGCTGGGGGACCGTCTTCTGGGGATCTGGGGAGTGCTGCCGTGGCGGTGCCTGGGATGCAAGAGACGGTTTTATGCGCGGGCGGTGAGCTTGCGGGAAATGTTGCAGGCGCATTGCCCGGTGTGCGGGAACCGGGATCTGGAGGAGGCGCTGCCGTGGCGGTTTCATGGGCCGTGGGCGGGAGTGGCGAGAAGAGTGGGGATGCGCGGAGTGCGCTGCGAATTGTGCCGGGAGAATTTTTTCACGATCTTGCCGGCGCGGCGGCTGAAAAAGGGAAAGACGCCGGCGGCGAAGTAGGGCCGGGCCGGCGCGCGGGGGATGACAGGAAGAGCAGAGGAATGGATGTGCCGCTGAAATCGGGTCTGGCGCGGAATCCGTAAGATCCTTCGACAGCACAAACAGAAAAAACTCCGGAGGGGTTGCGGGGCGGGGTGTCACTTGCGAAGTGCGTAACGGTGGGATGAGGGGGGAAGTGCCGAGGAATGCGCTGGAAGCGGAAGGAAGTTACCAATAGAATAACGATAGATAATTCGTAAAGCGCGAATCGAAAAAGTCTGGTATACAGGATTACCCGAAAAAGCCCGAAGAGGGCCAGCAGCACAGGGAGCGCAGCCGCGTGCGCGAAGCAGCGAAAGGCGGAGCCTTGTCCGGCAGCAGGGGTGCGGACAGGGGTGCGCGCAGAGGTGTGCGCGGAGGCGCAATAAAAAATACGAATGGGGAAGAAATGAAGAAAGCAATCATAGCAATGGTTCTCTTGGGGGCTCTATTGCCAGTGACACGCGCCGATGAAGAGGCAGGAAGGAGGACGAGGAATGTAGCGGGCGGGTATGCCTATAACACGAAAGAGGATTATCACGGTTTTTGGATGGAAGGGGGCTTTCGTGTTTTTCGCGGGATGGAGATGGGCATTACCTATTCGAAGTTTGCCGACCCTTATCGGTATAACGAAGTGTCCTGCGTGTTTCGGACGGAGGCGCTGCGGATCAAGAGGCTGAAGGCGGGGCCGGAGGCTGGTTACGCGATCGGTTCCTATACGGATTTGAACGGGAACCAGTACTACGGCGGAGTGACGAGGACGTGGGTGGCGGGAATGGCGGCGGAGTATCGTCTGCGGCCGGGGTGGAGCTGGATCATGAGGTTTAATCTGGTGAACCCGAATACGGGTGGCTGGAAGGACGACCGCTTCCGGATGCATTTTGGGGTGAAGTACTCGTTTTAGGGTAGCGGCGGCGAAGAGACGAGCGCGGCGGGGAGGAAGAGAGAGGTGTGTCCGCGGGAAATGCGGGGCAACGAACGGGGAAGAGTGTTCGTGCGAGGCTTGATCATGGATGATCGTCCGTGTCAGAATGAGGGAGGCGGAGCGCGCAGCGACGCCTTCATTTCGAAAGTTGTGGCGATATCGTCTAAAGGTTAGGACGTAGCCCTCTCAAGGCTAAAATCCGGGTTCGACTCCCGGTATCGCTACCAAAATTCCACAATCGTTTTTGAAAAAGTGATTCCCTCCGCGGGCGGGAGTGTGCCCGCTTGCCAGCGCCAAGCGTGAAATTACGATTCGAAAAATAGAAAGAAGGGTTCGCGGAAGGAAAAAAACGATGCGAGGAGGCTTGGGGAGGAGGTTGCGGGGAGGGGTGTGGACGGGGAGTGAGAATGGGATTTTCGCAGAGTTGAGAAGAAATGGGGGAGAACGGTGAGACGGTGAGACGGAAAGAGTGAGAAAGAGGGGTGGAAGGAGAAGAAGGGAGAGGAAGCAGAGTGAAGAAAACAAAGGAGATAGGGGATTGAAGGGAAGAGACGGGGAATCAGTAAGCACGGAAGAGGGGGAGACGAGAGAAGCAATAAGTGCTTACAATTCTGCAAGATAGTGGATTTTGGGGAGGGCGGAGAGCCTGGGCGAGGTGAAATCAGGCGAAGGTGGGAGGGGGGAAGCGAATCTTTGGCATGAGGAGTGCAATTCCTTTGCTGTCAAGGAATGCAGCTTAGCCAGTTTAAGGATGCGTGGAATCCATGGACGCCAAAATACTGCTCGTCGACGATTCGAGCACGACTCTCCTGATGGAGGAGATGCTCTTCAAGAAGTACACCAAGTACGAAATTCTGACCGCGCGCGATGGAGCGGAAGCGGTGCAGAAGGCGCTGAAGGAAAAGCCCAGCCTGATCCTGATGGACGTGGTGATGCCCAAGATGGATGGGTTCGAGGCTTGCCGGACGATGCGCAAGAAGGATCAGCTGCGCGACGTGCCGATCATCCTGGTGACCAGCCGCGGCGAGCCGTACAACGTGGAGACGGGATTCGAGAGCGGCTGCAACGATTATTTGACGAAGCCGATCAACGGGCGGGAACTGCTGGAGATGGTGAACGGGTACCTGGCACCGCAGGGCGCCTGCTAAATGGGGACCAAGGGACAGGGCCGGACGACATCGGCGGATAAGAACAGCGATCTGTCGCAGGTGCCGCTCGAGGATGTGCTGGAGAGCCGGGCGGAAGAGTACCTGCAACTGTGCTGGGAGATTCCCACGGAGAGCGAGAAGCACGCGGTGGCGACGAAGTTGTACGCGGCGTGCCGGCGGCTGAGCGCGGCGGTGAAGGAGAAGGATGCGGCGACGGCGGTGCTGGAGATCGCCTCGAACCTGATGGCCTGCGAAGAGATGGCCATCCTGCAGATGAAAACGAATTCGAAGGAACTGTCGTTTATCGACTCGGTGGGATTGTCGGAGAGGCAGAGGAGTTCGCTGAAGGGCAGCGTGGCGCGGATTTCCGCGGAGATCGACCGCGGGCGGGTGTACATGGCGGGAGAGAACGCCAGTGGGGACGAGATGCTGAGGTCGCTGGGGATTCAGGCGTTCGTGCCGCTGTGGCAGAACCGGAAGACGAAGGGCGCGATCGTGTTTTTCAATCTGCTGCCGCAGCGGAACGGGTTTGAGCCGGGGGACCGGGAATTGCTGGACCTGTTTTCGGTGTATGCAGGGCCATGTCTGTTTAATGCCTGAGAGGGAATAGGGAACGAGGAAGGTCGTTGGAATGACTCATACCGCAAAAATAACCAGAAGCCGGGCCAGGCATTCGAGCGAGACGAGCGGGTCATCGATTGCGGAAGTGGAACTGAGGGGAACCGAGGAAGTTTACCTGCATCCGGGACAGACGTTCGCGTCGCCCGAGCCTTCGAGCATTTCCATGATTTTGGGCTCCTGCGTGGGGCTGTTTCTGCATGACCGGAAGCTGCACATCGGGGGAGCGACGCACTTCATGCTGCCGGTGTGGGATGGGAAGGGGCAGGCGTCTTCGAGATACGGAGACGTGGCCATGAAGACGCTGCTGGAATATCTGCACAAGTATGGGAGCGAGACGAGGAGCCTGCAGGCCAAGGTGTTCGGGGGAGCGTGCATGTTCACGGCGTTCCGGGACGGGCAGGGGATGCACATCGGGACGCGCAACGTGACGGCAACGCTGGACTTTCTGAGGGCCACGGGGATCCCGGTGATGTTCCAGGATACCGGTGGGGAAGCGGGAAGAAAGCTGCGGGTGCGCACGGATACGGGCGACACGACGGTGAAGACGGTGGGGCGCTGAGATGGAACTGGACCGGAATCTGATTTTTCAAAGCTTCGTGGTGGAGTCGGCGGAGGGGCTGGCGCAGATGGAGAGCGCCATTCTGGAGCTGGAAGGGCATCCGGACGACCAGGAACTGGTGCAGGGAATTTTCCGCGTGGTGCACACGGCGAAGGGCAACGCGGGGATTCTGGAATTGCCGAATCTGCATGCGTTCGCGCACGCGTTCGAGGATCTGCTGGATGAGATTCGCAACCAGAAGATTCTGGTGACGCCGGAAGCGATCACCGTGCTGTTTTCGGCGCTGGACGTGCTGCGGGAAATGACCTCGGCGGACGGAGCGGCGCGGGACGAAATGAGCGCGGCGGCGAAGAAAGTGATTGAGAAGTGCGCGGAGCTTTGCGAGGGAGGGAAGGAGAAGGCGAAGAAGGGCGGAAAGAATCCGGAGAAAGCGGCCGCCACCGCGGAGTCAGAGGCGGAGGAAGAAGCGGCGGCGCAGGAGACGGCGGGAGGGGTGAAAGCGGAGAAGCACAAGAATTCGCTGCAGTCGCTGCGGGTGGACGTGAGCAAGCTGGACCGGCTGCTGGACCTGACGGGGGAAATCGCGATCGCGCGGGGAAGAATCTCGCTGCTGCTGGAGCATCCGGAGAAGACGACGTGGGATGAAATCCGGGAAGCGCACCGGCTGGCGGATACGCTGCACACGGATTTGCAGGAAACGGTGCTGAAATCGCGGATGGTGCCGGTGGGGCCGCTGTTCCGGCAATACGCGCGGATGGTGCGGGATATTTCGAAAGCGAACGGGAAACTGGCGCGGCTGCAGGTGGAAGGCGAGGACGTGGAAGTGGACACGTCGGTGGTGGAGCACCTGAAAGATCCGCTGCTGCACATGATCCGGAACGCCATCGATCACGGGCTGGAGCAGCCCGCGGAGCGCAAGAGGAAGGGCAAGCCGCCGGTGGGAACGGTGACGGTGCGGGCGGCGCACGAGGGCGGAAGCATTATTTTGGAAGTATCGGATGACGGCGAGGGATTGAACCGGAAGAACATTATTGAAGTGGCGCAGAAGCGCGGGCTGGCGAGCGAGCCGGAGAAGATGGCGGACCAGGAACTGTTCCAGCTGATTTTTGAAGCGGGATTTTCAACGGCGAAAACGGTGAGCGATCTCTCCGGGCGGGGAGTGGGAATGGACGTGGTGCGGCGGAACGTGCAGGCGCTGCGGGGGAACGCGCTGATCAGCAGCCGCGAGGGAGCGGGCACGACGGTGCACATCCGGCTGCCGCTGACGCTGGCGATCATCGAAGGGTTTGGAGTGGGAGTGGGGGAAGAGACGTTCGTGATCCCGATGGATCAGGTGGTGGAATGCGTGGAGCTGTCCGCGGAAGAGAACGACCACGGGCGGAACGAAGGAGTGGTGCAACTGCGCAATGAGCCGCTGCCGTATCTGCATCTGCGGGAGCATTTCGCGGTAAAGGGAGCGCGGCCGGCGCGGCAGAACATCGTGGTGGTGCAGCATGACGCGAAGCGCGCGGGACTTTCGGTGGACGTGCTGTACGGGTCGACGCAGACGGTGATCAAGCCGCTGCCGATGATGTTCAAGAATGTGCCGGGAGTATCGGGTTCGGCGATTTTGGGGAACGGGCGCGTGGCGCTGATCCTGGACGTGGGGGCGCTGCTGCGGAATTTCCAGGCGGAAGCGGCGGCCAAGACGGAATAAGCCGGCGAAAGAAAACCGAGGAGAGCGGCCGGGAGACAGGAAGTCCGGAATGGCTCGGAAAGAAGAGATAGCCGGACAGGCGCCAGAGCCATGTTTAAAAGCCAGCGGGCAGGGGTTACCAAGAGGGGCAGAGAAGGGCAGGAGCAGGGGAGCGTGTCCCCGGGGATTCACAGGGACATTTACAGCAGCCTCTCGGAATCGGCGCCCAAGACGATCAGCGAGAAGGAATTCCTTAAATTTCAGGATTTGATTTACAAGGAAGCGGGGATCTGGCTTTCGACGGTGAAGACGGCGCTGCTGGTGGGGCGGCTTTCGAAACGGCTGCGGCAGCTGGAACTGAAGAGCTTCGGGGAATATTACAACATCGTCGTGGAAGACGCGGACGAGCGAACGAAGATGCTGGATGCGATCTCGACGAACGAGACGCATTTTTTTCGCGAGCCGGCGCATTTCGATCTGTTGCAGACGAAAGTATTTCCGCGGTTTGAGCAGGAAGAGGCGGCGGGACTGCGTTCGCGCAAGCTGCGGGTATGGAGCGCGGGATGCTCGACGGGGCAGGAGCCGTATTCGCTGGCGATGGTGCTGCTGGAGCGGTTTCCGGCGGCGGCGGGATGGGAAATCGAAATTATAGCGACGGATTTGTCGACACGGGTGCTGGACATCGCCAAGAACGGGGTGTGGGATTTCGGCAAGGCCAGCGAAATACCGGACAAATACCTGGAAGCGTACATGCTGCGGGGGTTCGGGGAGCAGAAGGGGAGGATCAAGGCGGCGCCGGAGATTCGCTCGCTGATTCACTTTCAGCGGCTGAATTTGAACGAGGAACGCTATCCGGTGCAAGGGGCCTTCGACCTGATCTTCTGCCGCAACGTGCTGATTTATTTCGATATGCCCACGCGGGAGAGGATTGTGCGCGGGCTGCTGCGGCATCTTTCGCCGGAAGGATATTTTTTCGTGGGGCATGCGGAGAGCCTGCACAGCATGACGGACGTGATCCGCAGCGTGATCCCGACTGTGTACGTGACGACGGAAAAGGCCAAACGGGAAGGGCATGCGCGAAAGTAAGATGCATTCGCGAATCCAGGTACTGGTGGTGGACGATTCGGCGGTGGTGCGCCAGGTGACGCAGGCGCTGCTGTCGCAGGAGCCGGACATGGTGGTGACGGTGGCGGCGGACCCGCTGATCGCCATGGACAAGATGAAGCACACGCGGCCCAACGTGATTCTGCTGGATTTGGAAATGCCGCGGATGGACGGGCTGACGTTTCTGCGGAAGGTGATGGCCGAAGATCCGATTCCGACGCTGGTGTGTTCGAGCGTGGCGGGACGGGGAACGGAGACGGCCATGCGCGCGCTGGGGGAAGGCGCGGTGGGGATTGTCACCAAGCCGAAGGTGGGCGTGCGGGAATTTTTGAATGAATCGGCGGTGATGCTGGTGGACATGGTGCGCTCGGCGGCGCAGGCCAAGGTGAAGAGGCGGCATGGCGGGCTGATTGCGCCGGTTCCGTATCCCATCAAGCGCAAGCCAGCGACAGCGAACGCGGCCCGGCCGGCGCACCGCAGGGTGGGCGACAAGATTATTTTTATCGGGGCTTCGACGGGCGGAACGGAAGCGGTGGAGACGATTTTGACGGCCATGCCGCTGGACGCGCCGGGCATCGTGGTGGTGCAGCACATGCCGGAACTGTTCACGGCGGCGTTTGCCAACCGGCTGAATGACATTTGCCAGATTGAAGTAAAGGAAGCGGCGGACGGAGACCTGATTCTGCCGGGGCGGGCGTTCATCGCGCCGGGAAACCGGCACACGGCGATTCAGCGGGTGCGCGGGAATTTTGCGATTGAGATTCTGGATGGGCCGCTGGTCTCGCGGCACCGCCCGAGCGTGGACGTGCTGTTCCATTCGGCGGCGGCGATGGTGGGACCGAACGCGGTGGGAGTGATGCTGACGGGCATGGGCAATGACGGGTCCGAGGGAATGCTGGAGATGAAGCGCGCGGGAGCGGTGAACATCGCGCAGAACGAGCAGACGTGCGTGGTGTTCGGCATGCCCAAGGAAGCGATTGCCATTGGAGCGGTGGATTACATCGTGCCGCTGCCGCAGATTGCCGGGCAGATGCTGCGGTATGGGCGAAGCGTGGAGGCGGATTCGCCGTTCGTGCGGGTGCTGCGGTAGGCGGTTCTTTGTAAGATACTGCAAACAATAACGTTGGCGGGGTTTTCCATTCTTTTTACGTCTTTTTGCCCTTCCCTTAAAATTTGACCGTTTGTTCAAAAAATGTGGCTGGATAGGCGGAATTGTGACGTGCAAACATTCATCTGTGACTTGCGTCACAGCCTTGGAGGTCGCCACTCCCTAAGCTCTGCACAGACAGGGAGGCTGTATGGCCATCCAGGCGATCGACTTCATGTATTACGTGGGGACCCGGGAGTTCATGGAGAAGTGGGACCGGGCCAAGGAAGGCGAGCTGACCTGCCGGATGGAGAAGGCCATCGGCGGGCTGCCGCGATACAACTCGATCGAGGAGATGATCGGAAAGATGGACGCGGCGGGAGTGGAGAAGGTTTTTATTTCGCAGTGCAAGATGTGGTCGTACTGGCGCAAGTGGATGTACATGGACACGCAGCTGGAGGAAGTGCTGCAGTACACGGAGAAATATCCGGGGCGCTTCGAGGGTCTGGCGGGATATAACCCTTTCCGGATCAAGGACAGCCTGCGGGAGATCGAGACGGCGGTCACCAAGCATCGCTTCAAGGGCGTCTACGTTCATATCTACGGATTCGACATCCCCATTGACGACAAGAAGATGTATCCGCTCTACGCGCTGTGCGAGGGGCTGGGCGTGCCGGTGTCGCTGCAGGTGGGGCACGTGCTGGAAGCGATGCCCAGCGAAGGGGCGCGGCCGATGATGCTGGACCGGGTGGCCTGCGACTTTCCGGAATTGAAATTGATCGGGGCGCATACGGGCTGGCCGTGGGTGGATGAGCTGGTGTCGGTCTGCTACAAATGGGAAAACATCTGGCTGGGCGTGGACGCCTGGATGCCGAAATATCTTCCGCCGCAGGTGATTCAGTTTATTAACAGCCGCATGGGGCGGGATCGGTGCATTTGGGGAACGAACGGTTTGCCGTGGAAAGAGAATCTGGAGCAATTGGAGCAGCTGGGACTGAAGGAAGAGACCAAGGAAAAATTGCTGCGCAAGAACGCGATTGAACTTTTTAAGCTGGATGAGAAGAAGGTGGCCGCGCCGGCGGCGACATTCCAGGCGGCGGAAGGGCGGCTGCGCTAACGGTTATGGCCAATCTTCAGGGCAAAGCGGTGGTGATTACGGGCGCGGCGCGGGGAGTGGGCAAGGCGCTGGCGCAGGCGTTTGCCGCGGCGGGAGCGGACGTGGCCATCGGGGATTTGCGGGAGGCGGACGCGGCGGCGACGGCGAAGGAGATTGCGGCGCAGACGGGGCGGAAGGTGATCGCGGTGGGCGCGGACGTGTCGCGGATCGAGGACGTGCGCAAGCTGCGGGATGCGGCCATCGCGCAGCTGGGAAAGATTGACGTGCTGGTGAACAACGCGGGGTGGGACAAGCTGAGCCTGTTTCTGAAGACCAATCCGGAATTGTGGGACAAGGTGATCGGGATCAACTACCGCGGTGTGCTGAATACCACGTACGAGATTCTGCCGCACATGGTGGGGCGCAAGCAGGGCTGCATCGTGAACATCAGTTCGGATTCGGCGCGGGTAGGGTCGATGGGCGAAGCGGTGTATGCCGGGGCCAAGGCCGCGGTGATCGCGTTTTCGAAGACCATTGCGCGGGAGCACGCGCGGGACAACGTGCGCGTGAATGTCATCTGCCCGGGGCTGATTGACACGCCGCTGCTGGATGAGATCAAGGCCGAGGAGCTGGGCGGAAAGATAATCGGGGCGGTGGTCAACGCGATACCGCTGAAGAGGCTGGGGCGGCCGGAGGAGATCGCGCCGCTGGCGGTTTTTCTGGCGTCGGACGAGGCCGGGTATATCACGGGACAGGTCACCAGCGTGAATGGTGGCTTGACGATGGCGGGGTAGGGAAGAGCAGGAGGAGGAACGATGGAAGTGCTGTCGTCCAATCTTGAACGAACGTTCGACCAATGCGCGGAACTCCTTCGCGATCTGACGTTTCCGACGGTGGCGGCCTGGAAGCAGGAGCATCCGGGGGCCAAGGTGATCGGCTATTTTCCGGTGTATGCGCCCTCGGAAATCATCCATGCCTGCGGGATGCTGCCGGTGGCGCTGCACGGAGCGGGGGACGGGCTGGAGCTGCAGCACGCGGACGCGCGCTTCGGGTCGTTCATCTGCTCGATCGTGAAGAGCACGCTGGAGCTGGCCATGACGGACCGGCTGGCGCAGATGGACGGGCTGCTGTTTTCGACGATTTGCGATTCGGCGCGGAACCTGGCGTGGGTGATCAAGCGCAACCAGCCGGGCATCTACGTGGACTTTCTGCACCTGCCGCACAATCCCAACGGGACGGCCAGCCACGTGTTTCTGGCGAGCGAATACCGGCGGCTGATCGGGCATCTGGAGGAGCTGTCGGGAAATAAAATCACCGACGAGGCGCTGCGGAATTCCATCGCGATTTACAACGAGAACCGGCGGCTGCTGACGCGGCTTTACGATTTTCGGATGGAGCATCCGGAGCGGCTGCGGACGTGGGAGCTGTACGTGCTGATGCGCGCGGGGAATTTCATTCCGGTGGAGACGCACAACGAATGGCTGCGCGGGGTTCTGGAGGAGCTGCCGGGGCGGACGGGAAAGAAGCGGGATGCGATCCGCGTGGTGATCGAGGGATCGTTCTGCGAGCAGCCGCCGCTGGACCTGATCAAGGTGATGGAAGAGGCGGGATGCACGATCGCGGACGACGATTTCATTCTGGGGCGGCGGTGGTTCAATGCGGACATTCCGGTGGAAGGCGATCCGCTGATGAACATGGCGGAGAGCTATCAGGACCGCTCGGTGTACTCGTCGGTGCGGCACGACTTCCGGAATCCGCGGCACAAGCAGCTGCTGGAGAAGGTGAAGCACGCGAAGGCGCAGGCGGTGGTGTTCCTGACGGCGAAGTTCTGCGAGCCCGCGTGCTTTGATTACGTGCTGTTCAAGCGGGAATTGGAGGCGGCGAAGATACCGCATCTGCCGCTGGAGTTCGAGGAGAAGGCGTACACGTTTGACCGGTTCCGGATGGAAGTGGAAACGTTTGTCGAATCTCTGCTGTTCGAGTAAGCGAGGGAGCCATGGCCACGAGCGAAAAGATGGAATATCGCGGGCAGATTCACCAGTTGCAGAAGGACATGATGGTGGAGTGGTACCAGAAGCTGAACGAATCGGCGCTGACGGGGAAGCCGCCGGCGGTGTCGCTGATGATTTCCGGCAACTGCATCGAGCTGCTGGAGGCGTTCGACCTGCTGCCGCTCTATCCGGAGGTGAACGCGCTGCAGCTGGCCATCCGGCGGCAATCGCTGGAGCCGATTTTGATCGCCGAGGAGATGGGCTACGCGACGGACAACTGCGCGTACGTGAAGGCGGACATCGGGGCCATGGTGAAGGGGATCACGCCGGCGGGAGGAAAGCTGCCGGTGGCTTCGCTGGCGCTGTGCAACTTCGTGGGCTGCAACGTGTATACGAAGTGGTTCGAGCACATCGCGGAGTTTCAGAAGTCGCCGCTGTTCATGCTGGACGTGCCGTTCCTGCGCACGGATTCGCCGAGCAAGGACGACATCGCCTACGTGGTGCGGCAGTTGCACGACCTGGTGAAGGAACTGGAGAAGATCAGCGGGAAGAAGTTCGACATGGACCGTTTCCGGGAAGCGGTGCGGAATTCGGCGAAGGTCGAGGACCTGTGGTCGCAGATCAAGCATCTTTCGAAGAAGAAGCCGTCGCCGTTTGACGCGTTTTTCGACTGCATTTCGCTGATGGGGCCGCTGTACGTGTACCGGGCGAATCCGCGCGGGGTGCATTTCTTCGAGGTGGCATTGAAGGAATACCAGGATATGGTGGCGCGGGGACAGGGGACGTTCGAGAAGGAGAAGTACCGGGTGGTGCTGGAGGGGCCGCCGCCGTATCCGTTCTTCCGCACGTTCCGGGACATGTTCGCGAAGTGGGGAGCGTGCGCGGTGGCTTCCACGTATTCGACGGTGGGAGGCTTGTGGGAGTTCGGCTTCCGGCACGACCCGGCGGAGCCGTTCGAAGCCATTGCGCTGCACATGATCGAGAACAACGTGACCAACCGGAATTATTTGCAGCGTTACGACCAGATCCGCAAGTACGTGGACGAATGGGAGGCCGACGGGCTGATCATTCACTTCGTGAAGAGCTGCCGGCTGTTTTCCGCGGGGCAGGGAGACATGCGCGACTACTTCACGAAAGAGCTGGGGATTCCCACGCTGTATCTGGAATCGGACATCGAGGATCCGCGGTATTTTTCCGAGGCGCAGATCAAAAACCGCATGGACGCGTTTTTTGAGTCGCTGGGGCACGCGCCGGCGCGCACGGCGGCGCAACTGAGCGCGGGGCGGGCGGGTTCGGGGATTCCCATGGTGCCGGTGCAGAGTCCGAAGTTGCGGGTCTTGAATTGAGGAGCGAGGAGAAGACGATGCGCTACGCAGCGGGAGTGGACGTCGGGTCGACGCAGACGAAGGCCGTGATCATGCAGGACGACGGGAACGAGAAGAAGATGATTGCCAAGGCGCTGGTGGATACCGGGGCCAACGTGCAGAAGGCCGGAGGCAACGGCTTCGCCGCGGCCTGCAAGGAGGCGGGGATTGCGGCGGAGTTGGTGAGCTACGTGGTGGGCACGGGCTACGGGCGGTACAAGATTCAGTTCGGCAACACGCAAATGACCGAGATCAGCTGCCACGCGCGCGGCGCGCATTTTCTGTTTCCCAATACGCGCACGGTGATTGACATGGGCGGGCAGGACAGCAAGGCCATCAGCATCGGGCCGGAAGGGAACGTGCTGGACTTCGTAATGAACGATAAGTGCGCGGCGGGCACGGGGCGGTTCCTGGGCAACGCGGCGGACGTGCTGGCCATGTCGCTCGATGACATGGGGCCGTTTTCGCTGAAGGGCAAGAATCCGGTGAAGATCACGACGGTGTGCACGGTGTTCGTGGAGTCGGATATTTTGTCGTACCTGGCGCAGGGAAAGAAGGCGGAGGACGTGCTGAGCGGGGTGAACCTGGCGATTGCGCGGCGGACGGTGTCGCTGGCGCGGCGCGTGCCGGTGGAGCCGGCAATCACGATGACGGGCGGGGTGTCGCGCAACGTGGGGATGGTGAAGGCGCTGGAGGATGTGCTGGGAATGAGCTTGCAGATCAGCCCGCTGGCGCATTTTGCGGGGGCCATCGGGGCGGCGATGTATGCACTGGAAAAGGTGAATGACACTTCGGAAGCGGGAGCCGGGGAGGGCGCGCATGCTGCGAATCGCGGGAATTGACGTTGGAACGGGATTCACGAAGGCGGTGGTGATCGGAGTGGCTTCGGCGGACGGGCAGACGCCCGCGGCCGAGGGTCTGCCGAAAATACTGGGGCGGGCTTCGCTGCGGACGGGAGTGGAAATGGAAAAGGCGGCGCAGACGGCGCTAGCCGAAGCGCTGGAAGCGGCGGGATCGCCCGGAGCGGAGGTGCGCTACGTGGCGGCGACGGGGTTTGGGCGGCACGCGGTGTCCTTCCGCGACATCCAGATCACGGAGATCACCAGCAGCGCGCGCGGGGCGCGGTTTCTCTTTCCGGACGCGACGTGCCTGCTGGACATCGGCAGCCAGACGACGCGCGCGGTGACCATGACGGAGACGGGGCGGGTGAACCAGTTCAAGTCGAATGATAAGTGCGCGGCGGGTTCGGGAAGTTTTATCGCGCGCGCGGTGAAGTATCTGGAGATTCCGCTGGAGGCGGCGGGGGAGAAGGCGCTGGATGCGGACAAGCCGCAGGCCATCAGCAGCATCTGCGCGGTGCTGGCGGAGAGCGAAATCATCAACCACGTGAGCGCGGGAGTGTCGCTTGAAAACATCCTGGCGGGGATTTACGAATCGCTGGCGGACCGCGCGGGGATGCTGCTGAAGCGCACGGGGATGGGCAAGGACCTGGTGTTCATCGGCGGAGTGGCGCGGCAGCGGGGGATGCTGCGAGCGCTGGAGAACCGGCTGAAGGTGACGGTGCACGTGCCGGAGAACGCGGATTACGTGTGCGCGCTGGGAGCGGCGCTGCTGGGACTGCAGCGGATGAGGATCACGGCGAAGCGGGAAGCCTCGGGGAGCGTGGCGGCCGTCGGCGTGTGAGATCGAGTTTCCCCCGTAAGAAAAGAGCGGCCGCTGCCTGCGCTGGCAGCGGCCGCTCTTCCTTTTGACGTGGTGCTGATACTTACAGTTGAGATCCTTCGGCCCCAATAAAAACCATCGGGGCCTCAGGATGACAACGTTGGCCGCGTGTGTGTTCAGCCGATCAGGCGACGGTGACTTCGGGGCTGAGGTAGACGTCCTGGATGGAGTTGAGGAGGGAGACGCCTTCCTTCATGGGGCGCTGGAAGGCTTTTCTGCCGGAGATGAGGCCCATGCCGCCGGCGCGCTTGTTGATGACGGCAGTGGTGACGGCTTCGGCGAAGTCGTTGGCGCCGGAAGCGCCGCCGCTGTTGATGAGGCCGGCGCGGCCCATATAGCAGTTGGCGATCTGATAGCGGCAGAGGTCGATGGGATGGTCGCTGCAGAGGTCGGTGTAGATGCGCTTATCGAATTTTCCGTAGCTGGAATCGCCCATGTTGAGAGCCTGGAAGCCGCCGTTATTTTCGGGAAGTTTTTGTTTGATGATGTCGGCCTGGATGGTGACGCCCAAGTGATTGGCCTGGCCGGTGAGGTCGGCGGAGACGTGGTAGTCCTTGTCCTTTTTGAAGGCGTTGTTGCGCAGGTAGCACCACAGGACGGTGGCCATGCCCAGTTCGTGGGCGTGGGCGAAGGCCTGGCTGACTTCGACGATCTGGCGGGCGCTTTCGGCGGAGCCGTAATAGATGGTGGCGCCGACGGCGGCGGCGCCCATGTCATAGGCCTGGCGCACGGTGCCGAACATAATCTGGTCGAACTTGTTGGGGAAGGTCATCAGCTCGTTGTGATTGATTTTGACGATGAAGGGAATCTTGTGGGCGTATTTGCGGGCGATGGAGCCGAGCACGCCGTAGGTGGAAGCCACGGCGTTACAGCCGCCTTCGATGGCCAGCTTGACGATATTTTCGCTGTCGAAGTAGTCGGGATTTTTGGCGAAGCTGGCGCCACCGGAATGCTCGATGCCCTGGTCCACGGGCAGGATGGAGAAGTAGCCGGTGCCGGTGAGGCGGCCGGTCTTGTACATGCGGTGAAGATTGCCGAGAACGCGGTTGTTGCGGTCGGAGAGGGCCACGACGCGGTCGAGGAAGTCGGGGCCGGGAAGGTGCAGGCGGTCCTTCGAAATTTTTGGGGAGTTGAATTCGAGATAGAACTTGGCTTTGTCGCCGAGGTATTGGGTGAGTTGGGTGCTGCTGAGGGCCATGGCGGTTTCTCCGTGTGAGGTGGTGCCCGCTGGAGGCGGGCGGGGCGGAGCGACGGGCGCCCGCCGACAGAACGTTTAATAATGTACCACTTTTTGGAGGGAAGAGCGGAATGGGAAGAAAGCGTGGCGGTGGACGCAGGACGGAGACGCGGGCAATGGGGAGAAGAAAAACAAGGCGGCAACGGGTGAGCGCTGCCGCCTTGCGGGGAAGCGAGCCGGGCTATTGCAGGTTATTCGGCCAGGGATTCACGCCGCGGGGGCCGACGACCCACACGTTAAGGCCATAGTCCGAATTGCTAACGTCCATAGAACCAACGCCAAAGACCGCGGACGAAGCCTCATGGCAATGCTGCATCTGCCAAGTCACGCGAATGTTGTCGCCGACCCACTCCGTTTTCCACGTACCATTAACTATATAGTTGTCACCACAGGTATTCGGCAACACCCAAGTATTAAGCTGCATGTTGTCGGTGGTGAATCCAGACTTCATTTTGCTGAAGTCGAAGAGATCCTGATTGCCGTTAAAGACATAGACAGCGGCGCGGCTGACTTCCGCGGACATGCCGGTAAAAGACGTACTGCTGGTTGTGGGCGAGTAGTACTTGCTGTTGTCTTGGGTACCGAAATTGACCGGGGTGCCGCCGGTATCGGTGACGATGACTAAATTCGCGGCGCTCCTGGGAATTCTGGTGAGCAGCGCGGTCTCGCGCATGGCGTAGAACTTGAATCCGGACTTCTGCACTTGGGGAGCGCCGGAAGGGGCCAGGACCAGAGTGACGTTGTCCTGATCGAGTTCGCCGGTGACTTGTGGGTCGACCTTGGCGACGATCTGGGAATCGCTCCAAAATTCGATTTGCAAGGCGACGTGACCGGCGGCGAAGGGGCCATAGAGATGCGCCTGCCCCTGGGCGTCGCCGAACATGCAGCCCTTGATGGTGTACAGGTTGTATTGCGGGTCGGGAGTGAAGACGACGCCATTGGCCTGTTTGTTCACCGAGCCGATGCTGGGGTGCTGGCAAACGGCCACGGCAGACATGCCCTGTCCGGCCGGGTTTCTCGGAGCCGGTGCTGGCGGTTCTTGGGGAAGGACAGTGCTCGACGGCAGGCGCATTACGCCCGTGGCGGCCTTGTGCGAGCCGATGGAAGTCGGCGCGCCAATGGGCGTGCCTGGATCGGATGGCGGGGTGGCCCCGGGCGTTCCTGCGGGCGGCGCTCCCGCTGGATCTGTGGGAACCGGATCACTCATGGTGTGCCCGGGCGTGAGAGGAGCGCGTCCGGTGGCACGGCCCTTGGGGGCCATGCGAGCGCTGGCCAGAATCTGGGTGCGTTCGGAGTCGCCTGCCTGTTTCTGCGCGCGAAGTAGTCCGATGAGGATGGAGTTCGCAGATCCGCCGGCTCTGTGCGGGTTCGCGGTTTTCGGGCCAATGCTGATCTTTCCCTTGGCGGCCATCTTGGAAATCTGCTCGCGGAGTTGTTGCGGGGTGAGCTTCATCTGTTGCTGCCCGGTTGCCGGCTTTGAATTCGTCTTGGACCCCTTGAGTACCTGGGGAACAGGGTCAGCGTGCACCGCGGAAACGCTCAGCAGCAGCGCGAAGCTGGCGCCGGCAGCAATCAAACTAAAGACACGGTTATTCTGGCGTTCCATAGGCGGAAGTCCTCCGAAATGTAGAGTTGTGTAGTGAATGCGGATGACTGTAGCACTGGAAGTTGAGCCGGTCAACGCGTATAGGTCATGGCTGTCGCCTGCCGGACAAGCAAACAGAAACTTCCGGCAGTTCAAAGCGCGGTGTCGCAGTGCGGGTCAGGAGAGCAAAGCGGAGTTGAGAAGCGGCAGCGTGGAAGCAGGGTCGGGGCCGAGGTGCAGGCGGAGAACGCGGCGGCCGAGTTGGGAGAGGGCCTGGAAGTCGCCGAGGGCCTGGGCCTGGATGAGTTCGCCGAAGGTGAAGCTGGTGTCGGGGACGGGGAGATCGGTGCAGGGGGTGTCGACGAGCTGGAGGAAGAGGCCGGAGTCGGGGCCGCCTTTGTGGAGCTGGCCGGTGGAGTGCAGGAAGCGGGGGCCGAAGCCGATGGTGACGGCGAGGCGGGTGCGGTTGCGCAGGGAGTTCTGGATGATGGCCAGCGCGGCGATGGTGGAGGGAGTGGGAGCGAGATAGGCCTGGATGGAAATGTAATCGGCGGAGCGGCCCGGGGGAGAGGTTTGGGCGAGCCAGGCGGAAATGGCTTGGGTGAGTTTCACGGGGTCGTCGGCGAAGACGGGATCGGCGCCGGGAATTTCGGGAGCGCCGGTGGACATGGCTTTGCGGGCGAGCTGCTTGGCAGCTTCGACGTCGGGCTGGTCGAAGGGCTGAACGCCGAGAGCGGCGCCGGCGGCGGCGGTGGCCAGTTCCCAGCGGAAAAATTCCTGGCCGAGGTCGCCGGTATTGGCGATGGAGATGCGCAGGACGGGATGGCCGGCGGCTTCGAGAGCGGCGAGGCGGGCATCCTGGTGGGCGGCCGCGGCGGTATCGGCGAGCTGGTCTTCAGCGTTGCGAAGAAGGACGAAGACACGGTCGGGGCCATAGACCTCGGGCGAGCCGAGAGGTTCGCCGACGACGGGAATGATGCCGCGGCCGTTCTTGCCGGTGCTTTCGGCGACGAGCTGTTCGATCCAGGAGGGGAGAAGAGAGAGCGAGCGCGAAGCAACGAAGGTGAGCTTGTCGCGGCCGGCGCGGGCGAATTCGGCGATGGCGGCGCCGAGAGCGAGCGCGGGATTTTGCGCCACGGGGACGGAGGCGGAGCAGGACTGAACCATGCGCGCGGCGGATTCGAGAAAGGCGGGCAGGGGAACGCCGAGGAGCGCGGCGGGAACCAGGCCGAAGTGGGTGAGAGCGGAATAGCGGCCGCCGACATCGGGAATGGTTTCAAAGACGCGGCGGAAGCCGCGGGCCTTGGCATTTTTGGCGAGGGGGGTGCCGGGGTCGGTGATGGCGATGAAATTATTTCCGGGATTCTTCACTTCCTTGCGGAGACCGTCCCAAAAATAGTTCATGAGGGAGAGCGGTTCGACGGTGGTGCCGGATTTGCTGGAGACGATGAAGAGGGTGCGGGCGAGATCAACGCTGCTTTCGAGAGTGAGCACGGCATCGGGATGGGTGCTATCGAGCACATGAAGATTGCAGAAGCCCTTGCGGCGGGGAAAGGTGGCGGCGAAGACGTCGGGGGCGAGGCTGGAGCCGCCCATGCCGAGGATGACGGCGTCCTGGTAGCCGGCGGTGCGGACATCCTGAAGGAAGCGGGCGATGGGCTTGGAGAGGGGAAGCATGACCTCGGGAAGAGAGAGCCAGCCCAGGCGGTTGGAGATTTCGGCGGGATTGGGGGACCACAGAGTGTAGTCGCGCGCCCAGAGGCGGGCGGCGAAGTTTTCTTCCTGCCAGGCGGCCAGGCGCTTTTGGATCGCGGATTGCGCGGGCGCGAGGGAAGGCGGCGGCTGGGCGGAAGTTTCCTGGGGCAAAACTTCCGGCGGCGAGGATTGCTCGGGGAGCGAAGCGGGGAGTTCGGCGAATTTGGCGGCGGGTTGCGGCTCGGGCTCGGGAAGTTCTCTCGAGGCTTCCGGGTTGGGAATTTCCAGGGGCGAAATATGTTCCGCGGGCGGCGCGGAGTTTTCCACGGATTCCGCGGCGGGCGGCGGTTCGGGGGCCGGTTCCGGCGCTGGTTCCGGTTGATAAGGCTCCAGCTCGAGATCCGGCGGAACGATTTCCTCGGAAGAAGATTCCTCGAGGGGGGAAGTGGAGGAATCGAGATCGAACTTTTCGAAGGCGGGCAGGGAGTCGATAACATTCCTGCGCTTCTCATCGAGCGTCTGGAGGAGGCGGTTGTAGGAATCCTCGAGATGGCTGATGGTCTGCTGCTGAACGGTTTCGGTGACGAAATCGAAATCGATGCCGGTGCGGGCCAGCTTGGTGAGGATCTGGCGGGCGAAGACGCCGCGGCCGCGGAGCGTGCCGTCGCGGGAGCCGTGATCGCGATAGGCCTGGAGAGTGGCGGGGGAGAGGTTGTTGATGGTGAAGGGGCCGACGAGTTCGTTGACGTAGAGGACGTCGGGATAGAAGAGATTCTCGGTGGTGGTGGAGGACCACAGGAGGCGCTGCATGCGCGCGCCGTGATCGGCGAGCTTCAGCCACTGGGGGCTTTCCAGGAGTTCCTCGAAACGGCGGTAGATGACGCGGCAATTGGCCACGGCGACTTTTCCGCGGAGGGAAAGGGAGTCGTTGGTGCCGACGCGTTCGAGCTCCATGTCCACGGCGGTATCGAGGCAGCTGACGGAGACGGAAGCGACGGAGGAAACGGCGGCGGGATTGGGATTTTTCTCGAGGCCGTGGAGGGTGGCCAGGAGAACGGCTTCGTAGTGCGAGGGGGAGAGAATCTGGGTGGCGTTAACGTTGATGCCTTCGGCGATGAGGGCTTCGATGGCCACGACGCCTTCGGCGGTGGCGGGAATGCCGATCATGACGTTGGTGCGGTCGACGGCGTCCCAGAGGCGGCGGGCTTCTTCGATGGTGAACTCGGTGTCGAAAGCGCGGTGAGGAGCCACGCCGAGGCAAGCCCAGCCGTCCTCGCCGCCGGAGGAGTCGTGGATGGCGCGGAGAATGTCGGCGGCCTTGCGGACGTCTTCGATGGCCAGGCGCTCGTAGAGATCCACGGTGTCGATGCGGGTATCCACTTCGACGATGAGGCGGAGGGGAGCGTCGTAGTCGCCGGCGGCGAGGGCTTTTTCGAAAGTGGCGGCGCTGGTGGTGAGGCCGCGCACGGCGGCGGATTGCACGAGGCGGAGAAATTCGCCGCTGGCGAGCAGGCTGCGCGGGGCGGCATCGAGCCACAGGGACTGGCTGGCGGTGACGGGCTTGCGCGGAGCGCTTCCGCCTTCCTTAGGGCCGGCCATGGCGGGCCTCCAGGGATTTAATTTTGTCGAGGCGGGCCTGATGGCGCGGCGCGCGGTCGAAGGAAGCGCCGAGGAAGGCGCGGACGAGTTCTACGGCGAGCATGGGGCCGATGACGCGGCCGCCGAGGACAAGAACGTTCATGTCGTCGTGCTCGACGCCCTGGTGGGCGGAGTAGGTATCATGGCAGAGGCCGGCGCGAATGCCGGGGAGTTTATTGGCGGCGACGGAAGCGCCGACGCCGCTGCCGCAGACGAGAATGCCGCGGTCGGCGCGGCGATCGAGAACGGCCTGGCCGACGGCGGCGGCGAAATCGGGATAGTCGGAGGGACGGTCATCGGGAGCGCCGAGATCGAGAACCTCGTGGCCCTGTGCGCGCAGGTATTCCCACAAGGAAGCCTTGAGGAGGAATCCGGCGTGGTCGGAGCCGATGGCGATTTTCATGGCGTCGTAGTTTCCTGCCGAAACGGAGTCGCGAAAACAGTTACGCCGAAAAGAGCGCTAGATTCGGCCGGTATCGTTCGGCCGAGCAAAGAGCGGCGAATCAACAGGATGACAGCGCAGGACGGGATTTTCAAGGAATTGCAAGGACGTCCTTGACCGCGGAGATAACAGCTTCGGCGGTGAAACCGAAGTGCTTTTGCAGGTCCTTGATGGGGCCGGAGGCGCCGAAAGAGGTCATGGACAGAATGCGGCCGCGCGGGCCAGCGTAGCGGTCCCAGCCGAGCGGCGAGCCCAGTTCGACGGCGACGCGGGCGGTGAGCGCGGGAGGCAGGACGGAGTCGCGGTACTCGCGGGGCTGGCGTTCGAAAAGTTCGAAGGAGGGCATGCTGACGACGCGGACGCGGATGGATTGCGCGGCGAGTTTTTCGGCGGCTTCGAGGCAGAGAGGAACTTCGCTGCCGGTGCCGATGAGAATGGCTTGCGGCGGGCCGCCGGCGGGATCGGAGAGAACGTAGGCGCCCTTGGCGAGGCCCGCGGCGGGAGCGAATTTCGTGCGGTCGAGCGTGGGCAGTGCCTGGCGGGTAAGCGCAAGGACGGCGGGTTCGCGGCGCAATTGCAGGACGAGGCGGTAGGCCTCGGCGACTTCGTTGGCGTCGGCGGGGCGGAGAACGATGAGGCCGGGAGTGGCGCGCAGGCCGGCGAGCTGCTCGATGGGCTGGTGGGTGGGACCGTCTTCGCCGACGCCGATGGAGTCGTGGGTGAAGATGTAGAAGACGGGAAGTTCCATGAGGGCGGCGAGGCGGATGGCCGGGCGCATGTAATCGCAGAAGATGAGGAAGGTGCCGGCGTAGGCGCGCAGCTTGGAGAGAGCGAGGCCGTTGCAGAGGGAACCCATGGCGTGCTCGCGGATGCCGAAATGGAGATTGCGCCCTCCGGGCGCGGCGGCTTGCAGGTCGCCCGCGCCGTCGAAGGTGAGGCGGGTCTTGTTGGAGGGAGCGAGATCGGCGGAGCCGCCGAGGAGCCAGGGAACGCGTTTGGCGATGGCGTTGAGAATTTTTCCGGAGGAGTCGCGCGTGGCGAGACCCTTGGGGTCGGCGGGAAAGACGGGAATGTCGGCGTCCCAACCGGCGGGAAGCTGGCGGTGTTGGATTTGCTGGAGTTGCGCGGCGAGATCGGGAAACTGTTTGGAGTAGGAGGCGAGTTGATTGTTCCACGTGGAACGAGCGGAGGCGCCGCGCTGGCCGATATTCGCGCGGAAGTGCTCGTAGACGCCGTCGGGAACGAGGAACTTAGCGTCTTCGGGCCAGCCGTAGTTGCGCTTGGCCAGGCGGATCTCTTCTTCGCCGAGGGGCTCGCCGTGGGCGCTGGCGGTGTCCTGCTTATGGGGAGCGCCGAAGGCGATGTGGGAGTGCACGATGATGAGCGTGGGGCGGTCGCCGGTGGCGAGGAATTCATTCATGACGCGGGAGAGAGCGGGGAGGTCGTTGGCGTCGGCGACGCGAATGACGTGCCAGCCGTGACCGGCGAAGCGCGCGGCGACGTCTTCGTCGAAGGCCAGGTCGGTCGAGCCTTCAATGGTGATGCGGTTGCTGTCGTAGATCCAGCAGAGGTTTCCGAGCTTGAGGTGGCCGGCGAGGGAGGCGGCTTCGGCGCTGACGCCTTCCATCATGTCGCCGTCGCCGCAGAGAGCGTAGACGTTGTAGTCGAACAGAGCGAAGCCGGGGCGATTATAGGTTTGCGCGAGCCAGTTGCGCGCGACGGCCATGCCCACGCTGGTGGCCACGCCCTGGCCCAGCGGGCCGGTGGTGGTTTCCACGCCGGAGGTGTGGCGGTATTCGGGATGGCCGGGACATTTTCCGCCGAGCTGGCGGAAGCGCTTGATTTCGTCGAGGGAGACGGCGGGCTCATCGAGAATTTCGTAGGCGGGGCCGGCGGATTTTACCTGCGCGAGATGCAGCAGGGAATAGAGGAGCATGGAAGCGTGGCCAGCGGAGAGCACGAAGCGATCGCGGTTGGGCCAGAGCGGGTCGGCAGGATCGTAGCGGAGAAATTTCTGCCACAGCGTATAGGCCACCGGGGCCATGCCCATGGGCGCGCCGGGATGGCCGGAGTTGGCCTGCTGCACGGCGTCCATCGAGAGCGTGCGGATGGTGTTGATGCAGAGCTGGTCGATTTGCGGCTGGGTCACGTTCGCTCCCCCGGGGATGGAATGTGCGGCTCCTGAGGCCATGTGCTGCCGCTCCTGTGCGGCGAGCGGCGAAAGAGTCTGAAAAGGAACACCAGTGTAGCCGAAAACGGGGGAGGTTGCGCGGGGGGCTGAGGAAAAAGCGGCCGGCGGGGGAGGAGGGCTGCTTTAGCGCAGGGCCGACAATTTTTCCAGCGGGGGATAGGACGCCGCTTCCACGAAGGTGTAATCGGGCGGCTGGGTTTTTGTTTCGAGGGCGTGCACAAGCATTTCCAGGATGCGAGGCATGGTGAGGGAGGTGACCACGGCGGCGGTGAGGATGCGTCCGTCTACAAGAGGTTTGACCTGGCTGGAAATACCCATGCCGAGGAAGGGCAGGCTGAGCCATTTGTTGCGCAGTGGCACATCGGGAATGGCCTGGAAGGCTTTGCGGGCGCCCAGGACAAGTTCGTGGGTGTGGCCGGCCACCAGATGAATTTTTTCGGGGCGGGAAGTGGCCAGCTTGAGCCAGGCGGTCACGCTTTGAGAGGAATTTTCCTCGCTCCATTTGCTGCGGAGAGCGGTCAACTGCAGAGACGGAGGCTTGGCGCTTTCCATGCCCTGGTGCCGCTGGACGGCCACGGCGCTGGTGCTGGGCCCCTGGATGTACAAGACGTTTCCGCCGCTGGGTAAAAGAGCGGAGAGTTGCTTGCCCATGAGGCGGCCAATGTCCTGCTGCTTCTGGCTCACGGAAAAGACGGGAATCTGCGGGTTCTTGCGGAGTTGCTGGAGATAATCCACTTCGGTGTTGCTGATGACCCAGGCAATCTTGGCGGAGACAGCCGCTTCGGCGACGCGGCGCAGGCCGGTATGGGTCACGGGTTCGACGACAAGGGCATCGGGAAGGGGCTGCGAGCGGGACTGGATGATGTCCAGAAGTTGCTGGCTCTGGGTGATGGCGTCATCGCCGGCCTGGAGAATTCGCAGGTCGAGTCCCAGGCGATCCGCGGCGGCCTTGGCGGCGACTCCCTGCTCGTGCTGGTACGCGTTGTCGTTGGGCAGCGCGACGACCACCCGTAATTTCCCCATAAGACGCCCCACAGGAACTTTGTAATGGATAGTATGGGCGGCGGAGGGGATGCCGATTGAAGCAGAAATATTTTTCAGCGCCTAGTAGTAAACGGGATACCAGGGAAAAGAAAATGACGGAAGATTGACGGAACGGTACATGGAAGGGCAGGGGATATGCTATGTTTTGAAGGCTGCCGATGCCCGGGTGGCGAAATGGCAGACGCTGAGGACTTAAAATCCTCCGGGGATTTTTCCTCATGTGGGTTCGACTCCCACCCCGGGCACCAGTTTCCTCAGAACCGACACAATCCCCAAAATACAGAGAAACGATGGCTGGGCGGGGGCTTGCGCGCATCAATGCTGCGCGGCCAATTCGAGGGCCAGTTCGCGCAGGCGGCGCAGGTCCAGCTTGCCCGTGCCCAGGTAGGGCAGCTTTTCGATGTGGAAAAAATGGTCGGCGCGGGGTTTCCACAGCGCCGGAAGGTCGGCCTTGGCGAGGAGCTCCTGGCATTCGCGCAGTTTTTCCTCGAGGAGCGTGTGCAGGACGATCAGGCGCTCGCCTTTTTTCTCGTCGGGGATGGCGGTGACGGCGAAAGCCTGTTCGCTGGAATGGGCCAGTTCGTGCAGCTTGTCCTCGACGTGGATGTGCGGAACCATTTCGCCGCCGATTTTGCTGAAGCGGCTCAGGCGGTCGGTGATGCGCAGGAAGCCGTCTTCGTCCACGGTGGCGATGTCGCCGGTGTTGTACCAGCCGTCGCGGAGAACTTCGGCGGTTTTTTCCGGGCGGCCCAGATAGCCCTGCATGATATTGGGGCCGCGCACGAGCAGCAGGCCGGGCTGGCCGGCGGCGGCGGGCTGGCCGCTTTCCGGGTCCACGATGCGAATGCCCACGCCGGGCAGGGGATGACCGATGGTGCCGCGCTTGGCGCCGACCTGACGAAAAAGCGCGGCGCGGAAATCGAGCGTGTTGACGGCCACGGCGGGCGAACATTCGGTGCAGCCGTAGCCTTCGTGGGGGCGCAGGCCGAAATGGTCCTCGAAAGCCTGAGCGATGCGCTCGGGAAGTTTTTCGGCGCCGGCCAGGACGAAACGCAGGCTGCCGAATTCCTCCGGAGTGCAGCGGCGGGTGTAGGCGTTGAGGAAGGTGGGCGTGGCCAGAAGCATGGTGACGGCGTGGCGGCTGACGAGCGCGCCGATGGCGCGGGAATCGAGCGGATTGGGATGATAGACGACGCCCAGGCCGGTGACGATGGGCAGGCAGAGCGTTCCAGTGAAGCCGAAGGAGTGGAAGAAGGGCAGGATGCCGAGGATGCGGTCGCCGGGATGGAGCAGGACGGCCTGATTGAGCTGCTCGGCGTTGGCGGCGACGTTGAAGTGCGTGAGCACGACGCCCTTGGGGTCGCCGGTGGAGCCGCTCGAGAAAATGATGGTGGCGGTGTCGTCGAGCGTGGTGCGGCGGGCGGCGCCGGCGAATTGCTGCACCCAGCGCGCGGGAATGAGCAGAGCGGCGAAGAGAGCGGCGGCGCGTTCGAATAGACGCGGAGCGGCGGCGAGGTCTTCGAGATAGAGAAGTTCGCCGGGCGGTTGCAGACGCACTTTTTCCAGAAAGAGGCGCGAAGTGAGAATGGTTTTCAGTTTGCACTGTTCGGCGCAGGAGGCCAGCGTCGAGTTGGTGACGGTGTAATTGAGATTGACGGGAACTTTTCCCAGCAGCAGCGCGGCGAGATTGGCGAGCGCGCCGGGAATCGAGGGCGGCAGCAGGATGCCGACCATCTCCTGCCCGCTCCAGGCGGTGCGCAAGCGGCGCGCCAGGAAAAGCGATTTCACCAGCGCGGCGAAGAAGTTCAAGCGCGGGGTCTGCCCGTCGGCCATGGCGAAGCGCAGGGGATGGCGGCGCGCGGTCTGGAGGAACGAGCGCGTGAGCGTCTTCATGAGCGGACGGCGGCGGAGAAAAGCGTCCACGCCGAGATTCTGCACGCTCTGGCGGACTTCCGGCGCGGTGGCCGTGGCGGGAAGCGGAGCGCCGAAGGTGACGCGGATGGGATAGGGAATTTTGCGGGGCCATTTCCAGAAGAAACGGCCGCCGGCAAAGCTGAAGATGGAGCCCCAGATGCCGTCGAGGTGCACGGGCACGACGGGAACGTCCACGCCCTTCAGGATGCGCTCCATGCCGCGGCGGAAGGGCAGCAGCTGGCCGATGCGGGTCACTTGGCCTTCGGGAAAGATGCAGACGAGTTCGCCGTTGCGCAGCGCTTCGGTGGCTTCGCGCAGGGAATGAATCATTTCGCGGGGGCTTTGCTGCGAGGAGATGGGAATGACGCCGAGGATTTTGGCGAAGGGCTTGATGAGCGGATGCTCGTAGGCTTCCTTGTACATGAGGAAGCGCACGGGGCGGTCGGTGGCGGCGATGACGAAGGCGGCGTCGGCCATCGAGCCGTGATTGGGCGTGAGCAGCGCGCCGCCGTGCGCGGGAACGAATTCGCGGCCCTGAATGTCCAGGCGATAGAGCGTGTGCGTGGCGAACCAGAGAAGCAGGCGCAGGAGCGAATCGGGCAGCAGAACGACGACATAGAGGGTCGCGCCGAGCGTGGCGGCAGAAGCCCAGAAGAAAATCGCCGCCGGACCCAGGTGCGCGAAGTGCGTGGCCAGATAGTAGGCGCCGGAAGCGCCGGCGATGCCCACAAAGGAGAGCAGATTGGCGGCGGCGATGATGCCGCCCTTGTGGCGCTCGTCGGGGCGGTGCTGGATGAGGGCGTTGATGGGGACGATGAAAAATCCGCCTGAGAAACCGAGGGCGGCGAGGATCAGCAGGGCGTGATGGAAGGAGAGGCCGGGAAGGGAGAGGAGAAACCCGAAGCCGGTCATGCCCAGGGCACCGAGGGGAATCAGACCGTATTCGATTTTTCCGCCGGAGAGATAGCCGGCGGCGAGGCTGCCGAGGCCGATGCCAATGGCGATGGCGGCTTGCAGGAGGCCGTTGTGCGTGGCGTCCAGATGGAGAACGATCTGGCCGTAGAAGATGATGGTGAACTGCAGCAGCGCGCCCAGAAACCAGAAATAGGTATTGCCGAGGACGGCCAGCCAGAGCACGCGGTCGGCGCGGGCCAGGCGCGTCTGAGACCAGAGGTCCCCGAGGATGTTGAAGCGGAATTGGCGGCTGGGGTCGGCGGGGGGCACGCGGCGGATAAAAAACGCGGCGGCCATCCCGGCGAAAGAAAGCGCCAGGAAAATAAAGCCGGAGCGGGCCTGGTGACCGGAGAACGTGTCGGCCATGAAGGCGCCGGCGACGCTGCCGGCGATGACCGCGAGAAACGTGCCCAGTTCGAGCACGCCATTGCCCCAGGAAAGTTTTTCCTGCGGGAGCAGCTCGGGAAGCAGGCCGTACTTCGAGGGGCCGAAGAGAGCGGCCTGGGTGCTGGCGAAAAAGACGGCGGCCATGGCCAGGTGCAGGCTGTCGCGGGCGAAGGCCAGGATGGCCAGGAGCATGACCGCGATTTCGAAAACCTTGGTACACAGCGTCACGGTGCGCTTGCTGTAGCGGTCGGCGAGAAAACCGCCGGTCATGGAAAAGAGCAGGAAGGGAACCGAGAAGAGCGCGCCGACCACCAGGACTTTGCTGTCCTGCTCGCCGGGTTCGAGATGCATGGCCAGGATGAGGAAGGTGACCAGATTCTTCAGGCCGTTTTCATTGAAGGCGCCCTGGAACTGGGTGACGATGAGGCCCCAGAATCCCCGCTGCCATTGCGTTCCGCGTTCGGACATGGTCGCGCCTTGCCTCCCGGGTAAATTGGTGAAGGCTAGCATAGCGGGAATTGGTCAAGAGAGGAGGAAATTGGCGGGGCGCCGGGCATAAAGGTTACGGGAGCGGGTGGAGGCTTTGGAGAGAGCGAGGCGCGAGCCATCGGCGAGGTGAAAAATGCGTGGCGAAAAAAAAGGGCGGCGCCAGCCCTTCCCGCTGTGCGCCGCCCCATTTTCCTCCCGGGTGGAAGTCGCTTATGAAAGGAAACCGGCGCCCGGGCGCCGGCCCATCTCTTGCCGGCTCTGCGTCATTGTTTGACGGTCAGGACCGGGCAGGCCGCTTCGCGAATCACGCGATAGGTTTTGGCGAAGGGGTTGTGCGTGGCCAGGCCGCTGCCCGCGTGCGCGCCCATGACGATGAGGTCGCTGTTCTTGTCGTGGGCCACGCGCAGGATTTCGTCCGCGGGAGAGCCGAAGCGCAACTCGAATTCCGCTTCGCACCACAGCGCCGTGGCGGTCGGGACCGCCTTCTCCAGGCGGCCCAGCAGTTCGGCGCGCAGAGCGGCGCCGTCGCGGCCGGTGGGTTCGCCGTGGCGGTCGAGGACGTTCAGGATGGTCAGGTGCGACTGATATTCCTGGGCCAGCGAGAGGGCATAGGCCGCCGCGCGCTCGGGCGGATGCTCCAGGTCGGTGGCGAAGAGGATGTTCTTCCACACCGCCGAACGCGCCAGCTCGCCGGTGAAGCGCGGACCCACGGTCATCACCGGGCATTCGGCCCGGCGGAAGATCTCTTCCGCGCCGGAGCCCAGGAAAAACTTTTCAACCTTTTTTGCACCGTGCGTGCCCACCACCACCATGTCAATCTCGTACTTGCGCAGCAGTTTCTCAATGGTGGGCCAGAGGAAGCCTTCTTCGAGAATCACTTCGTGGGGGATGCCGCGCATGCGCCCGGAGATGAGGATCTCGGCGAGGCGTTCTTCGCTGGCCTGCCGCAGGGTTCCCTGGGTGGTCACGGCGGCGTCGGGGGGCACGAAGGCGTAGGCATCGGGAGTGAGGACGTGGGCCAAATAGATGCGCGAGTCGTAGAGTCGGGCGATGGCTAGGGCATAGTCCAGGGCGTGGTCGGCGCTGGGGGAGAAATCGGTGGGAACCAGAATGTTTCCCAGGGCAACTCTTGCGATCTTGGGCGCCGTTTGGGCGGCGGATTCCTTCACATTTTTCATTAGAGCCTCCCGGACGCAATGCGCGGGAACGGAGGAAGATGGCCGACACCAAAATGGGAGCATGCGGCATGCCGTGACGGAGGCGTTTTTTTATTGAAAATAAAGCAGATGCGGAGCAGTCAAAAGAACAAACTGGGCAGTTTGCGCCAGTTCACGCAACTTCTTGCGTCAACTTACTCACAACGGAGGATTTGGAGAGAGCATGCCGCCGGGCGGGGCGAAGGCCTGCCGAAAATGAGAAGGCAGCGGCTCGCCTCGGCATGAAGCCCGTGTCCCCGGGCCGGCGCATCATGAGTACGATGCCCCTGCGTTCCGCCGTAGACGGCCGCTGCCTGACTTTGGAGTTGGACCCTTGCTTGGGGGAGTCTTCCGTCGTCCCCCGCGGTCCGCTCCGTTATCTCTTGGCCTGCGGTCCAAAAAGAGAAGGAGCAAGAAAAGGGCCATCGCGGGAACAAACGTCGAAGAAATAAGCCGCGCTTTCGCCGCAGCTTAGCGCGGGCGGCTGCAGCGCCCGCAGCAAGCGATGCGGGGAATGAGGATTCTGGCGCGGGTGCGGCGGGCCATCTGGCGCACTTCTCCCTTGACCCGGAGGAAAGCCGCAGGCTAGAAACTAAGCAGGGGGCGGGGGAAGTTTCGGGCGCAGGCCGGAGGGAAGAAAGAAGGTTTGGAAATGGGATTCAATCGGAAGGAATTGCTGGACCGCTTGCGCATGGAGATTCTGGTACTGGAGCGCGGCGGATACCAGGTCTCCCCTCATCAACCGCATGAGCGGCCGCGGCTGCTGCGGGACTCGGTGGGCTGCCTGAATTTTGCGCTGGACCAGAAGCAGGCGCCTTGCAGCCTGTGCGCGCTGATGGAATTCGTTCCCGCGGAACTGCGCAACAAGCCGGACCCTTGCCGGCTGATCCCGCTCAATGCGGCCGGGGATACCATTACGTCGCTCGAAACTCGCGGCCGCCATGAGGAAGCGGAGACGCAGTTGCTGGAATGGCTGCGGCGCACCGTGGCGCACCTGGAAGCGGAGGAGCCGGAAGAAGAGTAGAAGCCGTCTCTGTTCGCTCCATCAATGCCTCCACATCGCCAACAACTCAATTGGCTAGTTTCACTTTGAACACGGGGATCGGTTTATAGACCCATTCCGACGGGCTATTTTCCCCGGCGTAGATGCCCCAGCCCATAACCGTGCCGTCGGCGCGGATGGCATAGCCGGTGTGGCTCGCGATGTAGTGCACCAGCACGGGGCCCAGACCAACCGGCGGATGGGGATTGTGCGAGATGCGGCCTTCGTGGCCGTCGCCAAGCAGACCGTGATAGCCCACGCCCCAGCCGAGCAACGTGCCGTCGGCGAGCCGCACCATTGTTACTCCGTCCGCGATAACCACCGCGGCCGCTTTGTGGATGCCGGGGATCTTAAACGGCGTTGTATACGTTGCTTTTTTCGGGGATTCGGCCATTTCGCCGTCCTTGTTCGGGCCGCACATCCACAGCGTGCCGTCCGCGAGCACGACCGCGGTGTTCCCGTTCACTCCGATATCCACCGCGTTGGCGATGCCCTTCATCTGAACGGGATGCAGTTGCGGCTCCGTGGCGCCGTTGCCCAGTTCACCGTATTCGTTTTTCCCCCAGCCCCACACGGTGCCGTCTTTCTTCAGCACCAGCACATCCAGCGAGTCCGTGACGATCTGTTTCACGTCCGTCAGGCCTTCCACCTTTACCGGTTTATTGGCGCAAGGCTCTTGATAGCCGGACCGTCCGTTGGCCAGAAGGCCGTACTCGTTCGTCCCCCACATCCACACCGTACCGTCCTCGAGCAGCGCCGCAGAGATGCGTACCGAAGCGGCGATCTGTTTGACGCCGTGTAATCCGGCGACAGGGATAGGGGACAATCTTTTCTTGTCGTCTCCCGTGCCGACTTCGCACCCCTCGTTGCGCCCCCAGGCGAGCACAGTGCCTTTGCTCGTCAGGAGAAGGATATGCTGATCGCCGACGGCAACCCCCACTATGTCACGAACGCCGACGAGTTGCGCCGGATCCTTCTTCGCTCTTTCGGTGCCGTCGCCGAGGTAAGGGCCTTCTCCGGCGCCCGGGGTTCCCCAGGTTTTCACGGTACCGTCCGTTTCCACGAGAACATAGACGGCCATTTGCCCCGCGATAATCGGAAGGCGCTCCGCCGCCTGCGCCGGGAATGCGGCGCAGGCCAGCGAGGCCAGCAGCAGAGCAATGATGCGGGTCATGAGAGTCTCCGAGTGTTATTTTGTTACTGCTTCACGAGCTCAACGCGGCGGTTCTTGGCCCGTCCTTCTTCGGTGTCATTGGAGGCCACCGGCGCATACGGGCCGGAGCCATAGGCTTTGAGGCGCGCGGCCGCAATGCCGGATTTGATGAGCGATTGCACAACCGCCTGAGCGCGGCTCTGGGAGAGTTTCATGTTGGCGTCAATGGCGCCGGCGTTGTCGGTGTGGCCGACGACGAAGAGCTTCAGGCTGTCGTCCGCTTTCAGGAGCTTCACCACTTCGGCAATGGCCGCGTCCGATTCGGGCTTGAGCTCAGACTTGCCCGTATCGAAGAAGATTCCTTCGACGGCGATGTGCCCGGTGGTCTTGAGGCCGTCGGCAAAGGCGTCGGCGTTGGCCACCAGTTCCTGGGCCATCGCATCCTTTTGCACAATGGTCAGAATATATTTTCCGGTGTAGTCGGCCCACACTTCGATCCACAACTCCTTGCCGTCCTTGGTGAGCTTGAGGGTTTCCTTGCTCTGGTCGGTGGCCAGGAGCACGCCGCCCACCTTTTTCACGGCATTTTCGACGTTGCGCAAGACTTGCAGCGTGCTGGGCTTGACCGTCAAATTTGCGGGGGGACGATAGCGGATGTTGGTGAACACGCCTTCGACGTTCGTGGTCTTGTTCTTCCCGGACATGAATTTGTAGGCGTCAAACTGTTTCAGCGTGCAGGCCTCGATCCAGTAATCGGGCAGGCGGTTGAAGAGCGGGTGGTCCTTGCAGTTGGCGGCGTCTTTCTGCTGGGCAAAGCCCGGGGCGGAAACGGCCAGGCTGGAGAGAATAAAAAGCGATATTATGATGTATGTCTTCTTCATGGTTCAATCCTTCCGTTTTGTGAGTGACTAAAAACTCTTGCACGATCCCGCCGAAAGACGATCGTGGAACCGGCGATAAAAAAATGCCTGGCGGATTTCGATGCGCACTGCCGCAGCGAACGGCTGGCACCGCTTACTCCGTTTATCTCTCTTTCCTCAAAACTCGGCCATAATTATTTCAGGGGCTTGTCCCAGGTTATGCAACAGCTTCCTGCAGGGTGGCGATGCTCAGGCGCTCGCAGGAGCGGCCTGTTCGTCGTCGTCGCCATGCGTGAGGCCGAACTTCTTCATTTTGTAGCGCAAGGCATCGCGGCTGATGTCCAGCAGTTTGGCCGCGCGCATCTGATTGCCGCCGGACTGGCGCAGGGCCATTTCCACCAGGGCATGCTCGATATCCTGCAGCGAGGTGCCGCCCTCGGGAATGCTCAGCGCGGGCAGGCGGCGCGAACCGGCAAACGATGTCTCGGCGGCGGGCGCGGGAAAAGCCGAAGCGGAGGTGCCCGGGCCGGTGTGGCTGCCGGAGACGGCGTGCGGCAGATAGTTGGGCCGCAGCAGGGAATCCTCTTCGAGGATCATGGCCCGCTCGATGGCGTTCTTCAGCTCGCGGACGTTTCCCGGCCAGTCGTTTTCGAGTAGCAGGCGGCGGGTCTCCTCGGTCATGCCGCGGACGGATTTTCTGAATTTGCGGTTGTAGTGGTCCAGGAAGAAATCGGCCAGCGGCAGGACGTCATCCTTGCGGTCGCGCAGCGGCGGAATAAAAATCGAGATGATGGCCAGGCGGTAATAGAGGTCCTGGCGGAAATGGCCTTCGCGGACGGCGCGTTCCAGATCGCGGTTGGAGGCGGCGATGACTCGCACGTTCACCTGGAAATCACGCACCCCGCCGACGCGGCGCACCACCTGGTCCTCGAGCACGCGCAGCAGCTTGGCTTGCAGCAGCGGAGAGAGTTCGCCGATTTCGTCGAGGAAGAGCGTGCCGCCGTCGGCCACCTCGAACAGCCCCTTTTTCATGGCCTTGGCGTCGGTGAAGGCGCCCCGCTCGTGTCCAAAGAGTTCCGCTTCCATCAGGTTTTCGGGAATGGCCGAGCAGTTGATGGCCACGAAGGGGCGGTCGGCGCGCGTGCTGTCGTAATGGATGGCCTTGGCGATGAGGTCCTTGCCGGTGCCGCTCTCGCCCTGGACCAGGATCGTGGAAGCTTCGCTGGCGGCAATTTTGCGCACGAACTTCATCAACTCGGTCATCTTGCGCGATGCGCCCACCACGTCATGATAACCCGTGCGCCGGCGCATCTCCGAACGCAGCGATTCCACTTCCGTGCGCAGGGCATTGGCTTCCGCGGCGTTCTGCACGGTCACGGAGAGTTCCTCGAAATTCAGCGGCTTGGTGATGAAGTCGTAGGCGCCCAGGCGCAGCGCCGCTTTCACTTCCTCCAGCTGCGGGTCCGCGGTCATCATGATCACCGCCGAGGTGTCCCCGGCCTGCTTCAGTTTCTCGAGGACTTCGATGCCGCTCTGGTCCGGCAGGTGCACGTCCAGCAGGATGACGTCGGGACTCTCCGCCGCGGCCAGGCGCAGGGCCTCTTCGCCGCCCGGCGCTTCCAGGGACTGGAAGCCGTATTCCGCACATTTCTGCGTGAGCGACCAGCGCACCAGCTTCTCGTCGTCCACGATCAGCACTTTGTGCTTCATCATCATCCCTCCTGCGCCAGCGCCGCCCGGGGCGCCGCAGCTTCGCCGGCCTTGCCCTCGATCGGGAGAAACACTTCAAAGGTCGTCCCCTTGCCCGGCTCGCTGCGCACTTCCACTCTTCCTCCGTGCGATTCCACGATGCCCCGCGTCAGGGGCAGCCCCAATCCAGTTCCTTCCTTGCGCGTGGTGAAGAACGGACGAAAAATCTTGGAAAGATTGTCGCGGGAGATTCCCCGGCCCGTATCCGTAACCCGGAGGACGGCGCAACCGTCCCGGTTCTCCAGGCGGATTTCCACGCGTCCCTCCTTGGGGATGGACTGGATGGCATTGAGCAGCAGGTTCAGCGCGACCTGCTGGATTTGCACGGGGTCGTGCACCACCGCGGGCAGCGCCGGCGCGGGCACGAAATCGATGGCGATGGGCCTGGAAAGCACCTGCGGACCGGCCAGCAGTACCGCCTGCTCGATGGTGTCGTTCAGATCGGCGCGATGAAATTGCGGCGGCCGCGGACGGGCGTAAGCCAGAAGATCGTTCAGGATGGACTGAATCTGGCGAATTTCGGAGTTCACGTCGCCCAGCACGTTGCGGCTCGAACTTCCCGCCGGCAACTCCTTGCCGATCACTTCGATCACCCCGGCGATGCCCGCCAGAGGATTGCGGATTTCATGAGCCAGTCCGGCGGCCAGTTCGCCCAGCGTGGCCAGATGCTCGGCGCGGGAAAGCTCCTGGCGGTGCAGGCGCTCGATCTCCGTCTTGTTCTCGCGCAACTGCCACACCATCTGATTGAAGTACCGCCCCAGCTCTCCCACGTCATCGTCGCGCTTGGCGAAATCCACCTGGGCATGCAAGTCGCCCCTCTGCACCCGCTGAATGGTGGTTTTCAGTTCCCGCAGCGGCTGCTCGATCAGCACCGCCAGAACCGCCATCACCACCCCGCAGGTAATCGCCGCGCCGCTGGCCGCCACCACCAGGATCCACTGCCGGCCCGCCGTCGGCTGCCCCAGAGCGATGAATTGAAAGACGAATAAGCCGAGGACGAGAACTCCGGCAACGGGGAGGATGGCCTTCATCCGCCACTGCAGACGCTGCGCGAATTTGGGGAAGCCGGGCAAGTCCATGAGTACCTGTCACCCCCCGCGGGCCGGGCAACGCTGTCACGGCCCGAAAAACACCTTTGGGCTTTTCTTCCTCATATTCTACCATTTGGGAGGGGTTGGGGCGGACTTTAGTCACAGACGCAGGAAGCGACTGAAACTAGAGTCCGTACGGGGAAGTGCGGTCATCCGGGACTAGGACATGGATGAGACGAGGAGGAACTATGCGCGTTCTTACAGCTATAAATGGATGCACCCGCACTAATACAATACAAAAAGGTCTGTTTTTCTTCAGTATTCCTGCATTCGTTCTTTTCTCCGCCGCCTGCCCCGCGAATTCCTGGGCGCAGTCTTCGCCCGCCACGGAGCCCGCACCCCAGCCCGCGGCCGTGCAACAGTCCATCGTTCCAGCGGCCACTCCGCCGGCGGCGCAGGCTGCCGCGAAGCCGGATGTGGCCAAGAAGCCGTCCCCGCTGAAGCATCTGAAGATTGGCAGTATCGTGCTCAGCGGCACTCTGCGCGGAAGGTCGGAAACCTGGGGCTGGTTTCCCACGCCGGGTTATGAGGACAGCTACACATCCGGCGCACTGATCCTGCGCGTGGCTCTCAGCCAGCAGACCAAGCGGCTCGATTGGTTCGTGGAAGGAGAATTCCCCGCGATGCTGAATCTGCCCGGAAACGCCATCGCACCCGGTGCGCGAGGGGCGCTGGGCACGGGCGCGAACTATTTCGCGGCCAATCACCAGCAGGACGCCAGCGCCATTCCCAAGCAGGCCTACGTGCGCTTCAAGGGGCTGGGCGGAGACTCCGCCAGCAGCCTGCGCCTGGGGCGTTTCGAGTTTGCCGACGGCATGGAAGTGCTGCCCAAGAACGCCACGCTGGCCGCGCTCAAACGCGACCGCATCGGCCAGCGGCTCATCGGCCCCTTCGGGTTCACGCATGTAGGGAGAAGCTTCGACGGCTTGCAGTACATGCGCGACACGGCGAAAAATAATTTTACGTTCTTTGGCGCGCGTCCCACCGAAGGCGTCTTCCAGTTGCGCGGCACCAACGAACTCGACGTGGATCTCTACTACGCCGCCTGGACCCGGCAACTCACCGTGCGCTCCGCTCCCAGCGAGGCGCGTCTCTTCGGCATTCACTATCACGACGGGCGCCCGCTGACCAAAACGGACAATCGGCCCAAGCCGCTGGTTCCCGCGGAGAGCGAAAATATTCGCATCAATACGATCGGCGGCCATTGGACCAGCGCGGTTCCCGTGCGCGGCGGCGCCGTGGACCTGCTGGGTTGGGGAGCGGGGCAATTCGGCCACTGGGGACGGCTGACGCAGCTTTCCGGGGCCTTCGCTCTCGAGGGCGGCTACCAGTTCACCAAGGTTTCCATGAAGCCGTGGATCCGCGGCGGATACTTCTGGAGCAGCGGCGACGGCAATCCCTCCGACGGAAATCACAACACGTTTTTCCAGATGCTTCCGACGCCGCGCGTTTATGCGCGCACGCCCTTCTTCAATCTGATGAACCTGAAGGACGCGTTTATCGAGTTTGTGGTGAAGCCGACTCCCAAGGTGAGCCTGCGGACCGACGCTCATCAGTTGTGGCTCTCCAACGCCGCGGACCTGTGGTATGCGGGAGGAGGAGCATTTCAAAAAGGGACGTTTGGCATGGCCGGGCGCCCCAGCGGAGGGCAGACCGGGCTGGGCACGCTGGTGGACATCAGCGCGGACTACGCCGTGACCCGCTACACCACGCTGACGTTTTATGCCGGCGGAATTCGCGGTGGAAGCGTTCCGGCGCTGATCTATCCGTCGCGCGGCCCCCATCCGGGCGCGCTCTTTATGTATTTCGAATTCATACAGACCTTCTGACCATCCGGGCAAAATCTTCCGCAATGGGCGGGGCGCGCAAAGCGTCCCGCCCGCTGCTTTTGATGAAGGCCGCAACCGCGGTATGCTGAAGCGTCTTCATTTCGAGGAGGCAGCGTGCTGCAACGGCGTCTTGGCAAGAACGGCCCCGAAGTTTCCGCCCTGGGCCTGGGCTGCATGGGCATGTCCGAATTCTATAGCGGCCGGGATGACGCCGAATCCACGGCCACGATTCACCGCGCGCTCGATCTGGGCATGAACTTCCTGGATACCGCGGACATGTACGGTGTGGGAGCGAACGAGGAACTGGTGGGGCGGGCCATTCGCGGCCGGCGCGGGCAGGTTTTTCTGGCCACCAAATTCGGCAACATGCGCGGAGCGGACCGCAGTTTTCTCGGCGTCAACGGCAAGCCTGAATACGTGCGCGCCTGCTGCGACGCCAGCCTGAAGCGCCTGGGCGTCGAGCACATCGATCTCTATTACCAGCACCGCGTGGACCGCGCCACACCCATCGAGGAAACCGTGGGCGCCATGGCCGAGCTGAAGAAAGCCGGAAAGATCCGCCACCTCGGCCTTTCCGAAGCCGCCCCGGCCACCATCCGCCGCGCCCAGGCCGTGCATCCCATCACCGCTCTGCAGACCGAATATTCGCTGTGGACCCGCGACCCCGAGGACGGTTTGCTCGCCGTCACGCGCGAACTGGGCATCGCCTTTGTGGCCTATAGCCCGCTGGGACGCGGTTTTCTGAGCGGGAGGTTCCGCCGCTTCGAGGATCTGCCCGAGGATGATTCGCGGCGCATGATGCCGCGTTTTCAAGGAGAAAATTTTGCGCGCAATCTGGAACTGGTGAGCCGCGTGGAAGCGATCGCCAAAGAAAAAGGCGCGACGCCATCGCAGATTGCCCTGGCGTGGCTCCTGGCGCAGGGGCCGGACATTCTTCCCATTCCCGGGACGAAGCGGCGCAGCTATCTTGAAGAGAACGCCGCCGCGCTCGCGATTACGCTCTCCGCGGCGGACCTGAAACGAATTGACGAAGCGGCTCCCAAGGGCGCCACCAGTGGCCTGCGCTATCACGAAAATGCCATGCGCGCGCTCAATGGCTAGGGAGCGGACGAATGAATCGCCTGGAAAATTGGTTCTGCAATTCGTCGTTGTGGCGCGGCGCAACCCGCAAGCGGCTGCTTCCCTGGCTCGCCGAGGGAGTTGCCCTGGGCGATCACCTGCTCGAACTCGGCGCGGGCTTCGGCGCGGCCACCGGCGAATGGAAAAAACGCGTGGCCCGCGTCACTTCACTCGAATACAGCGTGAAGTCCATGAAGCAACTCGCGCAGAATTGGCCGGGCGGCAACGGCGGAGCCGTGCGCGGCGATGCTTCGTCGCTTCCTTTTCCGGACGCAACTTTTTCTTCCGTCGCGGCCATCCTGATGCTTCATCACCTGCTCACCCCCGAAGCCCAGGACCGCGCCTTCGCCGAAGTCCGCCGCGTCCTGCGGCCCGGCGGAATTTTTCTGGCGTTTGATATGGGCGAAAGCTGGATGGGTCATTTGGTGCATATCCGCAGCACCTTCGTTCCGGTTGATCCCATCCAGGCGCGGGCGCGGCTGGGCGCGGCAGGCTTTGCCAGCGTGCAGGTGGATTTCTTTCAGGCCACTACGTTTCGCATTCTGGCCGCGCGCGGGTAAGTAAAACTACCCTCCGTTCAAGCGCCCCAGCTCCGAGCGCGTCTGGATCACCCGCAGAATCGAATCGCGCGAAACCATGCCCACGATGTGCGTCCCGCCTTCTTCGTCCGTGGCCATCACCGGCATCTGATTGACGTCCGCCGAGAGCAGGCGTTCCAGCAGGCCCAGCAGCGGCTCATCGGCCATGGCCAGCAGGATGGCTTCGCGCGGCAGCATGGCCGCCTGCACCGAGGTGCTGTCCCATTCGTCGCGGGGGACGGCGTTGAGCGTGTGCACGTTCATCATGCCCTGCAAGCGGTCGTCGTCGATCACCAGATGACAGCGGCGGCCGGTGCGCAGAACCTCCGCGCCGTAATCCTCGAGCGTGATGGCCCGGCCCACCGTGGGAATTTCGTTGGTCATCACGTCGCGCGCGCGCAGACCGCCCAGCGTTTCGCGGATGGTGATCTGGGCCACGCTTTCCTGCGCCGCGGTCAGCAGGAACCAGCCGATGAACGCCAGCCACAGCCCCGCTTCCCACTGCCCCTTCATCGACGGCAAGGCCCCCGCGATAATCAGCGCGCCGAGGAGGATCATGGCGTAAGCGATGAGCTTGCCGGAGGTGGCCGCGACGCGCGTGGCCCGCACAAAATTCTTGGTCTTGCCCCAGACGATGGCGCGGAAGATGCGCCCGCCGTCCAGGGGGAATCCCGGAATCAGGTTGAACAACCCCAGCCAGAGATTCATCCCCGCCAGCCAGCCGGCCACCGCGACAACCACTTCACTTTTCGGAAAGAGATATACCGCGCCGGAGAAGGCTCCAAACAGAAAAAAACTGGCCAGGGGCCCGGCGATGGCGATATTGAACTCGTGCAGGGCGCGCGAAGGCTCGCGCCCGATCCGCGCGATGCCCCCGAAGACAAACAGCGTGATGGAGACCACCGGAATCTTATAGCGCAGCGCGATGACGCTGTGCGCCAGTTCATGGAAGAGGACCGAGGAGAAGAAAAGCAAGCTGGTGAGAATTCCGACCGCCCACTGCTTTTCGCTGCCCCATTGCGGATGCTGCTGGCTGTATTGCGCGAAGAGCGAGAGCGTAATCAGAACAAAAATAATGGCCCAGCTGGCGTGCAGATAAATCGGGATGCCAAAGATGCGGGCGACCTGTAAGCCGGGCTTTTGCGACATGCCGAATGTCCTCAATTCTCCCTACTACGATACACCGTTTCGCGCAGTCCGGGGACCACCGGCCCTGCTGGTTTGATGCCGCCGTGCCACGGTGTGTGTGCCGTGCCACGGAATGGCCTTTTCTCGTTAATTATAACGCATTTATTTACAACGCTTTAGTGTTGGCCCCGCGCTTGCCATTCCCTTTGCCAGCAAGCAAACAGCGGAGGCGGCCATGCGGCGAGCGGCACGAAAGAGCGAGGGGCAGGCAAACGGAAAGATGCGGCGGATTCTGGCGGCGACAGCGATGGTGCTCATGGCCGCGGCGCGGGCGCAGGCGCAAGGCGCCGCGGTGACGCCCGAAGCGCGGGCTGCCGCGGAGACTGTTGTCGTGCGGAAAATTCTGGTGAGTCTGCCGGAATGCAAGCTGGCCGTGGTGGAAGACGGCAAAGTCGTAAAAATCTATAGCGTAGCCGTGGGCAAGAGTTCGACTCCGTCGCCCGTCGGAGAATTTCAGGTGATCAACCGCGTGGCCGCGCCTTCCTACTACAAGCCGGGGCTGGTGATTCCCAAGGGGCCGGAAAATCCTCTGGGCACGCACTGGATCGGCCTCGACAGCAAAAAGATCGGCATTCACGGAACCAATCAGCCGCGTTCGATTGGCCGCCGCGCTTCGCACGGCTGCATCCGCATGAAGAACGAGGACGTGGCCGAACTTTTTTCCCGCGTGCGTGTGGGCGATGCCGTGGAAATCCTCGCCGAGCACACTGCGGAGACGGCGGAAATCTTCGGCGTAGCGGCGCCCGCGATTCTGACCGCGCAGGCCGCTCCCGCCGCGCAAACGAAATTGACGGAGGCGCCGCGCGAGACGGTGGCGGCCCAGTAAGAGAACGGCGGCAAGATTTTGGATGGACGAAAAGGAGAACAACAATGGAAACGATGCTCAATTTCGCGGGGCTGGTGATCTTCACTCTGGCGGCCGGGGCGCTGGCGGTCTTCATGGACTGGCTGCTGCTGCGCGCAACATTTCGGCTGATGCGCCCGCTGAAGCCGATGGCCCGGCGCGCGCCGTCGCCGCGTTGAATGGAACGCACGGATTTGGCCCGAGGCCGAAAGGAGAAACCGCGATGCTGGCGCTGAAATACATCTTGATGCTTGCCGGGCTGGCGCTGTTTGGCAGCGCTGCGGCGCTGATGGCTTACGACGTCTATCTCGCCGCGCAGCTTCACGTGCTGCTGCGGCAGCAGGTTCGCCGCACGGCCTCCGTCGGCGTGGCGCGGATTCCGCCGTGCGCTCCGGCGGCAAGCGCGGAGAGCGCGAAGAGTGCGGAAGGCGCGGGCGCATCATCGCGCCGCGCCGCATGATTTTCGTGCCGCTTTCGGGCGGACACGATGGCGCCGGCCAAAACCCTGCGGGTGGCTTGCCCGGCAGCGTAACGGGAGATGACAGGGACCGCCGCCCCTGCTTCTTCCGGAGCGCTGCCGCGCAAGCCACCCGGCCGGCGTTTTATTTGCGTGTTCGGCTAGCGCTGCACGGGCTCGCGCAGCCCCAGGCGCTCGAGGCGCGGCAGCACTTCGTCGCGGAAGTAGGGAAGTTCTTTCACGTAATTCACGAATGCGATGGTCGTCCCGACAAATCCCGCTTGGCTGATTTTGGCCATCTCCGCCGCCACGTCGTCCGGCGAACCGATCAGCGGATAAACGCCGTGGCCGCCGACAAAGCGATCGCGAAACAGTTTGAAGGCCTCCGGCGGAAAGGACTGCGCGTGCAGCCCCTGCATCTTCATCAGGTATTCGGCCGCGGGAATGTCGCCCATCTCCTTGGTGTAGTAGTCGTGATATTCGACGGCTTCCTTTTTCGTGGGGCGCACCACCACGTAGGACGTCGTGAACACGTCAATCGCGCGCTGAAAACCAGCCGCGGCGGCCTTGATATCCACCACGTCCTTGGCGCCTTTCTCCAGGTCGGTCAGCACGGTGAAGAGAAAATCGCAGTTGCGCGCGCCGAAGCTGCGCCCCGCCCCCGAGGAGCCCGCGTTCATCACCACGGGCCGCCCGCCGTAGGGCTTGGGTTCGCCGATGACGTCGCGCAATTTCAGAAATGTTCCGTCGTAGTTAAACGGCGCCTTCTCCGTCCAGATTTTCTGGATGACGTCCCACCACTCCTGCCCGTAGTCATAGCGCTTGTCGTGCTCGCGCTGCGCGATGCCGAACATGTCGAACTCGTCCTGGTTCCATCCGCACACGATGTTCAGCCCGAAGCGGCCGCGGCTGATGTGCGAGGTGGTCACCATCTGCTTGGCGGCAAAAATGGGATGCACCAGGGGCGCGTGTACCGTGCCGAAGACGCTGATGTTCTTGGTGAGCGCCAGCAGCCCGCAGGCCCACGTGATGGTCTCGAGCGTGCTCCCCTGAAAATTCGATTCTCCGCCGTAGCCCTTCCAGCGCGCGATGGGCAGCAGAAATTCGATGCCCGCCGTGTCGGCCATCTGCGCCAGCTGCAAGTTGCTTTCCCAGGAAGCGTCCCAGCGCTCGGGAACTTTCGTCACCGCCATGCCGCTCGAGCAGTTGGGCGAAAAAATGCCCAGCTTGAGTTTGTTGCGGTTGAACATGGACGTTTTCGGCTGGCTCATACGTGCGGTTTCCTCCCGGGGAATAGGGCGCTTGGCAATCGATGGATTATACGGAGAACAGTGGCAAATGCGAATGGAACTTTTTCCGGCGCATGCCGCGCCATCGCTGCCGTGATACACTCGGCACTTAACCGCCGTGAAGCACAATTTCCATCGTCCCGTGCACGCCGCCGCCGCGCTCGTTCTGGCGCTGCTTGCTGCGGTGCTCGCTTTTTCTCCCGCTTCCCGCGCCGATGCCCTCGAAGACGCCGCGCGGACTCTCGCCGCCAAAGTCGCCGCGCTGCCCCGTCTGCCCGTTTCGGCCGCTCTTTCCTGGGAAAATCGCTCCTCGCTCTCGGAATACCAGTCCGCTCTCCTGCGCCGTGCTTTCCTCTCGGCGCTGGCCGGCGGACGCCTCCTGCTTGTCGAAAATGCCGCAGCGCCCGTCCTGCGAGTGACCCTCAGCGATACTCCCGCTCATATTCTCCTCGTCGCCGTTCTGCAACCCGCCGAAGAGCAGGATCCGGTCCTGCTGGAAATGGACCGCGCCGCGTTTCCCGCCGGCCAGGGAGTTTCGCTCGCGGCGCGCATCGAAAGGCAACTGCTGTGGCATCAGCCGGAACCGCTTCTGGACGGAATCGAATGGGCCGAAGGCGCGAATCCGGAATCCTCGCTTCTTCTGCTTACGCGCGATTCTCTTCTTCGCGTGCGCTCCGCGCAGGACGGCGGGCGCGCCAGGGACGGCGTTCCGCTGCCCGCTTCGCTTCTGCTTCCCTGGCCGCGCGAAGGCCAGGCGGGATTCACCACGGGTGCTTCAACGCTTCCGCCGCAGCCGAAAATTCGCATGAACGGGAAAGTGTGCGGCGTGACGCTGGGCGAAAAACTCGCCCTGAGCTGCGACGGCGACGCCGGCGGCGCAAAGCCCGATCCGCTCATCGCCGCCCCGTGCAGCAAGGAAAACTACCGCCTGCTCACCGGCGGCGGCGACCGCAACGAGACGGATTGGATTCAGGCGGAGAAATCAGCGGACGGCGAAGGCGCGCGGCTCACCCCGCGCCTGGAAATGCCCGGGCCGGTTCTCGCGCTCACCGCGCGCCCGGAGGGAAATTCGGCCATCGCCATCGTGCGCAATCTTTTGACGGGAGACTATGAAGCCCATCGCATCACGCTGGCTTGCGGGAATTAGTTTTCTCGCGCTGCTCGCCGCCGCTCCTGCGCCGTTGGACGCCGCGCGCGCGCCGCGCCATGGCGGCACGCTGCGCGTGGAAATGAGCCGTTCCGCTTCCGCGGACCCGCGCTCCTGGCGCGCCGGCACGGAAGAAGCCGCCGCCGGGGCGCGCCTCGCCGCGCTGCTCTTTGACCGCCTCGTCGAACTCGACGACTATGGCCGCATCCAGCCGCGCCTGGCCGTGGCCTGGACGCACGACACTGCGTTCCACCTCTGGCGTTTCGCCATTCGCGCGGGAATTAAGTTCAGCGACGGAACTCCTCTCACCGCCACCGAAGCCGCCCTGGCCCTGCGCCCGCTGCTCGCGGCTTCGCGGCAATTGAGCGTCGAAGGCGACGCGCTCGTGATTCAATCCGCCGCGCCCATGCCGGACCTGCTCCTCGAACTTGCCGCTCCTCCCTATTTCGTCTGCCGTGCGCTGCCCGGCGGCGCGCTCGCAGGCACCGGCCCTTTTCTGCTGGAAAAAACTCCCGCGGCGGCGGCCGCGAACGTCGCTGCCGCAAATTCCTCCGGCGCACCGGCACGCATGGTCTTCCGCGCCAATCCCGGCGCCTGGTCCGGCCGTCCTTATATAGACGCCGTGGAAGTGACCTTCGGCGTGCCCGCGCAGCGCCAGTTCTACGATTTGCAGATGGGCCTGGCCGACATCGTCGAGCTGACGCCCGATCTCGCGCTCCGCGCCGCGCCGTCCGGCCTGCGCGTGTGGACCTCCGCGCCGCTCACTCTCTACGCTCTGCTCTTCGATGAGTCCCTCCCCGCCGCGGCCGACCCGCGCCTGCGCGAAGCTTTTTCCCTTTCGCTCGACCGCGCCTCCATGGCTGGGGTGTTGCTGCAGAAGCAAGCCGAACCCTCTTCCACCCTTTTGCCGCAGTGGCTCTCCGGTTATGCTTTCCTTGTCGCTCTGGAAACCGACATGGACCGCGCCAAACAGTTACGAGCTGCCCTGCCCGCGAATTTCGCCGGCGCCGCCGCGCCCCTGCGCCTCCGCGTGGACGCGCCCGGCGATCTGCCCCGCCTGCTCGCCGATCGCGTGGCCCTCGACGCGCGCCAGGCCGGCCTGCAGGTGAAAGTCGTGAACCGCGTGGGAACTTCTTCCGCAACTTTCTCCGCAACGGCCACCGCGAACTCTCCGGCGGAACTCCGTCTGGTCTCCTGGCGCTATTCCTCGCTGCTGGCCGGCGCGGAACTGGATTCTCTCGCCGCCGCTTTCGCCATTCCGCGCGCAGAAACTGCCGCCGGCGCAAACTCCGCGCAACTTTTCGCCATCGAACGCCGCCTTCTCGGCGAACGCAGCGCCATTCCCCTCGTCGTTCTTCCCGAATCCACCGGCCTCTCCGCGCGCGTGCACGATTGGACGCCCGCCCGCTGGGGCGACTGGCGCCTGGCCGATATCTGGCTCGACGCGCCGGACGCGCCGCCAGCCACGCCGGCGCCGGGTAAACTGGCCGGAGCACAACCATGAACTTCCGCACAAAACTTTTCCTGATTTTTTTTCTGACCGTGGGCGCCGCGGTAGCCGTGATGGGCTGGGGCGTCGAGCGCTATACGCGCAGCGCCTTCGAGGAAGCCGAAGCGGAACGCACTGCCGCGCTGGTGGCGCAATTCCAAAAGGAGTTCAGCCAGCAGGGCGAGGAAGTCGTCAACCGCGTGGAAAATATCGCCGGCGCGGATGCTACGGTGACCATGGCCTTGAAGCTGGCCCAGCCTTCCGCCGATGCCACCATCTACGTCCATGACGCCATCGGCGCGGCCCAGGACCACGGCCTCGACTTCATGGAGTTTGTCCAGTACGACGGCGCCATCGTCTCCTCCGCGCAGTACCAGGCCCGCGCCGGCTACAAAAATGAATGGCTCAATCTGGCGCAGGACTGGCGTTCCTCCGACGCCTTCCTGAAAAAAGAGGAGCTGCCCGACGGCGTGGCCCTTGCGCTCACCGCCGTGCGCTCCGTGGCCGTCGGCGAGAAGAAACTCTACGTCATCGGCGGCCGCCGCCTCGACGAAAGTTTTCTCGCTTCTCTGGTCATGCCCGCGGGCATGCGCGCCATGCTCTATCGCAATCTCGAGCAGGGTTTTATTCCCTCGGCGCTTTCCGGCCCCGCCGGAAAAATCGAACAGGCTGAAAAGTTCGGCCCGCTCATCGAGGACATGCAGAAAAATCCCCGGCAAATCGTGCAAACGCTGGACTGGTCCCGCGACGCCGCCGACGCCGAAATTTTTCACGCCATTCCCCTGTTGGGGCGCAACAAGGAACTTCTGGCCGTGCTGCTCGTCGGCAGCCCCCGCCGCGATCTGGTCATGCTTTTGCGCAAGATTCAGCAGATCGCCGTGCTCTCCGGCGCCGGCGCTCTGCTCATCGCCCTGCTGGTTACCTGGTGGGTTTCCTTGCGCATCACCCGCCCCGTCGTCCGCCTGGCCGAAGGCGCGCGCTCCGTCGCCGCCGGCGATTGGGAAGCGCGCATTGCGCCCGGAGGAGGCGGCGAAATTCGCCAACTGGGCCTGGCCTTCAACGAAATGACCCGCACTCTGGCCGCGCAGCGCGAGCGCCTCGTGCAGGCCGAACGCGTGGCCGCCTGGCGCGAATTGGCCCGCCGCCTGGCCCACGAACTGCGCAACCCGCTCTTCCCCTTGCAGATCACCGTCGAAAATATGCAGCGCGCCCGCACGCTCTCTCCCGCGCAGTTCGACGAAATCTTTCAGGAGTCCACGAAGACCCTGCACGCCGAACTGGCCAACCTCAACGCCATCGTCGGCCGCTTCAGCGATTTTTCCAAAATGCCCGCGCCGCAGCTGCAGCGCATCAATCTCAATGACGCCGTGCGCGCCGCCGTGCGTCTCTTCGAGCCGCAGTTCAGCGCCGTGGGCAAGCCGGTCATCACTCCCGAGTTTTATCTGGACGACGCGCTTCCGGAAATCGACGCCGACCCCGACCTCCTGCACCGCGCGCTGCAAAATCTCGTCCTCAACGCTCTCGACGCCATGCCCGGCGGCGGCGCGCTCAAGTTGCGCACCTTTCCGCTCGATCAAGGCGTGTGCATCGAAGTCTCCGACACCGGCCAGGGCCTCACTCCCGAAGAGTGCCTGCGCCTCTTCACTCCCTATTACACCAGCAAGCAGCACGGCACCGGCCTGGGCCTGGCCATCGTCCAGTCCGTCGTCAGCGACCATGGCGGCGCCATCAGCGTCAGCAGCGAACCCGGAACCGGCGCGACGTTTCATATCGAACTTCCCCTGCGCCCGCCCAACCATCCCGTGATTCCCGGCGGCGATGCGCACGAGCCGCCCGCAGCTTCTTCCGGCCCTGACTCCGGCACTGATATTGGCCCCGGCCCCGAAAAAATTTCCTAGCGTTCGGAAAGGCAACCGGCGTGGCCCGCAAAGCTCATCTCCTCCTGGTGGACGACGAACCCAACACCCTGGCCTCGCTGGCCCGCGCCTTCCGCCTCGCCGGGCATGAAGCCACCGTCTGCGACAACGCCGCGCGCGCCGCCGAACTCATTCAATCCGAATCCTTCGACCTGATTCTTTCCGACGTGGTCATGCCCGGCAAGGACGGCATCACCCTGCTCGCCGAATTGAAATCCGCCGGTGTGAAAACTCCCATCATCCTGATTTCCGGGCAGGCCAACGTGGAAATGGCCGTGCGCGCGGTGAAGCTCGGCGCTCTCGATTTTCTCGAAAAGCCGCTCTCCACCGACAAGCTGCTGGTCACCGTCGAAAACGCCCTGCGTCTCACCCGCCTCGAGGAAGAAAACCGCGAACTGCGCCATCGCCTCGGCCGTCACGAACTCGTCGGCGCGGGCGCCGCCATGCAGCGCCTGCTCGCGCAAATCGCCAAGGTCGCCCCCAGCGAGACCCGCGTGTGCATCCTCGGCGAAACCGGCACGGGCAAGGAACTCGTGGCCCGCGCCATTCACGAACAAAGCGGCCGCCGCTCTGCTTCTTTTATCACGCTGAATTGCGCTGCCGTTCCCGCCGAGCTGATCGAATCCGAACTCTTCGGCCACGAGAAAGGCGCCTTCACCGGCGCCGCCTCCCGCCACGCCGGAAAATTCGAACAGGCCGACGGCGGCACGCTCTTCCTCGACGAAATCGGGGACATGCCCGTGGCCATGCAGGCCAAGCTGCTGCGCGTGCTCGAAGAAGGCGAAGTCGAGCGCGTTGGCGGCGACAAGCCCATTCGCGTGAACGTCCGCGTGCTGGTGGCTACGCACCGCAATCTCGAGGAACTGGTCCGCCAGAACGCGTTCCGCCGCGACCTGTTTCACCGCGTCTACGTTTTTCCGGTGACCCTGCCGCCGCTGCGCGAGCGCCTCGAAGACTTGGGCGAACTCACAGCGCACTTCGCGCGCCAGGTGGCCGCGCAAAACGGCTGGAAGGCGAAGGAGTTTTCAGCGGACGCCATCGAAGCCCTGCGCCACTACGCCTGGGCCGGCAACGTCCGCGAACTCCGCAACGTCGTCGAGCGCCTCATCCTGCTCGCCGCCGCGGACTCCGTTACCGCCGCCGACGTGCGCCTGGTCCTTCCGTCCGCCGAATCCGGCGCTGCCGTTCCCGGCGGCGCCAGCGCATCCGCCGCGGAAGGCACGCTGGCCGAGCGCGTGGAAAGTTTCGAAAGGGAAGTGCTCCTGGCCGAACTCAAAAAGCACGCCTTTCACATGACCAACGTGGCCCGCGCGCTCGGCCTCGAACGCAGCCACCTTTATAAAAAATGCCAGCAGCTGGGCATCGACCCGCAATCCCTGCGCAAGCCCGAATAAGTTCGTTTCATTGCCGCTGCGGAAATCGAGAAGAAGCGCGTCCGTTTCAATGCACCGCCGTCGTGCGCAGCCCCTGCCGCTTGGGCGCATTCCAGGCCAGATCCCCGCGAAAATATTGCACCATTCCCTTCAGCCTCCAGAACATGTGCATCTGGCGGTAGGGAAAATGCTCAAGAAAACAGTAGCTCAGCAGCCGCACCACGTCCTGCCAGTCGTTGTAGCGCTTGTACGTCAGCTCCTCCTGCAGCACCGCGCCGATGGAAATCACCGTGGCAAACGCGTAGCCGAACACCAGAAACTGTATGAAAAATTCCCGGCTCAGCACCCCGGCCCAGATCGCCAGCCCGATGGTGACGAACCCGCCCAACTCGACGACCGGAGAAATAAGTTCGAACAGCCACGCATACGGAAGCGCGAACCACCCGATCCTCCCGTAGCGCCGCCGGAAAAGCATGTCCCGGCTCCGCCATAGCGCGTCCAGCAAGCCCTTTTGCCAGCGCGCCCGCTGCCGTCCCAGCGAATGCAGGTCCGCGGGCACTTCCGTCCAGCACACCGGGTCGGGCACGAACTGAATGTGGTAATCCGCTTTTCTCTCCAGCAAATGCCGGTGCATGCGCACCACCAGATCGAAGTCCTCGCCAATCGCCGCCGCGCGATAGCCTCCGACGCTGCGCACAATGTCCGTGCGAAACAGCCCGAAGGCGCCCGAGATAATCGTCATCATATTCGCGCGGGCCCATGCCTCCCGCCCGATCAGGAACGCGCGCAGGTATTCCACCACCTGAATCACTTCGATGCCTTTGCGCGGAAGCCGCACCCGCCGCAGCCGCCCCGCGGCGATCTCCGAACCATTGACCACGCGCACGATCCCCCCCACGCACACCACGCGCTTGGGGTCGCTCAGCACCGGCTGCATGATGCGCAGCAGCGCGTCGCGCTCCAGCACCGAATCCGCATCCACCACGCACACGTAGGGCGAAGTGGCCGCGTTCAGCCCGGCATTTACGGCGTCCGCCTTGCTCCCGGCGGAGTTCTTGTCCACCACCAGCAGCCGCGGATCCACCCTGCTCCGGTAGAATTCGCGCACCCGCGCGCACGGCACTTGCGGCACGTACACCACGCGCACCGGACGAAGCTGGAACTCTTCCCGCAGCTCCCGTAAGGTGCCGTCCGTCGAGCCGTCATTGATGACGATCACTTCCAGTTCCGGATAATCCAGATCCAGCATATTGCGCACCGACACGCGAATCGATTTCTCCTCGTTGTGCGCCGGGGTCAGTATGGTCACCGGCGGCGCCAGCGGCGTGTCCTTTAGCCAGCCCGCCGGGGAACTGCGCAGGCCGTGCTGGTGCTCCGCGCTGGTCTTCAGCGCGATGATCAGCATCACCAGGTACGCCAGATTGCAGGCCAGGTAATAGTGGAAGAGGATCCGGTTGGCAATCTCGAGGAAATGAATCATGGGCGGGCGGCCGTGCGGAGCGGCGCATGCTGGGCGAAACCCGGCAGTTCCATGGGCAGCTTTCTTGTGTGCAGCACGTTCAGCAATTTCTCCGCCTCTTCCTTGTCGGTCCACCGCGCGCTTTCCAGTTCCGCCTCCAGTTGTTTTTCGAGGCCCGCGTTTTCCAGCGCCGTCAGGTAGGCGTGCAATCCATACAGGTCTTGCAGCGCGATGGCCTGGCGGAAGACCGCCGTCATTTCGGTTTGGAAATTCATCAGCGCTTCGGCCGCTCGCAGGCGCACCAGCCGGTTCGAATCCGTCAGGCCGCGCAGCAGGAAGGGAATCGCGCTGGGGGCCTGCAGCTTGCCGAGACTTACGACGGCGCGCAAACGCACAAACCATACGGTGTCCCGCGCCAGTTCGCCCAGGGTCTCCAGTTCCAGGTCCGATCGGGCGTGCGAGAGCGCCCGCGCCACCGCCGCCCGCAACTCGTCCAAATCGTCTCCCGCGAATTCCAGAAGATCCTCGCCCATGGCCGGCGTGGCGATTTCTCCCAGCACCCGCCCGATGATTTCGCGCACTGCTTTATCGCCATGCCGGATGTACGGCAGCAACAGCCCTGGCCGCTCCGCGCAGCACTGGATCAGCGCGCTTTGCAGCGGCAGCGCCGGCACCCGCACTCCGGATTCTCCCACCCAGTGCAGGATTTCCTGCCCGGCCTGCGGCGACGCCATGCGCCCCAGCCCGCGCAAGGCCGCCAGCCGCGTCTCCTGGTCCTTGTCCCGCAGCCCTTCCCCCAGCGCGGGAATTCCTTCCGGCGCCCGGGTTCGCCCCAGCAGCACCAGCGCCTGCCGCCTCCTCCATCCCTGGTGATTGCGCGCTTCGAGAATGCGCTTGGCCACGAGCCCGCTGGCCCGCAGAAAGTTCAGCAGGCGCAATGACTCTTCCGGCCCCGCCGCTTCATACGCATCCAAAGCCATGTCCTCCACGATCTGCCGTGCAACATGGTTTGTGCGCCACGTGCCGTAGGGAATTTGTCCGGAAATCAGGGCCTTCCAATTTCGCCGGAATTCGAATACGCGCGCGTCGCGCTCCGCGAAATACCGGTTACGGTACGCCCGCCGCAACAAAATGAATCCTAGCAGCAAGGCGTCCGCGATGACCGCGGCCACGATCGCTTTCACCAGCAGCCCGGCTGTGCCCCATCCGGAAAATCTCGCTAATGCGGTCGCCATGCCTGTTTTCAACACTCAGCTTCTCTCCCGCTCCGCTTGCTGGCCCCGTCCACTTCTCATTTCGAAGATGCAGGAAAAATCAGCATGAATTTATCGGTGCAAGAAAGGCTCCAATGACCGAGCGAATTGCTCCTTTGTTTCCATTTCTAAGAGTCCTGAATTGTTGAGGTTACAGACTTGCGCAAAACGCGCAATGAAAGCATGTGTCACGAATTGGCACAGTTTTCCTCCCACGTTCCGTTTCGGAACCCGTCCTGCGTTTCACGCCTCCTTTCTTCTACTGACCACAATTTGTTCTGCCTTCTTCCTTCCCGCCCATTTCGCGGTAGTATTCAATGGCGATGGCTTCTCCCCTCATCCTTCTCCCGGCTTCTCTGGCCGCCGCCGCGGGCGTCGTGGCCTACGGCGCGGCCTATCCCCAGTCGCAGCTTTTCGGCCCCACCCTGCGCTGCACTCCTTCGCCGCGGCAACTGGCCATCACCTTCGACGACGGCCCCAACCCGGCCATCACTCCGCAACTGCTCGACCTGCTCGAACGCCACGGCACCCGCGCCACGTTTTTCGTCATCGGCCGTTTCGTGCGCCGGTGCCCCGAGCTGCTGCGGGAAACGGCCGCGCGCGGCCACGCCATCGGCAACCACTCGGATACCCACGCCAATCTTTTCTGGCTGAGCCGCGCGCGCCTGCGCGAAGAACTCACCCGCTGCCAGGAGGCCATCGCCGGAGTTCTGGGCGCGGCCCCGGCCGTGATGCGTCCGCCCTTCGGATTTCGCAGCCCGTTCCTTGATGGCGTGGCGCGCTCCGCCGGAATTCGCGACGTGGTCATGTGGACCACCATTCCCGGCGACTGGTGGGTGCAGCCGCCCGAGCGGCTCATCCGCCGCATGCGCGGCATTGCCGCTCGCGCCGAAAAGGCGCAACGCGGCGCTCCCGCGCACGCCGGTGGCGATGTGCTCTGCCTGCACGACGGCGACGCCCGTAACCTCGGCGGCGATCGCCGGCACACCCTCGCCGCTCTGGAATACTGGCTGCCGCGCTGGCGCGACCTGGGCCTGGAATTTGTTACAATTGGTTCCGCGGCGGGAGAAGGGCCGCGCTGACATGGACAACCGCGCCTTTTACAACGAAAAGGAAGAGACCAAAAAGCAGAAGCTGGTCTGCCCGCACTGCAAAAAAGATTTCGAATTTCCCGTGCGCTGGAAAGTCTGCACCAAGAAAAAAGAGCTTCCTCGCGGCGCCGGCGAGGAAGACAAGCGCAGCTTCGCGAAGGCCAGTTCCTATATGGTCCGCCTCGACGACCTGGCCGCCTGCTACAAATGCCGCAAGCGCTTCGAGCTGACCGGACAATCCACCGTGCTCATCAACGACGCGCTGGGCGATCCCAGCGCCGACCCCGAAAACTTCGGCAACCGCTGACGCGTTTCCAGCGCGCTCAAATCTCCGGGTAAAAATCGAAAAACGCCCCGATGGACTCCCGGAACGCTGTTTCAATCTCTTCCTTGCTTCCTTCAATCAGGTGCAGCGTCACCCGCGCTGTCCGCCCGTTCTTCAGCATCACCGTCGCTTCCTTCACCTCCCCCAGATCTTCCGAGGGAAAAAGCCGCATCCCGTAAACCAGCGCCAGCTTGGCCATCTTCTTTCTCCTGTCGTTTCCGCCCCAGCCTATCCCGCCCCCGCTCCACCGTAAACGCCAATCTTGCTCCCCGCCGCCGCGGGCGTATACTGCGGGCATCCGGGTTCACGGTAACTGCATCGCATCAGTGACAAGGAGTTCATGATGATCATCACCCGCGCTGTTTCTATTTCTTTTGCTGCGCTTCTGGCCCTGGCCGCTTCCGCCGCGCCCCTTCCCGCGCAGGAGGCTCCCGGCCCGCAAACATCGCCGCCGCCCGCCGTCGAACCCGCTCCGCCCTCCGCTCCGCCCGTCACCGCTGAAAAAATAACCGTCCCCGCCGGCACCAAGCTGCTGCTCATTCTCGAAAACGGTATCTCCACGCGCACCGCCAAGCCCGGCGACTCCGTCTATTTCCGCACCTCCTTTCCCGTCGCCCAGGACAACCGCATCGTCATTCCCGTAGGCTCCTACCTGCACGGCGAAATCATCGAATCCAAGCGCGCCCAGCGCGGCAAAAATCGCGCCGAACTTCGCCTGCGTCTGAATACCCTCATCTTCCCCAATGGCTACACGGTGGACCTCAACGCTTCTCCTTCCAGCACGGACAGCGGCGGCGGGGAAAAGGTGGATCGCGAAGGAAAAATTGAAGGCGAAAGCGGCAAGGCCAAGGATGCCGGAACCGTCGCTACCACAACCGCCGAAGGCGCCGCCGTCGGCGCCATTGCCGCCCGCAGCGTGACCGGAATGGGTGTCGGCGCGGGTCTCGGCGCCGCCGTCGGCCTGGCCACCATCCTGCTCACCCGCGGCCCCGATGCCCAGCTTCCCCGCGGCTCCAGCCTGGACGTCGTTCTCGAACGCAGCCTGACGCTCAACGCGGACCAGTTGCTGTTCGATGAAGATGCTCCCGCGCCGCGCCGGAACCCGCAGCCCGGCCCGCGTCAATCCACCAACCGCCCCGTGCGCCGCCGCCTGCCACTGCCGTTCCCTCTGCCGCCGTTGGTTCCCTGAGGCAATAAAATCAGCGGGAGATAGAGTAGTTCTGCGCGGAAATGCGGGGAAATCTTTTTGGGGACGCGGGCTAAAGCGCGCGCGCCAGTTCCTGCGACAGCAGTTGCGCCTTCTCCGCCAGGCTTCGCGCGCGCATCCAATCGCCTTCCCGCGCCGCCGCCCGCGCGTCCCGCGCGAATCCCCGGATCTTTCCCGCCAGGTCCGCCTGCAAGGGCGAAAGCGCCCGTCCCCGCGTCCGGCTCAGAATGCGTTCCGCCAGCGTCAGGTTTTGCCTCGTCTCCCGCTGCGCCTCCGCCGATTCCTCCGCGCCAATTTCCGGCAAGATCACCGGCGTTTTCAGCGGCGTGACCGTCGCCGCCGCTGCGCTGCGCGGCCGCGCTGGCTCTTCGGTCTCGATCACGACGAACGGACCCAGCGGCGCCTCCAACTCCAGTTCCGGCTCCTCCTCCGCGGGCGCCGCGGTTCTCTCCGCCGCGCGCGGCCGCGCAACCGTCGCCTGGCTCCAGTCCGGCATGGGTGGCTGGCGGCGCCGGCGAAAAGGAACGCCGATGCAGCCGCCCGCGAATAGCGCCATCGCGCACACCAGCGCCAGGGGCGCGCTCCCGCGCCGCCGTGCATCGCTCTTCTTCCGGGCTGGGACTGCGGTTCGCGCCATGCTTCAGGACGCCAGCGGCAATTCGATCTGAAAGCTCGTGCCGCGTCCTTCCTCGGAGGTAAAATTTATCGAACCGTTGTGCAGCTGCACAATCCGGAACGTGCTGGCCAGTCCGATGCCGCTGCCTCCCGGCCTCGTCGTGAAAAATAGCTGAAAAATCTTCTGCCGGTGCTGCGCCGCGATCCCCTGCCCGCTGTCGCTCACCGTGATCTCCGCCGTCTCCCCGCGCCGCTGCAGTCCCACGCGCAGCTCGCCCCCCCCGGGCATGGCTTCCGCCGCGTTCAGCACCAGGTTCAGCACCGCCTGCTTCAGCAGTTCCCGGTCCGCGTACACTTCCGGCACGTCCTCCGGCAGCGTCTCCGTCGTGCGAATCCGCGCTTTCCTCAGCTGCGGCCCGGCCACCTGCAGCACCTCCCGCAGCAGCCCCGCCAGTTGCGTCGCTTCCAGGCGCATCTCCGTCGGCCGCGTGAAATCCAAAAATCGCTTGACCACCGTATCCAGCCGGTCGATCTCCTTGTCCAGCACGTTCACCGCCGCCATCGCTCCCGCCTCCCTCTCCGGCAGCGACTCCTTCAAATTCTCCAGCCACAGCCGCATCGAGTTCAGCGGATTCTTCACCTCGTGCGCCACTCCCGCCGTGATCCTCCCCATCGCCGCCAGCCTCTCGCTCACCTGCAGCTGCGTGCTGATGTTCTCGATCGAATCCAGATCCCGCAGCGTCATCAGCGCTCCCCGCCGCTCGCCATTCTCCTCGATCTCCTGCACGCTCACCCGCACTCGCCGGCGCCCCGCGTTCGTCTCCAGTTCCGCCTCCGCCGCCACTTCGCGCAGCTCTTCTCCCTCCAGCCGCAGCGCCTCGCGCAGCGCATGCCCCGGAGGAAATATCTCGCTGGCCCGCCGCCCCAGCAGCTGCTTGCCCGGCGCCGCCAGAAATTTTTCCGCCGCCGGGCTGATCATCACCGCTCGCGCGTCCCGCGAAAACAGCAGCAGCCCGTCCTCCAGCCCGGACATCATCTGGTCCATGTTTTCCCGCAGCGTGCTGAAAATCTCATGCACCCCGCGCAGCTGCTGCCCCACCTTCGTAATCTTCCGGCTCACCTGCCCCAGCTCGTCCCCCGTCTCTCCGCCGCCTCCCGCTCCCGCGTCGAACTCCCCCGCCGTGATGCGGTCCAGTTGCTCGGAGATCGCCGCCAGCGGCCGCAGCGTCGCCCAGCTCACCGCCGCCGCCAGCGCCAGCGTGAACACCAGCGCTCCCGCCACGAAGATCTCCAGCCGCTTCAGCCCCGGCGCCATGCTGTTGCGCAGAAACGCCGTGGTCACCCGCAGCCGCACGTCCCCGAACGGCCGTCCGCCCATCGTGAATCCGTAGCTCACCTCGTAGTTGCGCGGCGGCCCGTAAATGGTTTTGATTTGCGTGTAAAAATTTTGGCTCAGAAGATCCGTCAGCGGCGGCCGCCGCGGCACCACCTGTCCCAACAGCCGCGCATCGCTCGAGAGAAACGCCACTCCCTCCTCGTCCGCGATGGTCACCTCATCGATATTCGGCGAATAGGCCAGCACCGATTCGATCTGCGCGTGCAGCCCCGAATGCACTTCCAGCGCCCGCTGCACGTAATCCCGCAAATCCTCCGCGCTCTGGCTCTTCGGGCGCACATCCTGCTCCGGCGCGTCCCGCAGCGCCTGCCTCGTCTGCGCGAACACCTGCCGCGTCACGAACACCGCCTGCTCGTTGGCCTGCTCCAGCGCCTCCACCGTGATCTGCGCCACGAACGCCAGCGACAGCGCCGCCACCACCACCAGCACCAGCACGGTGATCACCAGCGTCAGTTTGGTTCGCAGACGGAGCTGCATGCTCCCGGTTTCCCCGCTCTCGCCTATTCCGATTCGGCGTTTTCTCCGCCGTATTCCTTCAGCTTATTGTGCAGCGTCTTCAGGCTGATGCCCATCAACTCCGCCGCCTTGGTCTTGTTATTCCCCGTGGCCTGCAGCGTCTGCACGATCAGCTCCCGCTCCACCGCGTCCACCGTCGTTCCCACCGGAAACCGCAGCGACGACAGATCCCCCGGGCTTCTCATTGCCGTCCGCCCGAACTCCTCCGGCAGGTGCGCCCGCGTGATCATCTCCCGGTCGCACATGATCGCCGCCCGCTCCAGCACGTTGCGCAGCTCGCGCACGTTTCCCGGCCACGTGTGGCTCATGAAGATTTCCAGCACTTCCGCTCCGATTCCCCGCACGTGCCGCCCGTGCTTCTCGTTCAGTTCCTCCAGCATGCGCTCCACCAGCAGCGGAATGTCTCCCTTGTGCTCCCGCAGCGGCGGCAGGTGCAGGTGAAACACGTTCAGCCGGAAATATAGGTCCTGCCGCAGTTCCCCGCTGGCCACCGCCTTCTCCGGATCTTTATTCGTCGCCGCCAGCACCCGCACGTCCACCGGCGTCTCCGCCTTGCTTCCCAGCCGCCGCACCTTGCGGTCTTCCAGCACCCGCAGCAGCTTGGCCTGCGTCGGCGCCGGCATCTCCCCGATTTCGTCCAGCAGCAGCGTCCCTCCGTCGGCCAGCTCGAAGCACCCGATGCGCCGCTCCGCAGCCCCGGTGAACGCTCCGCGCTCGTGCCCGAAAATCTCGCTCTCCATCAGCGACTCCGGAATGGCCGAGCAGTTGATCGCCACGAAGGGCCGCTCCGCGCGCGGCGAGAGCTTGTGAATCGTCCGCGCCACGATCTCTTTTCCCGTTCCCGTTTCGCCCGTGATCAGCACCGATGCCGAACTCGGCGCGGTCATCTCCACGATGCGCATCACCTCCTGCATGGGCTTCGATTCTCCCACCAGCTCGCCCAGCCGCCCCTTCTCCCGCAACTGCCGCCGCAGCGCCTCCCGCTCCCGCGCGTTGCGCGCCGATTCCAGCGCCCGGTCCAGCAGCGCCTGCAACACCGCCGCCTTCAGTGGCTTTTCGATGTACCAGAACGCCCCCGCCTCGATCGCCTCCACGTTGCGCTCGTCGCTGCCCTTGCCCGTCACGATGATCGCCGGCACGTTGCGCAGCTCCGTTCCCAGCTGCTTCAGCATGTTCAGCCCGTTCATCCCCGGCAGTTCCACGTCCGCGATGATCGCGTTCGGATGAAATTTCGTAAATTCCGCCAGCGCCTCTTCCGCGCTGCCCACTCCCAGCACGCTGTAGCCCCACCTCTCCAGCAGCGCCAGGTAACCCTTCCGCGCGTTCTCCTCGTCCTCCACGATCAGCACGCGCTCGCGCGGCTCCTCTTTCGGAGCCGCTTTCGCCGCGCTCTTTTTTTCCTGGGTCATCGAATGTCCTCGGCCTGCTGGACTGATCTCTGTGACTCTAACAAGCGCACCGCGGAAAGCCAAGCCACTCCGCCCTCCGCCGCAGTGCAGGGTTGGATGCGCGCCCCGCCCGCCGGGTTTTTCCCCTGCCAAAAACTCCTACCCCAGAAACTTCCGTACCCGCCCCAGCACCCGCGCGTACATCGCCGCCGTCACCCGCCCCGTCTGCGTATTCTGCTGGCTCGGGTGATACACCGCGAAGAGCCGCGGCAGCCCCGCGGGCAGTTCCGCCTCCGCCCCATGCGCAAACGCAAACTCCCCCCGCTTGGCAATTTTCCCCTGTTCCCGCAGCAGCGCCAGATACCCGTCCCACGCAATCCGCCCCAGCGCCAGCACCGCCCTTGGCTTCAGCAACTCCATCTCCCTCTCCAGATACCCCCGGCACGCGGCGATCTCCTCCGGCAGAGGCTTGTTCTGCGGCGGCGCGCATCGTATCGTCGCCGCGATATACGCATCCTTCAATCGCAATCCGTCCTCGCGGTGCAGGGAACTGGCCTGGTTCGCAAACCCCGCCCGGTGCAGCGCCGCATACAGAAACTCTCCCGAACGGTCTCCGGTAAACATCCTCCCCGTGCGGTTCGCCCCGTGCGCCCCCGGCGCCAATCCCAGGATCAGCAGCCGCGCCCGCGCATCCCCAAACCCCGGCACCGCCCGCCCCCAATACTCCCACGTGCGGTACGCCCGCCTCTTCTCCCGCGCCACCCGCTCCCGGTACTCCACCAGCCGCGCACACTTCCGGCACTCCGCAATCTCCTCCGCCAGCACCCGCAATGCGTCCGCCTTTTTCAAACGAAACCCACCTTCACTGAAACCCACCTTCGCTGATTCTGTCATCCTGAGGTCCCGATTGTTTTTATCGGGGCCGAAGGATCTCAACCGCTCCCCATCGCGGCGCCCTGAGGGCCCGCCCGCTATCTGAAAAACCCCAAAATCTCCTCGTGCAACTTCGCATTCGCGCACAAAAAACTCCCTCCATAAATCCCGCGCTCGCCCGTGACGCTCGTCGCCCGCCCCCCGGCCTCCTCCACGATCAGCAGCGACGGCGCATAGTCCCACGGCTTGCCCTTGATATCCATCGCCGCGTCCACGATCCCCTCCGCCACCAGCATGTGCTGCCAGAATCCTCCCACGCTCCGGCTGCGCTTCGCCGCGTCCTGCACCCGCCGCAGCTTTGCCCGCCGCCCCGGATCGTCTCCCGGCCCCGTCCCCGCCGTAAAAATCATCGCCTCCGCAAGCCGTTCCGTTTTCGAAACGGAAATTCTCCGCTCCCCGCGAAACGCTCCCCCACCCCTGTACGCCGACCATCTCTCCCGCAGCGCCGGCGCGCTCACCATCGCCGCCACGATCTCCCCCTCCCGCTCGATCCCCAGCAGTGTCCCGAACGTCGGTATCCCCCGCGAAAACTCTTCCGTCCCGTCCACCGGATCGATAATCAGCCGCGCCCGCTTCCCCGGCCCCCGCTCGCCGCCCGGCGCAGTTTCCATCTCCTCCCCCAGCACCTCCAGCGCCAGCCCGCTCGCCGCCACTTTCTTCCGCGCCATCGCCTCGATCCCCCGGTCCGCCGCCGTCACCACGCTTCCGTCCAGCTTCTTCTCCGTGTGCAGGTCCGCGCTGCGGAAATAGCCCATCGCCATCCGCTCCGCCTCCCCGGCAATCTCCTCCAGCAGCCCCGCGTACTCGTTTCGGAAGTCCATCGATCTCCCCTTTGCGTTTGACACTTTCCCGCCCGCCTCCTAGCATACTCAATTCACCCCATGGCCACCCACAAGAACACCGGAACCGTGCTCGACAAAATCCTCGGCGCCAAGCGCGCCGCCATCGAGCATCGCAAAAAGATCCTGCCCGAAACCGCGCTCAAATACGGCGTCCAGCACGCCCTCCCACTCCGCGATTTCCCCGCCGCCCTTTCCCGCCCCGGCCTCAGCGTCATCGCCGAACTCAAGCCCGCCTCGCCCTCCCGCGGCGTCATCCGCGAAAATTTCGATCCCGTCGCTCTCGCCCGCTCCCTCGAATCCGCTGGCGCCGCCGCGCTTTCCGTCCTCACCGAGGAGGAATTTTTCCTCGGCTCCCTCAAAAATCTCCGCGAAGCCCGCAAATCCACCGCCCTCCCTGTCCTGCGCAAGGATTTCATCTTCGACCCTTGGCAGGTCCTCGAAACCCGCGCCAATGATGCCGACAGCTTCCTCCTCATCGTCGCCGCTCTCGAAGACCCCCAACTCCGCGACCTCCTCGCCCAGGGCAGGGAACTGGGCATGGAGCCGCTCGTCGAAGTTCACACCGCCGAAGAGCTTACTCGTGCCCTCTCCGCCGGTGCCCGCATCGTGGGCGTCAACAACCGCAACCTCAAAACCCTCGAAGTCCGCATGCAAACCTCCTTCGAACTCGCCGCCCTTATCCCCGACGACTGCATCGCCGTCAGCGAATCCGGCCTCCGCTCCCACGACGACCTCGCCCGCCTCCGCGACGCTGGCTTCGACGCCTTCCTCATCGGTGAATCCCTCATGCTCTCCCCCGACCCCGGCTCGGCCCTCTCCGCCCTCCTCCTTCCCCCCGCGCCCTGATCCCCCGCCCCCAAAGTTCAATTGCCAGCCATCCGCTTTTCCCCGCCCCATTCCCGCCCCGTCAGGCTAAAATAGTCCCCACCATGGTTCGCGCCAAAATCTGCGGCATCACCAACTGGCCCGACGCCAGCGCCGCCTGCGACGCCGGCGCCGACGCCCTCGGCTTCAATTTCTACGCCCCCAGCCCGCGCGCCATCTCGCCCGCCGCTGCCTGGGCCATCATTCGCCGCCTCCCGCCCTTCGTCGCTCCCGTCGGCATCTTCGTCAATTGGACTCCCGAAGCCGTCCTCTCGCTCTCCTCCGCCCTGCATCTCGCCGCCGTGCAGCTTTCCGGCGACGAATCCCAGAAGGAAATCGCCTCTTGCGCCCGCCGCGCACGCGTCATTCGCGTCGTCCGCGTCGGTGCAAACTTTTCCCCGGCCCAGCTCCGCCCCTCCGCCGGCGTCGCCGCCTTCCTCCTCGACGCCGCCAAAACAGGCCAATATGGCGGTACCGGTAAAACCATCCCCTGGCCCGCGGCTCGCCGCGCCGCCCGCTCGCACCGTATCATTCTTGCTGGCGGTCTTACGCCCGAAAACGTCGCCGAAGCCATCCTGCTCGTCCGTCCGTATGCGGTCGACGTGGCCAGCGGCGTCGAATCGCGCGCCGCCCGCCACGGGAAAAAAGATATCGGCAGGCTGCGCGCTTTCCTCGCCGAAGTCGCCCGCGCCAATCGCCTGCTCGCGGCCAACGCCGGAAAAAAATTGGAGACTGCTTCTTAAAATAAAAATATCATGAGCACAACCACTCAATCCCCCGCCACCGTTCCCGGCCGCTTCGGCCCCTACGGCGGCTGCTACGTCCCCGAAACCCTCATGGCCCCGCTCGAAGAACTCGTGCGCGCCTACGACGCCGCCCAGGCCGATCCCGCCTTCCGCGCCGCGTTCGAATCCCTGCTCAAAAATTTCGCCGGCCGCCCCACGCCCCTCCAATTCGCCGACCGCCTCACCGCCCATCTCGGCGGCCCCAAAATCTATCTCAAGCGCGAAGACCTCCTGCACACCGGCGCGCACAAGATCAATAACGCCCTCGGCCAGGGCCTGCTCGCCGTGCGTATGGGCAAGCCCCGCATCGTCGCCGAAACCGGCGCCGGCCAGCACGGCGTCGCCTCCGCCACCGTCGCCGCCAAACTGGGTCTCGAATGCGTCGTCTATATGGGCACCGAAGACATGGCCCGCCAGGCCCTCAACGTTTCCCGTATGCGCATGCTCGGCGCGCAAGTCGTCGGCGTCGAATCCGGCAGCCGCACCCTGAAAGACGCCATCAATGAAGCCATGCGCGACTGGGTCACCAACGTCCGCACCACGCACTATCTTCTCGGCTCCGTCCTCGGCGCGCATCCCTATCCCACCATGGTCCGCGATTTCCATTCCGTCATCGGCCGCGAAGCCCGCCAGCAGATTCTCGCCGCCGAAAATCGCCTCCCCACGCATCTCTTCGCCTGCGTCGGCGGCGGCTCCAATGCCATCGGCCTCTTCCACGAATTTCTCGCCGACCGCTCCGTCAAAATGATCGGCATCGAAGCCGGCGGCCGCGGCGCGCAACTCGGCGAACACGCCGCCCGTCTCGCCGCCGCTCAGGGCTATTCCGGCGCGCGCCCCGGCGTCCTCCAGGGCACCTACACCTACGTCCTGCAAACCGCCGACGGCCAGATCGCCCAAACCCATTCCGTCTCCGCCGGCCTCGACTATCCCGCCATCGGCCCCGAGCACGCCTGGCTCGCCGACGAAGGCCGCGCCAGCTACTCCGCCATCAGCGACATCCAGGCTCTCGCCGCCGCCAAACTCCTCGCCCGCCTCGAAGGCATCATCCCCGCTCTCGAAAGCGCCCACGCCCTCGCCGGCCTCATCGAGCGCATCTCCAAATTTGCCAAGGACGATCTCGTCATCGTCAACATCTCCGGCCGCGGCGATAAAGACATGGAGACCTACTCCCGTCTTCTCTAAGGGATTCCCCCGACCATGACCACCGCCAACACCACCACGACCCGCATCTCCCAGCGCTTCGCCGAGCTTCGCTCCCGCGGCGAAATGGGCATCGTCGCCTATATCACCGCCGGCGATCCCTCGCTCGACGCCACGCTCCGCTTCGTTCTCGCTCTCGCCGAAGCCGGCGCCGACGTCATCGAACTCGGCGTCCCCTTCAGCGATCCCGTCGCCGACGGTCCCACCATCCAGCGCGCCAGCGAACGCGCCCTGCACAGCGGCACGACTCTCGCCGGCGTCCTCTCCCTCGTTCGCCGCATCCGCCAAAAAAGCCAGGTTCCCCTGGTCCTCTTCAGCTACTTCAATCCCGTTCTCCAAATGGGCCTCGAAAAATTCGCCGCCGAAGCCTCCTCCGCCGGCGCCGACGGCGTCCTCATCACCGACCTCACCCCCGAAGAGTCCGTCGCCTACCGCGGCATCCTCTCTGCCCGCGGCCTGGACATGATTTTTCTCGCCGCCCCGACTTCCACCGACGAGCGCCTCAAAAAAATCGCCGCCTGCTCCTCCGGCTTTCTCTATCTCATCTCCCGCACTGGCGTCACCGGCGCTTCCGACACGCTCGCCGAAGATCTCCCCGCTCTCGTCCGTCGCGTCCGCGCCGTCACCCAGCTTCCTCTCGCCATTGGCTTCGGCATCTCCCTCCCCGGCCACGTCTCCGTCCTCGGCGGCCTCGCCGACGCCGCCGTTGTCGGCTCCGCGCTCGTCTCCGAAATTGAAAAGTCGGCCTCCCCCGAAGCCGCCGCCATCGCCCTCGCCGATCGCATGCGCGCCTTGAAAGCCGCCGGCAAAACCGGCCTCAGCCGCCGGGAGGCCCCGTGACCACCCTCGATGATTGGCGCCGCAAGATTGACGAAATCGACCGCAAACTCGTCGAACTGCTCAACGAGCGCTCCCATTGCGCCATCGAAATTGGCCGCCTCAAGCAGGAAAAGAAAATGGCCCTCTATCAGCCTGACCGCGAGCGCGAAGTCATCGCCGGCGCCGAGCGCGCCAATTCCGGCCCCCTCACCAACCAGGCCATTCGCCGCCTCTTCGAGCGCATCATTGACGAAGCCCGCTCCGCCGAGCGCGCCGCCATGCACCCGCAGGACGCCGCGGAGAAAAAAGATCTTCCGCCGCAGCCCGATAAAGCCGGTAAAGACTAATTCAGGAGAGCAGGAAACGTAAATGGTCATCGTCATGCACGAAGGGGCCACCGAAGCCCAAATTCAAAACGTCCTCGACCGGCTCATTGCCGCCGGCTTCAACGTCCATCGCTCCACCGGCGAGTCCCACACCGTCCTCGGCGCCGTCGGCGTGCACCGCGATTTCGATCACCGCGATTTCGAACTCCTCGATGGCGTCCGCGAAGTCATGCGCATCACCCAGCCCTTCAAGCTCGCCAGCCGACAGTTCAAGCCCGAAGGCTCCATCGTCGACGTCGGCCGCGGCGTGCGCATCGGCGGCAATGAAGTCATCGTCGCCGCCGGCCCCTGCTCCGTCGAATCCCGCGAACAGATTCTCGCCGTCGCCGAATCCGTCGCCAAATCCGGCGCCAAAATCCTCCGCGCCGGCGCCTTTAAGCCGCGCACTTCCCCCTACGCCTTCCAGGGCCTCGGCGAAAAGGGTTTGCAGCTCATGCGCGAAGCCGCCGACAAATTCAATCTCTGCACCGTCAGCGAAGTCATGGACCCTTCCCAAATCGCCATGATGTCCGGCTACGTCGATATGTTCCAGGTCGGCGCCCGCAACATGCAGAACTACCATCTCCTCCGCGCCCTCGGTGAAACTAGAAAACCCGTCCTCCTCAAGCGCGGCATGTCCGCCACCATGGAAGAACTCCTCTTGAGCGCCGAATACATCCTCGCCGGCGGAAATTTCAGCGTGGTCCTCTGCGAACGCGGCATCCGCACCTTCGAAACCTACACCCGCAACACCTTCGACATCGCCGCCATTCCCGTCATCCAGAAACTTTCCCATCTCCCCATCATGGCCGACCCCTCTCACGCCACCGGCCGCCGCGACAAAGTCGCGCCCATGGCCCGCGCCGCGGTCGCCGCCGGCGCCGATGGCCTGCTCATTGAAGTCCACAACGACCCCGACCACGCCCTCTCCGACGGCGCTCAATCCCTCGAACCCGCTCAGTTCGCTCAGCTCATGGCCGAACTCCGCATCATCGCCCCGGCCATCGGCCGCCGCATCTCTTGACCATGCCCTCCCCCGCCCCATTCCGCTCCGTCACCATCCTCGGCGCCGGCCTCATCGGCGGCTCCTTCGCCCTCGCCCTCCGCAAATTTTTTCCCGAACTCCGCCTCTCCGGATGGGACCGCCCCGAAACTCTCCGCGCCGCCGAATCCGCCGGCGCCATTCAGCACTCCTTCTCCGGCGAACTCGCCCCCGCCCTGGCCCACGCCGATCTCGTCTTCATCGCCCTCCCCATCGGCGTCACCATCGACCTGCTCCCCGAAATCCTTCGCCTCGCTCCTCCCACCGCCCTCGTCACCGACGCCGGCAGCACCAAACTCCGCATCTGCGAACGCGCCGAAGATTTTCTCTCCGCCCATCCCGGCCCGCACCCGCTTTTTCTCCCCGGTCACCCCATGGCTGGCCGCGAAGTCTCCGGCATCGCCGCCGCCACCGCCGACCTCTTTCAGAACGCACCTTGGGCCTTAATCTCCGACGAACCCGGCCTCCCCGCTCAGCAAGCCCCGCGCGTGATGGCTTTCCTCCACCTCCTCGAACGCCTCGGCGCGCGCCCCCTCTGGCTCGGCGCTCAGCAGCACGATTACGCCGTCGCCCTCTCCTCCCACCTCCCCCAACTCGCCGCCGTCGCCCTGGCCTCCTTCCTCTACGACCGCGTCGACGAAAACGGCCTGCCCCTCACCCTCGCCGGTCCCGGCCTCCGCGACACTCTGCGCCTCGCCGGCAGCCCCTACTCCACCTGGCGCGATATTCTCCTCACCAACCGCGAAAATATCGCCTCCTCCCTCGACCTCTTCGCCCGCCACCTCGACGACCTCCGCGACCGCCTCTCCTCCCGCGACCTCGAAACCTCCTTCACCGCCTCCAACGAACTCTACAAACTCCTCCGCAACCCCTAGCGCTCTTGCTTTCGCTTATGTAGGGGCCGCCCTTTAGGGTGGCATCTTCGTCTTTGTTATTGATTTCACACCGCAGGCAGGCAAACAAAAAAACACAAGACACCCACAAACAACACCAAACAACAACTCACTCTCAATCCAAAATCATCCCAGTCTCAACCGTCCCTCCCGCAACTCTCCCCAATCCCTATCCCGCCATCTTCTGCATTTCCGGATACGCTGCCGCCTCCACGAACGTATTCTCCGCCGGCTGCGTCTGCGTTTTCAGCGCCTGATGCAGCATCCCCATGGCCCGGTCCATCGTCAGCGACGTAATCACCGCCGCCGTCAGGTTCTTCCCGTCCACCATCGGCTTCACCTGCCCCGCAATTCCCATTCCGATGAACGGCAATCCCAGCCATTTCCTCTGCGTCTCCGCGTCCGCAATCGTCTGGAACGCCTTCCGCGCCCCTCTCACGAATTCCAGCGAATGTCCCGCCACCAGGTCATACCGCTCCGGCCGCGATGTCGCCAGCTTCAGCCACGCGCAGGTGCTCTGAAATCCCCCTTCTTCTCCCCATCGGCTCCGCAGCGTTGTGATCTGTATGTTCCCCGGCCGAATGCGATCCATTCCCTCGGTTCGCTCCGTGGCCACGGTGCTTGAACTGGGCCCCTGAATGTATAAAACCGATCCCCCCTTGGGCAGGATCGCCGCCATCTGCTTGCCTTGCAGCTGCCCGATCTCTTTGTGATTCTGCGAGATGCTGAAAACCGGAACCTTCGTGCCGCTGCGCAGCTTGGCCAGATAATCCACATTCGCGTTGCTCACCACCCACGCCATCCCCGCCCCCACCGCCACTTCCGCCACCTTCCGCAGCCCCGTATGCACCACCGGCTCCACCATAAACGCGCTCGGCCGCGGCTCCGTCCGCGACTGGATAATCTCCAGCAACTGCTGGCTCTGCGTCACCGAATCATCATTCGCATGCAGCACCCGCAACTCGAACCCCAAGCGATCTCCCTCCCTCTTCGCCGCCGCTGCCTGCTCATGCAGATACGCGTTGTCGTTCGGAAGAGATACCACCACCAACGGTTTGGTCATGTCCCCATTCCTGATTCCTAGAAAATTTTAATGTTGGCAGTATAAAGCCCCGCGCCTCCCTCCGCCCGCCTCCCCGAACCCCCGCGCCGCATACTAGTAAACCTCGCCAGCGCAACTCTCCTCCTTCCCCCTCTCTTGCTTTTGCCTTTGTAGCGCCACCCTTTTGCGTTGTGTGCATCCCCGTGCTGTGTGCCGGGAAGGGTGGCATCTTGTTTTTTCCTTGTTGCGGTAATCCCGACCGGGCCGGGAGGGTGGCATCCTTAATGTTTATAAGTCTTGCCGCGCAGCCCCCTGAGCGACCGCGTTTCCCTCCCCGTCATCTTACCTTCCCGCCCGCACACCGCCTCCACACCCACCCCTGTTACTTCTTGCTAACTCTCCCGCACATAAAACCATCGCCCCACGCGCCATTCGCATACTCTTTCACCATAAGAATCGCAGGAGTAAAATGAAAATCGCCACTTCCCGGGCATCGCGCCACTGCCTCCGCTCGACACTCCTGCTTCTTCTCCTCCTCCCCCTGGCAGCTCTCCCGTCCCTCGCGCAATCCTCGCCCGCCTCACAGTCCAGCGAGGAAGACGACAGCCCGGACCAGAACGAACCGCCTTCTCTTTTTCTCTCCATCGACATGAATACCGACAGCCCTCCCGAAATCATGTTTGTTTTCGATTCCACCCTCTCTCAAAAATTCTCCTTCCATAACGCTCTCTCCTCGGCTCTTCGCTGCCCCCTGGAGAACATCTCCTTCTCCCGCGACGAACAGCAAGGAGCCACTTATCTCCATGCCCGCTGCGACATCCCTTTGCATCGCTCCCTGTTCACCCACAGCGGCACCATCAACCTTCAACCACTCCTGGACATCCAGCGTTCCTTGCCAAACACCCCTTTAGGCCTCTCCCTCTCAGCACCCCGCCAGGATGTCATCCGCTGCGACCCCGAGCCGGATCATCATTTCTCTTTGAATCCCGCCAACATCTCTTGTTTCTACTCATTCAGTAGTTCTGCCAACGCCCCGGCTGCTCTCCACTTCGACTTCGGCTACAGCCGCGCCCGTGCCGCCCGCCTTTTTGGCATTCTCGGTTTTCTTCTCCTTCTGCCCATTGCCTTCACCTTCTGGTTCCGCCGCCGCGCCTTGCATACCCCGGACGAAGCCAAACCCGCCGTATCCTTCGCCTACCGCCGCTTCCTTGCTTGGACCGCACTCTTAGGCGCTCTTCTCTGGTGGACCGCCCTCGATTTGCTCCACGCCGCCGATTACTCCAATTTCTTGCTCCCCTTTTGGAAACGGAGCGATGAATTCGCCGCAGCCATCTTCCCCTGGCTTCTGCTCTGGACCCCTCCTCTTCTCGTCTATTTCCTTTGCCTCGCCCTCTCCTCCCCCATGCAGTCCCTGCGTGGCACTCACCAATCCCCAAAAGAGACGCTCAACCAATCCTTCTGGTCTGTTGCCCGATTCGCCTTCCCTCTTCCCCTCCTCATCCTTGGATTTACGGAGCTATTCAACTCTCCTCGCCTCGCTGTTCTCTTCATCACGGCGGGCATCCTTGCCGGAAAGTTCGCTACCGCACGTTTTCTCCGCGCTTGCGGCGCGGAAGTCCATGCCCTTACTTCCGGCGAACTGCGCGACCGCGCCTTCGCTCTGGCCTCCAAAGCCGGCGCAAAACTCCATCAGCTCTACGTCTATCCTGCCGCGCGCTTCCGCATGGCCAACGCTTTTGCCCACATCGCCCACAATGTCCTTCTGACCGACTACCTCGTCAACAACCTGAGTAAGTCCGAAGTGGACGCCGTCGTTGGCCATGAAATCGCTCATCTCCAGAACAAACACCTCGGAAAGCGGTCGGCAATCATTTTCGTCGTGGTTCTCGTTTCCGCATTCGGTCTGGCCTTCTCCGAATTCTGGATTCCTCTCGATCTCCCCACAGGCCCCTTCTTTTATGCCATCCTCTTGCTGGCCCTCTTCTTCATCTCCCGCCGCAACGAATACGCCGCCGACGCCGGTTCCGTCAAACTCACGGGCGACGCCGAATCCATGATTACCGCCCTTGCCCGGATCACCCGCCTGAACACCATGCCCCTGCAATGGAGCAAACTCAACGAAAAGCTCCTCACTCACCCCTCCGCGCTCCGCCGCATCAAGCGCCTCGCCCACACCGCCGGCATCTCCGAAGCCCGCACCGCCGAACTCCTTTCCCAGTCGCTGTCTGCCCCGGTCGACACCTATTCCCTCCCAGCCACAGCCCTTCCTGAAGGAAAACTGTTTTCCACTCGCTACAAATCGCAGCTGGCCCAAAGGTTTGGCTGGTCTACCATCCTCGTTTCCGCTCTGCTCCCGGCCGCCGTTGCTTTCTTCGCTCACGCTTTCTTGCTCGCAGGCCCCCTGCTCTGGCTGGCCTATTCGCTGGGGTTCCTCCTTACTCTCGCCGCTCACCTGGCTTTGTTCAGCTATCCTCCCAATTTTGGGCTTCCCCGGCTGGAACCCCTCATGCTTGAAAAGTTTCGCACGGGGCACGTCAATCTGGATGCTTCCAGCATTCTATTTGTGAGTCTCTCTCCGGATTCCTCCCCGCGCATCTATGAGGCTAGCTGGGCCTGGGACCTTGGATTTCTTTCTCTCTCGGAGGATCAGCTCTCCTATCACGGAGAAGAAACACACTTCTCTTTGCGCCGCGACGAAATCACTTCCATCTCCCTCGGCCCCGGCGCCCGCGGCTGGATTCCCTCTCCCTCTGTCTATATCTCCTGGCGCGACTCCTCCGGCCGCGAAGGCACCTTTCATCTTCGCCCGCTGACCCCGCGTTCCGTGTTCCGCATCGCCGCACACGCCCGCCTTCTCGCCCGTGATCTGGAAAACTGGTTCCGTCGCTCGTCCCCTTCTGCAAATCCGCTCCTCGTTACCGCCAAATCCGCTGCCGAGAATAGGGGCGCGCCGGCATTTGGCCAAGTCACCGGTATGTCGCCCCGGCTCCTTCTGCGCGGTCGGCCTCTCGCACGCGAGTTTCTCTTCGTCACTTTTCTGGCGGTTGGCGTAATCCTTCTCTTCGGACTCGGCTTTCCCATCTCCGCCGGCATGACCCGCAATCCGGATTCTCTGGACGCGGCCCCGTCCCTCGGCGGCCTCTACGTTCTTCTCGTCGCCTGGCTCACACGCGTATTTGTCTTGCTGCCCTACTGGCGCGCCCCCAAGCGATCTTCTGAACTGCCGTCTCCCGCCGTCCCGGCGACCAGCCACGACTAGCACAAACCGCCCCGGGGGTGCCGGACCCTTTGCCTTGTAAAGGGTCCGGGTTTAGACCCAACCACACCCAGCCGTCAATCACGGCCCAGGCCTCGCGCTATCCGCCTCCAAATCAATCACTTCCAAGTATTTACTTGACACAAAGTAACTTATAGAGTAACATCTCCCGTGACTCGATACCCCCACCTCCGCCCGCTCCCCTCCCTGCCTCGTTACATCCTTACCCCCTCACTTCCTCTAACCCCTGTATTTGCCACTCTTACAAACTTCTCCCCCCGTAACCCCCTGTGTTTGCCACTCTTACGAAAACGGCGGGGGTGTACCCAAACTCTTCCCAAAATGGAACTCCTCCCGCTCGCCACCCGCCACTCGTCACTCGCCACTATCCCCTTTACAATCTGCACTTACAAAAAACTCGCCTATAACCCCTTTAGAATCTGCACTTCCAAAACAAAGAACTTAAAACACAGCAGAATCAACACTTACAAAAAAAGCCGGGGGGGAGGCGTCTTATTGTTAACTAAATCTGGCTCCTCCGCTCAAGACCCCGCTCTCCTCTTCGCCCCTGCGCGCTCTCATCCCCGAACTTCCCGCCACCCCTTTCTTGCGGTACACTCCCTTCGTTCCTTCCCGGAGCTTCCTCCATGGACAAACGCATCGCTTCCCCCGACGCCGCCATCGAAAAACTCTTCGACGGCGCCACCATCCTCATGGGCGGTTTCGGCCTCTGCGGCATCCCGGAAAACCTCATTGCCGCCGTCGCCCGCAAAGGCAGCAAAGATCTCACCGTCGTCTCCAACAACGCCGGCGTGGACGACTTCGGCATCGGCCTCCTCCTGCAAAGCCGCCAGGTCAAAAAAATGATCTCCACCTACGTCGGCGAAAACAAACTCTTCGAGAAACTCGTCCTCAGCGGCGAATTGCAGGTCGAGCTGAATCCCCAGGGCACCCTCGCCGAACGTCTGCGCGCCGGCGGCGCGGGCATCCCCGCTTTCTTCACTCCCACCGGCTACGGCACACTGGTTGCCGAAGGCAAGGAGGTCCGCGAATTCGAGGGCCGCAAATGCATCCTCGAACGCGCCCTGCGCGGCGATTTCGCCTTCATCAAAGCCTGGAAGGGCGACCGCTGGGGCAACCTCGTCTATCGCAAGACCGCGCGCAACTTCAACCCCATGATGGCCACCGCCGCCGACTACGTCATCGCCGAAGTCGAACAACTCGTGGACACTGGCCAGATCGATCCCGACGAAGTCCACACCCCCGGCCTCTACGTGAACGCCATTTTCCAGGGTGCTCATTACGAAAAGCGCATCGAGCGCCGCACCACCCGCAAGGCCTGAAAGGAGACGCCATGCCTCTGACCGAAGAACAAAAACGCCAACGCATCGCCCGCCGCATCGCCAGCGAACTCCGCGACGGCCACTACGTCAATCTCGGCATCGGCATGCCCACCCTCGTCGCCAACTACGTTCCCGCCGGCATGGAAGTCATCCTGCAATCGGAAAACGGCATGCTCGGCGTCGGCCCCTATCCGCTCGACTCGCAAGTGGACCCCGACCTCATCAACGCCGGCAAAGAAACCGTCTCCGAGCTTCCCGGCTGCTGCTATTTTTCCAGCGCCGAATCCTTCGCCATGATTCGCGGCGGCCACGTGGATCTCACCGTCCTCGGCGCGCTGCAAGTCGACGAAAAAGGCACTCTGGCCAACTGGGCCATCCCCGGAAAAATGCTCAAGGGCATGGGCGGCGCCATGGACCTGGTCGCTGGCGCCCGCCGCGTCTTCATCGCCATGGAGCACGCCACCCGCGACAACAAACCAAAAATCCTGAAACAGTGCACCCTCCCGCTCACCGGCGTCGAAGTCGTCGACCACATCGTCACCGAACTCGCCGTCATTGACGTCATCCAAAAAGGTCTTCTCCTCCGCGAACTCGCTCCCGACACCACCTTCGAAGAAGTCCAGTCGCTCACCGAACCCAAACTCCTCATCCCTCCCGGAGGCCCGATCAAAATGCTCATTTAGCCGCCCTGTCCCTGCGGCCAGCCCGTCACTCTTTGCTCATCGCCGTGCCGCCCGCCCGCCGGAATGCGCTAGTCTTATCGAAAGAAAGAAGGGAAGAGTTTTCCCAAAGGCAACCATGGAACTGCATTCCATCGTCATCGTCAGCCTCACCGCCCCCAAGGAAAAAATCTGGGGCGAGCTTCTGGCCATTCATCCCGCGGGCATCACCGTCCGCGGCATTGACCTGAACTCCTTCGACCATCTGGTCAGCCAGGTGAACGAACCGGAAGGCGACCGCCTGGGTCTGCCCACGCTCTTTTTCCCGCTCAACCGCGTCGAGCGCATCGCCCTGGACGAGCCCTCCGGCTCCATTCCCTCCATGGCGGAAATGTTCGCGCGCAAGGCCGGGCGCTCGCTCGCGGAATATCTCTCGCAGTTCGCCTGAGATGCGATAGAATTTCATTCCTATGTCTGGCCGCATCTGGACCGTGCCCAACCAAATCACTCTGCTGCGCCTCGGCTTTCTGCCGTTTTTTTTGATTCTGATTATTGGCGAGCATTACAACTGGGCCCTCGCCGTTCTGGTACTCGCGGGGCTGACCGATTTCGTGGATGGACTGCTGGCGCGGCGGCTGAATCAGAAATCGGACTTCGGCGCCTATCTCGATCCCATTGCCGATAAATTATTGCTTTCGTCTTCGTTTCTAGTGCTGGCGTTCAAGCACAAAATTTTCTGGTGGGTGGCGATTCTGATTTTTTCGCGGGACATTCTTCTGCTTACCGTTGCCGCGGTGATCATTCTGGTTTCCGGCTACCGGCCGTTTCCGCCGAGCCTGCTGGGGAAACTGACAACGACGCTGCAAATCACTTTGGTGTTCACCGTGGTGGCCGCGGCGGCGTTTCCCGCGCCGTGGATGGCGCAAGTCAGTCACGCGCTGATTTTCGCCGTGGCCGGCGTGACCGTGGTATCTGGATTTCACTACAGCGTGGTCATCGCGCGGCGCATGCACTCTTCCTGAGGCTAGTAGTACATCAGCAAATCCTTCACCATGAAACCGAAGCTGGCCAGAATCACGATTCCGGCGATCCATCCGAGCAGGTAGGCGCGTTTCAGTTCCGGCCCCTGCATGGGCTGGCGGTCAGCGAAAAGTTTTCCCAGGGCGTATCCGGCCACGAGTCCGCCGAAGTGGCCCCAATTATCAATGATGGGCATTAGAAAACCGATAACGAAAATAGAAATAATCCAAGTGATCAGGCGCGAGCGCAGCTGCTGGATGTGCGCGCCGCCGCGCTTGGTGGTGATGGCCAGCAAGGCTCCCACCATGCCCAGCAGCGCGGTGCTGGCGCCCACCGCGAAATGTCCGGTTGCCGCGCTCAGCAAAAATCCGGCCATGCCTGTGACTGTGTAGAGGAAAAGGTAGCGGGCGGAGCCGTACACTTCCTCGAGTTCCGGGCCGATATTCATTAGTGAGGTCATGTTGAAAGCGATGTGGATCAGTCCGCTGTGCAGGAACATGGCCGTCACCAGACGGTACCATTGATGTTCGTCGAAAATGAGTTCGGGCCGGCTGGCGCCCAGCTTTAACAGCGTTTGACCATTCGTGCCCCACAGAATACTGAGACCTCCGCCTTGCCCGCTGCTCACCGTGGAGAGCCAGCAGACGGCGAACATGAAGATATTGGCGAAGAGGAGGATGGTAGTGACGGGGGCGCGTTCGCCGAAGATGGCGGAGAGTGTGCGGCTGGCGGCGGCGACGGAAAAGCGCAGGCTGGTGCCGCATTCATGGCAGCGCTTGGCGGAGATGCCCACGAGGGTGCCGCAGGCGGGGCAGAGCTTGGGGCGGGGTTGTTCTTGGCTGTCGCCGGAAAAGCCCCGCAGGGCGGATTTCCAGCGTTGGACCCGCAACTGCCAGCGATAGGGAAGCGGCAACGTTCCTCCTTGCGGCGCTTGGCGCGCGTTTCTATAATACCGGAATCACGGCGCGAGATAGCGCGTGGTTTTGGTGGGAACAAAATTAAATGGGCCGGAGTTTTTTTCGCCGGTCCCCGAGGCACTTTTCCTGTGAATCCTGCGCGCTCGTTGTGCTTCCATTATTCGAAACTTCGAAATGTCTTTTTCGTTCCTGGATTTTTCACGCTTTGCTGTCTTGCGCTTTTATCCGGGTGCGGCGGGCGGCGGCCCGTGGTGGATCGCGGAACGGCGCCGCCGCTGGTTCCGGCGCCCGCGCCGCGCACGGAGGCGTCTGCGTCGTCTCCGGCTAAGCCGGCTGGCGTTAAGCCTGACGTTTCCGTGGGAACGAGCTACGTGGAAGAGGGCAACGCGTCGTGGTACGGACTGCCGTTTCATGGGCGGCGATCGTCGAACGGGGAAGTTTACGACATGAACCGCATGACGGCGGCGCACCGCACGCTGCCTTTCGAAACCATGGTGCGGGTGACGAACTTGAGCAACGGGCGCAGCGCGGTGCTGCGCATTACGGATCGCGGGCCGTTTGTGGACAACCGCATCCTGGACCTGTCGCTGGCGGGGGCGCGCGAGCTGGATATGGTTTCGACGGGCGTGGCGCGGGTGCGCGTGGAAGTGATCTCGCATCTGGACCCAGCGGCGATTGCGGCGGCGTATTTTACGGTGCAGGTGGGCGCGTTCCGCGAACGCGCGAACGCCGAGCGGCTGCGCGACCGGCTGCTGGATCTTTATCCGCCGGTCTATATTCAGACGTATGATTCGCCCGACGGGACGTTTTACCGGGTGCAGGTGGGGCGGGTGAAGGGCGAGGATGCGGCGCGGAAGTTTGGGGAGACGCTGCGGCAGCGGGAAGGGTTTACGCCGATTGTGCTGCGCGTGGACGAGCCCGCGAAGAATGGAGGCCAGCCGTGAGCCAGGATTGTTTGTTTTGTAAAATTGCCGCGCAGGAGATTCCCGCGAAGCTGGTCTATGAAGATGACGACGTGTTCGCCTTCGAGGATATTCATCCGCAGGCGCCGACGCACATTCTGATTTGCCCGAAGAAGCATTTTGCGTCGCTGGACGCGGCCGGCAGCGAGGATCAGGCGGTGATTGGGAAGGTGCTGCTGGCGGCGGCGCAGTTGGCGCGGGAGAGGAAGTTGCTGGCCGGGGGGGCGTTTTCGGGGTACCGCACCGTTTTTAATACGGGAAAAGACTCCGGGCAGACGGTGTTTCATTTGCATTTGCATTTGCTGGGTGGGAGATCGTTTCGCTGGCCGCCGGGGTAGGGGAGTGGGAATAGACGAAATTCGAAACGCGAAATTCGAAACTTTTACTGCTCCGCGCCCGTAGTAGCGCTTCAGGGTCCTCGGGGGATCTTGAGCGAGGAATGACATATGCCGAGTGCGCGGCTTATGCCTTTTTTTGTAATTCACCCCTGCGAATCTCAACGGCGGCGCAAAAGTCTTCCGTTTTATGCTTGAATAAATTTTCCAGTTCTTGTGAGAAGCCGAAGATTGCCCATGGCGCCTTCAGAGCCGACTGTTGTAGCAACTCATCTACCCGAGTCTCGTTACCAGAGACCGTTGCGGATCCGCCATAGAAGGTCATGATTGCATTGTAAGATTTTCCGGTTGGAATGAAATTCCAACTGTGTTGAGTGACCTGCTTATATGCCCAGACCAGATCGTGGAAGCGCAAAACGTTAAATGTGAAAAAACTGTTTTCGATAACATAGTTCTCGGTGATTCGTTTGCCCTGAGATTTATACTGGACCGCATGGCTGTACTCCTCCTCAATCTGGACGGCCAATGAGATTGGGTCTCCCCAAGTGCGGACCCTCTGGATGACAGGGCTTCTCGAAATATCCTGCCGCAGTATCCAAGCCGGCCGCATATAACGGAATAGACAAAGGAGCAGGATGAGACCTGCGGCGATGGCCCAATATCCTGGTTCCCGGAAGCCCTCTGTGTCCAAGAGCAAGGGACGAAAGTAATTTCGAACGCGGTCGTCTCCCAGAGAGGAAGATAGCTCGCTGCGTAACTGACCGGGCATAGGTTTGAGTTCCCCTTCGATAGTTCCATCTGGGGACGAAGGACTTTTCACGACAAGAAACCGATCTCCGACCAACACGGCAAAATAGCCCGCTGACACTCGTTCACTCTCTTTCGCCCCGTTTCGCGTGGTTGTGGTGATTTCCTGAATGCCCGTATCAACAGTCTTCGAACCACTCACTCGGATGTAATAACGGTCAGCCTGGTTTACGTCTGGAATCGCATCCAATTGTTCGGCGGATACAGGGAATGCCCCGGCGATGAAATTCCTTGCGTAGCGAAAATTTACTGTGATTACAAGCAGCCCTGCGAGAATTACAATCATCCAAAAGGCGATCCTGCGATTGATTGCTTTTTGGCACATTCGCTCGAGCCAGTTTGGCATAGATTTCTCCTCGATCTGGGATTGCCATTAGGGTTCGTCTTACGATCAGTAACGTACACCCAGCTCTGTTGGCATGCAATGTTCTTGTTAAATGCGTTACTGCGGAGCCGTTCTGGTGGATGCGGGGAAATCCCACTCCAAGAACTGTCCATCTTCCGTCCGTGTGAAATTTGAGTTGTAAAGCTGATGTGCAAGCAACTCCGAATCTTTGTTCTATTGACGCGTACAAGGCCCCGGTGTGACGATAGGAATGTAAGGCTTGACTTGGCTACGGCTTCCCCTTTAGTCTGCGACAGCCAAGAAGCGTTGGAGATTTCACCATGCCTGCCACTCTAAACATCGCCCGGAGCGAAGCATTGCGGGCCGCCCCGCTTGACTCCTGGATTGCTCTTACCGAGGATGAGACTCGCATCGTCGCCACGGGAGCAACCTACGAAGAGGTTTCCCGGCGATTGGATGAGGCCGGGGTAGAGGAGTCGGTTATTATCAAAACTCCCAAGTCCTGGATAAGATTCGCAGTATAATGCGGCGTGCGCTTCGCCTATAAAAACTATCCAACGAACAGAGGCGGGGATGATTGGTGGGCGGCACTTCCCATCCAACTCGCCAACTCCGCAAAGCACTCTCCCCCTTGCAGGAAATTTGAAGCCCTAATTGATTCCGGGGCCGCGATCTGCATCTTCCACTCGAGCATCGGAGAAAGTATCGGACTGAGAATCGACAAAGGGGAAGAGGACGAAACAACGGGCGTGTCCGGGCAGGCGACGAGAATTTATTTGCACAACGTATCGTTATATGTGCCGGGTCACATCCTTAAAATCAAAGCAGGATTTACGGATCAACTGCCGCTTGCGGGTATACTCGGACGAACCGGGTTTTTCGAGCACTTCAAGATTACTTTCGATCCGTCCAGCAATCCACCCGGTTTTGAATTGGAGAGAATCTATAGAGCGTAACGCCTTCAGAAGAACCCCAGGATGAATTTTCCTGTGCGTTTCCTCTCGGTATGCTCTACCTCGGAATGACACATAAGGTGATTTTTCCCGCCGACCGTTGAAGGTCCGCGCTGCAAGAGTAATGTCCGGGCTCCCGACAAGATCGGGATGAATTTCGCCCGGCATTTACAAAAGTTCCAGAAATTCTTCAACCGACATTCCGGCGGCGCGAATGAGGGCGCGGAGCGTGCCTGTGGAGAGTTCCTTGTGCTGCGGGATGGAAAGGTTGGCGCAGCCTCCGGGGTAATGCCGCATTTTTTACGGGAAAGGCAGGTCTGGGCGGGATAGGGGAAAGAGCACAGCCAGGATTGGCTGTGCCACTGAAGAGGGCGGCTGCCGATGGTAACGGGCCGTCAGATAACGAAGTTCTCTGGGTCCATGATCGTGCTTCAGTTTCCTCGGCAGGGAGCACCCCAAAACCCCCACGCGTAAAACCGACGCATGGGGCACCCTCGTTTCTGTACGCCATGATGTATTTGGATAGTGGTCTCCTCTCATCGAGTGGTGCCGCTTCGAGAAAAAGGTGGGAAGGAGCCTGCGCCACCCGCCAGGGGCAAAAACCGGGATCTCGACGGGTTGGGAATAGATTGCGGGCTGTTTGGTTGCGGTGTGGTTGAGGTGGAGTCTAAACCCGCACCCTTTTAGAAGCGAAAAGGGTGCGGCACCCCCGTAGGAACTTTTAGTTGGACAGATTACTCCACGATACAGAGGAGGGTGGATTGCGGGTCGATGAGGAGTTTGCGGGGGGCGGCGGGGGTGGTGAAGCGGAAGGGGGTTTCATCGCCGGCGGCGATGACGGTTCCTAGGGGGATGGTTTTGCCGGCGGAGGTTTGGGCGAAGAGGGGGACGGGGTAGGCGAAGCCGCGGGGGACGCCGGATTGTTTTAGAGTGCCGCGGATTTGGTAGGCGCCGGCGTCGAGTTTTTTTGCGGTGAATTCGACGGAGTAGCGGGGGATGCCTGTGCCGCGGACCCAGTCTTCGAAGAACCATTCCATGGAGTGAGGGCCTTCGAGGCGCATGGAGGGGGTCATGACGGCTTCGACTTCGTGCTGGAAGTCGTCGGTGGAGAGGGCGCGGTTGGCGTATTTTTTGGCGAGAGTGTTGAGGAGGGCGAGGAAGCGAGCGTCGGGATCGCGCGTGCCGGGCTGGCGGAGCAGCATGCGGAGCATGTGAATGACCCAGGCGCCTTTGCCGTAGATGACCGGCTCGTACGCGTTCGGGGATTTGGAATTGCTGAGGCGGTTGCCGAGGACGAGGGGGCCGATGTCAACCGGGGCGGAGTCTTCGCCGGGCTGTTTTTCGGTGAGTTGCTTGCGGTAGCGGGAGAGCCAGTCGTTGAGGGTGCGGCCGGGTTTTTTGCGGCTGTCGGCGAAGAGGAAGGAGAGGTAGGTGGAGATGGATTCGTCGATCCACTGGTCGCGGTAGGTTTTCCAGCCGACGGAGTTGCCCCACCACTGGTGGGCGACTTCGTGGAAGGGAACGAGTTCGGAGAAAAACTCCTGCCCCTCCGTGTTCAGGCCGGCGCGCTGCTGGGCTTCTTCCGGGAGGAAGGAAAAGGTGGAGACGTAGAGGAGGCCGGGCCAGCCCTGGCCGAACGTGCCGGGGATTTGCGAGACGTTGAGTTCGCGATAGGGAAATTTGCCGCTATAGGTTTCGTAGAAATGGATGGAGGAGGCGATATCGGTGGCGAGATTGCGGAGAGCGTCGGCGGGGCTGGGGGCGGGTTCCGGGAGGCTGAAGGGATCGCCCAAGCGGGGAGGAAACGGGGAGCGGCCGCGGGGAAGTTCGGGGAGGGCGGGGGAAGGCTTGGCCAGGCGTCTGCGGAGGGACTCTTCGAGATTGCGGCTGGCAAAAACGTCGATGCGATAGGCGGGCTCTTTTTCGCCGGCGGATTGGTATTCGCCCAGATTGAAGCCGGCGACGGGGATGGGTTTTTCGGAGCGCCAGCGGCCGGCGCGGAATTCGCCGTCTTCGTGTTCTTCGATTTTCGTGCCGGTGGCGGCGAGGCGGAGGTCGCGGGGCCAGCGGAGGGAGAGATCGTAATCGGCGAAGCTGTCGGGAGCGCCGAGATGGGGATACCAGGCGCCGCGGGAGCCGACGAAGAGGACGCCGTTGCCGGCGTCGTCGATGACGCCGCCGCGGTAGGAGAAGCGGAGGGAGAAGGAGTCGCCGCGCCGCGGGGCGCGTGGAAGGATGACGCAGAGGGCGTCATTGCCGCGGCGGCCGCGCTCGCGTTTGTTGAGACCTTCATTCTGGAAGAAGGGAAGTTCCTGGCCGGAATCGTCCTGCACGGAGGTGACGGCGAGTTCGCGGGAGAGTTCGAAGACGAGCATGCGTTCGCCGGAGCGGTTGGCGCGCAAGTGGATGAGAGTTTTTCCTTCAAGGGAGCGGTCGGGGAGGATGGTGGTTTCGATGGAGTACTGCCGGGCGCTGTGAGCGGGTTCCTCGGGCGGAGTGCCGGCGGGGCGGTAGGAGGCCCAGAGGTCGTAGAAGGAGGCGCCATTGGATTTGCCGATTTGCCAGAGGGAGAAGGGTTCGTCGCGGCGGGGGTCGAGGGTGAATTCGAAGAGACCGGTGGTGAGGCCTTCGAGGGCGGCGTAGAAATAGGGCTGAGGAGTCTCGGAGACGAAATCCATGAGCAGGCGCAGGGAATGAGGGGGATTGGCGGGGACGACGAGAAGATTCCAGCGGGCGGAAAATTCGAAATCCTCGCGGGGGGAAAGTTTGGCCTGGGCGATTTGCGTGAGAAGTTCCTGGGCAGTGTCGTCGCCGAAGCGGAGATAGGCGGTGCGGAACTCCTGGTCGAGGACGGGAGCGCCGGTGAAGCGGGCGAGCTGCTGTTTTTCGACGGCATCGCGGGGAGCGGCGAGGGCGTGGCCGCGGCCGGAGAAGACGGCGCCGGTGACGCGTCCGGCGATGGGAGTGAGCAGGGCGAGGGTGCCATCATCAAAGGAGAGGCGCATGTCGCCGCGGCGGAGTTCGAGATGGGTGACGGAATAGACGGCGGAGTCGACGCGGAGTTTGTTGAGGGAGTCGTAGAGTTCGCGGGGGGAGGAGGGGGACTGCGCGCGGAGGGGAGCGGCGGCGAGGAGGGCGGCGAGAAGAATGGCGGGAAGGCGGAAGCGGGTCATGAATTCGACTGTAGCAACTTTCGTCATCGGGCGGCAAGACGGGTAGGGTGGGGAGGCGGCGGGGGCGGTAAAATGGAAGCATGCGCCGCGCCGCCCGGTTCCTCCCGCTGCTGACCCTGTGGACAATCCTTTTTACGGCGGCGCCGCTGCGCGCGGACACCATCGTATTGAAGAATGGGCGGCGGATCTGGGCGACGAAGGTCTTCGAAAAGGACGGGAAGATTGGGTACGAAACGGGGGCGGGAATTTTCAGCCTGTCCGCGGCGCTGGTGGATCACATTGATCGCGGCGGCGAGCCGGATGCCGATTTTGGGGTGTCGATTGCGGCGCCTTCGACGGAAGAGGGACCGGCGCGGGAACTGGACCCGGCGGGAGAGATCTCACGGAGGACGGTGCATGACGGGGCGATTGACCGCGAATATATCGCGATCCTGGAAATAGACGCGCGGCAGGGCAAGCCGGGGAGCGGGGATGCGACGGCGATGGCGCATCACGCGGCGGCGCAATTCGAATTGAACCGCGGGGATATCGAGAAGGCGCTGGGCGAGGAGAAGGCAGCGCTGATCTATGCGCCGGAGCAGCCGGGGCTGCTGATGACCGCGGGATATCTGCATCTGCGGCTGAGCGAATACAAGCAGGCGCTGAGCTATCTGGAGAAGGCGGAGCGGCTGGCGCCGCAATCGCCGGACGTGGCCAAGCTGGCGGGGTGGGCGTATTACCGGTCGAACAAAATTGATGAGGCGGTGAGGGAATGGAAGCGGTCGCTGGCGCTGCGGGCGGACGCGGATGTGCAGGCGGCGCTGGATAAGGCGATAAGGGACAAGCAGGAGGAAAAAAACTACGCGGAAAATGAAAGCGCGCACTTTGCGCTGAAGTATTCGGGCGAGGCCGCGCCGGAGCTGGCGCGGGCGGTGCTGAGGACGCTGGAAGGACATTTTTCGTCGGTGGAGGCGGCGCTGAACTACACGCCGCCGGACCGGATTGGAGTGGTGCTGTATACGCAGCAGGCGTTTGGGGATATTACGCGGGCGCCGGGATGGGCCGGGGCGCTGAATGACGGGAGGCTGCGGATACCGGTGCAGGGACTGGCGAGCGTTTCGCCGGAGCTTTCGCGGGTGCTGAAGCACGAGCTGACGCACAGTTTTCTGACGCAGAAATCGCGGGGGATGTGCCCGGTATGGCTGAATGAGGGGCTGGCGCAATATCTGGAAGGGCGGCGCAGCGGAGCGGAAGCGGCGGGGCTGGTGCGGGCGTATGACGAGAAGCAGGCGAAGCCGCTGGGCAGCCTGGAAGGATCGTGGATGAATTTGCAGGGCGACGAAGCGAACTATGCGTATGCGTGGTCGCTGGCCAACGTGGAATACCTGGTGCAGACGGACGGGATGGCGGACGTGGTGAAGATTTTGGATCGCATCGCGGCAGGGCGTTCGACGGAGCACGCGCTGAGAGACGTGGTGCGCGGGGATTATGGGGATCTCACGGCGGACACGGTGGACTATCTGCGGCAAACGTACGTTCCGTGAGAAGCACCGCCAACGGAACACTGACAACGGACAACTGAAAAGTTGCTAGAGACTGGCCAGCAGGGCGGCCACGAGAGCGGCGCGTTCGGGCATGGCGCGCAGGAGGATGTGCTCGTCCGCGCTGTGCGCGCCGGCGCCGACGGCGCCGAGGCCGTCGAGAGTGGGCACGCCGAGGCTGGCGGTGATGTTGCCGTCGGAGCCGCCGCCGACGGAGCATTCGCCGAGGGAGAGGTCCATTTGCGCGGCGAGATGAAGGGCGCGGGCGAAGAGCGCGGCGGTCATTTTGCGTTCGAGGGGAGCGCGGCTGGAGCCGCCGCGAATTTCGATGCGCGCGCCGCGGGATTCGGGGCGGAGGTCGGCCAATTGTTTTTCAAGTTTGCGCATGTCGGCGAGGGTGAGGGCGCGGAGGTCGATCATGGCGCGGGCGCGGTCGGGGATGACGTTGGTGCGCGTGCCGCCCTCGATAACGTTGACGCTGGCGGAGACGCCGCGGCGCAGGTTGGTCCATTTTTCGATGCGCAGAATCTGGCGGGCCAATTCGTGAATGGCGTTGACGCCTTCCTCGGGGGCCAGGCCGGCGTGGGAGGATTTTCCGTGGACGATGATTTCCTTGAATCCCACGCCCTTGCGGGCGGTCTTGAGCAGGCCCTTGGCGCCGTAGGAGGGTTCGAGGACCAGAGCGGCGTCGCTGCGGCGGGCCTCTTTTTCGATGAGGCGCTCGGAATCCACGCTGCCGACTTCTTCGTCGGAGGTCCACAGGAAGACGATGCGCTTGCGGAGTTTTACGCGGGCCTGCTGCAGGGCTTCCAGGGCGAAGAGGGCCTGCACGATGCCGCCCTTCATGTCGAAGGTTCCCGGGCCGTAGGCTTTGCCGGCGCGGATGCGGAAGGGCATTTTCTGGAGGGTGCCGGAGCCGTGGACGGTATCGTAATGGCCCAGCACTAAAATCTGGCCGGCGCTTTTTCCGCCGGAGGGATCTACGACCGCGCGAACATGGTCGCCGCGGGATTTGGAGCGGAGGAGTTCCACGCGAGCGCCGCGTTTTTTCCATTCGGTGGAGAGCAAATGCGCGCAGCGGTCCGACGCGGGCTTTTCCAGGCTGGGGGATTCGGCGACGACGAGGCGCTGCAGGGCCTGGGCCATTTCCGGCAGGCGCGGAGCGAGGAGTTGAAGAAGCAGGCGGGGCAGAGGGAGGTCGGGCATGGTCCGGTATGGTATCAACAGCGGCGGAGGGTGGCAAATCGGCGCGGCGGGGGCGAGGGGGAGGGCGGAAGCAGCGTTTCCCGTCCGGGCGCGGGTCGCATATAATGAGGCGTTTGATCGCGGGCGAGGGGGCTGGGTTCAGGTCCGCGCCGGACGCAGGGGAGAAAATGATTCACGACATTACGGAAATCCAGAAATATCTGCCGCACCGCTATCCGTTTCTGCTGGTGGACGGCATCCTGGAAATGGAGCGGCTGAAGCGCATCGTGGGCATCAAGAATGTGACCATGAACGAGCCGCACTTTCAGGGGCATTTTCCGGGGAAACCGATCATGCCGGGGGTGCTGATCATCGAGGCGCTGGCGCAGGCGGGGGGATTCCTGCTGTTGCAGGAGATACCGGACCGGGCCAACAAGCTGATCTATTTCGTGGCCATTGACGGGGCGCGGTTCCGGCGGCCGGTGGTGCCCGGCGACCAGTTGCGGCTGGAAGTGAACGTGCTGAACTGGCGGGGGGATTTCTGCAAGCTGGAAGGAAGGGCCATGGTGGGGGAGGAACTGGCGGCGGAGGCCACGCTGATGTGCAAGATGGTGGACCGCGACGCGGTGGGCGCGGGGAAATGAGCGGCGCGGAAATCCATGCGCAGGCGGTGGTGGCCGCGGGAGCGCGGCTGGCGGCGGGTGTGCGCGTGGGTGCGTTCGCGGTGGTGGGCGAGGGAGTGGAATTGGGCGCGGGGTGCGTGCTGCATGCGCACGCGGTGGTGACGGGACCGGCGCGATTCGGCAAGGAGAATATTTTTCATCCGTTCAGCGCGATCGGGGGAGCGCCGCAGGATTTGAAGTACAAGGGCGAGCCGACCGAGCTGGAAGTGGGCGACGGAAATACGTTTCGGGAATTCGTGACGGTGAGCCGGGGGACCGTGGGCGGCGGCGGGAAGACCACGATTGGCAGCGGAAACCTGTTCATGGCTTCTTCGCATGTGGCGCATGACTGCCACGTGGGGGACTCGACAATTTTTGCCAATGGGGCGACGCTGGCCGGGCATGTGGACGTGCTGGACTTCGCCACGGTGGGGGCGTTTTCGCCGGTGCACCAGTTTTGCCGCATCGGGCGCTACGCGTATATCGGGGCGTGCACGGTGATCACGCAGGACGTGCCGCCGTTTTCGCTGATTGTGACGGAGCGGGAGACGCAGTGCTTCGGCGTCAACGCCATTGGGCTCGAGCGCAAAGGATTCGGCGCGGAGCGCATCGCGGCGTTGCAGCGGGCGTTCCGGCTGCTGCTGCGTTCGAAACTGAACACCACGCAGGCCATCGCGGGGATGCGCGGGGAACTGGCCGGCTCGGCCGACGTGGATGAGCTGATCCGGTTCATTGAGTCCGCCAAGCGCGGAATCGTGAAGTAGGGCGCCGCCGCCGATGACCTCCCTCGTTCCATCTTCGGACAATGCCGCCTCCGGCTGGGGGTTGATCGCGGGCAATGGGCGGTTTCCGTTTCTGGTGCTGGAGGGGGCGCGCAGCCAGGGCATCGAGATGGCGGTGATCGCGATTCGCGAGGAGGCTTCGCCGGAGCTGGAGCGCGTGGCGAAGAAGTTTCATTGGGTGAGCCTGGGGGAACTGAGCAAAGCCATCGAACTGCTGCAGCAGGAAGGCGTGAAGCAGGCGGTGATGGCCGGGCAGGTCAAACACAATAAGATATTCAGCGCGATACGGCCGGACTGGCGGCTGGCCAAGCTGCTTTTCTCGCTGCCCAGAAAAAATACGGATTCGCTGATCGGCGCGGTGGCCAAGGTGCTGGCCGACGAAGGGATTCACCTGGTGGATTCGACGGCGTTTTTGCAGCCGCTGCTGCCCGAGCCGGGCGTGCTGACGCGGCGCGCGCCGGATAAGGATGAAGCCGCAGACATCGCCTACGGACTGGGCGTGGCGCGGCAGATTGCGGCGATGGATATCGGGCAGACGGTGGTGATTGCGGATTGCGCATGCGTGGCCGTGGAAGCGATGGAAGGCACGGACGAGACGATTGAGCGGGCGGCGCGGCTGGCGGCGGGGAAACGGCTGGTGGTGGTGAAGGTGAGCAAGCCGGCGCAGGATATGCGTTTCGATGTGCCGGTGATTGGGCTGCCCACGATGGAGAAGATGCGCGTTGCAGGGGCTACGGCGCTGGTGGTGGATGCGGGGAAGACGCTGCTGTTTGACCGGGACAAGCTGATTGCCGCGGCCGATGCGGCGGGCATCGCCATCGAAGCCGTGCCGGCGGCGGCCGCGAAAGAGCGCCCATGACGGAACCGAAGAAAGTACGCGTTGCGGTGGTGGGTGCGGGGGAGTTTGGCCGCAACCATGCGCGGGTCTACCGCGAATTGGAAGGCGCGGAGCTGGTGGCCATCGTGGATCGCGACGCCACGCGGGCCGAAAAGGCCGCGGCGGAGTTTGGCGGGCAGGCGTTATCCGATATCGAAGCGCTGCGCGGGCGAGTGGATGCGGTGAGCCTGGCGGTGCCCACGGTGAGCCACGCGGAAACGGGCGTGCGGCTGCTGGAGATGGGCATTGACGTCCTGGTGGAAAAGCCCATGGCGGTGAGCCTGGCGGAAGCGGATACGCTGCTGGCCGCGGCGGAACGCGGCTCGCGCATTTTGCAGGTGGGGCACGTGGAGCGCTTCAATCCGGCGCTGCTGGCGACGGAGCCGGTGATCAACCGCCCGCTGTTCTTTGAAGTGCATCGGCTGGGCGTTTTTACGCCGCGCAGTCTCGATGTGGAGGTCATCTACGACCTCATGATTCACGACCTGGATATTCTGCTCTCTATCGTGCGCGAGCCGGTGATTGCGGTGGCCGCGGTGGGCATTCCGGTTCTCACGGACAAGGTGGATATCGCCCACGCGCGGCTGGAGTTTGCGGGCGGAGCGGTGGCCAACGTGACGGCCAGCCGGGTTTCGACGGAGCGGGTGCGCAAGATGCGTTTTTTTCAGCAGCACGAGTATATTTCGCTCGATTACGCGAGGCGCGACGCGCTGCGAGTGCGCGTGGCGCGCCCCGGGCCGCAGCCGGAATTTGCGTTTGAGAAGCTGGCGGCCGAGCCGGTGGAGCCGCTGCGGGCGGAATTGCTGGATTTTCTGGGCGCGGTGGCCACGCGGCGGGCGCCGCGGGTTCCGGGGGCGGCCGGGCGAGACGCCCTGGCTTTGGCCGTGCGCGTAATGGAAAGCATCCAAGAGCACGCCCGGCGCGTCCAACCTGATGCGCTTCCCGGACTAGGTGCAAGTGTGTTCCCGGAAGTGCGCAAACCCCAATGATTCCCAGAACACTGGTTCCTTCCGATGCCCGCCCGCCCGAGCCTGGTTCCGCTCCGGAGGCGCCGGGACGTCCCACGGCGATGGACGAACGCACGCTAGTGCCCGCAGGGATGCCCTTGCAGTCGCTGGATGGGCGGACGAATATACCGGCATCGCTGCCGCTGGGGTCCATTGCGGAGCGCACGATTGTCCCGCGAGACATTGATTTTGAGCGCATCACGCTGCCGTCGCGAGAAGGAGCCGCGGACGCCCCGGTGCGTCTGCCGCGCACGCTGATGGATGAGCGCGTGGCCATTCCGACGGGCATGGTGCCTTCGGCGGTTCTGCAGCCGGTCACGCATGTTCCCGATGAACTGGTGCACCCGGACGTTTTTCTGACCGGGGAAGTTTATCTGCTCAACCGGACGCGGCGGGAGCGCACCGCGCTGGTGGAAGCGCTCATTCGCGCGGCTTCGGGACTGGCGCACGGGCTGGTTATTCTGGCGCTGCTGTTTGGCCCGGAGATTTTTAAGCGGCGGGATCTTACGCCCACGGGAACGGAGATCGCCCGGCAGAATCTCAGCTATATTTTTGCGCCGCGGGAAATTCCGCGTTCTTCTTCGCGGAGGAATCCGGGTAACGGCGGACTGCGGGTGGATCCGCGCGTACTTAGGCGGCTGGCGCCGCCCGTGCCGGAGGCGGTTCCCGTGCCCGAAAAGGTCATCAAGGAACTTCCCGACGCGCCGCAGCCCAAGGAATTGGCTCCCGAAGCAAAAGCGATTGTGCCGCGGCCCGTGCCGCAAATGGACGCGCCCACGCCGCGGGAGCCGCTGCGAGGATTGACCCTGCCCAAGCTTTCCGCGGGGAAGGCCATCCAGGAATCGGCCAAGGACGTGGTGCATAGTTCGGGACGGAGCGCAGCTATCAGCGGGCCGTTGCCGGGCGGGGGCGGCCCGCAGGGAGGGCCGGGCGAAGGAACGATGGGGAATGGCTACGAATTGCTGACGCCCACGGAGGGAGTGGACTTCAGCAATTACATGGCGCGGGTGCTGGCCAGCGTGCGGCGCAACTGGTACGCCGTGATTCCCCAATCGGTGTATCTGGGAGACAAGGGGCGCGTCTTTGTGCGTTTCCGGATTACGCGCGAGGGACTGGTGCCCGTCGGCGAACCCATCCTGGAGGGAAGCTCGGGCAAGGAGCCGCTGGACCGGGCCGCGCTCTCTTCGATTCGCACCTCCAACCCCTTTGAGCCCCTGCCGCCGGCCTTCAGCGGGCCGTATATCGAATTGCGGTTTGTCTTCCTGTACAATCTGCCTATTGAAAGTGCCCGGTGAAACTACAGCGCCAGCAGATACTCGGCGGTTTTCTGATCGGGATTCTTGTGCTCCTCCTGCTGATTGTGCGCACGCGCCAGCTGCTGTTCCGGTGAAGTTCCTCCCATGACTGGGCCGCTCCATTCTCCGCCCGCCTCCGAGCATGCGCTGGTTGCGCTGATCGGCCCGACGGCTTCGGGAAAATCCTCGCTGGCGGTGTGGCTGGCCGAAAGGCTGGGCGGGGAAGTGGTGGCCTGCGATTCGACGCAGCTCTATCGCGGGTTTGATATCGGCACGGCCAAGCCCGCGGCCGCCGAGCGCCGCGCCGTTCCTCATCACCTGCTGGATATTCTGGATGCGCACGAAGCGGCCACCGCGGGAGATTACCGCCAGCGGGCGATTGCGGTGCTGGAGGAGTTGCGCGGGCGCGGGCGGCTGCCTGTTTTCACGGTGGGCACGGGGCTGTATCTGAGGGCGCTGCTGGAAGGGCTGGCGAAGGCGCCGCCGCGCTCGGAGGAGTTGCGCGAGCGCTTGCGGGAAGCGGCCCAAACGCATGCGCCGGGGTATCTGCACAGAATATTGGCGCGGCTCGATCCCGCGGCGGCGCGGCTGATTGCATTGCAGGACGAGCAGAAGATTATCCGCGCGGTGGAAGTTTGTTTGCTGGCCAAGCGGCCGCTTTCGGAGGTGTATCGCGAAGGACGCACGCCGCTGGCGGGGTGGCGCGCGGTGAAGATCGGGCTGGCGCCGGAGCGCGAGGCGCTGTATGGGCGGATTCATGCGCGGCTCGACGCCATGCTGGAAGGCGGATGGATTGCGGAGGTGCGCGGGCTGCTGGAGTCCGGGCTGCCGGGCGACGCCAAGCCGTTTGACTTTATCGGGTACCGGGAACTGCGCGAGCATTTGGAAGGCAAGATGACGCTGGAAGCGGCGAAGGAAGCGATTGCGCTGGCGACGCGGAGATACGCGAAGAGGCAGATCACCTGGTTCCGCAGAGAGGCGGGGGTGGTGTGGATTGGGGGATTTGGGGATGAGCGCGCGGTGCGGGAAGAGGCGCTGCGGCATCTGGAGGCCAGCGGAATTCGGCCGCGATGAATCTCGTAAGATGTTTCTGGTTCCAAGGTGTGGAACGGTTTAGATTGCGCTCCGCGTGTCCTGCCCCGCGCAGGAATCCAGAAAGAAATCAGTCAATCCTTCGGGAATAAGTGTGTTAGAGTTTGCGCGAATCGATACGTATTTTAACCGGCATAAAAAGCGGCGGTCAATCGAGGAGAGATTTGAAAATAGAGGCGCTCTGAAAGCAAAACGCCCTCCACTACGCGGGGCCGAAGCCCACTTGGATCAGTGGCGTAGCAGAGGGCAATATCTAATTAGGAATGTAGGCGGCAGGGGCGAATTTGTCAAGGGAAAAGGGGTGCCGCGTGCCCGAAAAGACCGCGTTGCTGATTGATGGCGCATTTCTCAAGTTCAAGCTCAAGAGGCGGCACAATCGATTTCCAACGGTGCAGGACATTGCGGGGTTCTGCGGCAGCGTAATGGGGAAGCCGCCTCTGGCGACCGCGCAACTTTTTCGAATCTATTTCTATGATGCTCCGCCGTACCAGGGAAGGGTGACGAATCCGCTGGACGGAACGATGACGAATTTTGCCGATACGGCAAGAACCGTTCAAAACGAGAAACTGCTTCAAGACCTGGAACTGCAGCCGAATTTCGCCGTGCGACGAGGGGTCATCTCGTTCCAGGGGTGGAAACTGGGAGATGCGGCGCTGCGGTCCATCACGAAAGCGCCTCGCGCGATATTGCCGAACGATCTGGTGCCGGATCTCAAACAAAAGGGCGTGGACATGAGAATTGGATTGGATATCGCCTGGCTGGCCACCAAGAGGATCGTGGACGCCGTTGTGCTGGTGACCGGTGATTCCGATTTTGTCCCGGCGATGAAACTGGCGCGCAAGGAAGGTTTGAGAATTTATCTGGAGACAATGGAGCATCCTGTTTATGTTCAGCTGAAAGTGCATGCCGATATGGTTCTCTGATTGGTTCAGGATTCCCATGCCCGCGGTGGCTCCATTTACTGCCCGAGCAGGATGGGGGGTATAATGGCCGCCGGAGAAAAATTCCCGCCGCAAGAGGCCATACCTGCTCCCTGACGGGCTGCCTTCCTTCCCATGAAAACGACACACGAAACCGCGGCGCACGAACGGGCCTTGCTCATTGGAGTGGGCTGGAAGAGGAAATCGCGTATTCCGGGGATGGCCGCGGGGGAGCCCGAACGCGAATCCCTGCTGGAATTGGTGGAATTGGCGCGCAGCGCGGGGGCGGATGTGGCGGGGACGGTTTTTCAGATGCGCTCTTCGCCCGATCCGGCGACGCTGGTGGGGCCGGGCAAGCTGGAGGAAATCAAAGCCGAGGCCAATGCCCTGGGCGCGCCGATGCTGATATTTGACGCCAACCTTTCTCCCATGCAGCAGAGGAATATCGAGGAAGCCAGCGAGTGCAAGGTGATTGACCGCACGCAGTTGATCTTGGATATTTTTGCGCGGCATGCGCGCAGCCGGGAAGGGCAGCTGCAGGTGGAGCTGGCGCAATTGAACTACATGCTGCCGCGGCTGACGGGCAAGGGAACGTCGATGTCGCGGCTGGGCGGAAAGAGCGGGGGCGGCGGGGCGGCGGGGCGCATCGGGGTGCGCGGGCCGGGAGAAAAGAAACTGGAGACCGATAAGCGGCGCATTCGCGAGCGCATCAGCAAGATACAGGTGGCGATCGATTCCGTGCGCAAGCAGCGCACCACGCGGCGGGAAGCGCGGCAGTCGGTGCCGCTGGGGACCGTGGCGCTGGTCGGGTACACGAATGCCGGAAAGTCCACCTTGTTCAACGCCCTCAGTCATGCCGAGGTGCTGGTTTCTTCGCGCATGTTCGCCACGCTGGACCCTACGATTCGCGCGCTGCGGCTGCCCTCGAACCGGCGGGTGCTGATTTCGGATACGGTGGGATTCATCCGCGACCTGCCCAAGGGATTGATCACCGCATTCCGGGCGACGCTGGAAGAGGTGCAGGAGGCGGCGCTGATTGTGCAGGTGAGCGACGTTTCCAGCGCGCATCATGCGGAGCTGGACGCGGAAGTGGACAAGATCCTGCATGAGCTGGGAGTGGGCGACCGCCCGCGGCTGCGCGTCTTCAATAAGATTGATTTGCTGGCGCCGGAACAGCTTTCGCCGCTGATTCATCCGTACGCCATGGGGGCGGGGATCGATGGCGGGCCGATTCTGGTGTCGGCGAAGACCGGACAGGGAATCGAGGACCTCCTGCGGCGGATGGATGCGGCGCTGCCGCTGGACCCGGTGGTGCAACTGAGGTTGCGGCTGCCCTTGGCCGAGGGGCGCACGCTGGCGCTGATTCACGCGCTGGGCAAGGTGCTGCAATCGAAGGCCGACGATACGCACATGACGCTGCAAATCGAGGTGCCGGTCTCGGTGGCGCGCAATCTGCGCCTGGCGAACTACGTCATTGACGGAACATCGGCCGCGCTTCCTGCGTAATAGTCATCATGAGGGAGGTGTGTGATGGCGGCTTTTCTCCTCTGGTGCATTCTGTTTGTATTTTGCTGGCCGCTGGCGTTGCTGGCGCTGATTCTGTACCCGATTGTGTGGATATTGCTACTGCCGTTCCGGCTGGTGGGCATCGCGGTGGAGGGTGTTTTTTCGCTTTTGCGGGCCATCCTGTTCCTTCCGGCGCGGGTACTGCGCGGGCCGCGCGCGGCTTGAAGATCAGAGGGGTACCTCAGTAGAAAACATGCCCGATTGGGGTGCGGGCATCCCCGTAATCCGTGGAAAACAGAGGCTTTTGGGGAGATTCACGAAGGGCGGCGGTGTGGAAATCCCTGTGGAAATCGAAATAGGCTCTAGTACCGGCGAGAGAAATCACTTTGGCGGCAGGCAGGCCCAGGGCCGATAAATAAAAGATAACACCTTAAATATCAATCAGATGCAGAAATATGCTTTTTCCGGTTGCTGGACTGGATTCCTCGCTCCTTCCGATTAACCTACTGTTCAATTTGCACAGTTTTTCAGGTTTTGGTGACGAATCAGTATAGAGACCGACTCGTGTGAATGTTCTGGGCTGCTGTTGGCGCTAAAGTACCCGGTCGTGCCGGAATGGGACAGGGAGGGCGGTTTGTTCAGACGTTGACGCGGGAGCCAGTCGAGTCTATAGTGAGGCCGGGTCGAGGAACCTCTTGGCGTTACGGTTTCCTGCGTCCAATTGTCCATGAATCTTCCTAACTCGCTTACTGTATTGCGGATATTTTTCGTTCCGCTGCTGATTGCGGTCCTGCTGACACGCAGCCCGAACCTGGAGTTGTTTGGGTTGCAGGTCCATTTCGAGGTCTGGGGCGTGCTGATCCTGCTGACGGCGGCGGCGACGGACTGGGCCGACGGGTATTTCGCGCGGCGGAGGCTGGAAGTGACCACGCTGGGGATACTGCTGGACCCGGTGGCGGACAAACTGCTGATATCGGCGGCTTTCGTGTCACTGGTGGACATGCACCTGGTTCCGGCGTGGATGGTGGTGATCATCATCGGGCGGGAAGTGACGGTGCTGGGCCTGCGCAATATCGCTTCGGCGGAGGGGTTCACGATCGAAGCCTCGCTGCTGGGAAAGACCAAGATGGTGCTGCAGGTGGCGGCTTGCGCGACGATCATCCTGGGGGTGCGCCACGCATCGCTGAAGCCGCTGGGGAGAATGATACTGTGGCTGGTGGTGATCAGCGCGCTGGTCTCGGCGGCGCAATATTTCCACCGCTTCTGGAACCAACTGGATGACCGCATCAAGAAGCGGCGGTCGCTGGATATCCTGGAGCGGCACAAGAGTTCCAAGGATGCCGTCCCTCTCTGAAGACGAGCGGAAGAGGCTGCTAGCGCTGGCGCGGCAGGCCATCGTTTCCGCGGTGCGGCGCGAACCCCCGCCTCAGCTTCTCCTGAACGAAGGAATCTTTGCGGAGCGGCGGGGTGTGTTTGTGACGCTGCACCTGCATGGGGCGCTGCGGGGCTGCATCGGGGTGACGGAGTCATCCGAGGCGGTGGGGCCGACGGTGGCGCGATGCGCGGCCAGCGCGGCGCTGCGGGATCCGCGATTCCCTCCGCTGGGCGCGGCGCAACTGGCCGAAGTGCATATCGAAATTTCCATCCTCTCGTCCCCTGAGCCCATTCTTCCGGAGCAGATTGTCGTGGGCCGGCATGGACTGCATGTGCGGCGCGGGGCGCAGCGGGGGCTGCTGCTGCCGCAGGTGGCCGCCGAGCAGGGAATGAGCAGGGATGTTTTTCTGGAGCAAACGTGCCGCAAGGCGGGTTTGCTGGGCGATGCCTGGAGGGATGAGGAGACGGAGGTTTGGGGATTCACCTGCGAGGTGTTTGCGGAGGTGGAAGCGCAGCCGCGCGGCGAGTAAGCCCCCGGGAGGAGCGGAAAAGCGAAAGGCCCGGCGTCCATGGGGAGCCGGGCCTTTTGTAGCTTATTTCGTGAAGCGGGCTTATTCGAGTTCCACGTAGTCGCCCGCGTAGATTGTGGTCCAGGCATAGGTGACCAGCACGGTGGCGGAGTTCTGACTGAGATTAAGGACCACGCCTTCGCCGACCACCTGGCGCGGAATGTCCTTCCAGTCGTATTTCTTTTCGGCGGTTCCGAAGCCGAAGAGCTTGTACTGGTAACCGCTGGGCAATGACTGTGAAAGGGTTTCCACCCGAGCCCCCTGATAGCGGAAGATGCGGAAGTAATCGCCGAACTTCACTCCCTGCCCCTTGCCCAGATTCACGTAGAGGACCGTGTTCCTTCCTCCCGCCACCATGTAGTTATCCGCGGTGACAACCATGGCATGCTTGTTTTTCCAGAGATTGGGGTCATCGGGGGAAAACCGGTCAAAGGACGCCGGGTCCTTGAGCTTGGGAAAGGGCTTTTCCACCAGGATCTGCAGGATGTCGCCGCGCTGCATGGGTTCGCAGCTCATGGTGACCTGGGCCACGGCCAGAGGAGGACGGATATCGATCACCCTGATCCTGCCTACGTTCAAGTAGGCCTGGCCCATCACGCGGATCAGGTGCTCTTGCCACTTGAACCAGTCGCCGGTCTTGAGAACAGAGGTGGGTCGCACGACGGAAAACTCATCGCCGACCTTCACGCCGGCGGCCGCAGCCTTGTTGATATAGACGTTATCTCCCGCGCTGAACAAAATGCGCTCGGCGGATTCCTCGCCGGAAACCACGCGCTTGCTGTCCGGCACCTTCTCATCGGTGAAAAACATGGAGCAATACACCGAGGAATGGTCCGCTAGCGCGATTTTTTCCACTTTGTCCGCGGACGCCTCGGCGGGAGCGGGCGGATTCTGCGCCGCGCTCAGGCTGGCTCCCAGCAATATCGTCAGACACCATCCGGTCACTTTGATCTTCATTGGTACGCCCCTCCAAAAAAACAGCACACACCCCATGAGAATAGCTTCCACTTGCAAGCTAACAAAGGTGTATGAGCCGGTCAAGAAAATGCCTTGGCATGCTTTACAGGTTTGATACCGCATGGTAAAAGCCCTAGTTCGTCCTCATGAGCCGGTCACGACAGGAAAAGGCACTTTTTGGAGCGGGAGCGAACCGCGTCTGCGCGGTGGCCGCCGCCACGACGGCGCGCGGAATGATGCGGCAGGTGCGCGTGGCGCTGCGCCAGACGCGCACCGTCGAACTGCGCCTGGACTGGCTGAAGGGAGCGGCGGAGCGAGCCTCCTTCCTGAACTGGCTGCGCAAGAGCCGGCTGCGCGGCTGCTTCATCGCCACCTGCCGCCGCACCGCGGGAGGCGGACGCTTTACGGGCTCGCCGGCGGGCGAACTGGCCGTGCTGGCCGAAGCGGTGCGCTGCGGGTGTTCCTTCTGCGACGTGGAGATGGAGACCGCGCGCGAGGTTTCCGCGGAGATGCTGCGCCAAGCCATCGCTCCCGCGCGAATCCTGCTCTCTTTTCATGATTTTCGCGGCACACCAGCCTCTTTCGGCAAGCTCTTCGCGCTGGGCCGCACGCTGCGTCCCGCGGCGCTGAAGATTGCCGCGCAATCGCAATCCATCGCGGAAAGCCTGCGCGTGCTGCGCCTGGCGCGCAAGTCCCGCAACGTCGTCGCGGTGCCCATGGGGGAAACGGGACTGCCCGCGCGGCTGCTGGCTCTTCGCGCGGGCAGTGCGCTGGCCTACGCCTCGGTGGAAGAGTCCACCGCGCCCGGCCAAGTTTCCCTGGGAGAAATGTTGCATCTCTACCGGGCGCATGCGCTCACGCGAGCCACCCGCGTCTATGGAGTGATCGGCGACCCCATCGGCCACTCGCTCTCGCCGCTGCTGCATAACACCGGATTTCTGGCGAGCAAGATGGATGCCGTCTATCTGCCGTTTCTGGTGAAGGACCTGGGCGATTTTCTTCGCGCGGCGCCGGAACTGGGGCTGCGCGGATTCAGCGTCACCATCCCGCACAAGCAGGCCATTCTGCGCCACCTGGACTCCTGCGACCCGCTGGCCGCCGATATCGGCGCGGTCAATACGGTCACTGTCGGCGCCGACGGTTCGCTGGCCGGCTGCAATACCGATTACGTGGGCGTGCTGCGGGCGCTTTCCACGCGGCTCACGCTGGCGGGCAGCCGGGTGCTGATTTTCGGCGCGGGAGGCTCGGCGCGCGCCGCGGCGTTTGCGCTGGCCCGCGCGGGGGCCGTGGTGGAAGTCTGCGCGCGGCGCGAAGAGCAGGCCCGCGAACTGGCGCGCGCCGCCGGGGGAGAGATCCTTCCGCGGCGGGCGCTGGCCACGGAATTCTTCGACGCCATGCTCAACACCACCCCCGTGGGCATGCATCCCCGTTCGGGCATTTCTCCTCTCGCCCCGCGTGAGATAAACTGTCGTATCGTCATGGACATCATCTACCGGCCCGGGAAGACCAGATTGCTGCAACTCGCCGCTGCGCGCGGCTGCCAGACCGTTTCCGGCGCGGACATGTTCCTGGCGCAGGGCATCGCCCAGTGGGAAATCTGGACGGGCCGGCGCGCTCCTGAAGCGGCCATGCGCCGCGCGGTGCTTGGCGTGCTGCGCGCCGAAGAGCGCTCCCTGGCTGCGCAGGGCCGCCGATGATTCAGCCTTCTTTTCCGGAATTTCAGCGTTTGGCCAAGCAGGGCAATCTCGTGCCGGTGTATGACGTTTTGCCCGCCGACCTGCTCACTCCCGTGGGCGCCTATCTGCGGCTGGCGCAGGGCGCGCGCTACTCCTTCCTGCTGGAAAGCGTCGAGGGCGGCGAAAAAATCGCGCGCTACACGTTCGTGGGCGCCAATCCCGCGGAGGTCTTCCGCTTTTCCGGCGGGGCCTGCGTGCTGGAGAGCCGCGACCGGCTGGTCTGGGAAGAGCGCGATCCCATCGTTTTTCTGCGCGAGCAGATGAAGCGCTTCCGCCCCGTGCGCGTTCCCGGGCTTCCGCCGCTGGTGGGCGGGGCCATCGGCTATTTTTCCTACGACATGGTGCGGCTGATCGAGCGACTGCCCAAACGGCTGCGCGACGACATCGGCCTGTATGACGCCATGCTCTCTTTTTATTTCGGCCTGGTCGCCTTCGATCACGTGCAGCACCGCCTGTGGATCATTCGCAATGTGCACACCGAAGGCCCCGGCACGCTGCGCGCGAAATACGAGCAGGCCCTGCGGGAAATCGAAGCCACGCGCAAATCGCTCGAGCAGCCCGCCGCCGCGGAACGCGCGACCCCTTGCGAAGGAGCGGGGAAGAGGCCGCCGCTGCGGGTCAACTCCAATTTCGAACGCCGCGATTATCTCGATGCGGTGAGCAAGGCCAAACGCTATATCCGCTCGGGCGACGCCTTTCAGGTGGTGCTCAGCCAGCGATTTTCCGCGGAAACCACCGCCGACCCGTTCGATGTCTACCGCGAACTGCGCGCCATCAACCCTTCGCCGTATCTTTTCTACCTGCGCATGAACGACGTCAGCGTCATTGGCAGCTCGCCGGAAATGCTGGTGAAGGTGCAGGGCCGCGAGGTGTTCTACCGCCCCATCGCCGGGACGCGCCCGCGGGGCCGCGACGAAAAGGAAGATCAGCGCATGGAGGCCAGCCTGCGCGGGTCGGAAAAAGAGCGCGCCGAACACATCATGCTGGTGGACCTGGGGCGCAACGATCTGGGGCGGGTGTGCGACTATGGCTCCGTGAAAGTAGACAAACTGCTCACCGTGGAGCGCTATTCGCACGTCATGCATCTGGTCTCCAGCCTGCGCGGGCGCCTGCGCAAGGACGTGGACTGCTTCGACGCGCTGATGGCCTGCTTTCCCGCGGGCACGGTTTCCGGCGCGCCCAAGGTGCGGGCCATGGAAATCATCGAGGAGCTGGAAAAGACGCGGCGGGGAATTTACGCCGGCGGCATTCTGTATCTGGATTTCGCGGGCAATCTGGATTCCTGCATCGCCCTGCGCACCATGGTAATGAAGGGCGGGAAGGCGCACGTGCAGGCCGGGGGCGGGATCGTCGCGGACTCGACGCCCGAGGGCGAGTATCAGGAAACCGTCAATAAGTCGCGAGCGCTGCTCTCCGCTCTGGCCGCCGCGCACGCGCGTCCGCCGCGGCCCGCGGCCGGCGCGGAGGCCAAAAGTCCCTTCCTGAAAATCGCGGGGAAGAGCGGCGCGAAAAAAATATTCACGAAGAAGAACGCGGCGAAGAAGACGGCAAAGAGAGCGGGGAAGAAAAAATGATTCTCCTCCTCGACAACTACGATTCGTTTACCTACAACCTGGCGCAGTATCTGGGCGAACTGGGCTGCGACGTGGACGTGCGGCGCAACGACAAGATCACGGTGGAGCAAGCCGCGCGGCTCAAGCCCGAGCGCATCGTGGTTTCGCCCGGTCCGTGCACGCCGCAGCAGGCGGGCATCTCCGTGGAGCTGATTCGCGCGATGGCGGGGAAATGTCCCATTCTAGGTGTTTGCCTGGGCCATCAGGCCATCGGGGCGGCCTTTGGCGGAAAAATTGTGCGCGCGCCCAAGCTGTTTCACGGCAAGACGAGCGAAATCCATCACGACGGCAAGGGGGTCTTCCGCGGGCTGCCCAATCCGTTCGTGGCCACGCGGTACCATTCGCTGATCGTGGAGCGGAAATCGCTGCCGCGCGAGTTGAAAATTTCCGCGGAAACCAGCGACGGCATCATCATGGGGCTGCGTCACGCCAAATTCGCCATCGAGGGCGTGCAGTTTCATCCCGAATCGGTGCTCACCGAATCGGGCAAGCTTCTCCTGAAGAATTTCCTCGCTCTCTAACGCAACATCAGACTGCAACGGGCCAACCCAGGAAATTGTAAATTGACATTCCCATGGCTGGAGAGTAAGAACGAGTCAGCCCGCCGAATTGTGCCGCCGTTCCGAGGAGAACCTTCATGCGCGAGATTGTTTCCCGTTTTTTGACCAAGGGGATTTCCCGCCGCGGATTTGTGAATCGCCTGCTCGGACTGGGCTTCACTCTCTCCAGCGCGGAAGCGCTCCTCGCTCCGTTGGAAGCCTCCGAACGCGCGGGCCGCAATGAGCCGGTTCCCAGCGGCTATGTGTTTGAGGGGCCGGGCGGCGCGCTGGTGGCCGAGCAAGCCAGGGCCGCCGGAGCGGAATATCTCTTCGCCAACCCCGGCTACCTGGAAGTGGGACTTTTCGATGCGCTGGCCGATTTTCCCGGCATGCAAATCATACTCGGCTTGCACGAGGGCATCGTCACGGCCATGGCCGACGGTTATGCCAAGGTTAGCGGAAAGCCGGGCTTCGTCAACGTGCACGCGATCGCCGGCCCGGCGCAGATGGGCGGGCAGCTCTATAACGCCAGCCGCGATGGCACACCGCTGGTCGTCACCGCCGGCATGGCGGACAACGAAGCGTGGAGCGATGAATTCGCGCTGGCCGCGCGTCCCGGTTTTGATGCCAAGGACGTGAATCGCCAGTTCACCAAGATCGCCTGGGATGCCCGCCAGGCCGCCAGTCTTCCTCTGATGCTGCGCCGCGCTTTCAAGGTGGCCGCGACCGAGCCGGGCGGTCCCGTTTTTCTGGCCATGGCGCATTACGCTTTGGAATCCAAGCCGGTCAAGGCGCAGATCCTGCCCGCGGAGCGTTTTCTGCTGCGCGAAGGCATGCGCCCGCAGGCTTCAGCCGTGCAGGATGCGGCGCGGCTGCTCATCGAAGCGCAACGGCCCGTTGCCGTGATCGGCGACGATATTTGGAAGTCCGGCGCGCAAGCCGAAATGCTGGCGCTTTCCGAGCAGCTCGGCCTGGCCGTCTGCGATACCAGAACGTGCTTCAGCAATTTCCCCGTCCAGCACCCGCATTATCTGGGCATGCCCGGCGATGGCCCTAATCCCGAACTCATGAAATCGGAATTCGTCCAGCGTGGAGTGGATCTCGTGGTCATGATCGGCGCGCGCGATTTGGGCGGCAAGGTTGTTCCTGAAGCGCCGGAGATGCCCCCGGAGGCGCGCATCGTGCGCATCGGCCTGGATGCCTCCTCGATGGGGCGCAATTATCCGACGGACATTGCCTTGATCGGAGACGTAAAAGAGTCTCTAGCCGACCTGCATGCCGCCATTGAATCGCTCATCGCCAAAGAGCGGCTCGGCGCTCTCTCCTCCGCCCGTTCGCAGGAGGTCCGAGCCATCACCTCCGCCCGGCACGCCCGGGCCGAGGCCGCGGCCCGCGCCAACTTCGGACGAAGCCCCATGCATCCCGATGAACTGGGGGCTGTTCTGGCCCACACCATCGATCGCGATGCCATCGTGGTGGATGAAAACTTCACCGGCCGCCACGGGGCTTTGTCCTACGGTTTTCGGGAGAACGAACAGATGCGCCTGGCCACCACCGGAGGAGGCCTGGGATGGGGCATTGGCGCCGCGACGGGCGCCAAGCTCGCCGCTCCGGACCGCCAGGTGGTCTGTTCCATCGGGGATGGCGCGTTCATGTACAGCGCTGCGGGCCTATGGACCCAGGCGCGCTACGGAATTCCCGTGCTTACCGTGGTTTCCAACAACTCCAGCTATCAGATCGTGCGCTGGGCCGAGCACGGCTACAAAGGGCGCATGGCCAGCAGCGGGCATTACCCCTGCGCCTATCTTGGCGATCCCCAGATTGATTTTGTCCGGCTCGCCGCAGGCCAGGGTGTGCAGGGCGAACGCGTAACAGCCGGCTCCGAACTGGAATCAGCCTTGAAAAGAGGCATCGCCGCCACACGCGAGGGAAAGCCCTATCTGGTGGAAATTGTCGTGGCCCGCTACGGCAACGGCGCCGATTCCACCTGGCACGAAACCTTTAACTTGGCGGAGCGACGCAAGCGCAAGGTCTGAGGGGTTCGCGGGGTTGACCGCTTTGCGGTCCCGGAAATGCCGGTTTCGTTCACCAATTCAAATCGGCCAGAATCGCCCCGTAGATCTCCATCCCCCGCCACAAATTTTCCAGGCGCAGATTCTCATCCGAAGTGTGCTGGCGGTCGTCGTGGTTGGCGATGGGCACGCCGATGACCGGCAGGCCCAGGTTTTCGAAAATGTACATGGGCACGCTTCCGCCGGAGGTGGGCATTTTTACGGTTTTCCCCGCGGCGGATTCCACGACTTCCACAAGTTTGCGGGCCACGGCCGTGTCCATGGGCGTGCGCGTGGCGGGATAGCCGCCGTCGGTGGTGACTTTGGCCACGCGCGCATGCGCCAGGCGTTCTTCCTTGGTCAGTTCGTGATCCACGACGAAGTAGCCCTGCTTGCGGATATGAGCGACCAGCCGCTGGAACTGTTTTTGTGGATCGATATTTTTCACCAGGCGCAGGTCCAGCGATGCTTCGGCCTTGTCCGGGACCACGTTTTGCGATTCCGCGCCGACGTAGGCGCTGCGCAAGCCGCGAATGTTCAGCGAGGGCTGGTTGATCAGTTCCATCAGTTTGCGCCCGCCGCCTTCGGCCTGGCCGAACTGCAACTCTTCGCGCAGTTTTACGTCGTTCGCGGGCATCTCCTCGATGGCTTTTATTTCCGTGGCGCTCAGGGGCACCACGTCATCGTAGAAGCCGTCCACCAGCACATGTCCGTCCTCATCCTTCATCGAGGCCAGCAAGCGCGCCAAGTGAAACGCAGGATTGGGCGCCCAGTTTCCGTAATGGCCGCTGTGCAGCGGGCGCAGCGGGCCGTAGACGGTCAACTGAACGTCAATCACGCCGCGGTTGCCAAAATCCACCAGGGGCAGGCCGGAAGGGTCCACGGGGCCGTCGGCGACGAGGAGCACATCGCCCGCGAGCAGATTGCGGTTGGCCTGCATGGTGCGCTCGAGATTCGGCGAGCCCGCTTCTTCCTCGCCTTCGAGAATGAGTTTCAGATTCACGCCCAGGGGAATTTTCTTTGCGCGCAGGGCATCGAGCGCGGCCAGCAGGGCCACGATGGGCGATTTGTCGTCCCCGGCCGAGCGCGCGTAAATTCGCCAATTGTCGTCGTAGTGCGCCGGGTTTTTCGCGGCGTCTTCGGGGAAGGGAATCAGCTTGCCGCCGGCTTCGATGCTGTCCGTGCGCAGCGCTGGCTCGAATGGTTTTCCGCCGGTCCAGACTTTGGGGTCGGCGGGCTGGCCGTCGTAATGCGCGTAGAAGATGACCGTGCGGGTCGCTTCCGGGGTGCTCAGCTTGCCGTAGAGCACCGGGCCGCGGCCGGGAATGGCCAGGGCATGGGTCTCGATGCCGCGGGCCTCGAGCATCTCTGTCAGGTGATCCGCGTTCCTGCGAATGTTCGCGCTGTCCGAAGCGGCGTTGGGAATGGACAGGAACTCGCGCAGTTCGCGCACGATGCGCCCCTCGTTGCCGCGGCGGTAGTCGCGCACCTCGGCGGCCACCTGCGCCGGAGTGTTTGCCGCGGGCTTCTGCGCATTGGCGGAAGAACCCGCCAGCAGCAGAGCCAGCGCCAGTCCGATGTGTTTGTCCATGTGCTTCTCTCCTTGCGGTCGACTGATTGATTTTACTCGCTCCGGGCGCATTTTCAGGAAAGTGTTCCGCGGCGCCCGATGCCTTTCGAATTTCCATGTTCCCGTGCCGCATTGTATTCATTTTCTGCTACCATGGCCCCAGTTTATCCGCGTTGTGCCGGGCATCGGGGGATGCATCGCAATGACAATGATCCGCCGTGTTTCGTATTTTTTATTGGTCATGATTCTGGCTGTCGCGCCGGTGAACCCCGCCCAGCAGTCTTCCCTGGGTTCCATTGTCAATGCGGCTGGAGCGCGCATGAATTCGTCCGCGGCTTCGGCCGGGTCCACTGTTTTCGGCGGAGAGCATTTTCAGACGGGCGCCGACGGCATGCTGCTCGTGCAAGTGGGGGCCGCGCAGCTCTCTCTGGCCGGAGCGAGTGCTGCCACGCTGCGAAGGGTGGAAAACAGCGGGGAGGCTTCCCTGGAGGCGGGAACGCTCTCGGTTTCCACTTCCCGCGCCGATGCCCTGCGCATCGCGCTGGGTGGGGTCACGATTCGCGCTCTTGCCGATGTTCCTTCCTACGCCCAGACCACCCAGGAGGAGCCGCGCGTGTTCCTTATCACCATCCTGCGGGGCGACTGGGAGTTTTCCTATCAGTGCGAGAAGCAAACGCTGCGCGAAGGTTCCTCGTTTCGGCTGTATCTGGACCGCGCCCCGGTTTGCGGTCCAACGCGGAGCGCATCGCACAGTGCATCGCGCAGTGCGGGCAGGCCCATCAGCCCCGGTCCCCATCTGCGCAAGTGGGTCATTCTGACTGCCGCCGCTCCTGTCGCGGGGATGGCAGGCTGGGGCATTCACGAAGTGTTCGAAAGCCCGCATCGCCCCTAGCGGGTTGCGAGCCGGACGGTCCCTATTTAGCGAAATTCGGCGAGCCTGCGCAGAGTTTTGCGGGCGGCTCCGGAATCGAGGGCTTCCTCGGCGCGGGCGGCGGCTTCCCGGAAATCGCCGCTGACTCCCGCAGCCACCAGCGCCGCCGCCGCGTTCACCACCACGATGTCGCGCGGGGCGCCCGCTGCTCCTTCGAGGATACTCAGAATAATTTCAGCATTGTGAGCGGCGCTTCCCCCGCGCAGGGCTTCCCGCGGAGCCCGCGGCACGCCGAAATCCTCCGGCGTCACGATGCCGCGGCGCACTTTTCCTTCGCGCACTTCGGCCACCTGCGTTTCTCCGGCCAGCGCGATTTCGTCCAGTCCGCCCGCGCCGTGCACCACGAAGGCCCGCGCGCTGCCCAATTCCGCGAGCGATTCCGCCATCACCTGCAGCAGCTCCGCGGAGAAGACGCCCACGACCTGCGCGGGGGCTCCGGCGGGATTGGTCAGCGGCCCCAGGAGGTTGAAGACGGTGCGCAGGCCGATCTCTTTGCGCGCGGGCATGACGTGGCGCATGGAGCTGTGCGCCGCCTGCGCGAACAGGAAGCCGATGCCGATTTCGCGGATGGCCTGCGCGGTGCGCTCGAAGGGCAGATCGATGGGCACGCCGAGAGCTTCGAGGACGTCGGCTGAGCCGCTTTTGGAACTGGCCGCGCGGTTGCCGTGCTTGGCCACGCGCGCTCCGGCGGCCGCGGCCACGAGAGCCGCCGCCGTGGAAATGTTGAAGGTTTCCGCGCCGTCGCCGCCGGTTCCGCAAGTGTCCACCAGGCGCTCGGGAAGCGTTTCTCCCGGAGCGAAGACGCGCGCGGCATGACGGCGCATGGTGCGGGCGAATCCCGCCAATTCCTCGGCGCGATAGGGCCGCGTGTTGAGAGCCTTCAGCAGGCGCACGATTTCTTCCTGCGGGGCGCGCCCGGCGAGGAGTTCTTCCATGGCGGCTTCGGCCTGCGCGCCGGTAAGCAGCGCGCCCGCCTCGGTCTTTTCCAGAATCTCCCGCAGCATTCTCCCGGCGACCCCCTTCTCCGATACTACCCCAGCAGCGCTTCGGCGGCACTGCTCTCGTTGCGCTGGAAACCCATTTTCTTCTGCGGCCTTGCCCCTGCGCTCCAATACAGGTAAACTTTTTATTTTGCAAGCAATGTAAATCCACTCCTGATGGTTGCCCGATGAAGATTCATGAATACCAGGCCAAGGCCATTCTCTCCCGCTACGGCGTGACCACGCCGCGCGGGGAAGTCGCGTTCAGCAAGGAAGAGGCCCGCGAAGCCGCTGCCCGGCTGAAATCGCCCGTGGTGGTGGTCAAGGCGCAGATTCATGCCGGAGGGCGCGGCAAGGCCGGAGGCGTGAAACTGGCGCGCTCCGCCGATGAAGCCGCGGACATCGCCAGCCAGATTTTGGGGATGAAGCTGGTGACGCCGCAGACCGGCCCGGCGGGGCGCATCGTCAAGCGCCTGCTGATCGAAGAGGGGCTGGACATCAAGCGCGAACTCTACCTGGGTTTTCTGGTGGACCGCGCGACGGGCACGCCCGTGTTCATGGCCAGCGCCGCGGGGGGCATGGAAATCGAGGAAGTGGCCAAGGACAATCCCGGCGCGATTCTGCACGAAAATATTCATCCCGCCGTGGGCTTGCAGCCTTATCAGGCGCGCAAGATTGCCTTCGGCCTGGGACTTCCGGCGGAAGTGATCGCCAACGCCGTGCCGTTTTTTCAGTCGCTCTACCGCGCGTTCATGGATACGGACGCTTCGATGCTGGAGATCAATCCGTGCGTGCTCACCGGCGACGGACGGCTGGTGGCGCTGGACGCCAAGATGGCGTTCGATGACAACGGACTCTACCGCCACAAGGATTTGCGCGAGCTGCGCGACCTCGACGAGGAAGACCCGCTCGAAGTGGAAGCGTCCAAGTACGGGCTGAACTACATCAAGCTGGACGGCAGCGTGGCCTGCATGGTCAACGGCGCGGGCCTGGCCATGGGCACGATGGACATCATCAAGTATTCGGGCGGCTCGCCGGCAAACTTTCTGGACGTGGGCGGCGGGGCATCGGCCGAGCAGGTTAAGAACGCGTTCCGCATTCTCATGAGCGACCCCTCGGTCAAGGCCGTCTTCATCAACATTTTCGGCGGGATTCTCCGCTGCGACGTGCTGGCGACCGGCGTGGTGGCCGCGGCAAAGGATCTGCAATTGAAAGTACCCGTGGTGGTGCGCATGGAAGGAACCAACGTGGAGCTGGGGCAGCAGATTCTGCGGGACAGCGGGCTGAACTTCACCATCGCCAGCGGCATGAAGGACGGCGCGGAAAAGGTTGTGGCGCTGGCGGGGGGTGCGCAATGAGCATTGTCGTCAACGAGAAGACACGCGTGATCGTGCAGGGCTTTACCGGGCGCGAGGGAACGTTCCACGCGCAGCAGATGATCGAATACGGCACCAACGTGGTCGGCGGCGTGACCCCCGGCAAGGGCGGCAGCAAGCACCTGGAGCGCCCCGTGTTCAATACCGTTTTCGATGCGGCGAAGGAGACCGGCGCGAACGCCAGCGTCATCTTCGTGCCTCCGCCGTACGCCGCGGACGCCATTCTGGAAGCCGCCGACGCCGGGATTCAGACGGTGGTGTGCATCACCGAGGGCATTCCCGTTCTCGATATGGTGCGTGTGAAGGCCGCCGTGGATTTTTCGAAGCTGCGCCTCATCGGACCGAACTGCCCCGGAATTATTTCGCCGGGGAAATGCAAAATCGGCATCATGCCGGGGCGCATTCATCAACAGGGGCACGTCGGCGTGGTCAGCCGCAGCGGAACCCTGACGTATGAAGCGGTGGACCAGCTCTCGCGGCTGGGCATCGGACAGTCCACGTGCATCGGCATCGGCGGCGACCCCATCATCGGCACCACGTTTCTGGATTCCATCAAGCTCTTCAACGAGGATCCCGAGACGCACGCGATTATCATGATCGGCGAAATCGGCGGCAACGCCGAAGAAACCGCCGCGGAATACATCAAGGCTCACGTGAAAAAGCCGGTGGTCGGCTTCATCGCCGGGCAGACCGCGCCGCCGGGCCGCCGCATGGGCCACGCCGGAGCGATCATCAGCGGCGGACAGGGCACGGCCAAGGACAAGTACGCGGCCATGAACGCGGCGGGGATTCGCACGGTGGAGACGCCGGCGGATCTGGGATCGACCGTGGCAGCGGCTTTGAAAAAGTAGGTTTTTGCATCACCGGCCATCCGGCCGCAACTTCTGGAGGAATATTTCGTGGCAATTGAACGCACATTCGCAATCATCAAACCGGACGCCGTGGCCGCCGGTCAGCAGGGAGAAATTCTCTCGCGCATTCACAAGGCCGGCTTCGCCATAGTGGCCATCAAATCCATGCGCCTGACCAAGTCCGAGGCCGGCGGCTTTTACGCCGTGCACAAGGAGCGCCCGTTCTTTGGCGAGCTGACCGACTTCATGAGCTCGGGGAAGATCATGGCCATGGTCCTCGAAGCCGAAGGCGGCATCGCCAAGTGGCGCGACACCATGGGCGCCACCGACCCCAAGAAGGCCGCTCCCGGCACCATTCGCCACGACCTGGGCACCAGCATCGGCAACAACTGCACGCACGGCTCGGACGCTCCGGACACCGCGGCGTTTGAAATCGGCTACTTTTTTGCCGGTCTCGACCTGATTTAAGGCCCGCGTAAATTCCATTGCAATTCGCTTGCAAAGACGCAGCTTGCTGCGTCTCTGTTTTTTTAGACTTCGATCACGCCGTTGCCGCCGATCCTTCCCGCTTTGCTGTCCGTTGCACGGATATGCCGGTTTAAGAAGTAGGCACAAGCCCGCCGGTTGTTTCTGCGCTCCCGCTGCTTCCAGCTACCATTCATGTAATCAGGGAATGACGGCGCTCCGCCGTTCTGGCATGGATTTACCCCGGCAACGGGTCGTTTGTTTATTTGGAGAAAGCGCAAATCAAGCAAGAAATTTCAAGGCTCGCAAAGGGAGAAATTCTTATGTACTCCAGCGCGTTTTCCGTTATCCCGCAATTATTCCGCAATTCGCTTCGCGTACTGGCGGCGTTTCTGGCCGCGTTGCTGCTCGCACTGTGTTTCTCCCCGGGGGCGGCGGCGCAAAAGCCGTCAGGCGCAGCGCAGGCCGTCGTCCAGTCCGCGCAATTTAAAATTGCTCCGGAAAAATATTCCGGCGTCTGCCCCGTCACGCTCAATTTTTCCGCCTCCATTTCCGTCTCCGCGCCCTCCGGCAAAGGCCCATCGAGCGTCACCTATCGCTGGGCGCGCAGTGACGGCGGCACGAGCGCTCCCCAGACCGCTACTTTCAGCGGCGCGAATTACGTCATTACGGGAATGTGGATGCTGGGCCGCGACTATTCCGGCTGGGTGGCGCTCGAACTGCTCTCCCCGGCCGCTCCGGGCGTCAATCTCCACAAGCTCCCTTTCAGCGTGCAATGCGCCGGAGCGCCGGCCAAACCCGCGCCCGCTCAGCCTCCTTTGCTGGCGCTTAGCCATGCCGTGCAAGTTACGCCCCCGCCGGCCGCTGCGCCTTTGTCCAAACCCGCCGCTCCCGTGCAGCCTGCGGCCCCCGTTGCGCCGGTCCCTTCACAGGTCAACTCCGCCACTACCAAGCCCGCTCAGCCTCCTTTGCTGGCGCTCAGCCATGCCGTGCAAGCTACTCCTCCGCCGGCCGCCGCGCCTTCGTCCAAACCCGCCGCTCCCGTGCAGCTTGCGGCCCCCGTTGCGCCGGTCCCTTCACAGGTCAACTCACAGACCACCGTACCCGTTGTCAGGCCCGCCGAAACCTACGTGCAAGTGATTCAGCCGACAGCCATGCCTGCGGCCAGCCCTGGGACAGTCGTCACTTCTCCCGGGATTGCCAGCGCCGTCTCCGTGACCGCGCAGGGCAACCGGGCGGCAGCCTTCCTCAACGAGCCCGATTGGGATTTTGAAACCGGCATTCACGGCTGGGCCGCGCAGGGCGATGCTTTCCGGGAACAGCCCGTTTACGGCGATGCCATGCTCGCCGGGCGCGTCAATCCCCGGCCCGTTTCTCTCGGCGGCGACTACTGGTCGGACACTCCTTATCCCCTTGGCCATCACCTCGAAATGTGGATCGGCACCGGCGAGCACCACCCTGACCGCAGCGCTCCTCGTTCCGCAACGACGGACGACGCCGCGACCGGCACGCTTACTTCTGCCGAATTTCTCTTGCAGAATCCCTTTCTCACATTTCTTCTTGGCGGTGGAAATGACATCCAGCGCATCCGCGTCGAACTCCAGATCAAGGCGCCCACTGCCGCGGATCGCGCCGGCCTTGCCGTTGTTGGCACGGACGGCGATTTCGCCATCGTTCTTTTCGCCACCGGCAACGGCATCGACCTGATGCGCCGCGAGGTCTGGGATGTCTCCTCCTTCGCGGGCAGGACGGCGCGCATTCGCATCGTGGACAATTCGCCCAGCAAGCACATCAACGTGGACGACTTCCGCTTTCCCGCCGCCGATCCCCGGCCGCAGCTTCTGCACGTGCAAATCGGCGGCTTTGGATTTTTCCGCGACCCCGACGCGGCCATCTGGGGCTTTGCCGATCCGCACACCCACCCCGCTTCCAATCTTGGCTTTGGCGGCCTGCTCTACGGTTCGGTGGGCGGAAACTGGAACGACACCCAGCGCAACGCTCAGGATGCGCTGGCCTGCGACGGAGCGCGGCATGGCGGCGCCACTCCCATCGCCCAGGTGCTCACCAGCGCGCTCGAACCCGCCGCGCTCGGCTATATCCCGGCACGCCTCTCCCCGCTTACCGTGCTGGCATGTGTTCCCGCGCTGGGCATGCTTCCCTCCACGGCACTCGAGGCGAGTCCGGCGTCTGGCGCTATGGTGGTAAATCCCATGCTGGCTCTAACGGCTCTCCGCGGATACCTCACCACGCCGCTGAGCGCTCTGCTGGCTCCGTGCGGCGATAGCTTCCTGCACGATGCTCTTCAGCATTACGGCGGCGGCAGCCCCGGCTTCGAAGGCTGGCCGCGCTGGGACACCACCATTCATCAGTCCATGCAAACCATGAACATTCACCGCGCCTACGAAGGCGGCCTGCGCCTCATGACTGTGCTGGCCGTCAATACCAGGCTCCTCGAATATCTGATGAGGGCCAAAGGCGCGCCGCTGGAGTCCGACCGCGCCATCATCGAAACGCAGACGGCCGAAATGCGCCGGGTGGTCTCCGAAAACAGCGACTGGATGGAAATCGCTCTCACGCCCGCCGACGCCCGCCGCATCATCGCCAGCAACAAACTGGCCATCATTCTGGGTTCGGAGGTGGACGACATCGGTTCGCTCGGCTTTCCCACCGCGCAGGCCGAGGTGGAATGGCTTTACAATCTCGGCATCCGCCAGATCACTCCCATTCATCTCGTGGACAACCGCCTGGGCGGCGCCGCTCTCTACAACGATTTGTTTGCCAGTTCCAATAATTTCCTCCATCGTTCTCCGGACAATATCGCCGGTTCCGGCTGGCCGCGCGTCGAAGAGGGCTGCCCCGATTCCTCTTCCGCCGATTGCGTTCAGTTCAAGCTCAGCTCCCTGCAGGTCTTCGCCGAGGACGCGTTTCTCTTCGGTCTTCCCAGCCAGGGCGTTCCGTTCGTCAACGCCGCGGAAATCTATCCCGGCGTGCAGTCTCTGGGCGGGCACAGAAACGCCGATGGCCTCACCGCCTATGGCGAGGAGTACCTCGATCAATTGATGAGCCACGGCATGATTATTTCCGTGGACCACATGGGCGAAAAGGTGCTCGACCGCGTCCTCACGCTCGCCGAACAGCGCCACTATCCCGTGCTCTCCGACCACAGCGGATTCCGCGATCTGGCCTGGCGCGCCGGAGCCACCTCCGCGCATGGCAAGCTTCCCCATGAATCGCTCAAGAAGCGCGCCGATGTTCAGCGCATCTACGCGCTTGGCGGCATGACCGCTCCCATTCTGATTCCGGACGACAACCAGGCTTACGCCACGCGCGACGGACTGGCCGTGGCCAACGATGCCCCAGGCTCCTCGCGTTCCTGGGCGCAGAACTATCTCTATGCCCTCGACTTCGCCGGGCGCGACGGCTTTGTCGCGATGGCTACCGACTACACGCTGCTGGCCAAGCCCAGTCCGCGCTTTGGCGTGGATGCGGGCGAGGCTCTGCACGGCGACACGCTCCGCGATCCCGGCGGCGTGCGCCGCGCCGGCGCCATGAATCAGGCCGCCGGCGTCAAATACGATTCGCCCATTCACGAATACCGCTACCACCGCTTCCGCTCCACCACGCTCTATTCCATGGAAGAGCGCGACATGTGGGAGGCCATTGCCGCTTACTGGGCCAATGTTTCTCCGCAGCAGATGTACGACGAAGCGCCGCGGTCGCTTTTCGAACGCACTCCCATTCAGCAAAATAAAATCGTCAATCTCCGCCGGGGACTCGGCGTCACCGACTCCAACAGCGAGGAAGCCACCGGGCGCCACGGCATCATCCTCCCCGGCGACGCTTCTTTTTACGAGCGCCGCGCGGGCTACCTGGTATCCCACACCGCGCTGGGGTCTGCTCCCGCCCTCGTTGCCGACGACGGCGAGGAAGTCCGCCGGCTCTACGGCGTGATGAGGCCCATTTACGAACTGGCGTTGCGCATGCAGGAGGGCACCGGCGCCGATCAGCCCGCGCTGCTCCGCTCCGTCTTCCAGGGCCGCGATTTCGATTACAACCTCGACGGGCTGGCCCACTACGGCATGCTGCCCGATTTCATCCAGGATCTGCACAACATCGGCATCACCGGAGAGGCGCTCTATCCTCTGCTGCGCTCCTCGGAAGGCTACGTGCGCATGTGGGAGCGCGACGCCGCGGCGGCCACGCCGCACTGACGCATCAGGCGGGAAGCACCGGCTGCATTTCCGGCGTGCTAAGATACGGCGTGGTCCGCGCCGGAGGCGAGGCCTCGTCCCATGAGCCAGCTCACTTTCAACCTGATGCCGGAGCGCAAGATCTGGAGCGTGGGGGAGCTGACCGCGCGCATCCGCGATCTGCTGGCGCGGAATTTCACGGACATTCTGGTGCAGGGCGAAATCTCCAATTTCAAACTGGCGCAGTCCGGGCATTTCTATTTCACCCTCAAGGATGACAAGGCCCAGGTGCGCTGCGTGTTCTTCAAGAACCAGCAGCGTGGGATGAAGTTCCGCCCCGAAGACGGATTGAAGGTGACCGTGCGCGGCTCGGTGAGCGTTTACGACGCCCGCGGGGAATACCAGATCTACGTCGAGAGCATGGAGCCGGCGGGGATTGGGGCGCTGCAGCTGGCCTTCGAGCAGCTGAAGAAGCGGCTGGAAGCCGAAGGGTTGTTCGATCCGGCGCGCAAGAAGGAACTGCCCCTGCTGCCGCAGCGGATTGGTTTGATTACGTCGCCGACGGGCGCGGCGGTGCGCGACGTGGTGCGCATTCTGCGGCGGCGCTTCCCGAATGTGCACCTGACGCTCTATCCCGTGCGCGTGCAGGGCGAGGGAGCTGCGGCGGAGATTGTCGAGGCGCTGAAATATTTCAACCGCAAGCGGCTGGCGGACGTGATCCTTCTGGTGCGCGGCGGCGGCTCCATCGAGGATTTGTGGGCGTTTAATGAAGAACTTGTGGCGCGGGCGATTTCCGCTTCGCTGATACCGATTATCAGCGGCGTGGGCCACGAGACGGATTTCACCATTGCCGATTTCGTGGCCGACGTGCGCGCTTCGACGCCTTCGGCCGCGGCCGAGCTGGTGGTGCAGACGCGGCGGGAATTTGACCAGCACATCGCGGAATTGCAGGAGACGCTGGGGCAGCGCATGCGCTACCGCCTGAGCGTGCTGAGCCGCCGCGTGCATGAGCTTTCCGCGCGGCGCGCCTTCCAGCGGCCGCGCGACCTGCTGCGGCAGCAGCGCCAGCGCGCCGACGAGATGACGTCGCGGCTGACGCACGGCCTGCGCACGCGGCTGGAGCAGGCGCGGAAACGATTCACGGCGGCGCACGTGCGCGTCGTGTCCTTCGATTTGCGCGCCAAGATCGGGCGCATGCAGATTCGCCTGGAACGCGTTGCGGCGGAATTGGGCGCGGGAGCGGACCGCCTGCTGCGCGCCAGGCGCGAGCGGCTGGAGCGTCTGCGCCTGCAGCTCGAGGAACGCAGCCCGCTGCGCGTGCTGGAGCGCGGCTACGCCATTGCCACCGACGCGGCGGGGAATGTGCTGCGTTCGGCGGAGCAGATTGCCCTGGGGGATGTGGTGAGCGTGCAGCTGCACCGCGGGCGGATTACGGCGGAAGTGAAGAAAAAGGAGTAGAGCTTCCGTTGGGGAAGGCAAGTTCTTGACACAATCTCACATTAGACTTAATCTAGATTGAGCATGGACGCCGAGACGATCAAGATGTCCTTTGGTGGCAGCGGGTTGCGCTGCACGCCGCAGCGTTATGCCGTGATGGCATTCTTGATGGAAGACAACAGGCATCCCACGGCCGCGGAAATCTTCGAAGCCGTGAATCGCGCGGATCCGCGCTCTTCCAGGGCCACGACGTATAACAATCTGCGGGACCTGGTGCGGGCGGGTTTGGTGCGTGAAGTGGCCGTGGAGGGCCGCGCCGCGCGATTCGACGCCAAAGGCATGCTGCATCACCACTTCATCTGCGACCGCTGCGGCAAGGTGGAAGACATCGAGTGGTATAACGTGCCCAAGCCTGCTTCGCGCTCTCTCGGCAAGCGGATTCTTCGAGAATGCGAACTTATTTTTCGGGGATTCTGCGCGCAGTGCGTTCCCCGGCGCGCTTCGCGTTAGGCGGCGCGGCCGGCGATGGCCCGGACGAGCAGGCCAGGAAAAGTTTGAATTTTATCGCGGTCTTTTTGCGCCGGTACGAAGCAGGATAATCTCATGGAAGAAAAAATCGCCAAGGAGGAGCAAGACATGTCCAACGAATCCAAGTGCCCGGTAGTGGGCGGCGCGCGCAGGCATACGGCCGCGGCGAATGCGGACTGGTGGCCGAGCCAGCTGAACCTAAAAATCCTGAGCCAGCACTCGCCCTTGTCCGATCCCATGGACAAGGAGTTCAACTACGCGGAAGAATTCAAGAGCCTCAACCTCAAGGCCGTGATCAAGGACCTGCATGCCTTGATGACGGACTCGCAGGATTGGTGGCCGGCCGATTTTGGGCACTATGGGCCGCTTTTTATTCGCATGGCGTGGCACAGCGCGGGTACCTACCGCATCGGCGATGGCCGCGGCGGGGCCGGTTCCGGTCAGCAGCGATTTGCGCCGCTCAATAGCTGGCCGGACAATGTGAACCTCGACAAGGCGCGCCGGCTGCTGTGGCCGGTGAAGCAGAAGTATGGACGGAAAATCTCCTGGGCCGACCTCATGATTCTCGCAGGCAACGTCGCCCTCGAGTCGATGGGTTTTAAGACGTTTGGTTTTGGCGGCGGACGCGCGGACGTCTGGGAGCCGGAAGAGGATATCTACTGGGGACCGGAAGGCAAGTGGCTGGCGGACGAGCGCTACAGCGGCGACCGTGATCTTCAGAATCCGCTCGCTGCCGTGCAAATGGGTCTGATCTATGTGAATCCGGAAGGGCCCAATGGCAAGCCGGATCCGCTTGCCGCGGCACGGGATATCCGGGAGACGTTTGCCCGCATGGCCATGAATGACGAGGAGACCGTGGCGCTCATTGCCGGCGGTCACACCTTCGGCAAAACCCACGGCGCCGGCGATACCGCACTGGTGGGCCCGGAGCCGGAATCCGCCGGCATCGAGGAGCAAGGCCTCGGCTGGAAGAGCAAATTTGGCACGGGCAAAGGAGCTGACGCGATCGGCAGCGGCCTGGAAGTCATCTGGACCACGACGCCCACGAAGTGGAGCAACAACTTCTTCGAGAATCTGTTTGGCTACGAGTGGGAACTGACCAAGAGCCCGGCGGGTGCGCAGCAGTGGAGGCCGAAGAATGGCGCAGGCGCCGGTACGGCTCCGGATGCGCACGATCCGTCAAAACGCCATGCGCCATCCATGCTGACCACGGACCTCTCCTTGCGGTTCGACCCTGCTTACGAAAAGATTTCGCGGCGTTTCTACGAGCATCCCGATCAGTTCGCGGACGGGTTTGCGCGGGCCTGGTTCAAACTGACGCACCGCGACATGGGGCCGGTCTCGCGCTACCTGGGAACGCTCGTTCCCAAGCAGCCCCAGCTGTGGCAAGACCCTGTTCCCGCCGTGAATCATAAATTGATTGGGAAGCCGGAGATTGCCGCGCTGAAGGCCAAGATCCTCAAATCCGGGCTGTCGGTCTCCCAACTGGTCGCCACTGCCTGGGCGTCGGCGGCGTCGTTCCGCGGCTCCGACAAGCGCGGCGGGGCAAACGGCGCGCGCATACGCCTCGCGCCACAAAAGGATTGGGAAGTGAACCAGCCGGCCGAACTGGCGAAGGTTCTGCGGGCGCTGGAGGCCATCCAAAAGAGTTTCAACAGCTCGAAGCGGGGCGGGAAGAAAGTCTCGCTTGCCGACCTGATCGTTCTGGGCGGCTGCGCAGCCGTCGAGGAAGCCGCGAAAAAAGCGGGGCACAAGGTGCAAGTGCCTTTCTCGCCGGGGCGCACGGATGCTTCGCAGGAGCAGACCGACGTGCACTCGTTCGCCGTATTGGAACCGGCCGCGGACGGGTTCCGCAACTACGTCCGGAAGGGACATCCAATGCCGGCGGAGGAACTCCTGGTGGATCGGGCGCAGTTGCTCACGCTGACTGTCCCGGAGATGACCGTACTCATCGGCGGCCTGCGCGCCCTGAATGCGAACTTCGGGAGCTCCAAACACGGCGTCTTCACCAACCGGCCCGAGAGGCTGACGAATGATTTCTTCGTCAACCTGCTGGACATGAGCACGCAGTGGGAACCCTCCTCCTCATCCGAAGGCGTGTATGAGGGGCGCGACCGCGCGACGGGCAAAATCAAGTGGACCGGCACGCGTGCCGATCTTATTTTCGGTTCGAACTCGCAGCTCCGGGCGATCGCGGAAGTCTATGCCTGCGGCGATTCGAAAGAGGCGTTTGTGAAGGACTTCGTGGCGGCGTGGAACAAGGTGATGAACCTGGATCGCTACGATCTTGCGTAGGCGCAACCGGTAATCTCTGGAAACAAATGGTGGGCCTGGGTGGACTTGAACCACCGACCTCGCCCTTATCAGGGGCGCGCTCTAGCCACCTGAGCTACAGGCCCAACGCAAATACAACTTGGAAATTCTAACATGACCGCGAAGAT